>Ga0187778_10001072_pt1 | contig 19470 bp, 17 predicted proteins | sample 1015_Q2_SP5_20_M_FD_132418 | JGI IMG/M metagenome (GOLD analysis project Ga0187778, IMG submission 132418) | Tropical peat soil microbial communities from peatlands in Department of Meta, Colombia - 1015_Q2_SP5_20_MG | ecosystem: Environmental > Terrestrial > Soil > Wetlands > Peat | place...
GACCGACAATGTCGTTTCGGTCGGAATCGGCTGGACGAGCATCTCGAGCGTCGGCGGCAGCCAGAGCCTCTACCCGACGCACCACCTGATGCGAGACTATATGCGTTCGCTTACCGCGTCCGGTTCATCGGCGACGATTCTGCTCGATCCTACCGTCGCGGCGCTGTTGAAGGACACGCACGGGTTCAAGACGAAAGAGCAGTTGAGCGAATGGTTCGCGCAGAACGTCGAAAAGACGGCAGGCTCCTACTGGGGCAACGGCGTGATACAAAGCACTGCGGTTCCCTTCGCTCTACAGGGACTCGAGCCCTACGCCAGCTGGAGGAAGCTGCCCGAGGATACGCTCATCAAGCCGTTCATTAATTCCGGCGCGATTCGCGTGGTCGTCACCGGCGGCAAGATTCAGACCACGTGGTTCGTCACGGATTTTGGCGTGCGTCGCGGAGTCAAGATTGACGACTGGGCGTAAGATCGGCGCAGCGAGAAAAGCGTTCAAATTGGAGATCGAGACGATGCCAACAAAGAAAACGTATCAACGCGATCGCAAGCCATCGGTGCGCGGGATCGCATGCGTCGCGCTGCTGGTCGCGGGCCTCGCGTGCATGGCGCAGCGGGCTGCGGCGCAGTGGCCGACGGTCGGCGGCGATGCGGGCAATGAGCGCTATTCGCCGCTTGCGCAGATCAATAAGGAAAACGTCGCGAAACTGGGCGCAGCGTGGATTTCGGAGAAGATCGCGCCGCCTCCGAGGTCTCGCGCCATGCCCCTGATCGACAACGGGCTGATGATTTTCACTGCGCCGCCGTTCGTTTACGCGGTGAACATCAGCACGGGACAAGTAGCGTGGAAATACCGCACGGCGTCCGGCGAGGGCGGACTGTTTGGTCCGCCGGGCTCGCCCGATGCAGAAGGCGTGGCAGTCGGCGAAGGACTCGTGTTCGTCGGCCTTTCCGATACGGCTATGATGGCGCTTCGCGAGCAGACCGGCGAGTTCGTCTGGAAAGTCAGCATCGCGGCGCCGTCAGGCGAGCCGACCGGGAGGCCTTCGGGCGCGCCGCTGTACGCCGATGGCATCGTATCCCTCGGCACGACCGCGGACTACGGATATCGAGGCCAAATCGTCGGCGTCGATGCAAAGACGGGGCACGAAGTCTGGCGCTTCTTTGTGATTCCCTCGCCGGGAGATCCGGGCTTCGAGACCTGGCCGAAAAATAACAACGCGTGGAAGCACGGCGGCGGCGCCGTGTGGCTTGTCGGTGCGAAGGATCCCGACCTGGACCTGATCTACTACGCGACCGGAAACGCCGTGCCGCAATACGGCGGCGAAAATCGTCCGGGCGATAACCTCTACACCGACTGCCTTATCGCGCTGGACCCGAAGACAGGGAAGCTTCGCTGGCACTATCAGCTCGTCCATCACGACATCTGGGAGGCCGACGTGGCCGAAGCGCCGGTGCTGTTTGACGCGCAAGTGAACGGACAAACTCGCAAGGCGATCGCGGGAATGCGCACCGACGGCTATCTCTTCATGGTCGATCGCACGACCGGCAAACCGCTCGGACGTATCGAAGAGCGCCGCGTGCAGCAGGACGCGTTCCAGAAAACTTCGCCCACGCAGCCGTACCCTGTGGGTGCGCAGCCTGTCCTGCCGGATTGCGACTACTGGAAAACGCAGTCGTTGCCGAAGGGCTTCGAGCTGGGCTGTTTCTTCACTCCTGCGTCCACGCAGAAGCCGAACGTGTTGGCGCCGGTTTACGGCATGCGCGCGACGCCGATGGCGTTTGATCCGCAGACGCAATTTTTCTACGCCACCGGCAACGCGGCGCTTCAGTGGTTCCGGCGCGCCGAGGATCCGGACTTTTTCAGCCTCACGTTCAGCAACCGCGTGCCGGGGCTGAGCAAGTTGGGCTACGGCGTCCTCGCCGCGATCGACACGCGCACAGACAGAATCGCGTGGACGAAGGAATTCCGCGGAACAGACCGCCCGAGCGGTGCGCTCGCAACTGGCGGAGGCCTCGTCTTCCAGATGCCCGGCGACGGAAATATGGAAGCGTACGATGCCGCGACAGGATCACCTCTCTGGAAGTTTCAAACGGGTGCTGCCGGAGGAAGCCCGCCAATCTCATTTGAAACCGGCGGTGAGCAGTACATCGCCACGATTGTCGGCGGCAACGTGTGGGCGTTTAAGCTGGGCGGAACGCTTCCGCAGCGTCCTGCGCCCAGCGCACCCGCACCGAGCGTTGCGCTTCAGGACGATTTCTCCGGCGCGATCGTCGACACTGCCGACATCGAAACCACCACACTGGCGCGAGACATGGGCCTTTCCGGCGCGCACTTCCTCTCCGACGAATACGCGTTCAATCCCTATCGCGCGAGAGTCAAGGCCGGCACAACAGTCAGCTGGAGAAACAACGGCACGGTGACGCACACGATCGTCGCCGTCGATGGTTCGTGGACCACTGGACCGCTGCAGCCTCTCGATATCGGCCAGGTGAAGTTCGACAAGCCCGGCACGTACGACTACATCTGCAAGGATCATCCGTGGGTCTACGGCCAGATCATCGTCGAACCGGCTTCCGCGAAATAGCGGCGAAGCCAATGGACTGAGAAAACCGGCGCGTAGCCCTTCTAGCGGCGCTTTCGGTGCACGGGAGCGGCGCGCAACGCTGCTCGCCCGCATCTTTCCATTAGTTTCGTCCTTGCGAAATCCAACACCCTGTCCCGCCGTACCATTTACGCAGTCGGACCGCTGCTCTCCAATTGAATCAGGGGTCGTTCGCGCAAATCAGTGACAATTCAGGCTTTCACCGCACTTTCGCCATTCGGGAGGCAGGGGATGCGACCGGTCGAAGCGATCTGGATCGGCATCGCCGTATGCGCCGTCGCCTATATTTGGTGGCGCATCTGGCTCTGGCAGACGCGCTTCCGATGGTCCCGCGCGCTGCTTGTGCCTTCGAGCCAGCTCTCGTGGAAGGCTGTGGCCTCTGACGCTCCGAATCGAAGCGGCAGCGAGCGGCGCAAGCGGAGTTCGTCGAAACGGGCGAAGACGAAAGAATCAGCGGCAGCCGCAGACGCGACTCCGAATGGCGCAGCTGCGTTCGCTGCGTCCGCGACGCTTGCGAGCATCGATCCGCAAGTCCTGCACACAATTCAGATCGCGACGGTCGAGCAGCTTCGCGGCGTAAATTCCGTCAACGACTACGTCCGCGCCAATTTTCACGATGTTTCCGGTGCGAGCGCGCAAGCGTGGATGCAGCGATTGGAGGATTACGTCGCAGAACAGCAGGCAGCTCTGGCACTCGAGAAAGCCGGGCACACCGTTCACCTTCACGCCGATCAGGCGGGCTGGCGCTGGCTCGTGGACGGCGCACCCATCGACGTGAGCAACGGCAAAGGCTCGCTCGCCAGCGCCAAGCAGGCGCTGGCTCACATTCACACCGCATCGAAGAGCAAACGAGAATTGGTTCACGGCATTTCCGACTTCGACCACGACGCGATCACCACGGCATCGAAGGACGCGCTGAGCGTCGTTCACGAAGGATTCGATCCGGGGCTGCACATTCCGCTGGGCACGCTGGTGCGCTCAGCCTGGCGAGAGCTGGAGCTGCTTTTTGACAAGAAGACTCCGATCGAGCGCGCAGTGAAACATGTCGCGATGGACGTCGCCAGCGTCGGCACCGGCGCATTTCTCGGCGCAAAGGTCGGAGGCGGTCTCGGCGCGGTGGCAGGGCCGCTGGGAGCCGGCGCGGGACTTTTGGTCGGCGCGATGGCAGGAGCGATTGCGGGGCGCGGGCTTGCTCACAAGTCGCGGATGGCTCCGTTCAGCAGGGCGTACGAAAGATATGAAGCGACTCTCGGCGGCGCGCGATCTGCGGTCGAGACTGCGGTTGCGGAGTCGAAAGCCGAAATTCTGGAGCTGGAATCGCAATATCAGGCGAAGTTCGAAGCCGCCCGCGGCGACGTTGAATCCGCCGCACGCACGGAGCTTGAAGAAATCGAGCGGAAACAGATGGAGAGCCTGAAGCAGTTCCTGCGGCAGTTTCCGGACTATTTGGGCGCGCTCGAAGCGCAGTTGATCCAGGAGGAATCGGCCGTGCTGGCGGAGCTGCCGCCCACGCGCTGGTGGAGCTGGATTTTTCCACGGCGTCACGATCTGGAAAGAGTGATCACGCGTCGCTGGTTCCTGCGCGCTCGGAAGATCGTGAAGAAAGAGCGGCGTCGCTTTGAGAAGCTGAAAGACGGTCCGGTTCCGGCGTTGCAATCGAAAGTGAGCCGCTTCCTGAGCACGTACACGTTCAGCTTGAAATCGTTCGACGACGCTCTGGCAGCGCTGGCAAACGAATTCAGCGAAGCGCGCAGCGGAGCCGAAACAGTCCGGCACGGCGCTCTGTGTGAGATTGAAAACATGCGCGACCAGATGCTTCTCGATATTCGCGGCCGCGCATCGAAGATGTATTTCGAGCTGTGCCAGACGATCGCGGCCTGGAAAGAAAAGGTGCAGGTCAGCCTGGACGAGCTGCACAAGCAGGCCGTCCCGCTGGGAATCGAATTGCCCGAGTAGCGCCTCTTTGATCCCCGCATGGTTCGCGGCGTTGACATTCCTCGCGGCTCACGTATCATTTTGCTAGAGGCCATGGAGTTCGGCCCTTAACCGCTGTCCCACCTATCGCCGGGACAGATGATGACTCCTGACAACGATATTGTCGCGGAGTCATATCCCCGGCAACGATCGTGTCAAGTGAACGAGACCGCGTGGCACTATACGCACGCCAGAAACGGGTCTGCGTAGTGCAGGCGTGCAGCGCGGCGGTTTCGAAATCTGGGAAAAGCCAAACTCAATTCACATGACCAAATACTGGATGATCGGGATCGGCGGGTTTATCGGAGCCATCGCGCGTTTCTGGCTGGGCGGCTACATCAGCAACAAGCTGGGGACGCGCTTTCCCTACGGCACATTCGTAATCAACTGCACCGGGTCGTTTCTGATCGGCTTCATTCTCACTCTTCTCGCCGAGCGGACGCATTTAAGCCCGAACTGGAGGTATTTGATCCCGATCGGTTTCATCGGCGCCTACACTACCTTCTCGACTTTTGAATATGAGATTCTTCGGAGCGTGCAGGATGGCGAATTCCTGATCGCAGGGTTGAACATTGCTTTGAGCGTTGTGGTGGGATTTGTTTGCGTATGGCTCGGCATGATAACTGGCAAAACCATTGCGTGAGGCAAGCAGGAGGCGTTTTAGCGCCGCCGATTTTCGTTACACATCAGTCCAGCGCGGAATAGAGACCCAGGGGGCGACATGCTCAAAGAAGGGCCGGCCAAGAAAGTAATCATCTACGTCGGCGAAGACCACCAATACCACGGCCAATCGTCGTATTCGGCGATTCTGAATTTCCTCTTCTATCGCGGAGTTTCGGGAGCAAGCGTCGTCCGCGGCATTGCCGGATTTGGCGCGGACCATCACCTTCATACGACGCGGATCGAGCGCCTCACGGAAGATTTGCCGATCAAGATCGAGTTCATCGAAACGCCGGAGAAAGTGGAGGAGCTTCTGCCCAAGCTCCACGAACTCGCAGGCACCGGCTTGATCGAAATTCAGGACACGATGGTTGCGAAGCCGGCCGAAACGGAAGCGTCAAAGAAAAAATCCCCGAAAGAGGCATTGCCGGCAATCAAGCGCGAGGGCAAAGCGAAGCTGATGCGCATTTTCGTGGGAGAGAACGACAGATGGCGCGATAAGCCGCTCTATCAGGCGCTGGTCGAAAGCATGCGCGCCAACGACGTTGCGGGCGTCACCGTGTATCAGGGAATTCTGGGTTACGGCGCGAACCGGCGCATCCACCGGGACACGGCTCTCCATCTTTCGCACGACCGCCCAATCATGCTCTCCGCTGTCGACACGGAAGAGAAGCTCCGCGCCTACTTTCCGATCCTCGATGAAATGGTGCAACAGGGGCTGGTTGTGCTCTCTGACGTGGACATCGTCAAGTACACGCACAACGTCGCCGGCGCCGAGCGGCGAAAGAAGGAGCGGCCATGAAGCTCTCCGGCAAAGCACAAATGTTGCGCATCTATTTCGGCGAAGACGATAAGTGGAAGGGCAAGCCGCTATATCGGGCGATTGTCGAAAAGTGCCGCGAGCTGGATATCGCCGGAGCTACGGTGCTCCGCGGGATCGCCGGATATGGCGCGAGTACGCTGATTCACCGGTCTCGCCATCTTCTCTCGTTTTCCCACGACGCACCGTTGATGGTCAGCGTGATCGATTCGGAGGAAAAAATTCAGAAGCTGCTGCCCGTCCTGGACGAGATGGTCGACGAAGGCCTGATCGCGATGTCCGAGGTCGAGGTCATCAAGTACGTGCATCAAGAGGGCGTGCGCTCCTAAGGAAGAACGGCGGGAAATCTGCACCATTTTGGGAATCTCGTCGGATCTTCGTATCAAGATGAGCGAGCGGATGGGACGTGAACTGCCCATCGTCCGCCAGTCTTTGCAGTCCTCAGAAGCACTGTGCCGTTCAATTATTGAAAAAAAACTCCGCCCTTTTCTCGAAACACGCCCTCACGACGCCCCGGCAAGCTGAGAAGGCCGTGGTCAGGGTCTGTGCACGCGAAACTGGCACATCTATTGCTTGGCTGATGCACTGATTAGCGCTAGAGTGTGACGCTCGTCACAGACGTTATCTGGTCGAAACCAATACCATTCGCACGCATTTTTCTTCGGGAGCGGTACGCGCATGAAATTGGCGGGTCAGAAGAGGATTGTCCGGCGGCTGTTGGTACTCGCCAGCTGCCTCGTGTTCGCACCGAGCTTCAGTCTTGCGCAGAAGATGCCCGACGCGCAGCAGGGCCCCTCGGTCGCAAGCCGCCCGCCCGAATTCGACGCCGCTCCGACGGCGTTCGCCGGTACTGATCGCTGCCGATCGTGCCATAAAGCCGAAGTCATCGAGTTTCAGAAAACCACGCACTCGAAACTCACGTTTCCAGGCAAGGAATACATTCAGGGCTGCGAAACCTGCCACGGGCCGGGCAAGGCGCACTCCGACGCCGTGCAGGCTGCTCACGGAGATGACGCTGAAATCGCCGCGGCGCTGAAGAAATATCCGATGTTCGCTTTCAAGGGGACGCCGGAAGAGAACGCCGCGCGCTGCCTTACCTGCCACAGCTCCAGCAAACTGCAGGATTTCTTCGCACAGTCGACGCACGCCGGCCATGGCATCTCCTGCAACCAGTGCCATGCCACGCATCTGGTGGATGAAGTCAAAGATCAAAGCAAAGGCGATCTCAGCTACCCGCAGCACTATTTCTTCGACGTCCCAAAGGTGGCCGACGAGGCTCGCTGGCTGCACAACAGTTTGCTCAAGATGCCCGAGCCCGAGGCTTGTTTTAGCTGCCACCGGACGATTCAGGCTGACTTCGCGCTTCCCGAACACCATCGGGTTCCCGAAGGCCTGATGAAGTGCACGGACTGCCACAATCCGCACGGCACTCTGAATGCCGCAAGCCTGAAGAAGCTGGGGTCAGAGACCTGCGTCAACTGCCACGTGGAAAAGCGCGGCCCATACGTCTACGAGCATCCAGCGGTGAAAGTGGAAGGCTGCGTCACCTGCCACAATCCGCACGGAAGCACCAACAATTTCTTGCTGGTTCGGCGCGAAGGCCGGCAGCTCTGCCTCCAGTGCCATACCGGCTTCCATTCGCAGGCGCAGGTGCCGCACTCTCGGCTCGGCTTCCAGACGAGCGGCGAATGCGTACGCTGCCATGTGACGATTCACGGCTCGAACCTGGACCCGAATTATTTGCGGTGAGGGAAGTCACCATGAGGCCACGACATCGCTTGTTGATCATCGCTCTCGCTCTGGTGGCGCTGGCCCCGTTCGCGGCGGCGCAGGATGATTCCGAGACGGCGCCCCTCTCGCTCGGCGACTTCAATCTGCAGGGTTCGGTGTCGGGCGGCTACCGCTTCGAGACCATCAACGGTTACCAGCCCGAATTCCGGGAGCTATTCGATCTCGGCCGCGGCTTTCGCGTGCTGGACCTCAGCCTGTTCGGAGATTCGCAGGACGGGAAGAATCCATTTGCCGACAGCTTTTCGCTGCAGTTGAGCAATTTGGGCGGCGATCCATTTCCAACGGCCCAGTTCACCGTCTCGAAAAAGAAGCTCTATGATCTCCGCGTGAATTGGAGGCAGAGCTACTTCTTTTGGAACCAGAATGACAACACGGGTCTCCCGATCTTGTCCATCGCGCCAGCGCTCCGGCCGCCCGCAGGCAAGACCGCAGCAGGGCTTACGAACAATCAGGATTGGGCGACGGTGCGAAAGTTCGGCTCGGTAGACTTCACACTGCACGCCACCAACAATCTGAGATTCAATTTCGACTACTACAGGCCGTCCGACGAGGGCACGACTTTCACTACCCGTTCGCTCGACTTCTTCGATTCGCCCGGCTACTGGGGCACGTTCGCACGAGCCAATCCCTACTATTTGTTTGCTCCTCTTACGGATGAGACGAACCGCTTCACCGGCGGCGTCGACTACACGTGGCACTCGTGGAGCTTTCACTACAGCATCGGATATCAGACGTTCACCGAGAACATGAGTCTCAACAACAGCGTACCCGCGTACGTTGGCTTGACGGACGGCTTAGGTCTCACGGTGCCCGGAATAATCGGGACGAGCATCAATCCGAATACGACCTCGACGGTGCCTCTGGCCAATCTGTCATGGTCGCAATTCCGCCGCCTTACGACGCCCATTAGCGAATTCTCCTACATCGGGAAGCCGCTGAAGAAACTCGAGTGGCGCGGCGGATACACCTTTTACCGCTATCAAGGCCCTGCGACGTTCGATCAAGCGTTCAACGGAATCGCGCCCAACGCAGCCGGCGCGCCTGCGGCATACTCCGTTACCCAGGACGCGCGCGCTACTGTCCGCGAACCGGACAACATCGTGAGCCAGGGGCTCACCTATCACTTCTTCGATTGGTGGAGCGCCGACGTCGATTACCGGTATTCACGCTTCAGCTCGAACGCGATTGGCAGTTTCCAAAGCCTGTTCGACGGTACGACGCCGAACGCCGCTGTCACCGATGTCGTCTGGCGCGACGGTCTCAGCGATCTCGATATCAGCATGGATTTCACGCCGCTCAAAGGGCTGACCATTCGTCCGGGCATTCAACTGATGAAATCCGATGTCGAATCGCTTCAGAACGGGGTCGTGCAGGCTCCGATTACGTTGCGCACCAAGATCGCCCGGCCCGAACTTAGCGTTGGCTACGAACCGTCGAAGCTATTCAGCATTCGGGGCGACTTCCACAGCCAGACGAGCGGTGCGGAATACACGTCCATCACTCCGCACACCGAGCAGGGCGCGCATTTCGTCGCCCGCATCAACCCGACCGAAAAAATCTCGATCGAGGAAGACGCGCACATCCTCGACGACAGGCTCATCACGACAAACTTCAAGAACAACGTCCGCGCCAACGCCATCACCGTATCGTACTCGCTAAGCGACCGCCTCTCGGTCTACGGAGGGTTCAGCTACGAGAGTTACTACGCGCAGGGGAACATCTTGTACGCACGCGGCACGGCGCCTCTGACCGACTTCTTGCGCGATCAGGAATTGAACCGCGTCTGGCAGGGTGGAATCGAGCTGAAACCCGCTAAGCGCGTTGGTCTGCGCCTGACAGGCAATTTCGACCGCTCGACCGGTGTCGGCGCGATTTTCGGCGTACCTCGCGCCACTGCGCCTGCGAATTACAATGAGCCGCCCGCCTATGGTCCGCTTACGTGGCCGCTTATCACGGGAAGCGGCTACTACGATTTTCCCGTCGCAGGCCGGCTGTCGGTGGACCTCGAGCGCACGTACTACAGTCAACTACTTGTGCCTGTGAACAATTTCGGTGCGAACCTGCTGACGATCAAATGGACGCGTAACTTCTGACGGGTGCGTCGTATCTTGTCGGTTTCCGATTTCGAGAGCGGAATCGTAGTGATCGAAACAAATTCGTAATAAGATGGGCCGTCTTGGCGCGGAAGCGGATCCTGTGTGGGTTGAATCCAATTTCGCCGAGTTCGCCAAGGAAAATGCTTGGAGGGGGCCATGGACCGGTCAAAGAAGTTCCCGGCCGCTGCGCTGCTCGCGGCCGCTTTTCTAATTGTTTTCGGATTCTTGCTTTCTAAACCCGCTACAAGTTCTGCTGCCAAGCCTGCTCCGGACGATGCTCAGGACGTCTATCTCGATAAATGCGCCGTCTGCCACGGCAAGGACGGTTCCGGCAATACGGCCAAGGGCCGCAAGCTGAAGGTGAAAGACCTGCGATCGCCTGACGCTCAGAAACTCAGCGAAGCCGAGATGATCGACATCGTGGCAAAAGGCAAAGGTAAGGACATGGATGGCTTCGAAAAAGAGCTGGGCAAGGACATGGTCAAGAGCCTGGTCGAATACTACCGGGGGCTTGCGAAGAAGTAGGCTGATCCGCCGAGAAAGTTTTCGCGACCGATGAACGCAGCGCTCATTCTGGTCTTATTCACGGCCATCGTGGTCGTCCTGGCGCTGTTGATGGCTGCGCGGGCGGAATTAACTCGCGCTCGCGGCGGCAAAGTGCTCGCGTTCGTCGCGCTGTGCATTTTGCCGGTGCTTGCGATGTGGGCGGGGGCGCAGGAACACCTGGAGCGCTCCACGACCACAGGATTTTGTCTTTCCTGCCACGTGATGCACGATTTCGGGCAGAGCCTGTACGTGGACGACAAGAGCTACATTCCCGCTGTTCATTTTCAAAACAATCTTGTGCCGCGCGATCACGCCTGCTTCACCTGCCACACCGATTACACGATGTTCGGCGACTACCGCGCGAAATGGCGCGGCGTGCACCACGTCTGGGTACAATACTTCGGCACTGTGCCCAAGCCGACTGACATCAAGCTCTATACGCCTTACAACAATCGCGAATGTCTGCATTGCCATGCTGGTGCGCGCAAGTTTGAAGAGGCGTCGCATCATGTGAAGGACCCCAACACGCTGCCGCTCGCTAAGGCAAACAAGTTGTCGTGCATGTCGAGCGATTGCCACGATATCGTTCACGATGTGGACACGCTGAAAGACGCGACTTTCTGGAAGCCGTCCAACTAATATGGCCGGAAACTTTATCGAACGCCGCATTCGCTGGTCGGGAATCCTGGTGGGCGTGGGACTGATCATCCAGATGCTCACGCTGCTGTGGACGCATCCGCTCGCGTTCGTTGCCTTTCTGTTGATCGGCTGCCCGCTCGTGGCCGCGGGCATTCTGCTTTATTTGTATTCGCTCGCTACCTACGGCCAAGCGGCCGAAAGCGCCTCCGAACATCCGATCCAAACTCCTCGCTAGCAATGCGGTAGAGACCACCACTGGCCGCAGCAACGCAATCTGCTGCGCGGCGATTCAGGCGCTCCACGAGCCTCGATTTCGATCGGTTGCGGCCGCTGCACCCGTTTTGATATACACTCGGCGCGCTGTTGAACCCAGGGGGACGGAATGTACAGAAAATATTTCATCATTGCTCTCGGAGTCTTGTGCGCGGCCATCATGGCCGGCGTGTTGAGTGCGAGGCGAGCGTCCGGCAGTCAAGCGGGCAACGCGATGTCGAGCGGTTGCGACCGGGCTTGTCTCGAGGGTTTCGCCAATCAGTATCTAGACGCCGTCGTCGCGCACGATCCATCGCGGCTGCCGCTCGCCAAGCTCGTCAAGTTCACCGAAAACGGAGCACATCTGGAGCTGGGCGACGGTTTCTGGAGAACGGCGACTGCGCGCGGTGGCTACAAGTTCTACGTCGACGATGCGACCGCCGGTCAGGTGGGTTTCATCGGAACGATGCAGGAAGCGGGCCAGCCCGTGATCCTCGCGCTGCGCCTTAAGATCGAAAACCAGAAAATTTCCGAGATTGAGACGATCGTTTGCCGCGGAACGATGGCGCAGGGCGGAGCCGCGAGTCTTGAAAAGAGGGGCACTCCTCGCCCCGCGTTTCTGGAGGAACTTCCGCCGGGCGAACGCGTCTCGCGCCTCGATCTGATCAAGACCGCCAACAAATACTTTTCGGCCATGGAGCAGGACGACGGTAAAGGCGACTATTCCTTCTTCGCCGACGATTGCAATCGCCTTGAAAACGGCATGCAGACGACCAACAACCTCAATCCCATGCCGGGACTCACCGCTTCTGGCCAGCCGCGTCCCGCTCCATCGCCCAAATACGATCCCGCTGCCAGGCCCACGATGTATTCCGCCGGATGGTCTTGCAAGGACCAGTTCCGCTCAGGCCTGCTGCACTTCGTCACGTGGATTCACGACCGCCGCTATCCCGTGGTGGATGAGCAGCGCGGAGTTGTCTTCGCGCTGGGCTTTTTCGACCACAGCGCCGGCGCCACTCGCACGTTTCAGACGCCGACGGGAGAGACGGTGACTGCCGGTCCGACCACGCCTTTCACTTGGGAGATCGCCGAAGTTTTCAAAGTGCGAGGCGGACAGTTGCACGAAATCGAAGCGGCGCTTACCCAGGGAATTTACGGAATGTGCTCTGGGTGGAGTTCTTGGGAGGACTGCCGGTCCGATCAGCAGCAGTGGTAAGTCTGATTTGAGCTGAGGAACCATGAAAGCTAACTATGCGTTGATCACAGTGCTCAGTGCCTTCGCGCTGCTTGTGGGATTCTGTAATGCAAAGGCGCTGGGAGCACTTTCTCCTGAATCGAATGCGGTGACCTCCAGTACCTGCGATAGCGCGTGCCTGAACGGATTCGTCGATCAATATCTCGACGCAGTTGTAGCGCACGATCCGTCTCACCTGCCGCTGAAGAAAAACGTGAAGTTCACCGAGGATGGCCAGAGGCTTGATCTCGGCGACGGTTTCTGGCGCACCGCCACCGCGAGAGGTACCTACAAGTACTACATGGACGATCCGGTTGTCGGACAAGTTGTCTTCTTTGGGACGATGCGCGAGGCCGGCAATCCCGTAAGCCTGGTCCTCCGCCTGAAGATTGAAGACAAGCAGATCGCTGAAATCGAAACCATCGTGATTCGCACCGGCATGAACCCGTCGCGTCCTGCCGATACCGGCGCCGAGGCTTTTGAAAAACTGGGCGGCCCCGATCCGCTCTTTCTCGAAGAGATTCCGTCTGCCGAGCGCGTCTCGCGCGACGAACTCGCCCGCACCGCCAACAAATACTTCTCCGGAATGCAACTGAACGACGGCAAGGGCGATTACTCCTTCTTCGCCGATGACTGCAGCCGCATTGAGAACGGTCAGCTGGCGACAGGGGGCCGCAACACGGTGGCAGACGGCGCCGCACCCGCCACTTCCTACACGGTGAAGCAAGGCTGCCGCGCTCAATTTGAAACCGGCTTGATCCATTTCGTCACACGCATTCGCGACCGCCGATTCGTCGTGCTCGATACCGTGCACGGCGTGGCGCTCGCGTTCACGTTCTTCGATCATGCGGCAGGGAACACTCGAACGTTTCAGACACCGGACGGCAAGACTGTCACGGCCGGTCCCACGACTCCGTGGACATGGGAGATCGCCGAGGCGTTCAAGGTCGAAAACGGGAAGATACGGCGAATCCTGGCCATTTTTCAGCGCTGCCCATACGGCATGAATTCCGGCTGGAGCAGTTGGGAAGACGGAATGTCCGACGAGGCGCGCTGGTAAAGTCCGTCTAGCTTCGAGCAGTTTCATCCAACGGTGAATCACATGCGACGAAAGTGGCTGGCCGGTATTTTCGCAGGATTTCTAGTCCTGGTTCTCGTAGCGCTGCGTCCTCACATTGCTCGCGCGGCCGATGATTCCTGCGACCGCGCGTGCCTTGCGGGAATGGTCGACCAATATCTCGCAGCGATGCTCGCGCACGATCCTTCGAAGCTGCCGCTCGCAAAGGACGTCAGGTTTACCGAGGATGGGGTGCAACTCCAGCTCGGCGATGCCCTCTGGGCCACTGCTGGGAGCCTCGGCACCTACAAGCTTGTGTTTGCCGAGCCCGAAGCGGGCGCGGTCGGAGCGTATGCAGTGGTCCAAGAGAACGGCTCTGGCGCTTTGCTGATGGTCCGCCTGAACGTTTTGAAACGGCGAATCAGCGAGATCGAAACCCTTGTCGCGCGCAAGCCAACTACCTCGATCCTCAACACGGATAATCTGACCGAGCCCCACCCGATCTTTCTTGAAAGCGTTTCCACGGCTGATCGCCCCTCGCGCCAAGAAATGGTCTCGATAGTCGGCAAATATTTCGACGGAATCGAGCAGGGCAATGGCGATATCGTGCCGTTCGATCCCGATTGCATCCGCATCGAAAATGGCATCCAGACGTGCCCGGGGTCCGCATCCTCCCCGCTCGGCGCGCTCAGTTGTGGCGCGCAGCTCAGCACCAAGATTTTTACGTACATTCAAAGCGTCAGCCCGCGCCGCTTCCCGATTGTCGATCGCGAGCGCGGCTTGGTTCTCGCTATCGTCCGCTTCAACCATCCGGGCACGCAGCAGACGGTCGAGGTTCCCGGCCGAGGCAAAATGACGATGGGGCGCTACTCGCAGTGGCCCAACAGCACGCAGATTGCCGAGCTCTTCAAGATAAAGGACCGCAAAATCAAGGAAATCACAGCGGTGATCGTCACGGCCGCCTATAAGGCCCCGATGGGCTGGGAATAGCGCGCCACCTTCGCGGCACCGCAATTCCGGCGACAAACGATAGGACAACGTCGCACTGCCCCGCTGTTGCGCCTGTCGTTATCGTGTGGTTAGATACGTTTCGACTGCGTTTCTCTCACCTCGCGTACGGAGGAGTTCGTGGAGCCCGTTGAGCTGAGGCCTCTCAGTCTGGGAGAGCTCCTCGATCGGACGTTTCGTCTCTACCGGAGTCATTTCTTTCTATTTGTAGGAATCATGGCCATTCCGGCGGCTCTGCTGCTCCCACTGAACGTCGCGACGATGAGTCATCAGAACGCTCAGCTCAGTACCGCGATGACGGCGCCAGCTGCAGCGCCAACTCTGCCGTCGGTACCAGTCATCATCGGCGCGATTATCGGGGCCGTCATTGGCATCGTCGTTTTTGTCTCGCTCTATTCGGTCGCGGTCGCAGCAGCCTCGACGGCAGTTTCGGATGTCTACCTTGGCCGCAACGCAACCATTCGCGGAGCGTTCAGGAAAATTCGGGGCCGGTTCTGGACGCTCCTTGGTGTCGTTGTGAACGTATTATTGAGAGTTCTGGGTTTGGCGCTGCTTCCAATTGTGATCATCGGCGGTGGATTTGCGTGGCTCGGTTATGCCGTGGGAGGCGGAACGTCTAGTCCCGCTTTTGTCGTAATCACGGTCTTGGGCTTCTTCGCTGCATTCGTGGCGGCATTCGTGCTCTACGTTTTGATCGCGCTGCGTTATGCAGTTTCTGTTCCGGTCGTGATGCTCGAAGATCTCGGCGTTCTCGCCACAATCCGCCGCAGTGTGTTTCTCACGCGCGGTCGCCGCGGCCATATTTTTCTTGTATTGCTGATAGCGGGAATCATTGCCAGCGTCGGTGTCTACGCGTTCGAGATGCCGTTCACCATTGCAATGATGATTTCAGCTGTGCGGGGACACCCATCCGAGTTTCTTGCGTTCGCTACCGCTGCTTCAGGCTCGATTGGCAGCGCTGTGACCGGTCCGTTCTCGATGATAGCGATCGTACTGTTGTATTACGACTCACGCATCCGCAAAGAAGCGTTTGATCTCCAATTCATGATGTCCTCGCTCGATAAATCTTGATTCGAACGCTCCCATGCGAATGAATTGGTGGCCCGAGTCTCGTGACATCCCGCGGCTCGCGATCCTCACGTGCCTGTTCTTCTGGTTCATCGCGCCGGTGGTCGCCGCATCGACGTCCGAGCAGCTCAGCTTGCAGGAATACATCTTCGAGCTCGACAAGTGTTCTGCTCTCCTCGCCAGCTCTGGGAAAAATCCGGTGGTGCTTCGGACGCTGCGCATGTCTCTGCCCAGCCACTGGGTCGTTTCGGCGGGAAATCAAACGTACACGGTTTCGACCGATTGGCTCGCCGATGGCCTCGCAAGAACGGAAACCGCCCGCCACGGAGATTCAACCGCGCTCGAGCAAACGCAGCAGCAGATTGCTGTCCATCGCGACGCCGCACAGGCGCTCGCCTGGCCGGCCTCGCCGCAAACCCTTGATCAATCCCGCGCAAAGCTGAACCATATTCTCGATGGCAGAGAATTTCAGGCGATCCACGGACCGACGTGGTTCGATTTGCTTCGTGCGCGGGTCTATGACTGGATTTCGCGTCTGCTGGAAAAACTTTTCGGGCGATTCCGCGGAGGACGCGCTCTCGGCAACGTGATCGCGTGGATCGTGATCGCGCTTGCGGCGCTCCTGCTGATCCTATGGGCCGTGCGCGCGGGCTTGCGGATGGGCGCTCGTCCGGAGATGGACCTGCGGGGCGCGGCCGGACCGGGGAAGGACTCGGTGTTTTGGCTGCGCGAAGCCCGCGACGCCGCCGCTCGCGGCGACTACCGCGCCGCCATCCATGCGGCGTATTGGGCGGCGATTGCGCGTCTGGAAGAAACAAAAGCGCTCCCGGAAGACCGCTCGCGCACTCCTCGCGAATCCCTGCGCTTGATCCGTCGCGAGAACGCCGAATATGCGCCGCTGACTCAGTTAACGCGCCGCTTTGAGCTTGTGTGGTACGGCTATCGCTCCGCCGATTCCGCCGATTGGAGCGACGCGATGAAACAGTTGGAGACACTCGGATGCCTGCGCTCCTCGACTCCCGCGATCTCCGCCTCCTGATCGGCGCGGGAGTCGTAATGCTAGTGCTCCTCGGACTGACGTATGCGATCAGTCCGGCGCCCGCACAACAGTCGATGGGTTTCCCGTCGAGTGACTCGAGCGGTTGGTACGGCGCCAAAGCCGCGTATCTCTTGCTCGAGGAACTAGGCTACCGCGTGGAGCGCTGGGACCAATCGCCGGAAAATTTGCCAGCTCGCGCGGAAGGGGCGGTACTTGTGCTGGCCGAGCCGCTTGAAACCGCGACGGCAAACGAACGAACGGCACTTCGAAGGTTTGTCACTGGGGGCGGGCGAGTACTGGCAACTGGCGCGTCCGCCGCGAAGATCGTTCCGGATGCGGAAGCGCGCGAGGTCCCGTCGTTCGACCCTCAGGCGAAGTCCTATTCGGCCTTGGTGCCTTCACCTTACACACGTGAAGCGCCGGAAATCACCATGGTCGCGCCCGATGAGTGGACATCAAGCTCGCACACGTGGCTCGCGCTCTATGGGAAAGACGACAAAATCGCGGCGCTCTCGTACAAAGTCGGAAAAGGCGAAGTCATCTGGTGGGCCTCTGCGACGCCACTTACAAATGGTGCGATCCGCGACAAGGGAAATCTGGCGTTTTTCCTCGATTCGATTGGAGCACCATCGCAGTCGCGCGTGTTTTGGGACGAGTACTACCACGGCGCGCGCGGATCGCTCGGTGAGTACATCGCCGGCACGCCGCTGCCTTGGGCCGGTTTGCAATGCCTGATCGCATTCATCGCGATCATGTTCACCTACTCTCGCCGCGCCGGACCGATTCGCGCTCCGGCGACCGAGTCACGGCTATCTCCGCTCGAGTTTGTCGAGACCTTGGGTGACCTCTATAAATCGGCGCATGCCGCTCCGGCGGCCGTCGCTGTAGCGTATCGCCGGTTCCGATACGTGCTCTCGCGCAAGCTGGCTCTTCCGACGCAGGCGAAGCTGCCGGACATCGCTCGCTCGGCCGCGGCGCGATTCGGCTGGCAGGAAGCGTCGCTTCTCGATACACTCGCGCGCTCGGAGCGAGCCATGCGAAGTATCAACCTCGATGACCGCGAGGCGCTCGATTTGGTCCGCCAGCTTCACGATTATTCAGCCGCCCTCGAGCCTCTGGGTGGCGAACAGGAGACACCTGCATGGAGATGAGCGCAGCTGCTTTGGCGGCGCACGTGCGCAGGGAATATTCGAAAGTGATCGTCGGGCAGGGCGAAGCGCTTGACCAGCTTCTGCTCGTCGTCCTCACCGGCGGCCACGCGCTGATCGAGGGTGTTCCGGGTCTTGCGAAGACGCTCGCGGTGAAATGCCTTGCGCAGATTTTTCGCCTGCAGTTTCAGCGCGTACAGTGCACCCCCGACCTGATTCCCGCGGATATTCTTGGAGGCAACATCTTTCAGCCCGCCGAAGGTACCTTCCGCCTGCACAGAGGTCCAGTGTTCACCGATCTGCTGCTCGTCGACGAGATCAACCGCATGCCTCCGCGCACGCAATCGGCACTGCTCGAAGCGATGGAAGAACTGCAGGTGACGATCGACGGCAAGAGCTATCCGCTTTCGCGCGCGTTTTCCGTATTCGCAACGCAGAACCCGATCGAATTCGAGGGCACCTATCCTCTGCCTGAAGCGCAACTTGATCGTTTTCTGATGAAGATTCGAATCGGCTATCCCGACGCGGGACAGGAGTCCGAAATTCTCGCGCGCTATCAGGGCGGATTCGAAGCGAGGGAACTCAAGAAAGCCGGCCTCGAACCGGTCTCGCGCGAGGCGCTGCAAGCCGCGCAAGAAGAGATCGCCCGCGTGCGTGTCGAGCCGAAGCTTTTCGACTACATCGTCGCGATTGTCCGCGCGACTCGCGATTCGGCCGCTGCCAGCCTGGGAGCCAGCCCGCGTGCCGCCGTCGCGATGATGACCGTGTCCAAAGCTCTTGCCGCGACGGAAGGCCGCGATTTTCTGATTCCCGACGACGTGAAAAGCGCGGCGCCGCCGATTCTCAGGCATCGCGTGTTGCTCAAGCCGGAAGCGGACCTCGAAGGCATCACGCCCGATCAAGTGATCGCCGAAGTTGTTGCCGCCATCCCCGTCCCCAAATAGCGCCGTGAACCGACTCGTTCCCCCGAACGTCGCCGCGCAAGCTGTCCGTGCCACGCGTTTCCCCATTACTTCCGCGTGGGGATGGTACCTGGCGCTGTTCGCCGTGGGGCTGGTGTGGGCTGCTCTGGCGTTGCATTGGCCGATATTTTGGTGGGTGGCGGGGATTTGGGAATTCGTGCTGTTCATTTTGTGGACCTGGAATCGCATCGCGTTTGCCTTCGGCCGCCGCGCGTTTCTGCTCCTTTTCATTGGTCTTGTCTGGATCGCGCCCGCATGGCGAGACCCGCGTTTCCTATTCGCGCTCGCGATCTGGGACGCCCTCGTGCTCGCGCTGTGGGCCTGGGATCTCTCATGGATCGCCAAGCCGGCCGATCTGGAAATTCGTCGCGTTTGGAGCGAGCCGCTCGGGCTGGCAGGCCGGGGCAGTATCAAACTCGAACTGCGAAACCTCTCGCGAACTTCGATCTCCGCGCAGATCTGGGACGAAGCGCCTCAGACGTTCTGCCGCGATCTTCCGCTAGTCCAGGTCTCAGTGCCCGCTCACGGAACCTCCGCCACGACGTATCCGATCGAGCCCCGCGCGCGCGGCGA
>Ga0187778_10001073_pt1 | contig 19470 bp, 14 predicted proteins | sample 1015_Q2_SP5_20_M_FD_132418 | JGI IMG/M metagenome (GOLD analysis project Ga0187778, IMG submission 132418) | Tropical peat soil microbial communities from peatlands in Department of Meta, Colombia - 1015_Q2_SP5_20_MG | ecosystem: Environmental > Terrestrial > Soil > Wetlands > Peat | place...
TCCATCGTGGACACGTCGCCCGCGTCCACACCCGCTTCCTTAGCTTTCAGAAAACGCCGCAAGATTTTGCCGGACCTCGTCTTAGGCAGGGCCGCAACAAACTCCAAGCTTGAGGGAGTCGCAATCGGACCCAGTTCTCTTCGCACGTGTTCGATCAGTGCATCGGCGAGTGCATCAGACGGGGTATGTCCTGCACGGGTTTGCACGAAGCATTTGATGCTCTCGCCCTTCAGCGGATCCGGAATGCCGATGGCTGCAGCCTCGGCGACTGCCGGATGCGATACCAGCGCACTCTCTACTTCGGCCGTCCCGATGCGGTGACCTGCGACGTTCAACACATCATCAAAACGACCGAGCACTGTGATATATCCATCCTTATCTCTTAATGCGACATCGCCCGTGATATAGCAATCCGGGATTTGCTTCCAGTCGCGTTCATATCGTGCGGGGTCTCCCCAAACCGTTCGCAGCATACAAGGATAGGGGCGCTTAAGGACCAGGCGGCCGCCCACACCGGAAGGAACGGACTTGCCTTGTTCGTCGACCACATCCACTTCGGAGCCCTGCAAAGCTACCCCGGCTTTTCCAGGCCGCACGGCCATTGTAGGTGGCGTTCCCAGCGCCGGGCCACCCAGTTCGGTCTGCCACCAGTTGTCGACTAGGTAGCCCCATTTCCCGTCTCCCGCCAAATGCTTTTGTGCCCAGTGCCAGGCCTCTGGGTTCAAGGGCTCTCCAGCGCAGGCAATCAGGCGCAGACTGCGCAAATCGTACTTTGCAGGGTAGCCTTCCCCATAGCGCATGAACATGCGCAGCGCGGTAGGAGCAGTAAACATTTTGCTGACGCCGTAACGTTCTACGATCTCCCACGCGATTCCCGGATTTGGGTAGTCGATCGCTCCTTCGCGAAACAGCGTGGTCGCGCCCGCGCACAAGGGTGAGTAAACGATGTAAGAATGGCCGACGACCCAGCCGATATCAGAAGTACACCAGAAAACGTCCTGCTCCCCGACATCATAGAAGTTTTCCAGATAGTAAGTGGTGCCCACCATGTATCCGCCGTGCACGTGCAATACGCCTTTCGGCTTGCCGGTCGAGCCGGAAGTGTAAAGAAGAAATAAGGGATCTTCCGCGTCCATTTCTTCCGCCGGGCAGTCGGCTGAAAACTTCAAAAGCTCATCGAAATCAATTTCGCGTTTGGCGGTGATCTCAGTGGGACGGCGCGAGTAAACTACAATTTTTTCCACGAACTCGAGGGTGTCGATCGCTTCATCCACAATGGTTTTTAACTCCACTGTTTTTCCGCGCCGGAAGCCAACGTCGCCCACGATCAGCACTTTGGCTTGGGCATCGATGATGCGATCCCGCAGGGCTGTATGCCCCAATCCTGCATACACGACCGAATGAATAGCCCCGATGCGCGCACAAGCCAACATGGCCACCGCCCCTTCAATCGTCAGCGGCATGTAGATCACCACGCGATCACCTTTCTGCACGCCGAGCGATTTCAGCCCGTTGGCAAAGCGGCAAACCATCCGATGCAGCTGGCCGTAAGTGACAATCCTCTCGCTGCCGTCTTCACCCAGCCAAATAAACGCCGCCCGATTCCGCCTCTCGGAGTTGGCGTGGCGGTCTAGTGCATTCAGGGTGATATTGGTCTTGGCACCCACAAACCACTGATGGTGCACGCCATCCCACTCCAGTACCTTGTTCCACGGGCGCGTCCATAGGAAGCGCTTGGCGTATTCTCCCCAGAAAGCTTCGGGATCCGTGATTGATTTCTGGTATTCACCAGCGAAATCCTGCTGATGGCAATTCTGCGCCACGATTGCCGGCGCGGCATATTCTTCATCAATTGAAAGCAGGTTCGAGATTCCATTGGCTATGGCAGCTGTCATGCGGCTCCTCCGAGAGAGAAGATGTGCGATTCTATTGCGCTTGCGCACAAACTCAAAGTGATGCGGATCACACAGGCATGTGAGTGTGACCCAGAGAATGGCTGCCGGAAAGCGGCTGTCAAGGATGCTTTCCCGCTCCTCGTGGCACCCCGCCCTCACCGCGAACTCGTTGTGCCTATTGCCAAGATAGGTGTACGATGCGGTCGATTAGGCTGGCGGGAACGGCCGCGAAATTCCTTGCTCTGGAGCCCGTGATGAACACCTTCCCGGTTTTGCTTGGCGCCTTGTGTGTGTATGCCATTGCGTACCGTTATTACAGTGCGTTCATTGCAGCGAAGGCCCTGGCGCTCGATGATCGTCGCACCACTCCGGCGCACGTTTACGCGGACGGGCATAACTACGTCGCGTCCCCAAAGTGGGTGCTGTTCGGGCATCACTTTGCAGCCATCGCCGGAGCCGGGCCGCTGGTTGGGCCGACTCTGGCGGCACAGTTTGGATTTGCTCCGGGATTCCTTTGGCTGCTGATCGGTGGCGTCCTGGCCGGATGCGTGCAGGACTTTACCGTGTTGGTAGCGTCTCTGCGGCATCGTGGCCGCTCCCTGGCGGATATTGCACGAACCGAAATCAGCCCTTTTGCTGGTTTGGTGGCGATGGTCGCCGTGCTATTCATTCTTCTGGTTACGCTCGCGGGCCTGGGCATCGTCGTTGTCAATGCGCTTTCGAATAGCCCGTGGGGCGTATTCACCATCGGCATGACCATTCCCATCGCCGTAATCATGGGTTTGTGGATGTTCAAGAGCCATGCCGGAAAGATTACGGTCACAGGTCCTAGCATCTTCGGCGTCACCCTTCTGTTGGCCAGCGTTATTGCGGGACGCTGGGTAGCGCAAACCGGATTGGCAGGAGCGCTCACCTTCACGCCTCATCAGATCACAATCCTCATGGCTATTTACGGTCTGGTGGCCTCGATCCTCCCGGTTTGGCTGGTGCTGGAACCGCGCGATTATCTCTCAACCTACGTCAAGCTGGGCACCATCGCCGCTCTGGTCGTCGGTGTATTCGTGGTACATCCCAATATTCAATTCCCGAATTTCACCCAGTTCGTTCATGGCGGCGGACCCATCATCAAAGGCAAACTGTTCCCATTCCTCTTCGTAACCATTGCCTGCGGCGCCATCTCGGGGTTTCATTCGCTGGTCTCTTCCGGCACGACCCCCAAGATGCTGGATAAAGAAACTGACGCTCGCTTTATCGGTTTCGGCGCCATGGTTTGCGAGTCGATGGTGGGTTTGTTGGCCCTCATTGCCGCCTGTTCGCTGTATCCAGGCGACTACTTTGCGATCAATAGCACGCCACAGGTGTTCAGCCATCTCGGCTTGACCACGGTCAATCTGGACATGTTCTCCCGCGAGGTTGGCGAGAAATTAGCAGGACGCACAGGAGGCGCGGTCTCGCTCGCCGTCGGTATGGCTCAAATCTTTCGAGGATTCCCCGGGATGGATCGTCTAATGGGTTATTGGTATCACTACGCCATCATGTTTGAAGCGCTCTTCATCTTGACCACCGTCGACACCGGCACCCGCGTCGCGCGATACGTGCTGCAGGAACTCATGGGCAAAGCGTACAAGCCGTTCGGCAACAATGCCTGGTGGCCGGGAAATCTATTCACCAGCTTCTTTGTGGTTTTGGGATGGGGCTATCTCATCTACACCGGAACTATTTCCACCATATGGCCCTTGTTCGGGACCGGCAATCAGTTGTTGGCGACCATCGCCTTGGCGGTGACCACAACTTTCCTCATCAACATGGGGAAACAGAAGTATGCCTGGATCACAGCGGTCCCCATGTGCTTTGTAGGAGTTACCACCCTCACCGCGGGAGTGCTATCGATCAAAAATATTTTCTGGCCGCTGACTTCTAAGCCTGGCCAGGTATTCACCGGTTACCTGGATTCAGTCCTTATGTCCATTTTTGTCGTGGGAGTAGTTCTGGTCCTCATCGACGCCATACGACGGTGGTTCCTGGCGCTCAATGGCTCCCCGGCGCCGCAGGAAGCGTTCGGTCCGCCATTAACTGCTGCCGGGGAAGTGAAGATGGGTTGCTGCTGAATGGTTAGCCTGCTCAAAGACACCCAGTTTTCGGCCTGCTCGTTCTCTTCCTGCTCGCAAGAGAAACTGGAGACTCTTATTTCCCAGTCTCCAAGATAACGACTAATCGCCGTGGCCCGTGAGCGCCTTGCACCAGAATTTTTTCGATATCAGCGGTGCGGCTCGAACCGCTGATAACACAGGCGAACGAATTTTTATCCAGCTTCCGTTCGCGGGCAAGATAGCTGAGAGCGGTTTGCAGATCAGGAACAAGCTGGTCGACGGTGGCATAAATGATGTGGCAAGGCGCAACGATTGAAGCGCCGCGTCCACCGCACGAAGCGGTCACCAGAATCGAGCCAGTTTGGGCGATTAGAGCCTCCGCAAGTGTAACGGTTGCTTGCGAAGCCTCGCCGGGAGCGCCTTCACTCGACCAGCGGATGGAGCGATCAGACGCGGCCAACGCTGTCAACTTGCGCAGCGATGGATGTTCCTGCACGAAGACCTCTCCCGCCGGAAGTGACTGCAAAGCCTTTGCAAGCTGCAGTGCACTGCTTTCGCTGTTAGCAGTCAGTGTGCATTCCATCAGGTTGGCAACGCATTCCTGCTGAAAGCGCTGCAAGGGATTCGTGACAGCTTCAAAGATTTGCCGGTTAGAACAAATCGCGCGAGCTTCGGGTACCTCCATGCGCAGGCCCGAGCGGATCTGGTTAAGAATCTGCTCACGACTCGGATTATCAGTTTGCGCCAAGTTCCTTCCTCCAGCGTGCACGAAATGATTCGGACGCCAACGGTACGGGTGTCCGATGCCGGTTCCACGGGCGCATGGGATCTGCAATCGATCCTGCTAATCCCAACCCGTACATCGCACGAAGAACCTTACGCATCGTCCAGCCGCCGAAGGCATAAATCGCGGGATGAACCATGGCGAAGCGCCAGGCGCGAAAAGCGAGACGCTCACTCATCTTTGTTGCTCCCGCGCTCGTCGCGTTCCTCCGGTTCTGCAGCAGGTGATGATGGAGATCAATCTTGACCGGGCAAACGCTGGTACATGCGCCACATAGTGACGAGGCGTAGGACAGATGTTTGAACTCCGCGATTCCACCAAGGTGCGGCGTTAGCACGCTGCCAATCGGCCCGGGATAAGTGGTGCCATAGGTGTGCCCTCCGATATGCCGGAAGACGGGACAAATGTTTAAACACGCGCCGCAGCGAATGCAGTGCAGCACCTCGCGTTGTTCGGGGTCGGCCAGCAAGCGGCTGCGCCCATTGTCGACCAGCACCACATGGAATTCTTCCGGACCATCCGCTTCGCCTGGTTGCCGCGCACCGCCGATCAGCGTGCTGTAAGTCGTAATTCCCTGTCCAGTACCCGAAGTAGCCAGCACCGGCCATAAGACTGCAAGGTCCTCAAGGTGAGGGATGATTTTTTCAATCCCGGTAACCACGACGTGAATGCGAGGCAGGCTGGTACACAGGCGGCCATTGCCTTCGTTGGTGGAAATCGCTATGGCGCCCACATCCGCCACTAGAAAATTTGCTCCCGAGATGCCCATTTCGGCAGAAAAAAAAGCCTCGCGAAGCTTGCGGCGTGCGACGGTCATCAGGTAGGCAGGATCGTCGCTTTCAATTTCTGTCTGCAATTTCTCACGAAACAATTCGGCGATCTGGCGGCGATTAAGGTGCATGCAAGGTGTAACGATGTGGTAAGGCGGCTCATTCCGCAGTTGCACAATGAACTCACCAAAATCGGTTTCCCAGACTTTTATCCCGGCTTCCTCCAGCACCGGGCCCAGGTGAATTTCTTCCGTCACCATGGATTTCGACTTGACCACGGTGCGCACGCCACGCCGCGTGGCCACATCCTTCACATACGAGCAAGCCTCCTGCCCGTTGGCCGCCCAGAAAACATGCCCGCCACGGGCGATAACCTGCTGTTCGAATTGCACAAGGTACCGGTCGAGATGATTGATGGCTTCGCGCTTGATCTTCTGGCACTTCTCACGTGCGGCTTCCCAATCTTTGATCCGTGCGCGTCCTTTCAGGTGTGCGGCGTCGTAGCTTTCCATGCCGCGGCGGATGATTTCACGATGAACCAAATCCGCTGACTTGACGGCGGCTTCCTGCAAAAAGCGTTGCGCCGCGGTCGCGCTCATGTTCTCTCCTGCGCCAAAATGCTGGCAAGATGGATGGCACGCGCCCGGGCCTGACGCTTTCCGAGGATTCCTTGCAGGTGCAGCAAACAACTCGGGTCGATCGCGGTCACGAACTCCGCACCGGTTGCGGAAATACTCTCAGCTTTGGAGCCCCCCATCGCGGCGGAGATGTCCGCAAACTTGGCGGCAAAGGTGCCTCCAAAGCCGCAACATTCGTCAAAGCGCTGCATTGCGAGCAGCTTCAGACCCTCTACCTTGCGCAACAATTGCAATGGCTCATCGCGTATATCAAGCTCGCGTGTTCCATGACACGAGGCATGATAGGTAACGGTGTGCGGGAAGCTGGCACGGGCATCAGTTATGCCAGCCACTTTCACCAGAAATTCCGAAAGCTCGAAGGTGCGGGCACACAATGCCGAGGCATCGCTGCGCAGCGGGCTGGAAGCCAGCAGATCTGCATAAAACTTGCGCACCATCGTGACGCAGGAACCCGAGGGACAAACTACGGTCTCGGCGTCTTTGAACACACGGACGAAATGTTCGGCGCAGGGCCGCGCGTCATTCCAATACCCGGTGTTGAATGCCGGCTGCCCACAGCAAGTCTGGGCTTCTGGAAAATCGACTGCATATCCGAGCCGGCGCAGGACTTTAACCGTATCCACGGCGACCTCGGGCAGCAGCTGGTCTACGAAACAAGGCACGAAAAGTGACACTTTGCGTTGCATTTTTCAAATCCGCAGAGGCCTGGATTCGTTACGTCAAGACGCGAAGAGACGCGCCTTCGAGCTAAACCGGTCTTCTACTTCACCGCTTCTGCATAGTAGCGTTTACGTCCACATCTGACCCGGCATAGACGGTAAGTTGACGCTTCCACTTGGCAAATCCGGGCATGCTCATCTCAACTAGATGCGTGCCAGGACCCACAGCAATGGAAGACGGCGCGTTGCCAACGTACTTGCCATCGAGCGTGATGTCGGCGCCCGAAGGAGTCGAAGCGAACCGGCACTTGACCGTGTCGCGGCTGGTTTCAGTAGCTGCGACAGCCCCGGCTTCGGCGTTGTCGTCCGGAACGGCAAGTGAGGCACTCTGCTGCGGCACTGATGCCACCGCGTTCTTGGCTCCTGCCGCAACCAGCGCGTACGTCTGTTTCACTTCTCTGCCCTTGGCATTTGTATAGTGGACTGTGATTCCGCGCTTCGTCCGCTCCGCTACGAAGACCACCCCCACCGGCAGATCCGTGCACTTGGACCAGATCGAATCGACCGTGCAGGTAACGTTGAACGATTTTCCGTCGCTGTCCTGCACCAACATCATATGGTGAACTATTGCATTCCTGCTGTGGTGACAATAGGCGTCGTAGTCCATGATGCCGCAATTCTTGGGAACACCGTTGTCGTCGGTACTGAGCGGGATGGATTCCGTAGTCGCGCTCACCACCTTGATGGTCAGCACCTCTTTCCGACTGGTTGCGGCCAATGCCGACGCTGCGGCGAGCAGCAGAATTCCGGGACAGAAAGCCGCACACCGGTTCATAGCTAGAACCACCTTCCTGAACATGGCGCTGCTCGCGGTTAAGCAGCGGCCTTGTCTTTTACTGCGGCGTCTTCTGCAGCGTCGCACTTACGCTCAAGTCCGATCCGTGGGGTACCGTGAGTTCCCGCTTCCAACGGTCAAACCCTGGCAGGAATAGCACTACAACATGCGTCCCAATGGTGACCCCGCCCACAGACGGCGTGCTCCCCACATATCTGCCGTCGAGACTAATTTCGGCGCCGGAAGGAGTCGAAGTGAAATTGCACTTGACCGTCTCCCGAATAGTCTCAGGACCCGCGGCAGCAGGATCTGCCTGAGCAGGGCTGCGTACCGGGGTCGCAGCCGTCGACTTCTGCTGCGCGACTGTTGCCACCGGAACCTTGTCGGCTACCGAAACCAGCGCATACGACTGTTTCACTTCCTTGCCTTTCGAATTCTGATACCAGACCGTAAAACCGTGTTTTTCTTTTTGCGCGCCGAACGTTTCTCCTACCGGCAAGGAGATGCAATTAGACCAGCGTGACTCGACCGTGCAGGAAATAGTGAAAGATTTCCCGCTGCCATCCTGCACCAACATCGTATTGCGTACCATGTTCTTGCGGCTGCTGTGACAGTACGCGGAATAGTTCGCAGGATCGCAATCGGTCGGCACATCACTATTCTCGCTGTTGACCGGGACAGTATCAGCCTTCGCGCTCAATACCTTGAGGCTGACGGGATAATCGCTTTTCGAGGTAGCACTAACCCACACCGCGCTGATTAGGAAAATCCCGAGAAAGACAATCACTTGCCGGTCTAAGGTTGAACCACTCGCCATAATCACAATCCTCTGGAGAACGTAGAAACCCGGGAAACCGGCAGAAAGAGCACACCGCAGAGCCACCCCCCTGGTTGGAAGTGCTCCGCGGTGGCACGGTTATCCACTCTCAACCGAGCGGACTTCTCCCCTGATTAGGGCAAAGTCCTTTACTCGGCAAATCTCTAACGGGAGATGCCATCACTCGCTATGAGCGACGCCATCTCCCGGATTGTAGTACCGCAAGCTTCTCAGCAAGGCTATCTTTTTCGCTTAGAAGGTGAAGATCGGCCCGAACTCCTCACGCAGATCTCTCCACGTATGGCCGGGAACCCCAGCCACGGAGGTGTTCGGAGTGAAAACTCCAGCATTATTCGGCAAAGAATAGCTGCTGTACAGCGACTCCTCGTAGCCGAAGGTACACCAGTTGTTTACTTTGTAGTATAAAGTTGCCGCGTTCAGCGTGCTGCGGTACGGGCCGGCTCCATCCTTGCCGATTTCTTTTCCGATCGCGAAGTCGGAGTGCTTTACGGCATCTAAGCCGTGGTCGAAGTAAAAGGTCCAACCGGCGTTGTGGCCAGTGGGATCCGCTTTGAAAATGCGGGACAGCGGGAAACCGATCTGGGCAAACCCGCCGTAGGCGCGGTAGGCCGTCTGCGGAGCCAGAACTATCTGCCCCGCCGCGTTGGTGCCGAAAACCAGCGTTGTGGACCGGTCCACCGAAGGAACATCTACGGTGTTGGTCAGGCCGCTGGCATTGTTGAAGTTGGAGAGGGTTTGGCCACCGTTCATAAACCTCATGTCGGCGCCGCGATAGCCACTAGCCACAATGGTAAACCAGCGGGTTGGCAACTGGGTTCCAACCTGCAGGCCGTAGCCATTGCTGCTGACGATAGCCCCGTGCGGGAAAGCTGCTTTGACAGCGTCATAAGCCGCGACGGTGGCTGCGCTGCTGCCCGCTGGCGCCTCAATGGCCGAAGCCAAAGCGACACCTGCGCGCTGCGAATCAAACCCACTGAAGATCAATTGCGCGGGCGCCACGCCCGGAGCTGTGTCGAGCTGCCATTGCAAGGCGAGTCGTCCCTCGTATTCGGGGCGATTGGAATCCGTACCCTGGCGCTCACCATACCCCAATTGGCTGGCAAGCCCATTGACGACGGTACTGGTGCACGGTATGGTCGTCGCCGCCCCGGGCGCGAAGGTAGCCGGGATCGTACATGAAGTTAGGGTCGCATCCGCGGGGAGATTCCCCTCGCTCGGCATGCTGACTGCGAATGCCGGAGAGAATTTGAAGTTCCGCGAACCTCCCAGCTTCTGTACCCAGCCCACCTGCAATTGTGGAGAGCGTGTATACTGACTGCCAAAGTACGCTGCTAGTTGTGTAGTTTCGAGAATACTGGGAAGGACGGTCGATCCATAGAGGACCCAGTCCTGCCCACCTTCGAAGTAGATATCGGTCGTGTCGCTCGCCGCGTAATCCATCCGGACAAAGGCCAGACGAATCCTTGCCTGCGAGTTGCGGACCGAAGAAACGTTACCATTGTCCACGCGGGTGAAGTTGCCTTCGAAGTCGCCTTCGACTCGACCGGTGAAAGTCAGGCTCTTCGAGATGTCCGGCCATTCAAAGTTCGCGCCGAAACGAGTTGATCGTGCTTTGATGTGGAAAGCTGGGTCGGTAGTCGGGCCGGTGTCCGCGTTCAAGAATCCGGGGAGGACGAAGTCATCGCCACGGGGATCACTGGAATCGTGCACCAAGGTGGTTTTGATGAAACCGTAGGGAGTCATCTTGACCGGTCCTAGCTTAAGGGCTGCCACAAGGCCATCCTTCACCGGTGGATCAACGGGATTCACCCGCAATGGCGCCACTGCCGGTATCACCGTCGGGGTCGGCGGCTTCTTTTCCGTCGCCGCTTGTGGATCGGGGGCGGGTTCAGGGGTTGGTCCCGGACTAGTCAACGATGCAGATAGCGACGCTTCCGCGGAAGCGGGCTGCGCAACTGCAGGAGCGGACAGCGCCGATAGGTCCGCAGCACTCACCACGCCTTTGCGAGAGAGCGCTTCGACCAATGCCTGAAATTCAGTTCCGGGAGCCGCACTCTGAATGGACTTGGCTTCCTCGGGAGCGAGCACTCCCTTCATTACAAGCACGCCCAGCAACGCCGTCACATTCCCATTTGTGACCGCGGGCGTTGGGTTCAGGCTTGCCGGCGCAGGCGCGCCTGCTGCCGCACTTGAGCTGGTTGTGTTTCCCTCGTTTGCAGGGGCGCCGTCGTCTGTGCCAGCCATGACGGGGGCGGCCGCTACGATCATCACCAAGATAATGCAAATCCACGTCTCTAACTTTGACATAAGTATGGGGTCCTTCTGCCCCTGTTTCCAATTTCTGGTACACGTGAAACGTCTTGCTAGACCTGCAGGGCCGGCCTGAAGCGTTGCACTTCAGGTGGTGGTGCAGCAGTGACTAACGCACCACCAAATGGGTAAACGGAAATACATAAGCCTGGAGGGTCACCAAAATGCCCACCAAGGCCGCGAGCGCGATGCTATGGAAGAACACGTAACGCAAAATGTCGCCTTCGTGTCCATACCATTCGGTAGCGGTGCTGGCGACAACAATGCTTTGCGCATCGATCATCTTCCCCATCACGCCACCACAACTATTTGCCGCCGCCATCAAATTGGAGGAAATACCGACTTGCTCGGCGGAAATTCTCTGTAGGCTTCCAAACAACACGTTGGAGGATGTATCCGAGCCCGTAAGAGCCACTCCCAACCAGCCCAACATTGTACCGAAGAAGGGATATAAGCTTCCCGTGCGTGCGAACGCCAGTCCCATGGTGGCATCCAAGCCGGAGTAGCGGGTGAGGAAGCCAATCGCCATCATGGCGGAAATAGTGACCAAGGAGAAACGCACTCGCACCAGAGTTCTCCCGTATGTCTTGACGAGCCTCCACGGCGTATAGCCCATAATTAACCCGGAGATTAGCGCGGCCACCAAAATGCCCGACCCCGTCGCCGACAACCAAGTCAGCGAATACACCGCAGCTTCCGGCGTTGGTTTGCGAACCACCGGCGGCACGCGCTGCACCATCTGGTGAAGTCCGGCAATCGGGAACTTGGGATTGGAAAGCTTGTCCAGCTTGCTCTTCACCGTCGGAGTGCCCCAGGCAAATACCAGCACGCTGAGGACTAGCCATGGCACCCAGGCCCGTACTACCGTCGCCCTGCTGTGCCCGTGTGTGCCGCGCGCCGCGCGCTCACCTTCATGCTCGAAGCCCCAGACTCGCTTGGGATGCCACTTCAGCAGAAACAAAGTCAGCGCCAGCATGGAAATGACAGCCGCTACGATGTCCACCAGCCAGGGGCCATGGAAATTCGACATCACAAACTGAGGGACAGCGAAAAATACTCCCGCTACCAGCACCGCCGGCCAAATCTCCAGCATGCCCTGGAATCCCGCAAACGCCCACATGAGCCAGAACGGCACCAGGACGGAGAAGAATGGCAAAATGCGGCCAGCTTGTCCGGCAAGCTTCAGCAAATCCAACCCAGTAACAGCCTGCAAGGCGATGATGGGAGTACCCAGCGCGCCATACGCCACCGGCGCGGTGTTGGCAATGAGCGAAAGGCCCGAGGCTTCGAGTGGACCGAAGCCCAATCCGATCAGGATGGCCGAAGTTACCGCGACCGGCGTGCCGAACCCCGCCGCGCCTTCAAAGAAGGCGCCGAAGCTGAAGGCAATCAACAGAAGCTGAAGCCGCCGGTCTTGGGTGATCCCTGTCAGGCTCTCCTGCAACACTTTGAAAAGTCCGGCATCGCAAGTGAGCTGGTACATGAAAATGACATTGAGAATGATCCAGCCAATCGGCAGGAGCCCGAAAATGGCGCCATACACCGCGGTCTTTGCGGCCATTCCCCCGGGCATGTGAAAAATCCCGATCGCACACAGCAGCGATGTCGCCAGGCCCAGCAGCGCTGCGTAATGTGCCTTCATGTGCAGCAGCGCCAAACTCCCAAGCAGCACAACTACCGGCAAGGCTGCCAACAGAGTCGAGAGCAACCAATGCCCGGTCGGGTCATAACCCTGCTGCCACGGATGGCCAAGCGGCGGAATCTTTAAAATGAAAACCGCGGCAATAAGCGCGGCTAACAGGGCAACGATCCAGAGGACTGAGTTGACGGACGGCGAAGGCTTCGATTGCGCCGGGGCAGTTACAGAGGCCACGCGTTCCTCCTGGAAACTGCAGATAATTTTGGTGACACACTATAGTCCTCGGCGAACGCCTGCACAAGCTGTGCACACCTGTGGAAGCAGTAAAGAAAAGTATCCCTTGGGGAAGGATATGGCGTATGGTCACGCCTGATTAGGTGGACTGCGCCTTTGCGGCGGCGGTGCCGTTGCAATTTTTCCGGCCATCGGCGTGCAAGAACCTGGTTTGTCACGACGCTCCTGCCCGAACACGGGGACTTCGGGGCCGAGGTCATCCCTCAGCAAGCCGCAAGGATGAGAAATCCTCTTCCTAATCGCCGCCGCAGGCTGCGCTGCAGATCACCTATCAACGTGACGGTTGTCACAGAAAAGGTCAATTTGAAACTGGCAGGCCCTGGCACAGGTTGAAACACCGCAAGCGAAGAAATTGGGATGAGCTTGCGTGATTTCGCTTAGAATGCCGCTGCCCGGCGAAAGGACCGCTATGCCATCGCAATCAGAGCAGCAGGCATCAACCCAGGAAAGAGGACTCGGCCGTCTTGGCCTCGGACTGGCCGCCTGGAGCGAACGTTGGTTCCCCGATCCGCTGGTGTTTGCCCTGCTCGGAATCGTTGTGATCTTTGTGGTCGGGCTTTTTCTCCATCAAAGCCCGGCCAAACTTGCTATTCAGGGTGGCAAGAATTTCTGGACGCTCGTGCCATTCACCATGCAGATGGTGATGATCATCATTGGCGGGTATGTCGTCGCCTCGACACCCATCGTCTATCGCGTCATTCGGGCACTGGCCGGAATTCCAAAGACGCCAAAAGCAGCGGTTGCTCTCGTGGCACTGTTTTCCATGCTCACTTCGCTGATCTCCTGGGGATTGAGCCTGATTTTCAGCGGGCTGTTTGTGCGCGAGCTGGCTAATCGCGTCAAGGGCATGGATTACCGCGCAGCGGGTGCGGCTGCCTACCTGGGACTGGGCGCTGTTTGGGCCATGGGGCTGTCATCTTCTGCCGCGATGCTGATGGCCACGAAATCTGCCATGCCTCCATCGTTGTTCAACATCAGCGGCTTGATCCCACTCAGTCAGACGATCTTCTTGTGGCAAAGTATCGCAACCACGGCGGTCTTAACCCTGCTATCGGTGCTGGTCGCCTACTTGTCCACACCTTCTCCAGAAAACGCCAAGACCGCCGAATCGTATGCCATCCAGTACCAGCCGATTCATTCCAGCCTGGACGCCAGGAGCAAACCCGGTGAATGGCTCGAGTACAGTCCACTGCTCACGATCCTGGTAGCCGCCCTGCTCGTCTGGTATCTGGCCGATGTGTTCCGCACGTCGCCACAGGGCGCCCTGGCAGCGCTCGATCTCAATACCTACAACCTCATGTTCATAACGGTCGGATTGCTATTGCACTGGCGTCCGAAACGTTTTATGCGAGCGGTCGCCGAATGTGTACCCGCGACCGGCGGCGTGTTGATCCAGTTCCCTTTTTATGCAGTCATCTTCGGAATGATTGTAGGAAGCGGAATCTCCGACGCCCTTGCCAAGCTCTTTGCTACCATCAGCACCCACAATACCTATGCGTTGTTGGTGGCAATGTACTCGGCGGTGCTGGGTATCTTTATTCCGTCCGGCGGCAGCAAATGGGTGATCGAAGCTCCGTACGTTCTGCAGGCTGCGAATCTGCACCAAGTGCACCTGGGTTGGGTGGTACAGATCTACAACGCTGCCGAAGCCTTGCCCAATCTGATCAATCCTTTCTGGATGCTGCCCCTGCTGGGTATAATTAGATTGAAAGCTCGCGACATTGTAGGATACGGGGTCCTGCAGCTCATCGTTCACATACCGGTGGTTTTCTTCTTGTGTTGGCTATTCGCCCGATACATGCCCTATTTGCCGCCGATAAAGTAGAATAAGTAATTATTGTCTCCGAGGAGGCGCAACTCGCGGGGCTACAGCCCGAGGTATGCCGCGCGTACTTGTTCGTTGCCTAGCAATTCCGCTGGTGTTCCCTGCAGCGCAATTTCGCCGTTTTCTACTACGTATCCTCGATCGGAAATGCTCAAGCCATCCACTACGTTTTGCTCGACAATCAGCACGGTCACGCCCGATTTGCCAATCTGCTGAATCTTGGCGAAAACCTCTTCCACGATTTTGGGAGCCAGACCAAGCGAAGGCTCATCCAGCAACAGCAGCTTGGGCGCGGTCATCAGCCCGCGTGCGATGGCGACCATTTGCTGCTCGCCCCCGGAGAGCGTGCCCGCAAGTTGTTTCCGCCGTTCCTTCAGCCTCGGAAAAAGCGCAAACTGCTCCTCAACGGATTCTCTTAATTTTGGGCGCACCCGATTAATGTAAGCTCCGAGCGCAAGATTCTCTTCCACGCTCATATGAGGAAAAAGCTGCCGCCCTTCCGGAACGTGGCTAATACCGCGGCTTACGATGTCATGCGGCGGAAGCTTCGAAATATCCTGCCCCTCAAACTGCAGCCGTCCCCTCTGGCAACGCAAGAGTCCGGAGATAACACGGAGTGTGGTTGTCTTGCCTGCTCCGTTAGCGCCGATGAGCGTGACAACTTCTCCCACGCGAATCTCCAGGGTGATGTTGAACAAGGCCTGAAAATCGCCATAGCTGGCGCGCACATCATCCATGGCGAGCAGAGCTTCGCTCACGAGGCAATCTCCTTGTATTTGCTTCCCAGATAGGCTTCGATGACCTCGGGGCGATGGACCACATCTTGCGGTGCACCTTCGGCGATGAGAGTGCCGTGATCAAGCACGATCACCCGATCGGCAATGCGCATCACGACTTGCATGACGTGCTCAATGCCTCCGATGGTCGAGATTCCCCACTCCGGCAATCGCTTGAGCAGCATGGCGAGCTTGATGGCTTCAGATGTCGGCAACCCGGCCACAACCTCATCGAGCAGGATGAGCTTGGGCTGCGTCGCCAGAGCACGGGCAATTTCGAGGCGCTTCAACATCGGCAAACCCATACCACGGGCAGGCAGATGCAGCACTTTCTCCATTTGCAGGAAACGCAGAACTCTCGCAGCTTCTGTTTCGGCGCGGCCAGGGCTGGAGGTCCGAAGAAAAGCGCCGAGCATCACATTTTCCAGCACCGTCAGGTTTCGCAACGGCTTTACGAGCTGAAAAGTCCGTCCAATGCCACTTTTCGCGGCGTCGTTAGGCGTCAAGTGCGAGATGTCGCGTCCGTCAAAATGAATGCTCCCACTGTCGGGATGGAAGACGCTTGTAATCAAATTAAACAACGTGGTCTTGCCCGCCCCGTTCGGTCCCACAATAAACGTCACTTCCCCGGGCTTGACCGAAAAAGAAACGTTGTTGATGGCCTTCAGGCCGCCGAACCGCTTGCTGACGTTCTTGACCTCAAGAAACATGCGACAAGTCCTACTCCGAGATGGCTGTTCTTTGCGTTTCCTCTTCCGCAGCCAGGGGCAAAGGCGCAGCAAAGGGCACACGCGGCGCCTTCTTGAACAAACCTAGCTTGCTGGTCAGCGTACCTATAATGCCTTCGGGCATGAACAACACTACGAGAACGATCAGCACGCCATAGATCAGCAAATGCGCTTCCTTGAATATATTCTTGAAGACCTCAGCAGCGGTTTCGAGAACAACTGAGCCGACCAGCGGCCCCAGCAATGTTCCCGCGCCTCCCAGCATCGCCACGATAGCGATTTCTGTCGAGATTTCCATCGCCAGCACCTGGTCGGGCACGATAAACAAGAACATGCTGGCATACAGCGCCCCCCCCAGTCCGGTGATAGCAGCGCTAATCAGCAGCGCCCATAACTTGCAGCGGGAAGCGTTCACCCCTACGGACAGCGCGGTGTCCTGATCTTCGCGAATGGCCATCAAGTAATAGCCAAAGCGCGAGCGCTCAACCCAGGCCGTCAACGCGAACGCGGACGCCGTAAGCAGAACTCCTGACCAGTAGAAGGACCTGGCCGCGGAATGCGTGAACAAGGCTGGCACTTGTACTCCGACGTCGCCACCGGTTACGTTGGGAAGATTCTTGGCAACCAGGCGCAAAACCTCCGCAAAGGCGATCGTACAAAGCGCAAAGTAGGGGCCACGCAGACGAAACGAAACTTTGCCGATCATGGCCGCCGAGACGACGGCCATCAGCACACCCAGCGCCACCGATGGCCATGGCGGAATTCCCAGCTTCGAGAACAGCGCCAGTCCGTAAGCGCCGACGCCAAAATAGGCGGCGTGGCCGAGCGACAATTGCCCGGCATAGCCTCCGACCAGATTCCACGCCAGTCCCAAAGCCGCGAAGAGAAAAACGCGGAATAGAACTTGCAAGGTGTAATCCGTAGGAACCGTTAGCGGAACGAACAGGGCGGCCACAAAGAATACAGTGGCGATGATCACCTGCAGGTTTTTCACGCGCGCTGGCTCCCAAAGATTCCGCTCGGTTTCAGCGAGAGCACCAGGATGAACAGCACAAAATCCACCGCCAGCGCCCACTCGTTGCCCCAATACAGGCTGGTGAGACTCTCCACCACGCCCAACACCAACCCGGCAATCGCCGCGCCCTGGATGGAGCCCATACCCCCGAGCACGACCATTACAAAAGATTTCAGCTTGAACTGATTGCCCACATCGGGGAACAGATAAAACACCGGAAGCAACAACGCCCCGGCAATGCCAGCAGCGGCTGAACCAATTCCGAATGCGGCGGCTTGAATGCGATTTACATTAATGCCCATCAGAGGCGCGGCATAAGGATTTTGGGCAATCGCCCGTGCTGCCCGCCCGAACATTGTATGAGTTACGACCCAGTAGAGGATGCAGGCCAGTGCCGCCGCGATGGCGAACGATACTAACCAGGGCGCATTGATAAAGATTTGCGAACCGACGCGAATGTTCCGCGACAGAAGTGGAATGTTGATCTGATGATAGTCGGCGCCAAAAATCAACTGCGCTCCGTCCACCAGAATCAGCGCCAGTCCCATGGTCAGCAGGATCACCATAAAATCCACCTGCCCGCGAATGGGCCGCAGAAGTCCCAGATAGGTGACATAGCCGACAAGAAACAGCAGAAAACCGGCAATCGGAAACTGGTAATACGGACTCACCCCAGTCGCCTGGAACACCACATAGGTGATGTACATGCCCATCATCAGAAACGCGCCATGAGTGAAGTTGACGATCCGCATGACGCCAAAGATGAGGGCCATGCCCATTCCGATCAGGGCATAAAGCGCGCCGGTCAACAGACCATTGAGGATGGCTTGCAGCGCGACATAGATCCAGTTCAGCATAAATCCTGCGCGATTCCTATACCCGAGGCGCAGCCGTCGGCTGATTTTACTCCGTCCTCTCGTCGACGCAGAGCAGCTACGTCATTGCGGCCGTTTCGACCACTCTGGAGCCGGAATAATCGGCTTACTCTCGGCAGCGTTGGGGGGCCAGACGACCTTATATTGCCCACCCTGCACCTGGGTGATCAGCACTGGGTGCTGGTTTTGGCCACGAGGATCGAATTTCACCGGGCCGAACGGAGTCTCCAGCAGATTTACTTGCTTGATAGCGTCGCGAATTGCCGCCGCTTGGTCTGACTTTGCGTTATCGATCGCGGCCGCGGCAACCAGCAGCGCTGCGTAGGCTTCCATCGCGTGATAGGCGGGATGCGAACCGGCGAGCGTGAAGAATTTTTGATCGAAATCCGCTGAGCCTTTCCATTTGGCTGAAGGCAGCCACTGCGAAACCGAGAATGTGTACTCCGCATACTTACCGGCGCCTTTGTCTTGGGTTGGAAATTCCGCCGCCGCGAAACCAGTTCCCGCCGAAGTGTAATATTTCGGATTGAGATTCAGCTGCTCGGACTGGCGCATGAGCGTGCCGGCGTCGAGCAGGTAAGAGGCGAAGTAAATCACCTCAGGATTTTTGCCCTTCACCCGTTGCAACAAAGATTTGTAATCCGGCGAGCTGGCTTGGTAAGCCTCGGTGTCTACCAGGTTGAGGCCCGCGGCCTTGGCAGCGTCGGTCATAGACTTATTGTTTGCCTGACCGAAGTTGGTATTTTCGTAAACAATTGCCAGCGCTTTCGGATCGCCGTTGTTCTTCAGGAAATCGAGGGTCGCAGCCGCGAATGAACCTGAACCGGCACAAATGCGGAACACCCAGGGCGAACCGCTCTCCATTACGTTGTCAGCGACCGCAGTGGGAATAATCAGCGGTACTTGTTTTTGCGTGACCACCGGCACAATGGCGCGAGTACTCTCCGATGAGTAGGCGCCCAGTACGACCGGCACGCGGTCCTGGTCCACCAGCTTGGAAACGCCCTGCACCGCCTGATCAGGGCGGCTCTGGTCGTCGTAATAATCGAGTTCGAGCTGTTTGCCGAGCACGCCGCCTTTGGCGTTGATCTCCTGCAGCGCAATAGTGTAGCCGTTTTTGTGGGCCTGTCCGAAGGCAGCATTGCTGCCGGTGAGCGAGGTGACGACTCCGATTTTGAAAGTGTTGCCTCCCGCACCTTTACCTTGGCAACCTGTCCAGAGGAAAGCAACAACGGCAATGACCAACCCTAACAGAAGGCGCGATCGCATCATACGGAGCTCCTTGAGGCGGCAGCCGAAATCTTCTATGGTCAGGAAAAGTTACACTACAAGCTTCGACTGCCCGCAGGCAACTTATTAACACCTTAGAAGCACGATTGCAGGTGATGTCCGTCACAATGATAAGTGACGATAACGACCGAGGTCCGCGGCGGCTATCCCGCGTGGACCGCAAGATGCCGGCAATTACCTGCCGCATTGCAGAAGGGACTCGACCGTCA
>Ga0187778_10001074_pt1 | contig 19437 bp, 16 predicted proteins | sample 1015_Q2_SP5_20_M_FD_132418 | JGI IMG/M metagenome (GOLD analysis project Ga0187778, IMG submission 132418) | Tropical peat soil microbial communities from peatlands in Department of Meta, Colombia - 1015_Q2_SP5_20_MG | ecosystem: Environmental > Terrestrial > Soil > Wetlands > Peat | place...
ATTTCATTGCGGAGGGCTGGTTTGGTGGGCGGAGGAACTTGGCCATCATCCGGATAGACCAGAAAAGCAAGAACAAAAGAAGCCCACCAAGCACGTACCAAAAACTAATCGGGTTTGGCGGATTCTCAGGATGCAGGTTGGTCCGCACGGCAAAGTCGAACGCAAAGATCATCACCAGATAAAGAGCGCAGCCAAACCACGCAAAATAGGCGCCGAAAAATTCCTGGGTCTCTGTGATACGCTCCGGCGCCAGCCAGTACTGTTTGTTCGGCAGATTGATCAACTGTGGCGGCAGGACTGTAAGAATTTGCGGAACCGCGAATCCAATCACCACGACGAGGACGCTCAAGGCTACAAATGCCACAAAGAACGCGGACTTGGGTTGCCAGCCGTTGGCGACGCCGCGCCCATCGAAATGCGAAGCGACAACCGGGGGCAATTGCGGATAGACATAGGAAAAATGGATGGTCGCGTACAGGACCAGCAACATGAAAATTAGCTTGGGCAATCGGGAATCCAAAGAACAGCCCTCTTGTTTCAAGGCTAGCGCGGAAAGGGAAATCGGGTGAACGGAATCGAAAAAGCCTCAGCGTGAAGATTATCCCCCGGCGCAAATGAGAGAATGCACCAGAGGTCTTTTCTTGTAACTCCAATTAATTCAATAGATTCCGGGCTGGTGCCTTCAAGCGGAGCGAAAGGGTCAAGCCGCAATGTAAATTGCAATACAATGTAATTTTGAAAAAAAGTACTTTGCTAAGAAGAGTAGTGCTTGTGCCAGCCGAGGCGCTTCGCCCCGGCTGGCGGCAGGATGGATTCGCCATCCTAGTCCATACCCCTGCCGTCTTTCGCGAACGGAACTGACATGACTGCTGCAATGCTTCGTTGTGCATCGCCGGATAGCTCTTTAGAATGGGGAAGCCCGCCACGGAGACGACAAGGTCCATGCAGAAAATTGTTGCGATAGTGCTCGTGGTTCTTCTGGGAGCCACCGTCTACGGCGTAATCCGCACATCGGAGCCTCCGAAAGCCCCGCCTTCCCTTGGAAAAGGGAAAGCTGCCGTCGTTCCGGAAGCCCCCTTAGTCGACCAAGTGCCGCTGAAAACGGCGCAAGACCTTGCTCAGTCGGTGGCTTCCGTCGAAGAAAGAGACCTCGCAAAAGAGGCTTTGCGCCTAGCGAACGACGAACTGGACGTGGCCTACGAACAGGCACTTCGCGACGCACGGGAACATCCTCCTGCCCTCACCGCGGACGCCAAGGAGGCAAAGGATCGTCTTGAAAAGGCGCAGAAGCTCATGGCGGATGATGAAGCGCGCATGGCCGCGCTGAAAGACGTCATCGCCAAGACGAAAGATCCGGACCGAAAGGAAAAACTGCAGGAGCAATACGATAGCGTCGAAGCGGACCACGATCTCGCATCGGATGAAGCCGACGACGCCCAGGAAGATTTCCGCCAGGAGGGAGGCGACCGCGCGGATCGCATCCAGGAAGCTCAGAAACAACACAAAGAAGCGCGGCAAGCCAAACCGGCCATCCCCGACACCTTTCCCGAGCCGCTGAAACAGTTCGGGCTCATTCACGACTACGAACAATGGAGCAAGCTGCACACCATCCAAATGCAGTTGTGGCGCGCCAAGCAGGATGCGGAAAACGTCGCTGTCGCGCTGTCACTGAAGCACAATGCGCTCGAAGTGCGACTGGAAGCGGAGAAAGAAAAATCCCCCGAGCTGGCGCATCACGCCAGGCAAAAGAAAACAGTTGGCGCGTCCACCGCAGCGGCCGAAAACGATCAGCGCACTGCGGAGGAACTCGCTGCCGCGGCCGACAGGACCTGGCATCTGGCCTCGGAGCAGGAAACGCTGGCGAACTATGACAAGCGCGTCGAAGCGAATAAGCAACTCGCGGCAGTCTACGGAAGCTGGATCGACGTGGTCGCGGGACGCCAGCGCGTCATCGTGCACCGCGCGTTGATCGGAATCCTCATCATTCTGGCAATCCTGGTGACCGCGATTTACATCAGCATGTTGATGGACAAGCTAGTGGACCGGCTCACAATGGACCGCCGGCAATTGCAGTCGCTGCACACCGTGACCGGAGTAGGGGTACGCGTCGTAGCAATTCTGTTGATTCTGCTCGTGGTCATCGGGCCGCCGGGGCAGCTGGGAACGTTTCTCGGTCTTGCCGGCGCGGGCCTCACCGTCGCATTGAAAGATTTCATCGTGGGCTTCATTGGCTGGTTCGTGCTGATGGGGAAAAACGGAATCCGCTTGGGAGATTGGGTGGAAATCAACGGTGTGGCCGGCGAAGTGGTGCAGATCGGTCCGCTTCACACTGTTTTGCTCGAAACCGGCAACTGGACCGATTCCGGGCATCCGACGGGAAGGCGCGTGACGTTCACCAATAGTTTTGCCATCGAGGGCCATTACTTTAATTTCTCGACGACCGGCCAGTGGCTCTGGGATGAGCTGCAGATCGTGCTGCCTTTCGGTGAAGATCCTTACCCCGTGATGGAAGAGTTCCAGGCAAAAGTGATCGAAGCGACCAAAGAAAGCGCAGCGCAGGCCCAAGAGGAATGGCGCCGCTCGACGCGCTCCCGCGAGATGAGTTCGTTCTCCGTCGCGCCGGCGATCAGCATAAAGCCCGTCGTCGGCGGAATCGAGCTGGCGGTGCGTTACATCACGAGGGCCAACGAGCGCTACCAACTGCGTGCCAAGTTGTATCAAACGGCTGTTGAACTGATTGGCCGCAAGAATGTGCCTTCGGCCAATGTTTCGGCACAGAATTAGAAATCAGAGATCTGCCAGCTTACCGATGATCGAACCCGCCTTATCAGGCAGACAAGCCGCGCGCGCGTACCTGCTCGGAGGTTAGGCCGTAAAGCGGGGGAGTGGGAACGCCAAGAATGCCGAGATAGAGATAGATCTGCCCGCGGTGATGGATTTCGTGCTCGACCATGAGGCGCAGCCATTTCCATTTGGTGATTTCGGCGCCGTCGGGCGTCTTACATTTTTGTTGCAGCTCTTCGTCCGTGAATTTCGAAAAGATCTCCATCGATTCGCCGTGCAACCGCTCGACGAAGGCAATTACGTTTTCGTACCCGTCGGCGAGTTCCTTGCCGTGAGTGGTGTAGCGACTCGGCCGCCCGCTCAAAGTTTCCGCCCAAATCCAGCGCTCGGCGACGGCGAGATGCCGCAGCAAATCGCCGAGTGTGAATTTCCCCGGCACGTAGGTCCACTCGAGTTTATCCGGAGGAATGCAGTGCGCGACACGCATAGTGCGCTCGCGAACGCTTCCGAAATAGTGGAGAAAGGGTTGAATAGTGCGGATTTCCATGATGACCTCCCAACAAGTTGCGACAGAAACCTATGTCCAGAGCTGCCGGGCGCGAATGGCCGAGACGGTCGCGCCGGTGTAAAGCAGAGCCAGCATGGCGTAGCCTACGACCAGGCCCGCCTTCTCTGCGACCCAGCCTAAGGTGACGCACATCAAGAGTTGCACGACGGTGGTCAAAATCGCCATTGCGGATTGCGTGCGCCCCATGAAGTGGCGCGGCACGATGGACATCAGCGAAGATTGCGCGACCACACCTCCGAGCGCCCGGCAAAATCCGAACAACAACTGCATGAGCACGGCGCCAATCAGAAAAGCCACGAAAGGTGTGGCCATGTGTCCGATGGCGAGCCCCGCGCAAGCGGCGACATAGAGCGGCATGCGCAATACGCCGGGAAGCTGGCTCGCGATGAGCCCACCGATGATAGCTCCAGTGGCCCATCCGGCTTCGAGAAAACCGAGTCCGCGCGCGCCGGAATGAAGAATCTCGTTGGCCAGCGCCACGAGCACGACGTTGGCGCTGATCACTCCCGCCATCATGATCGAGTGCGTAATCCCGAGGGCGCGCACCAGCGGTTGCTGCCTTAGATACGCGAAGCCTTCCTTCATGTCCGCGTAGACGGCCAGGGACAGGCCGGCTTCGACGACTTCGGGATTTTCGCCAATCTCGAGCGCTTCCGCCGTCGCTTCGGTGGCTTCGGAAAATTCGCGCGGATATTTTTGGAATTGACGCGGAGAAACATATCCGCGGCGGACCTGATAAAGACACATCGCCGAAACAAAATAGGTGAGGCCGTCGATGAACAGAATTCCCTGAATGCCCGCGGCGTTGTAGACGAAGCCAACAAACGCGCCAGCGATGAGCATGCCGCTCTGCACGCCGATGAGAACGGCGGCATTGGCGCCGGTGAATTGGCTCGGCGGAATCACTTCCTGCACCAGCGCGTTCACGGTGGCCCAGTACATTGCGGAACCCGTGCCAGTGATGAGCGTCATGGCGTACAGATGCCAGAGGTGCAAGTGGCCGCTCCAGGCGATGTAGGCGGTGGCGAGCACAAAGCAGCCGCGCACCAAGTCGAGCAGGACGCCGAGATAGCGGCGGTCAAGACGGTCAATGAGCACTCCGCCGAGAAACGGTACGAACAATCCTGGCAAGGTCATGATGATGACCTGGCCGCTGACTTTGACCGTGGAGTGCGTGGCGGCGAGGATGTACCAGCTCACGCCGGAAAAATTCATGCCGCTGCCGAAGAGCGACACGAACATGGCGACGAAGAAATAGCGGAATCCGCGCTGCGCCCAGATCAGCGTCCAATCGACTCGAGGTGCGGTGGCAGTCGCCATGGAACCTCCTAGCTTACTATTGCGAATGCCATTGGCGAATGAACGGCCGCGCTGATGAGGTATGCTGTTCGAACAAATTGGCCGGAAAGGTTCGACGATGGGGAACGAACTGATTTGCAAAGTGGTGTATGGCAAGCAGAAATCGGAAGGGAAGGCGCTGCTGGAGACGAGCGAGATTCTTTTTCGCGGCGACTTCCGACTAAAGATTCCACTTTCCACGATCAAATCGGCGAAGGCAGTGGAGGGCAAACTGCGGTTGCAGACCGGCGAAGGCCTGGCGATATTTCAGCTTGGGGCGCACGCCGAAAAGTGGTGCGAGAAAATTCTGCATCCGAAGTCGCGAATCGAGAAACTCGGAGTAAAGCCGGGCGCACGGGTTGCTGTGATCGGAGAGTTTGATGCGGAGCTTTTGCGCGAAGTGGGAGGTCTTACAAAATCGGTGAACAAGGGGAGAGCGGCGGCAGATTCGGATTACATTTTTTATGCGGCAGAGACAAAGAAAGACCTGGGCGGGGGCCTCACAAAGATTGTGAAGGCAATGCAAGGCGCGACCGCGCTTTGGATTGTTTATCCCAAAGGCCAAAAGGAAATCACCGAGATCGATGTTCTTTCCACCGGGCGCAAATTGGGATTGAAAGACGTGAAGGTCGTGGGCTTTTCTCCTACACACACTGCCCTGAAATTCGTCATTCCTGTTTCACAGCGATAAGCCGTGGCGACGCGAGGTTCGTTTCGAATTTCCTATCTATGATGATCGAAAATGCAACTGCTAGAACGTGAAGCGCACCGCGAGCTGAATGATGCGCGGATCGGCGGTGGTCAGGATTTGTCCAAACGTGCCGCCCTGGTCGAGGATGTTGGTGTCAGGATTGCCAAATTCCGCGTGATTCAGGATGTTGAAAAACTCCGCGCGAAACTCCATCTTAAGCCGCTCTCCGACAAGCGCGGTGGTCTTGCTCAACGCCAAGTCAAAGTTCACGCGGCCTGGCCCGCGCAGAAAATTCCGCGGAAGCGTTCCGTAGGTGGCGAGCGCAGGGTTCGCGACAACCTGCGCATCCGACGGGAAAATCGTCGGCCCGGGCGTGCAGGGCGGAGGATCGTTGGCATCGCCGCACTGCGCGTTGCTGAAGCTGTTGGGATTGAAATAATAATTTCCCGTCACGCCGTTGAAAGTTTGCGTTGTGTGCGGGTTGAACGCATTTGTTGGGCCCACCACGTTCGCGTGAATCAGTAGTGGGTCGCCCGCGCCTGAAGGCCCCTCCGAACCAATGGTGAACGCCGAAGACAAGTTCGCCGCCACATCGATCGGAAAACCTGTCCTCCACGTGACGATGGGAAACAAACTCCAGCCCTGGGTCAGTTGCTTTGGCCCAGATTGCCACGCGTGCTCGAACGGCAGGTCCCAACCGCCGCTGAAGGTGAGGCGATTGCGCACGTCGGTGTCTCCCGAAGAGCGAAACAAATTGGGATCCAGCGACGGCACCGTGCTATTGCGCTGCCGAAAACCGGACACGTTGTCGATCTCGTGGGAGAACGTGTAGCCCAACGTGAAATAAGTTCTGCCGAAGAAGGCGGAGTTGCCAATCTGTTTCGTCAGGCTGGCCACAAACCCGTTGTAATCCGCCTTCGTCGCATTTTTGAACTCGAGGATGGGGCCGAAAGTGCAACCGGCGAGATTAGGATTTCCGGCAGTTGCATCGGGGCAAGTGCTGTCTCCCGGCCCGAGATTGAGAATTCTGTCCGTGGTTCCGGGCTTGAAAGGATTCACATCCTGCAGGCCAGTGAGGCCGTGCGAACTGCTTCCCAGGTAGCTCAATTCCACCACCGTGTCTTTCGCCACTTCCCTCTGAACGCTCAGGTTATACTGATAGGTGTACGGGGTCTTCAACTGTGGATCGACGAAGAACAGGCTGCCGCCGAAGGGCAGGATATTCGCGAAGCTCATGTTGTGATTCACGGGTTGCGATGGGAAAGTGTTCGGCGTCCCGGTCGAGCCAAAAGGATCATTGAAAAAAGTCAGGATACTCGATTGATTCGCAGGAATTTGATTTCCCGTCGGGAAGCCAATCGAGGATAAGCTGAAAAACGGCGGCGCGCCGTTGAATTGAAAATTGTCTTCGGCTTTCAGGATGTCGTAGAAAATCCCAAATCCTCCCCGGACACTCGTTTTCCCGTCGCCCCGAGGATCCCAGGCGAAGCCGAAGCGCGGCGCCCAATTGTTCTTTACGGGGAAATTCACGCCGCTGGGCGCGCCTTTGTCTCCGGGAAAGACGAGGCCTTCCGGTGCGCCGGGAAACACCGTCGATTGCAAGCCGGGTATCACCGAGAAGGTTCTTCCTTCCGTGTCATATTTCGGACTGCTGTATTCGTACCGCGCTCCCAGCGAGAGCGTGAGCCTTTTCGTGACGCGCCAATCATCTTGGAAAAATCCGTACGTGGACTTGCTGCGGATATTCGAGGGAGCTGCCGGTCCCTGCTCGTAAAAGGTCGGAATGCCCAGCAGAAAGTCCGCGAAGCCGTTTCCCGTCGCCCCGCCATCGAAATTGAACGAACCGTTGACGATGAAATCGAAGATCTGATTGTTTTGGTAGCCGGAAAATCCCGTGCCCATTTTCAAATCATGCCGCCCACGCACCCAGCTCAGCGTATCGGTTACGCCGAACGTGTTATTGACCAGCGTGGTTGGCCCGCTGAACGTGAATCCTGTCGTGAGCGCGTTCGAATTGATTTCGATGATAGGTGGCCCGCTGGGCGCGTCGGGGGTTATATTGAAACCCAGTTGCTCCGGCGTCGGGAGGCTCGCTGCCGGCACTGCTTGCCGCACGAAATTGCGTTGCGTCACAAAACGCGCTTCGTTCACGATGTTTGGCGTAATCGTCCGGTTGTAGGCTAGATTCACGAAATAGTTGTTTAGCTGCGTCGAGACGGGATAACCCGGCACGTTGGCAAATGCCGTGTTACCGGCGGCGGCGAAAGTATCCAGGAGCGGATTTCGTACGCCCCCAGCCGTGGCAGTGATCTTGTCTCTGTCGGTGACCACGAAATCAAATTTCATCGTCAACTCGTTGTTGTCATTGGTGTGCGGCCCCGTGGGAGTAACAAAGCCGGTCGAATTGACGGGCATCAATCCTTTGGAAACCAGATTGACAGCCACGGGATTGAACGTTGTGGGGTCAATAATGGCGCAAGCCGCCTTTGCCGGATCGGACTGGAAGAACGTATGACCTTGCAGAAACGCCGCGACTCCGGGATCCCGGTTCGGGCATTGTGCCGGGCCAGGATTGCCTCCGTTGCCCGCGTTCGAAAAATCTCCGTTGGTCACTTCCGCGGTCGTGAATACGGGCACCTTTCCGCTGGCCTGGTTGGTTTGCAGTTGGCTCAGACGTTGTCCCTGATAACCCACAAAAAAGAAGAAGCGGTCCTTCCCGTGAATCAAGTGAGGAAGGGTGATCGGCCCGCCAAAAGTGCCGCCGTATTGATTTCGCTTGAGCACATCGCGCGGGAGCCCATTCTCATTGTTGAAAAAGGTATTCGCGTTCAGCGCGTCATTGCGCAAAAAATCGAACGCGCTTCCGTGCCATTCATTCGTTCCGGACTTTGTCACCACGCTGATGATTCCACCGCCGTTCCGGCCATATTCCGCCGAATAGTTGCTCTCCAGAATCCGGAACTCCGCGATGGTATCGGGATTCGGATTGAAAACCACGCCGTTGTCGAGCAGGTTGTTGTTCAGGCCGCCGTCCAGCAGAAACGTGACGGAGTCCGTGCGCCCGCCGGCAATGCTGTAAGTCCCCGCGCCGGTATCGTCGCTGTTCGATTCGGTTACTCCAGCCTGCAACAGCGCCAGATCCAAAACGTTTCGGCCGTTTAGCGGCGCTTGCTGGATTGCCGCGCCAGTTACCGTTTCCCCGATGGTGCTGTTCGCGGTTTCCACTCCGCCGACTTGGTCCTTAACTTCAATAGTTTCATTGGTCACGCCGACAGAAAGTTGCGCATCCACGCGCAGCGACTGGTTGATTTGCAGCGTTTGGTTCTCAAATACTTGGACCCGGAATCCCACTTTTTCGATTGTCACTCGATAACTGCCAATCGGCAGGCCCAGCGCCTGATAAAAACCGTCGTTGTCGGTCGTGGTCTGCTGCGAAACTTGCGTGGCCACATTGGTCACCGTCACTTTTGCTCCGGAAACCGATGCCCCGCTGGGATCGGTCACGTTTCCGATGATGCGCCCCGCAGCGTTTTGTGCCATCGCCGGTGTTGAAGTCATTCCCGCCGCTACAAGAATCGTCAAGCTAACAAGAAACCCCTTGAATCTGCTCACTGCATTTCCTCCAGATGACCCCGAATTTCGTTCCCCCAATACGAGGCTTCCGGAGGGGCAATTCCTCTGCCGAATCTACTCGCCACAAAACAAAGCAGTTCCGAATTTCGTATTTCTAAAACGCATCCAGGTTCTCGAATTTAGATATGAGTATGTCGAGGCCGGCCTCTTCGTCCTGGTTCGATCAACTGTCGACTACTGTCGACTGTTCACTTTTTGCGCGCTACAATCCCGCTGAAATATTTCCCCGCATCCCTGCGTAAAGACTGTCAGCGGCAGTATTTCGCAATCTTGTGGTGGAGGAATCTTCGATGGCTACTATTCCCGTCCCTGCGCCAGAAGCGCAACAAGCAAGCGTCAGTCCCTTCGGCCGCGTCATCGGCGTTTTGTTTTCGCCAAAAAGCACTTTTGAAGACATCGCCAGGAAGCCAAGTTGGCTGCTTCCCGTCGTGCTCTCGACCATTCTCGGTCTCTGTGTGAGCATCGCTATCAATCAGCGCATCAACTGGCGCGAGTTCATGAGCCAGCAGATTGAAAAGAATCCGCGGGCAGCACAGTTGTCTTCCGAGCAGAAGGAGCAGCAGATCGCGGGCGGCGCCAAGTTTGCGCCAATCTCCACCTATGTATTCGGCACCATCGGCCCGGTTCTCGCGGCTCTGATCGTCGGGCTGGTCATGTGGGGTGCCTATAGCCTGCTCGGTGGAATCAGCACGAATTTCGGGACGGCCTTTGGAATTACCGCTCACGCTTTTTTGACCGGTCTCGTCAGTAGTCCCCTGTTCATCTTGATTCTTTACCTGAAACCCTACGGCACGGCCGACCTCGATAATCCGATTGCAGCCAATCTTGCGGCATTCCTTCCTGACGACTCCGCAAAATGGCTTGTTGCCCTCTGCAAGTCGTTCGATATCTTCTTGTTCTGGACTTTGATTCTCCTTGCCATTGGGTTTGCTGCCCTCAATCCAAAGAAACTGAAGGGAGCGAAGTCCTTCACCATCGCGTTCACCGTCTGGGTCGTCTATGTGGTCCTCCGCGTCGGATGGGCCTTCATCTTCTCCTGATACACTTGGAGCGTGCATTTTTCGTTTGACGTTCTGAAAACCGATCCGACCGGTGCGCGACGTGGCCATCTCACGACTCCTCACGGCACTGTCGAGACGCCCTTCTTTCTACCCGTTGGCACGCAGGCTTCGGTCAAGGGCTTGACGCAGGAAGCGCTCGAAGAACTCGGCGCGGAAATCCTCCTCGCCAACACCTATCATCTTTTTTTGCGCCCGGGTCATGAACTGATTCGCAAGCTCGGTGGCTTGCACCAATTCATGTCCTGGCCTCATGCCATCCTCACCGATTCCGGCGGCTATCAAGTCTTCAGTCTTTCCGCGCTGCGCAAGATCACCGACGAAGGCGTGCGCTTTCGCTCGCACCTCGATGGTTCCGAGCATTTGCTCACGCCGGAAAAAGCGGCGGAAATTCAGCTCGCGCTCGGCTCGGATATCGCCATGGCCCTCGACGAATGCATTGAAACGCCCGCCCCGCGCGACAAAGCGGAAGCTGCTGTGAATCGCACTACCGCTTGGGCCCGCCGCGCCCGCGACTATTTTCAGGAATGCGTTCATCGTAACGGCAACCTCGCGCAATGGCAGTTCGGCATCGTGCAAGGCGCCACCTTCGGCGATCTGCGCCGCGAAAGCGCTCGCCAGCTTCTCGACCTCGATTTTCCTGGATACGCCGTTGGCGGCCTCGCCGTCGGTGAACCGCACGAAGTCACTTGCGCGATGACCGCAGAAGTCACCGCCCTGCTTCCCAAAGACCGTCCGCGCTATCTCATGGGTGTTGGCCGTCCCGAACAGATCGCCGATTACATTGCGCTCGGGATCGACATGATGGATTGCGTTTTGCCCACGCGCGCCGCGCGTCACGGCTGCCTCTACACCAGCGAAGGCCGCGTGCTCATCAAGAATGCGCGTTACGCTCAGGATCAGCGGCCTGTCGACCCGCAGTGCTCTTGTTCCGTTTGCCGCCGTTACACGCGCGCGTATCTGCGCCATCTTTTTTCCGCCGGTGAGTTAACTGCTGCGATCCTCGCCACCCACCATAACGTCCACTTTTACCTTGACATAATGAGGCGAATCCGCGAGGCTATTGAGTTTGGGAACCTAGCGAAATTCTCATCCGAGATGCACGCGCGTTATTCCGCAGGTCCGGCCTGAGCTGAAAATGCAGTTCAGGCTTTCAGGCCTGAGGTTGTAGCGATTTCAGGCGCGCGAGCCATCCGCAGGGCACCAAGTCAACTCCGGCCAGGTCGGGGTTGCCCCTATCGACGAAGAGAGAAGCCGTCGAAGTCGGGGAGCGGGCAAATTTGCCTGCGGCATGGCGTTGCTATCTTCTCACGGGTTTTTTGTGAATTTGGTTGTCGAACGGAGAGGTCAAAAGCTGGTTCTTAAGGCTTAGAACTTATAGCTTAGAACTGAGAACTCTTAATGATGGCGGGGATTCTTTTGCAAACGTCGGGCGGTGGCGGCATCGGTGGCATGCTCTTTCTCTTCCTGCCGATGTTCATCATCATGTATCTCCTCGTAATTCTGCCGCAGTCCCGCCAGCGCAAAAAAACACAGCAGATGCTCTCCGCATTGAAGACCGGCGATAAGGTGATCACCAATGGCGGCATCTACGGCACTGTCAGTGGTATGGATGGCGATTCGCTGATTCTCAAGATTTCGAACGAACCGCAAGTCAAAATCCGCATCGCGCGCGCGGCGATTGCTCAGGTGGAGGCATCGGAAGATGCAAAATAACCCCACCCTTCGCCTAACGACGCATCTTATTTCTTAGCCATGAACCCTAATCTGAAGTGGAGAGCGCTGTTCATCGTCTTTGTTATCGTCTTCTGCAGCTATTTTCTGCTCGGCTATCCGACTTTTCCCACTTCGCTCGCGCAGGTGAAGGACAATTTCAGCCGGCAGATTAAACTCGGCCTCGACCTGCAAGGCGGCACACACCTGATTCTTCAGGTTCAGGTCCAAGAGGCCATCGCGCAGGAAACCGACACCACCGTCGACCGCCTTACGACTGCTCTGCGCAACAAAAATGTTCACTACGATGAAGTCCGCCGCGTCGACGACACCCACATCCTGGTCCGCAACATCGATCCCGCGCAATACTCGCAGCTCAGCGACATCATCGGCACGCAATACAACAATGTTTGGGATCTCTCGCCTGCTGCCGGCGAAACCAACAGCTATACCTTGACCCTCCGGCCAAGCGCGATCGCTACCATTCAGGAGCAGACCGTCAATCAATCGCTGGAAACGATCGCTCAGCGTATCAATCAGCTAGGACTGACCGAGCCGACCATCCAGCTTCACGGCCGCAAGGACAATGAAATCCTCGTGCAGCTTCCCGGCGAGGGCGATCCCACTCGCGCCAAGGCAGTCATCCAAGCTGGCGGCCAGCTCGAGTTGAAACTTGTCGAAGATCCCGCTACTTATCCTTCGGTTTCCGCGTACATGGCGCAGCACACCGTGATGCCTGCCGGTGTGGAACTTGTTCAGGGAAAGGCCGAGCGCACCACTCCCGGCGCGCCCGATACCGGTGAAGTTTGGTACGTACTTAGCCGCGCGCCCGTCGTTACGGGCCGCGATCTGCGAAGCGCGACGGAAAGCCGCAACACCGCCAATCCAGGTACCTGGCAAGTGAATTTCACCCTTTCGCCGGAGGCCGCGCGCCGTTTCGGACCTTTTACTCAGCAGAACATCGGGCGTAACATGGCCATTGTCCTTGAGCACAAAGTCAACTCGGCGCCTGTGATCAACGGCCGCATCGATGACTCTGGCATGATTGAAGGTAGCTTCAGCGAGCAGAGTGCTCACGACCTGGCGTTGGTTCTGCGCGCTGGCGCTCTGCCCGCTTCCATCAAATATCTGGAAGAGCGCACCGTCGGCCCCTCCCTCGGCGCGGACTCGATTCGCCACGGCATCCAGGCCTCTATCCTCAGCCTCATCGTCGTCATGCTTTTTATGGTCATTTATTACCGCCTTTCAGGCGCCAACGCTGTGCTTGCGCTGATCCTTAACCTGATTCTTCTCCTTTTCGTTATGGCTCTGGCTGGAGCAGTGCTAACGCTCCCTGGAATTGCGGGCGTCATCCTTACCATTGGTATGGGTGTGGACTCCAACGTCTTGGTTTTCGAGCGTATCCGCGAGGAAATTCGCAATGGGAAGTCCTCCGCTGCAGCCGTAGATGCCGGCTTTGATAAGGCATTTCTGACGATTATTGACACCCACGTAACAACTGTGGTGTCGGCTGCGTTCCTAGGGCTATTCGGAACGGGGCCGATACGCGGGTTTGCTATCACCCTTGTGGTTGGTTTGATTGCGAACGTGTTCACGGCAATCTTCGTCTCCAAAACAATTTTCATGTATCACCTGACGAAGATGGACCGTCAGGCGGAGCTGAGCATTTAGAGTACTAGGACTTCTAAGGCGCACGAACCACTCCTTTTCCAACGATTGGGGGGTGGGTTCACCCGGTATATTCTTCTACCTTAGGTAGATGGGCTTGGGCCGGGAACTTCTCGCGACCTTAGGTGTCTAAGAAAAGGAAGCAAGGCAGGCATGATCGAGCTCTTCAAACAGCCCAATCTCGATTGGATGGGCAAGGCCAAGTATTTCTTCGCCTTGAGCGGTATTCTTCTCCTCGCTGGGTGGTCGTCAATTCTCTTCGGACGCGGCATTCGCTACGGCATCGATTTTAGCGGAGGCACGAACGTGGACGTGCGGTTCTCCCAGCCACCAAACATTGACAAGCTGCGCAGCAGCTTGGCCGCCCAGGGCCTTGGGAATACCGAAATCCAAGGCATCAGCGACATCGCCAATGCCCACTCCAATGAAGTCTTGATCTTTGTCGAAGGCAAGGGCCAGGATGAAGACGCGCTCCAGTCCAGCCGCTCGAAGGTCCTCACCGCTCTCGATGCTACGTACAGCGTCGCAGCTACCGGCAAGCTGGATTTCAATTCTGCTACCCCCGCTTCCCTTGCCGCTCTCCTTACGGAGAGGGATCCTCTGATCCTCACCACGAACGTCGGCGACCGCTATCAACAACTCGCCAAGAAGCTTCTCGACTATCGCGACCAAGCGGCCAACGGAGTTCTGACCAACTTTGATGATTTGTCCAAGGTTGAAGGCGGCACTCCCGCCGTCGTCTCCGCTATCAAGTCGAGTTGCACCCTTGGTCCCTTCGCCATTCGTAACGTCGAGGTCGTCGGCCCCAAGGTTGGCGCCGAGCTTCGCAAGCAGGCTGTCTACGTTACCCTCTATGCTTTGGGTGGCATGCTGTTATATATTGCCTTCCGATTTGAGTGGGTTTACGGGGCTGCCGCCGTTCTGGCCGTGTTTCACGATGTGCTCATAACTCTGGGATTTTTCTCGTTGCTGCATTTCGAGATTTCTCTTACGGTTATCGCGGCGCTGTTGACCCTGGTCGGTTATTCCATGAACGACACGATCGTCATCTTCGATCGCATTCGTGAGAACAACCGATTGCTACGCAAGGAAGCGTTCGCCGACGTGGTCAACAAATCCATCAATCAAACTCTTTCGCGAACCATCTTGACTAGTGGCTTGACTTTCCTTACCGTGCTCGTCCTGTTCCTGATGGGCGGCCAGGTGCTTCGGGCTTTCTCCTTTGCCCTGGTGGTAGGGATTGTGGTAGGAACGTATTCCAGTTTTGGGATTGCTGCTCCGCTCGTCGTCGCCTGGAATCGCTGGCGCGGCCAAAGCGTGGCGGCAGGCACCGGAACCGCAGCCGGCAACAAGAACCGTGGAAGTGAAAACGTCACCGGGCGTCTCGCTCCCGCCGGTAGGAGGTAAAGGATCTAATGTTTGAAGAGATGGTGATTTCAGCTCAAATGAAGAAGACCAACAAGCCGTGGACGGTCGTTCTGTCCATGGGTCTTCAAGTTGGTTTCCTTGCAATCTTGATTCTGATTCCCTTGATTTATACCGAGGCGCTCCCCAGGACCATGATGGCGACCATGCTCACTGCTCCACCGCCTCCACCGCCTCCTCCACCACCTCCTGCGGCCGTACAAGTCGTCAAGGTCAAGCCGCAGGTTCACCTGATGGACGCCGGAAAGCTCATGGCCCCCAAGGTGATCCCGAAGGACGTCAAGATCATTAAGGAAGAAGCCGAACCCGACATGGGCTCTGTGGGCGCTGTGGGTGGTGTTCCCGGCGGCGTGGCCGGCGGTTCCATGGGCGGCGTGCTCGGCGGCGTCATTGGCGGTATGGGCGCGGCGCCTCCTCCGCCGAAACCCAAGCAGAGTGGCCCGCTCCGCGTCGGTGGTAACGTGCAAGCGGCGCGCATCGTCAATCGCGTTCAGCCTATCTATCCCCCGCTCGCGCGCCAGACTCGCATTTCCGGCACTGTCCGTCTGCACGCGATCATCGGCAAGGATGGCACGATTCAGTCTTTGGAAGTTATCAGCGGCCACCCGCTGTTGCAGCAGGCGGCTCTCGATGCCGTTCGTCAGTGGCGCTATCAGCCGACGCTCCTCAACGGTGAGCCGGTCGATGTCGACACCACGATCGACGTTATTTTCTCTCTCAACCAGTAGTACGGGTTGGCGTGCCGGTCGTGGGACAGGCGCGCCATTCCGGGTTTTTTAAATCAGCACACTCTCTCGTTGCCCTCCGCTGAACGCGGAGCGGCACCTGAAACTTAAGGAGCAAACGAATGGTAGCAACTTTGTATGTTTATTCCGCCTTGATGCTGCAACAGGCCAGCACTTGGGACCTCCGCAGCATGTGGTCCAGCATGGGCACTCTCGCCAAGATCGTGGTCATTATTCTCTTCATCCTCTCTGTCTATTCCTTCGGCGTGATGATTGACCGCGCGCTCATGTACAGCGCCGCGCGCAAGCAATCCCGCGTCTTCGTTCAGCAAGTTGCCGGCGCCCTCAAGGATGGCAAGCTCGATGAAGCCATTGCCATCGCCGAGCGCAACAAGAAGAGCCACATCGCCAAGGTCGTTGCGACGGGCCTTTCCGAATTCCAGTCCGCCTCTCAGCAAGTGTCCGATTCCGACGTCATCGACGCCGCCAAGCGCGGCCTCGAGCGTTCCGTCGCCATCGTCCACGCCGAGATGAAGCGCGGCCTCTCCGCCCTTGCTACGATTGGTTCGACCGCCCCGTTCGTCGGACTGTTCGGCACGGTCGTCGGCATCTTGAACGCGTTTAAGGGCATCGAGTCGAACAAGGCCACCGGTTTGTCAGCCGTCGCCGGCGGTATCGCCGAAGCTCTGGTGACCACTGCCTTCGGCTTGCTCGTGGCTGTCCCCGCCGTCTGGGCTTACAACTACTTCACCAACAAGGTCGAAGCCTTCGACGTCGAGATGGACAACTCCTCGATGGAGCTGATCAACTACTTCATCCTGCGCCGCGGCGCCAAGAAGTAACCCGAGGCAGACCATGGCTTACAAGCCAGTAGTTGGCGCGCAGATGGCGGCCCCCAACGTTATTCCCATGGCAGACATCATGCTCGTCTTGCTGATCATCTTCATGGTGGTCACTCCGATGTTGCAGAAGACCACCCCGGTTGATCTGGCCATGACGAACAACGCGCACGAAATGCAGGACGCCGACAAGGACGATGCCATCGTCGTTGCCATCACGCGCGACGGTTCGATCTACCTGAAGAACACCCGAACCGCCAAGGAAAGCCTCACCGACCAAATCAAGGATCTCATCTCCACCCGCCTCGATAAGACCGTTTACGTCAAGAGCGATGCGCGCGCCAAGTACGGCGACGTCGTCGCGGTTGTCGATGAGATTCGTTCCGCTGGTGTCGACCAGCTCGGCCTTCTGACCGAAAAAGCTCAGAAAGCGGTTACGCCTCCTCCTCCGCCTCCGGCGGATTGAGCAGCGCGCCGCTCGTTCGGTTGTTCGGACCATTCGTTTGCTGATTTCATCGGCCCGTGCCGGATCCCACCCGGCTCGGGTCTGCGGCCAGGGGAGCCGCTCCTCCCCCGGCCCACAGGAGACTCGCTATGGGGATGGAAGTTGGAGAATCGCATGGAGCTTTAGCGACGCCGAATGTCGTGCCTTTGATCGACATTCTGCTTGTGCTGATCATCATTTTCATGGTCATCACGCCGCTCACTCCCAAGGGTCTGGATACTCTCGTTCCTCAGCCTTCGCCTAACCAGCAGCAGAGCCAGGAACTCGAGAACAAGACCGTCGTCGTCCAGGTGGCCATGAATGGCAAGCTCAAAATCAATCAGGAAGACACCACCTGGGATGCCCTCGGTCCTCGCATGGAGACCATCTTCAAGGAGCGCGCCGAAAAGATCGCTTTCGTCAAGGGCGATAACGATGTCATGTTTATGGACGTCGCCAGGGCCATTGACATCATGCGCGGCGCCGGCATCGACAAGATCGGTTTGATCACCGCCAAGCTCGAAGCTGGTCAATAGGTTTTCGCAGGCTTTCCCCGGTTACTCGGGGACGGTCCCGTTTCCTCGGGGCCGGCTCGACGATGTGAGAGTCCTCCTCGCGGGGCAATTGCTCCTCAACGAGGTGACTCATGGGTATGTCGCTTGGCGGTAAGCGTGGTATCGTCGCGGATCCTAACATCGTTCCGTTGATTGATATCCTGCTGGTGCTCCTGGTAATCTTTATGGTCATCCCGCATTCGCGGGGACTCAAAGCCGAAATTCCCCAGGAGTGCAAAGCCCCAGAGTGCGAAAAGCGTTCCGAGCGAGACAAAAGCGGCTTAATTGTGGTACAAGTTCTCGCGGATGGTTCCCTGCGCGTCAATCAAGACCCGGTGACCTGGGAGAACTTGGAGAGCCGGTTGACCGAAGTTTTCAAGGTGCGCGCCGACCGCACTGCTTTCATCTGGGGCGATCAGTCGGTTGAATTTGCCGTCGTGGCCCGGGTCGTTGACGCCATGCACGGCGCAGGTATTGGCCCCGTCGGTTTGCTGACGCAAAAACTGGGGAACGGTCTCTAATCAGTTTGTAGTTGCCCTTCGCAGGGCGGACGTGAATATCCTGGCGTTGTCCTTCTCGTTTTCAGGGCGCGCCCAGCAGGGATGGATGCTTCGATGACTCACGCATCATCGGCGATACTTGCCAACAGCTCAACTCGTTCACCTCGTGCCAGGTTGGCCTGGGTTTCTCTCCGCGTTTCCGCCGCCGCGGCCCTCTTGATTCTTGTCGCGGGCGTTTCCGGCTGCAACAAGTTGAAGGCCCGCGACCTCCTCAATAAAGGAGTTGCCGCTTTCAAGAACGGCCAGTATGACGCCGCCATTGAAGACTTTAAGCAGGCTAAGGACCTCGACCCCACTCTCATGAATGCGCGCCTCTATCTCGCCACTGCTTACGCCAGCCAGTACATTCCTGGCGCTCCTTCACCCCAGAACACTCGGCTCGGCGAGCAGGCTATCGCCGAATTCAAGGAAGTCCTCTCGATTGACCCCAACAACATGAGCGCCATCGACGGCATCGGCTCTATCATTTTCCAGATGGCCGGTCAGCCCTACGAGCCAAAAAAGTTTGAGGAATCCAAGACCTATCATCAGAAGCACATCGAATTGCGCCCCAACGATCCCGAGCCTTACTACTGGATTGGCGTCATCGACTGGACTCTCGCGTTTCGCGCCAACGGCGAAATTCGCGCCGACTACAACAAGAACAACATCAGGAAGCAGGTTAAGGACACCGACCCGCTCCCAGCTTCCATTCGGGGCGATTACACTGCCAAGTACGGCCCAATGGTCGACGAAGGAATCAAGGACCTTCAGAGAGCGATTGAGATCCGTCCGGATTACGACGATGCCATGGCCTATCTCAATCTTCTCTATCGCCGCAAGGCCGATATGGTCGAGTCTGCCGATGAGCGCAACAACCTGCTGACGCAAGCCGACGCACTTGTCGACAAGGTCAAGGAAATCAAGCAAAAGCGCGCCGAACAACCGCAGCCGCAAGCCGGCTGACCTGCCAGAGTGATTTTCTGTCGCTTGCCGCCCACCACGCTGCGCAAGCGCGACTCTGACTGGCAAGCCGCCACCGCAAACAAAACACCGCAAGCCAAAACGAGAATCGCTTTTAGAAAATCGATTTATTATGGACTTCGGACGCGCCCTCCTTTTTGCCGCTCAGCAGCCCTCGGACCTTGTCTCCACACTCAACGAATGTGGAGCCATGGCGCGAAATATCTTAGAATCGACTCGTCCGCGCGCCCGTAGCTCAGCTGGATAGAGCATCTGGCTTCGAACCAGAGGGTCGGGAGTTCGAATCTCTCCGGGCGCGCCACTTTCTCCAGGGTCCGGCCCGAACACATGGGTGACACAACGTACTGAGAGGGTTCCGGTCTCGAGGCGCTCCGGCACTGGCCGCCTATACCAGCCCACTTAGCCGGTTGGGCCGGGCGACCTTTCCGATAATC
>Ga0187778_10001075_pt1 | contig 19431 bp, 18 predicted proteins | sample 1015_Q2_SP5_20_M_FD_132418 | JGI IMG/M metagenome (GOLD analysis project Ga0187778, IMG submission 132418) | Tropical peat soil microbial communities from peatlands in Department of Meta, Colombia - 1015_Q2_SP5_20_MG | ecosystem: Environmental > Terrestrial > Soil > Wetlands > Peat | place...
CAGCACGTTGGAAGGCGCCGGAGATGGGTTATAGGGACAAACAGATCCGTTAAGAAAAGAATGGAGGGTACTCCATCTCAGGAGATAACTTACTGACCTGCATCAACTTCAAAGCCTGGTGCCGGAGGAGAAACCGACAATATAGGCCGTCATTGTCCGATCGCGCTGGCGGTGGCGGAGAACGCGTTGTTTGCGTTACCGCCGATTAATCGCACTGTCCCCACGACCAGGACAAGAATAACCGCGAGCATCACAGCATATTCGGCAATGTCCTGACCTTGCTCCTCCGACCACATTCTTCTCCACAAACCCACCATAATTCACCCGCCCATCACATCATGACTGCGTGTGCCGCGGTTGTCAAATCAAAGTTGTGCAGGGTGAACTGTTTCAGAAACTATTTCCTAACCAGCGTTTAGAATGAATGCCAATGAATCCGGTGTTGGAATTCGAGAACGTCACGAAAGAGTATCACCGCTTTCTCGGCGGCAGCTTTCGCGCTCTGGAAGATTTCACGCTGGAGGTGCAGACAGGGGAAATCTTTGGCTTCTTAGGTCCGAACGGCGCAGGTAAGACCACTGCCATGCATTTGGCGATGGGTTTCATGCGCCCGACCAGCGGGCGCGGGCGTTTGCTTGGAAAGCCATTTGGACATGCGGCTACGCGGCAGCGGGTAGGGTTTCTGCCGGAGAATGTCGCGTTATATCCGCGCCGGGCGGAAGAACTGGTGCGCTTCTACGGCGCGCTGAATGGCATAACTTTTTCTCAACTGCAGCAACGCGCGGCTGAGGTGCTGGAACTGGTCGGTTTGCAGGATGATACGGCTCGCAATGTGAGCCGATTTTCGCGCGGGATGCTGCAACGCGTGGGCCTGGCCCAGGCTTTAGTGAATGATCCCGAGCTCTTGATTCTGGATGAACCCACGTCTGCGCTGGATCCGGTGTCCCGAGTAAATGTGAGAGAACTGCTGACCCGATTGCGGGCGGCGGGTCGAACAATCTTTCTGAGCTCACATCTGCTTTCGGAGATCGAGCTACTGTGCGATCGCGTCGCGGTACTCCATCGTGGCAAGTTAATTCGATTGGCTAAGACCGCCGAGCTATTGGAAGCCAGCGAAGAAGTCGAGATCGCGGCAACCGGGATCGGTGCAGAGTTGTTTTCGGGAGCAACGGCGCAGAATGGCATAGTAAGGATTGTCGTGCCACGAAATCAACAGCGCGCCAGCATCGCGCACATTTGGAATGCTGGTGGTGAAATTGTCAGCGTTATCCCCAAACGACGTTCGCTGGAAGAAGTTTTCCTGGAAGTGACCGGGGAGCAATCCAAGGCAGCAAGCAGCGTCCGATGAAAACCATATTACTGATCGCGGTCAACTTCGTGCGCGAGCAACGCTGGCCCATCCTGGTCATGTTGCTATGGGTGCTGCTGCTGGCATTTCTGGGACTGAGCACCGAGGCGGCGCGGCAAAGGGAAGATCTGCTTTTCGTGTTCAAGCAAGTCGCGGTCTATGTGGTGGCATTCAGCGTTTTCTTTGGCAGTTCCGCCATCTATAACGAGCGACGATCACGACGCATTCTCGGTGTTCTATCCAAGGCTGTGGGGCGCGAGCGCTATCTCTCGGGGCTGGTGTTGGGAATCAGTATTGCTTCCGCGATTTACTGCTTTACCCTCGGCCTGACGGGCAGTTGGACGCTGGGCCAATCCGGTTTTGCGGTGCGAGAAGTGTGGTTCCTGATGGTTTGCCTCCTGGGAGCGTGCATGCTTGCGGGAACCGTGGCCTTGATGTTTTCCACGTTTCTCAATCCATTTTTCGCCGCAGGGGCAACAGCCGCTTTGATGGGGCTTCCTGCCCTGATCAGCTATAGCTCGGGGAACTCGTACTGGGGGTTGGCGATTCCGGTTTACGCTCTGGTGGCCGTCTTGTTGAAGTCCTCGTTTGAGGCGGTAGTGATTGGTCCATGGCTGCCGATCATCCTGGCCCTGTGCGAGACTCTGGTGTTCTGGTGGGTGGCGGCGAGAATCTTTTCCTACGTGGATATTGCGGTATCGGTGGAATAGGCGGCGGATCAGTGCATCCACGCTGCAGCCGTCCGCGCTGCATAGTCGAGCACACGGCCGGGTAGGACGCCCAGGTAGATGGTTGCTACTGCGCTGACGGCTAGTGCCGCTCCCAAGCCGGCCGGAACTGGGGAGATTGGCATTGTCTCCCGCGCATCCCGCATGTACATGACGACAATCAGGCGCAGGTAGTAATAAGCCGCGACTGCGCTGTTGATTACTCCAATGATCACCAGACCCACCAGATTGGCCTGTAAGGCTGCGCTGAAGACATAGAACTTCGCAAAAAATCCGGCAGTGATGGGAATTCCGATCAGCGACAGCAGGAAGATCGTCAAAATGGCGGCTAACATCGGAGAGCGGGTTCCCAGGCCCGCATAGTCATCGACGTTGACATACCGTTCTCCGGCTCTGCCAATGTGACTTACAACGGCGAAAGCGCCAACGTTCATAGCCGCATACGATGCAGTGTAAAACATCGCGGCTGGAATGCCATTATTCGGCAGTGCCGCGATGGCTACGAGCAAGTATCCGGCATGGGCAATCGAGGAATATGCCAGCAGGCGCTTTACGTTCTGCTGCACCAGCGCTCCCAGGTTTCCGATGGTCATGGAAAGCGCAGCGACGACCCAAATCAACCAGATGCGCCCGGGAGCGTGCGCTTCAAACATGACCCGGAGCAGTACGGCGAAAACCGCAGCCTTCGGCGCGGTGGACATGAATCCCACGACCGGCGCGGGTGCACCCTCGTACACGTCCGGCGTCCAGATATGAAACGGAGCAGCGGCGACCTTAAATCCCAGCCCCACAAACATCAAGGCGATACCGACATACGCCAGGATTGGAATCCGTCCCGAGCTCAGCACATTACCGATGTCCTTGATGCTGGTCGAGCCGGTGGCCCCGAACATCATTGCCACACCATAGAGGAAGAATGCGGTGGCGAACGATCCAAGCAGGAAATACTTCACTGAAGCCTCGCTGCTGATGGCGGCGCGCCTGCGGAAGCCCGCCAGAACGTAGGTGGAGATGGAGGAAATCTCCAGTGCGATAAAAACCAGGACCAGTTCGACGGCGGAGGACATCAGGCACATGCCGACCGCGCCGAACAGAATCAGTCCGTAGTACTCGCCTGCGCGAATTTCCTGCACTTCCATGTACTCATACGAGGTCAGAATTACGACGGCGGTGACCGCAATAATCAGGAAGTGGAAGAAGATGCTGAATGCATCCACTTGAATCATGTTCCAGAAGGCAAGCCCCGGATACTGAGCCTGAAACAAGGTCGCAGCGAGCGCTACCATTGAGCCTAGGAGTGCGATAGCTCCTAAGGGTCGCTGACTACGGTTCTCATCGAGGAGCGGATCGACGAGCATGATGACCATTCCGAAAATCGAGAGCACAATTTCGGGCAACAAGCGGATATAGTCGACCGCTTGAGGAATGACCTGTGCGGCATTATTCATCGGACGATCACCTTACTGATCATCTGGGTCAAGGGCGCCAACACCGTGCGAGCAGCCGGGTCGATTCCGTTCAGAAAAATCAGTGGGGCCACGCCCATGAGCAAGGCCATCAAGGCGGGAGGCCACAAAGCTGCGCGTTCCCGTCGGCTGAGGTCCGGGAGATTCGCATTGATGTTGTGAGTGACCTTTCCGAAGAAGACCCGCTGATACATCCACAGGAGGTAGCAGGCGCTCCAAATGACGCCAGTGGCGCCCAAGATCCCATAAATCGGGCGGGCACGAAAGGCGCCGCTGAGGACCAGAAATTCGCCCACAAAACCGTTGAGCAATGGCAAACCGAGCGAAGACAGAACGATAAAGGAAAAAAACGTCGCATATATCGGCATGGGGGTGGCAAGGCCGCCGAATTCTGAGATTTCATAAGTATGACGGCGTTCGAAAAGGAGTCCAGCCAACATGAAGAGAGCGCCGGTCGAAACGCCGTGGGCCAACATGACGAAAGTTGCGCCGTCCAAGCCGAGCTGCGTAAAACTGAAGATACCCAAGACCACAAATCCCAAGTGGCTGATCGAGGAATAAGCGATCAGCTTTTTCATGTTGGGCTGAACCATCGCAACCAGCGCGCCATAAATGATCCCGATTATGGCGAGGATGACGATCCACCACGCATTGGCACGCGATTGCTCGGGAAATAACCCAAGATTGAAGCGGAGCATGCCGTAGGTACCCATTTTCAGCAGTACACCGGCCAGCAGAACCGAACCTGCCGTGGGGGCCTCGACGTGGGCGTCAGGCAGCCAGGTGTGAAGAGGAAACAACGGAACCTTGACCGCAAACGCCACAAAGAATCCTGCGAAGAGCCAGGGCGCAGCGGCCACGAAGCCTGTTACCTGACCGCTCTGGATTGCAGTTTGGATGGAAGCAAAGTCGAACGTGCCAGTCTTGGCGTAAAGCCAGAGAATGGCCGCTAACATAAACATCGAGGCGATTATGGTGTACAGAAAGAACTTGACAGCGGCGTAAACGCGGCGTCCGTGGCCATAAACCCCTATGAGCAAGGCCATCGGGATGAGAGTTGCTTCCCAAAAGAAATAGAACTGGAACAGGTCGAGCGAGATGAATACTCCGATCAGCGCCGTTTCGAGGACCAACAAGAGAATGAAAAATTCTTTGACGCGGTTCTGAATCGACTCCCACGAGATCAGAACGCAAAGCGGCGTCAAAAATGTGGTGAGGACGACCAACCAGACAGAAATCCCGTCTACTCCCAGGTGGTAATGAATGTTCGGATTGCTCACCCAAAGATGGTTCACCTCGAACTGAAATCCGGCGAGGTTTCGCTGCAAGTGCACTGGGAGATGCAGCGAAAGGACGAAATCAAGTAATGAAACAACGAGTGCAAAAATGCGGATATCCCGATCACGCCTTGGAAAGACGATCAGCAGAAGGGCACCAGCCAGCGGAATGAACGTGACCAGCGTCAAGATCCAGTTGTCTAAACCGGTGTTCATCGGACTCCTAGCCAAACCATGTACACAATAACGACCGCCGCACCCGCTGCGACCCACCCAGCGTATGACCTGATATTGCCGGACTGCATGTGACGCACCGTGTCCGATACTTCCCGCGCGCCTTCGGCGGCATTGTCAACGGTCGCGTCGATCACGTTTTGATCAATGCCGTGCCACAACAGCCGAGAGCCATTAATCAGCGGGTTAACGAAAAGAACTGCGTAGAGTTCGTCGACGTAATATTTGTCGAGTACAGCCTGGTAAAGACCGTCAAGGGCATGCGCAATTTTCGCAGGGAGATCGGGACGGCGATGATAGAGGAACCAGGCCAGCAAGAATCCAGCCAACGCAGCCGCAATAGAAGTTCCCATCAGCAAACTTTCGGTGGCGCCCGCCTGCGGATGCGGTTGGGTTGCACTTGCTGTTGCCGCCTCGAGGGTCGCAGCAGTGATTCCAGCGTGAAAAACGGGGGAGAGGAAGTTTTGAAAGGTGTTGTGATAACCGATCCATCCCCCGATTACCGATAGGATCGCCAGGATCACCAGTGGAACCAGCATCACTTTAGGGCTTTCGTGAATTCCGGCATGTCCACCAGCATGTTCGGTATGCTCGTGCTCTTCTGCGCCGCGATACTCACCAAAGAAAGTAAGAAACCACAACCGAAACATGTAGAACGATGTGATGAATGCGGTAATTACGCCAATCAGCCAGTAAACCCAGCTTCCATATGGGCTGGAATATGCCTGCCAGAGAATTTCGTCTTTGCTGAAGAAACCGGCGAACGGCGGAATCCCAGCGATAGCAAGGGTCGCGGCGGTCATCGTCCAGAAAGTCCAGGGGATTTTTGTGCGCAGACCGCCCATTTTCCGCATGTCTTGCTCCCCGCCGATGGCGTGAATGACAGAGCCAGCGGCCAGGAACAAGAGGCCTTTAAAGAAGGCGTGCGTCATTAAGTGGAAGATTCCGGCCGAATATGCCGCCACGCCGCACGCCATGAACATATATCCGAGCTGCGAGATAGTAGAGTACGCGAGCACCTTTTTAATATCGGTTTGCGCAATTCCGATCGTGGCTGCGAATACCGCAGTGAGCGTGCCAATGATCGCCACGATCGTCAGCGCGCCAGGTGCGTGGTCAAAAATCACGTGGGAGCGTGCCACCATGTAAACGCCTGCGGTTACCATGGTGGCAGCATGAATGAGAGCTGACACCGGAGTTGGACCTTCCATCGCGTCCGGCAGCCAAACATATAAAGGAATCTGCGCCGATTTGCCGCAAGCTCCGAGCATGAGCAACAACGCAATTGATGTGAGCAAGCCAACGCCCTGGATCTCGGAACCCATTGGCGAAATGGCGGAGAACACTTGCGAAAAGTTCAGAGACCCGAAGTGCTTAATCAGGAGAAATAACGCGATCAGGAATCCGAAATCGCCGACGCGATTAACGATGAAAGCTTTTTTCCCGGCGGATGCCGCGGAATCCTTGGTGAACCAGAACCCGATCAACAGATACGACGCCAGTCCGACGCCCTCCCATCCGACAAACATCAGTAAGTAATTGTTAGCGAGTACCAGGGTGAGCATGAAGAACATAAACAGGTTCAGGTAGCTAAAGAAACGATAAAAGCCGCCCTCCTCTGCCATGTACCCGACAGAATAGATGTGAATCAGGAAGCCAACGCCGGTGACGACCAGCAGCATTACCAAGGAAAGCTGATCGAGATAGAAAGCGAAATCTGCGCGGAAACCTGCGGCGCGAATCCAAGGGGTGAGCGCCTCCTGGTATGGCGTTGCCAAGGGAGGGAACTGCAAGGCAACCCATGACGCCAGGGCGAACGGGCCGCCCGAGAAAACCAGAGCGACGGCTGAGACCAGCCAGCGGCGAAAACGCCTTCCCAAAAGGCCGTTGATTGCAGCGCCGATGAGCGGCAGCGCCGGAATCAGCCAAAGATGCAGGTTTGCGGTCATAGCTTCAGCAGATTCACCTGATCCACATTCAAAGTTTCCCGGGTGCGATACACGGCGATAATGATTGCCAATCCAACTGCCGCCTCAGCCGCCGCAACGACCATTACAAAAAACACAAAAACCTGGCCACTGAGGGCCTTCCACTGTGCGGCAAAGGCGACAAAAGACAGATTTACCCCGTTCAACATGAGTTCGATGGACAGAAAGATACTGATGATGTTGCGCTTGATGAGGAATCCGGCCACGCCGCAGGCGAACAGAATTCCGCTGAGCACGAGGTAATAGGAAAGCGGAACCATCAGCCCTCCTTCTTGCTCTGCTGGACGGAATGCGGGGGCGAAGCTAGAACGACCGCACCCATAATCGCAATCAACACCAGCACTGAAGTGATTTCAAAGGGCAGGAGGTAGTCATGAAAGAGCAGCCACCCGATGGTTTGCGGAGGCCCGGGAAGCGCCCCCGGCTCAACCGCGCGGGTGCCCGAGTGTTCCAGCAGGATCCAGGCGATCAGGGTGCTACCAATCAACATGCCGGGAACCCCAAACAGAAGGGCCACCCGGCTGCCGCGGGTGCGCTCCTCTTCTCCGGCATTCAAAAGCATGATGACGAAGATGAAGAGAACCATCACCGCTCCCGCGTAGACGATCACCTGGATGGCGGCCACGAATTCCGCTCCCAACAACAGATATTCCGCCGCAAGGGATCCCATCACGACGACCAGCGATAGCGCGCTGTTGATGGGATGGCGCTGCACCAGGAGGTTGACCGCGCCAGCCACACAAACCAGACCGAACATCGAAAATAAAATAAGGTGAATCATGCTGTAGTCGAGGCGCCTTCCAATTCCGAACTCACTCCCGATACTGCTTATGACCGCAATGCTACGATCAATGCCGTAACCATCAAATTCGCGATCGCCAAGGGCAGCAAGAATTTCCATCCAAATGCCATCAGCTGGTCATAGCGAAAACGCGGCAACGTGCCACGCACCCAGATGTAAATAAATAAGAAAACAAACACCCGCAAACAGAACCAGAAAACCGGCAATATTGCCCGCAGGATAGTTGGGCCGAAGAGAGGCCCGTGCCAACCTCCGAAGAACAGGAGCGACGCAAGGCACGCGACCGTGATCATGTTGGCGTATTCGGCCATAAAAAACATGGCGAACTTCATGGCGCTGTACTCGGTATGGTATCCGGCAACCAATTCAGTTTCGGCTTCCGGTAGATCGAACGGAACGCGGTTAGTCTCCGCATAGGCAGCAGTCAAATAAATAAAGAAGGCGACGATTTGGGGAAAGACATTCCAGCGCGGGATAAAGCCCCAATAGGTGCCACTCTGCGCGTCCACAATCTCGCGCAGATTAAAGCTGCCGGCCATAATCAGCACACCGACCAGTGACAGACCCAACGCGACTTCGTAGCTGATCATCTGAGCGCTGGCGCGCAAGCCGCCCAGCAGCGAATACTTGCTGTTAGACGACCAGCCCGCCAAAGCTACGCCGTAAACTCCCAACGAAGTGATGCCAAGAATGATCAAGAGACCGATGTTGACATCTGTGATCTGCAGCGGAGTACGAATGCCACCGACGTCGACCCAATTCCCGACGGGGATCAGCGAAATCGATGTCAGCGCAAAAATCAGCGCGATCATCGGGGCAGCAATGAAGAGCGGCCTATAGACGTGTGGCGGGGTCAGGTCCTCTTTGAAGATGAATTTGAGTCCATCCGCCAACGGTTGCAGCAGGCCGAAGGGCCCAACCCGGGTGGGGCCCCAGCGGTTCTGAATGTGGCCCACCACTTTACGTTCCAGCCACACGGTATAGGCCACAGCGGTGAGCAGTAGAAAGATAGCGATAACAATCTTGACAAGCGAAACCAAAATGAATGTAGTGACGCTCAATGCTTCTCGCTTTCAGAGCACTGCTGAGTTATTCGTGCCGGTGACTGCCCATTTGGACGCACGAAGTGACCTGCATATCAATCTGCTGCTACCTCTTCCGGAGACGCTTGCTGGTGGTAATTCTCAATCACAGAATTCAGAGTGCGAGAATAACGGCCCAACGTGCCGGAGCTGAACAGATCATCATTGGCCGAAACAATCAGGCCGGGATCCTGCAGCGCTCCAGGCCCGGCTTCGGACAACCGCGTATGCTGATCGTTCCCGGCCAATAGATTCAGTCGAGAGACATCGTATCCGGGCACCAGCCGCTGGATCTCGTCGAGAATCGCCATCGGATCGAAGGGGCCCATCTTTGGCTCAAGGCCGTGGGCTTCGAGCCAAACGGCATGGCGGTCAGCTTCACCCGACTGTGCGCCACGCGATTGCCCCATATCGGCACGTGATCCACGACCGAAAGGCACAAGCTTGTGCACGTCAAAACCCATTGCGTCCGCAATGCGTACGGTCATCTCAAAGTCAGATTTGGTCCCGGTAACCTCGCCGGCTTTCTTTACTAGCTGCAGATCGCCACAGGTGTTGGTAAATGTCCCAGACTTCTCATAGGCGTTTGCGGCCGGTAAAACCACATGAGCGATCTCGGCGGTTTCCGTCAAAAACATATCCTGGACAACAACAAAGGTACGAGAAAAGACGAACGGATCGATCGCGAACTGCTCAACAGGATTTGCTCCGACTACATACAGAGCTTTCAAGTTGCCAGCCTTCGCAGCTTCGATCATTTGAGGTAACGTCAAGCCGGTTTGGCTCGGTACCGCTCCCCAGTTTTCATGAAATTTGCCGACGTCGGTCACACGATGGTAGCCAGGGAGAAGATCCGGGTATAGACCCATATCAGCCGCGCCGCGTGAGTTGGCGTAATCGCCAAGACAGACTAGTTTTGTGTCCGCTAAGGCGGAAGCGAACTGTGCCAGGGAGCTGATATCCTCGGCGCGGAGCTCCGCCCCAAAGATGATGACGAGCCTCGGCTCGGCACGAAGTTTTTCGCGCAAAGCCAGCCAGGCGTCGCGACTATGGTCCTCGGAAATCATTGCGTCTACGACCAAATCGTTTCCGGCCAGGAACCTCACGACTGCGGTCTCTGTACCGGGAGCAGTCTGCATGAACATTGTTGCCTGGCGACGCAACTTAATTGGTTTTGAATTGATCACGTAAAGCCGTGCTCGGTGCAACCGAACGTTATTACGGATTTGCCAGGCGAGCAGGGGATGCTGGTTTGTCGGATCGTTGCCGATAAGCAAAATCGCGGGCGCGTGAAATACGTCGCGCATACTGGCGGACATTTCCGGCTTGCCCGCCAGCGCGGCGGCGAAAGCAGGAAAGTCTGCTGTGCGGTGATGATCAAGGTTGTTGGTACCCAGCACCACCCGGGCAAATTTCTGCAGCAGGTAATTCTCCTCGTTTGTAGTACGATTCGAGCCCAGCACGCCGATTGCTTGTCCGCCCTCTTTGTCGCAGATTTCGCGGAAATGTTTTCCGATCAGCTCAAATGCCTCTTCCCAGGTTGCAGGGACGAGACGGCCGTTCTTGCGAATCAAGGGTTGTTTTAGACGGCTCGGGTGATCGGCGAAATCAAATGCGTACCGGCCCTTGATGCAGAGGAAATCGCCGTTGACGCCGCTTTTATCGCGGTTATCGCCGCGGACGATATCCATGCCGGTTTCGGATCGGCGCACACCCAAGGTGGTCTTGCAACCGTCGGCACAGTGAGTACAAGTCGTGCTGACATGTTTCATTTCCCACGGACGCGTCTTGTAGCGGTAAGCCCCGGAAGTCAGCGCGCCGACGGGGCAGATGTCGATGCACATGCCGCATTCTTCGCATTCGAGATGGTCTTCTTTGTTAGGCGCAATAATCGAACTGACGCCACGGTTCTGCACGCCAAGGGCCCAGACATCCATGCCCTCGCCGCATACCCGGACGCAGCGATAGCAAAGGATGCAGCGGGGACGGTCAAAATAAACCACCGGGGACCACTGCTGCTCGTCGCGGTGGTTCTTGATGTCGATGAATTTCGATTCGGCAGCGCCGTAGGAAAACGTCATATCCTGCAGTTCGCACTCGCCCCCCGCGTCACATACGGGACAGTCGAGCGGGTGATTGCCAAGAAGAAGTTCGACCATTCCTTTGCGCGCCTGGCGGATCTCGTCGCTGTCGGTGGTCACGGCCATGCCTTCGCTGATGACCGTCGTGCAGGAGGTCTGCAGCTTCGGCATCTTCTCGATTTTCACCAGGCACATGCGGCACGCGCCTTGCAGCGAGAGATTGGGGTAATAACAAAATGAGGGTACCTCGATGCCTACGCTTTTGCAGGCCTCAATCAGCAAGGTTCCAGCAGGAGCCGTAATATTTCTGCCATCAACGGCGAGGTTTACGAGTTTTGGTGCTTCGGACATCAGGATATTAGGTGATTCTGAAAATCATTCATCAAGCTAAAGCCGGTACGTGCTCTGCAGCGGCTACTTTTTCAAAGGGACACGGCCGTCCGTCCAGGTGATCCTCGAATTCTTTTCTGAATTTCTTGACGATGGAAATCGTGGGCATGGCGGCCGCATCGCCCAGTGGGCAAAACGTCCGGCCCAACATGTTCTCCGATAAGTATTGAATGTTGTCGATGTCCTTTTTGACGCCGGCACCGGAATGGAAACGGCTGAGTGTCTTTTTCAACCAGTCGGTGCCCTCGCGGCACGGAATGCACCAGCCGCAACTTTCATGCTGGTAAAACTTCATGATGCGTAGCGCGAATTTGACCATACAAGTTGAGTCATCGACGATTACAACGCCACCCGAGCCGAGCATCGATCCGGCTTTCATCATGGAATCGAAATCCATGGATACATCGACTTCGTCCGCAGTCAAAAGGGGGCAACTGGATCCACCCGGGACCACTGCCTTCAGCTTGCGTCCGTTGGGGATTCCCCCGCCCACGTCGTAGATCATCTTTTTCAGGTTGTATCCCATGGGCAGCTCATAGACCCCAGGATTGTTCAGGTGTCCGCTCAAGCAAAACAGCCGGGTTCCACCGTTCTTCGGCGGACCCAGCATGGCATACCACTCCGCTCCGCCCAGAATGATGGGTGGCACACTGGCCAAAGTCTCGGCATTATTGATGACCGTCGGTCCACCCCAGAGGCCGACCACGGCCGGGAACGGAGGCCGAATGCGTGGAATGCCGCGCTTGCCCTCCAGCGACTCCATTAACGCGGATTCCTCGCCAACTTCGTAGGCACCAGCGCCGCCGTGCCAGTACACGTCAAAGTCGTATCCGCTGCCGAAAATGTTCTTGCCCAGGAAGCCTTTCGCGTAGGCATCTTTGATCGCCTTCTGCATGATGTTCGACAGGTAGCGATATTCGCCGCGAATGTAGACGTAGCCGCTGTGGGCACCGACAGCGATTCCGGCAATGGCCACACCTTCGATGACCGCGTGGGGATCGTGTTCAAAAATTAGCCGGTCTTTGCAGGTGCCGGGCTCGCTCTCGTCACCGTTGCACAGGATGTATTTAGGTTTTGGCGACTGCTTGGGGACAAATGACCACTTCAACCCCGTGTTGAAACCGGCGCCACCACGCCCGCGCAGACCAGAATCTTTTACTTCCGTGATAATGGCATCGGGGGACATCCCGAGCGCTTTTTGGACGGCCTTATAGCCGTCGAGCTCCAGATAGCGGTCGATCTCGGTTGCGCCAAGACCGAAGCGCCTGGAGACGATCTTTACCTCGTCGGGATGGGAGACCAAATCAGCCATTTCGTATTTAATAATCGGCAATTGGTAATTTGATAAAGCGACTAACCGGCGTGGCCGCAAAAATTACCAAATTACAAATTGCAAAATCACCAATTTCACTGCGACGCTTCCTCCAAATACTCCTTTAACACTCTATCCATTTTCTCTGGCGTCAGATTTTCGTGGAAGTCGTAATTGACCTGGGCGGCAGGAGCCCAGCTGCATGCGCCTATGCATTCGACTTCTTCCAACGAAAACATGCTGTCGGGAGTGGTGCCCTTGTTTCCGATTCCCAGCTTCATCTTGCAATGATCGAGAATTTTTTCTCCGCCGCGCAGCAAACACGCAATGTTGGTACAGACTTGCACGTTGTATCTTCCGCGGGGCTTGGTGGTCAGCATGGAGTAATAGCTGATTACGTTGCGGACTTCCAGTTCGGTTAAATCCACGCGGCTGGCGATCTCTCGAATAACCTCGTCGCTTAAACATCCGACTTCGTCCTGTGCATAGAGAAGCGTTGGAACCAGCACGGAACGCTTAGTGGGATAATGCCTGAGCATCTCCGCGAAGCGGGATTCGAATTGGTCAGAGAATCTCATCTCGCAATTTTGTAATCGGGTAATTTCGAAATTCAAGACCGCAGCATCTCATGGCATGCAAAACTACAACATTCCCCGATTACCAAATTCCAAAATTGATCTACCGGTCAATTTCTCCCAGTACGATATCAATGCTACCTATGGCTGCGACAACATCGGCGATCAGCCGCCCCTCGCACATCGCCGGCAACAACTGCAAGTTCGCCAGACAAGCCGAACGCATGTGCACGCGATACGGTTTTGCGGTGCCGTCGCTGACGACGTAATATCCCATCTCGCCGCGCGGCGACTCCACTGCCTGATACACCTCGCCTGCGGGAACCGAAAATCCTTCGGTAATGATCTTAAAGTGATAGATGAGCGCTTCCATCTGCGTTTTCATCTTTTCCCGGTCGGGGAGCACCACTTTGGGAGCGTCGGCTTTGATCGGGCCCGAGGGCATACCATCGAGCGCCTGTTGCACGATTTTGTTTGATTCCCGCAACTCCTGGACACGGCACTGATACCGCGCGAAGACGTCTCCTTCCTGCGCCACGGGGACATTAAATTTGAATTTGTCGTAGCTGGAGTACGGCATGTCGCGACGCAGGTCGAAGTCCACTCCGCTGCCGCGCAAGGTCGGCCCACTTGCCCCGAGAGCAATGGCATCTTGCGCAGTGATTCGCGCCACCCCTTTGGTTCGCATCATCCAGATGGGATTTGCGGTGAGTAGATTTTCATATTCGTCGATCCGGGAAGGGAAGCGATCGACGAAAGGCCGCACCCGGTCGAAGAAGTCGAGCGGCGGTTCGAGGGCCAGCCCGCCGATACGAAAATACGAAGTCATCATGCGTTGGCCGCTCACCGCCTCAAACAATCGCAGAATGTCTTCCCGTTCGCGGAAGCAATAAAGAAAGACGGTCATGGCCCCGATATCCAGTGCGTGCGTGCCCAGCCACACCAGGTGCGAGTTGATGCGCGTAAGCTCGTTGAGCAGAACACGAATCCACTGCGCTTTAGGAGGGATTTCCAGCCCGAGCAGCTTCTCAACGGCAAGGCAGTAGCAAAGATTGTTGGTTAAGGGGCAGAGATAGTCAATGCGATCAGTGAGCGGCACAACCTGCTGATAGAACTTTGCCTCGCAGGTCTTCTCGATGCCAGTGTGCAGATACCCGATGTCGGGCATAATGCGCACGACGGTCTCGCCATCGATCTCCAGGATCACGCGCAGCACACCATGCGTGGACGGGTGCTGCGGCCCCATATTCAGAATCAGCGTTCGATCCTGCCCGGGGTCCAGCGTCGGAACTGTGGTGAGATGGGCCATCTGGAATTAGCGATATCCCTCCACGGGATAATCTTTGCGAAGCGGGTGGCCTTCCCAATTCTCGGGCATCTGGATACGGCGGAGATAGGGGTGGCCAGTGAAACGAATGCCGAAGAGGTCAAAGACCTCGCGTTCAAAGAAATTTGCTGAAGGCCAGACGGAGGTTATTGACTCGAGCGCTGGCGCGTTCCCGTTGAGACGAACTTTCAGGCGCACCCGCTCCTTCTGCGGAATCGAGAGCAAGTGGTAGATCACCTCAAAACGGGGCTCAGACGGATACCAGTCAACGCAGGTTACGTCCGATAGGTAGTTGAACGGGCAAGCCGGATCATCCCTCAGCAGCGCACACGCCTCGCGAATCGAAGAGTGCGCGACGTAGATGCTCATTTCCTCCCGGTCGAACTTGACTTCCTGAATCACGGGAGGATTCGACTTTCGCAGGCAAGCAATAGCGGGATGAGCTTTCAGCTGTTCGAGATCGGTAATGGGGGCTGCGACTGGCACTTAGACCTCACCTTTTCTGGATGAAGCTGGCCCCCAGTCGAGAACGCCTTTTTTCCAGATGTAGAAAAAGCCGACCAGAACAATGAGGATGTACACCAGCATTTCCCAGAACCCGAACATCTTCAGGTCGCGCAGAATCACGGCCCAGGGGTAAAGGAAGACGGCCTCTACGTCGAACAGAATAAAGAGCATGGCCACGAGGTAGAATTTGACCGAGAAGCGCTCACGCGCATCTCCGATGGGGGTCATGCCGCATTCATAGGGCGAAAGCTTGGCCCGCGTAGGCCGACGGTATCCGATGAGCCAGGACAGCAATACGATAGCGGCAGCCACCGCACCTACCAGAAAAAAATGAATGAGTAACGGCAGGTAACGGGCAAAGTAATTGTCCGGCATAGGAGAGCTATATATAATTCGCAGCCAAGAAATAGTTAAACAACCTAGGTTAGAGTTCAGAGCGAGGGGTGTCAAGCGTACGCACCATGTAGGATGCGGCTGTTCCGGCTTTGTGAGTCACACATATGATTTTTGGTTTTAATACCGACATCAAGCACCAGGACACGGTTTACCACGTGCAGAGCGAAGCGCGGGAAAACGAGCTGTTATTGCAGACCCAAGTTTTCGTTCGCGGGCGCTGCATCGGGAAGCGGGCCACCTCCTACGCCGACAAGGCCGCCGAGAACAGTTTTACCGATCAGGACAAGGAACAGATTTTGCGGGACCAGCACCGGATGGTGCTCGATGCAATTCGTGACGGGCGGGTGAACGAAGTTTTCGACAAGCGGGACACACCCGAGTCACTGGCCGCGATCAAAGAACTGGATGTGCAATGGCTGAATGCTGGTTCGACACATGCGGAGCGGCAACTACAGATGCGGCTGAAGGTGACAGACGGGGGTGTGGGGGTGGCCGGCGCCAGACTGACGGTTCGCTTCGCGCGTCCGGATGCAGCTCCGTTTTATACGCAGGTGGTGACGGGTGAAAATGGTGTCGCGGAGATGAAAATAGACGTCGAGGAATCTGCTTTGCCCGATGCCGCTGTCTTAGTTCAGGCCAGCTACACAGGACGTACTGCTACTCGCAAGTTTCAGCTGAGGAAAGTAGAAGCCTAGCTGCCGTGTCCCGGCCCCCAAAAGCAGGTTAGCCCTATCCAAAGTCCAGACCTGAGCCACGTTTATCGGCGCCGCACCCCCGGGAGGAGATATAGCCATTGTTGATCGACCATATGACTTCCGAGCAACCGATAATTCGCTCAGAATCTCGTTCTTCGTTTCCCGCGCGCTAATCTCTATATCGCACTGCGACCCTTTTTATTGTTAGTTCAACTTTCCTCTCGTCTTTGAGGAGTAAGATCGTAAGATCCATCGCACATCTTTGTGTGCCGGCGAAAGACTGAACTGGCCAAGGAGGCTCCGCATGGCGTATTCCCATACAATCCATGGGTCGTCTGCTGTCCTCATTCTGATCGCGTGCCTTGGATGGTCAAGTACACGTTCCCTCACCCAGGACAATAGTCAAGAGGCTGGGTCCACAAAGCGTGAAGCGGGTCTCGCGGCTTGGCAGCAGGTCTACTCTGTCCTGACGTATCCTCGCTGTATTAATTGCCACACCGCCACGAACTATCCGCAGCAGGGGGATGACCGGCATCCGCATTTGTTCAACGTCCACCGCGGGCCGGGAGGCAAAGGTGTGCCAGCCCTCAACTGTACTACCTGTCATCAGTCAGCCAACGCCGACAGCACGGGCGTTCCCGGAGCGTACAACTGGCACCTGGCGCCTTTGTCTATGAAGTGGCAGGACACGAACGATAACATCCTGTCGAGCACAGAGGTTTGCCGGTCTCTTACCGATCGCTCCAAAAATGGCAGCCTGGACGGCCCCGGCATCTTGCGACACCATCAGCAAGAACCTTTGGTACTCTGGGCCTTCCAGCCGGGACGCCGCCGCGACGGTACTGAACGCTCTCTGCCGCCGCTCACCCACGAGCAATTTGTTGCCGCCACGCGGATATGGGTCGAAGCTGGAACACCTTGTCCGTAGAAATTTTCAAGTCGGAGGCTTCTATGCAGACTTACAAGCTCATGGTCAACGGCCAAGCGCGGGAAGTCAGCGTTGACCCGGGTACCCCGTTGCTTTGGGTGCTGCGTGAAGAACTGAAAATGACCGGTACCAAGTACGGTTGCGGCATCTCCGCATGCGGTGCATGCACCGTGCACTTGGCGGGAGTGGCGACCCGGTCGTGCGTGGTTCCCGTTTCGCTGATTGGCGATCGGCCTATTGTGACCATCGAGGCTATCGGACAAGACCGCGTGGGCCGTGCTGTTCAAGACGCTTGGGTGGCTGAGGACGTTGTGCAGTGCGGCTACTGTCAGAGTGGTCAGATCATGAGCGCGGTGGCGTTGCTCAAAATCCGACGCAACCCGACTGACGCGGACATCGAAGAATCGATGGGCGGAAACATCTGCCGCTGTGGCACGTATGTTCGCATTCGCAAAGCGATCAAAGCTGCTTCGCAGCAGTTGGCATGAAGGAGGAGACCATGGCCACTACCGGCATGTTGAACTCGAAATCAGCCCTCAGTCGCCGCAGTTTCCTGCGCGTTTCGGCAACAGCTGCCGGTGGCTTGATCGTTTCTCTTTATTTCGACTTTCCCCTGTTGGCGCAGGCTCCTCAAGCGAAGACATATCCTCCGGATGCCTTCGTTCACATTCAGCGGGACGGAAAGATTGTGATTCAGGTCAATCGCCTCGAGTTCGGCCAGGGTGTTCAGACCGCACTTCCGGTGCTCCTGGCCGATGAGATGGATGCCGACTGGTCGCAAGTCATTGCGGAACTGGCGCCGGCCGCCGATGTCTACAAGGATCCGGTTTTTGGGATCCAGATGGTTGGCGGTTCTGGCTCGATCGCGCACTCGTTTCAGCAATACCGCGAACTGGGAGCCAAAACCCGCGCCATGCTGGTTGCCGCTGCCGCGCAACAATGGAAGGTGACGGCGGCACAGTGTCGAACCGAGGCCAGTGTTGTGCACGGTCCCGGCGGTCGCTCTGCCAAGTACGGCGACCTCGCCGACGCCGCGGCCCACGTGCCAGTGCCGGAAAATGTAGCGCTTAAAAACGCATCCGAGTTCAAGCTGATCGGTAAGGACACACGCCGCCTCGACAGCCGTGTGAAATGCGACGGCTCTTTGAAGTTCGGCCTTGACCTCGATCTGCCCGGGATGAAAGTTGCGCTGGTCGCGCACCCTCCCATCTTCGGCGGAACGCCCAAGTCAATTGACGACAAAGAGGCGCGGAGTATTCCGAATGTCATGGATGTGTTCGAAATCCCTACGATCAGCCAGGGAACCGCAATCGTGGTTGTGGCTGACAAGTTCTGGACCGCCAAGCAGGCGCGCGATCGCCTTGCGATCGATTGGGGCTTCTCTCGAATCGAGCCGGCAGACACTGCGCAACTTCGAGCAAAGTATAAAGAACTGGCTCGCACTCCGGGCAGCGTCGCCGTGAGTCGTGGCGACCTCAGTGTGCTGGAGGGCATCAGTGCCGCCAACCGGATCGAGGCGGAATACGAATTCCCGTATCTCGCTCACGCTCCCATGGAACCATTGAACACCACCGTCCGCTTTGACGGCGATCACGCCGAAGTTTGGGCCGGTTCTCAGTTTCAAACCATCGATCAAATGGCCATTGCCCAAACCCTCGGTCTGAAACCGGAACAGGTCACGTTTCACACCGAAATGGCCGGCGGAGGATTCGGGAGAAGAGCGACGCCTGATTCTCATGTGCAGCGCGAGGCCGCTGCCATCGCCAAACATTGCAGAGGCATTCCCGTAAAGCTCATCTGGACCCGCGAAGACGACGTGCAGGGCGGCTACTATCGTCCCATGCACGCGCATCGGATCGAGGTTGGGATCGGAGCGGACGGTATGCCTGCGGCGTGGAGGCACGTGATTGTAGGACAGTCTATTGGGGCAGGCACTCCGTTTGCTTCCTTCCTCGTAAAGAACGGAGTGGATGAAACTGCGGTCGAGGGCGTTACAGACAATCCATATGAAATCCCGAACTTCAGCGTTTCTGCGCACCACCCCACGGTAAACGTGCCGGTATTGTGGTGGCGTTCCGTTGGGCACACCCACACTGCCTTCGTGATGGAAACGCTGGTCGATGAGCTCGCGACTCGCGCTGCAACCGACTCCGTTGCCTATCGCCGGAAGCTGCTCAAGCCCGAGGCAAAGAAAATTCGGGGAGTGATCGATCTGATGGACGAAAAAAGTGCCCCTTGGCGGAATCACCTGGCGGAAGGGCATGCCGCTGGAGTTGCGTGTCATGAGGCATTCGG
>Ga0187778_10001076_pt1 | contig 19425 bp, 14 predicted proteins | sample 1015_Q2_SP5_20_M_FD_132418 | JGI IMG/M metagenome (GOLD analysis project Ga0187778, IMG submission 132418) | Tropical peat soil microbial communities from peatlands in Department of Meta, Colombia - 1015_Q2_SP5_20_MG | ecosystem: Environmental > Terrestrial > Soil > Wetlands > Peat | place...
GTTCATCACGCTCGCTTCGGGAGTGGCGAGGTGCTGCAGGTCGAGGGCGATGAGATCGTCGTCGACTTCATCCGCGGCGGGAAGCGGCGGGTGCTCGCCAATTATCTCGAACCCGCCGCCTAGGCCCGGCTCATCCGCATCAGCGAACGATGTTCGGATAGAGTTTCGCGCTGATCGCGACCCACGCAGCGAAGGTCACCGCCAGAACGCCGTAATCGGTCCACAGGCCGAATGTGCCGCTGCAATACCTGGTCCCACCGACAGCAGCAGCGCGCGCAAGCCGTCGATCTGATAAGTCAGCGGGTTGAGGTGTGAAACGAGTCTGAGCCAGGTAGGCATGAGACTCGTTGGGTAAATCGCATTGCTGGAGAAGAACAAAGGCCGAGTCATCTTGCTGACGAAGTCAGGTGGGGAGCCGATCTGCATGCATAATTAAGCAGAAGCGAGTGTTGTTACGCCACTATCTGGAGCAGGGCCTCGCGTCTGCCAGCGTTGGCGCTTGCCGGCGATGAGTAGGTGACCTACGGCGAAGCTCCAGTCGGGCGATCGGTACGCGATCCCGCGGATCGTCAATTGCAAAAAGCCGAACACTGTTCCACGATGAGCTCCGCCGCGCGATTTGTCCTTCGCCCCTCGATACATTCGTCGCTTGCGATTGCACGTACCTGAGGTCCCCTCGCTGCAGGAGCATTCATGGCAATCCCATTGACAGTGAACGGTGTGGCCCATCGGCTCGAGGTTGAGCCGGATGCGCCGCTGCTGTGGGTCCTCCGCGACGAGTTGCATCTGACCGGAAGCAAATTCGGCTGTGGGATCGGCGCCTGCGGAGCCTGTACTGTGCATGTAAGCGGCAAGGCGATGCGCAGTTGCACCGTTCCGCTCGGCTCCGTCGTCGGCGCAGACATCACAACAATAGAAGGGCTTGGAGCGGGAGCTCTCACGGCCGTGCAAAAGGCCTGGATCGAGCATCAAGTGCCGCAGTGCGGCTACTGTCAGCCGGGCATGATTATGGCGGTGAGCGCGTTGCTTGCCGGTAACCCCCAGCCGACTGATGCGGAGGTGGCCATCGCGGTAACCAACATCTGCCGGTGCGGAACGTACTCGCGCATCCGATCGGCGGTGCGAAGCTTGACAAGGGCCGCGGCGGGAGGCGGCTCGCGGAGCGGCACGTGACCACGCGCAGAGCGGTACTGATCGCAGCGGCAAGCGCGGCTGGTGCGCTGCTTATCGGTTATTCGCTCTGGCCGAGCAAGTGGCGACGTCGCGCGGACTCACTGCTGTCGAGGCCCGGAGAACGATTCGTCGCCAACTGGCTCAAGATCGCCGACGACGACACGATCACGCTCATCGTCCCGCATTGTGACATGGGCACGGGGATCTTCACGGCACTCGCGCAAATGGCCGCCGAGGAGCTCGATGCTGAGTGGCGCACGATGCACGCGGAGACCGCCCCGGCCGATTGGCTCTTCGCGAACGGCGCGCTGGCCGAAGGGTTCGTGCTCGATGGGCGGCACATGACACGCAATTCCGTGCCCGCCTTTCTACAGGGCGCGGTTGCAGGCGCGTTTGGCGTGATCGCCGCGCACATCAACTTGCAGACGACGGGCGGCTCCTCCGCCGTGCGTATGACAGGCGTATACGGCATGAGAGTCGCGGCCGCCGCGGCACGCGAGATGCTGATCAGGGCGGCGGCAGCACGCTTGCATGCGCCGGCTGCAGAATTCGATACCGCGGCGAGCCGGGTCGTTCATGTGCCTTCCGGCCGCAGCCTGCGCTTTGGCGAGCTCGCCGCGGCGGCGGCTCAATACGAGCCCTCATCTCATCCCAAATTGAAGTCCAAGAGTCGTTACCGTCTCGTCGGCCGCTCCGTGCCGCGGTTCGATGTCCCCGACAAAGTGAGCGGCGCCACGCGCTACGGCATCGACGTGGACCTGCCGGAAATACGCTATGGCGCGATCAAGATCGCGCCCGTCTTTGGTGGGAAGCTCGTCTCGGTCGACGAGGCAACCGTGTTACACCGGCGCGGCATCGAGCGCATCGTTCGCCTCGATGACGCGGTCGTTGTGATTGCCGACCGGTTCTGGCGCGCTCGCGATGCCGCCGATGCGTTGACGCCCGTGTTCGACGGCGGGGCCAATGGGGTGGTCTCCTCGCAAGCCCTGCGCGAGCGACATCGTGAGGCCTTGAAGAATGGCCCCATCAAACGGGACATGACGATCGGCCGCGGCTCCGATGCGTTGCAGGGAATCGCCACGGTGATCGAGCGGTTCTATAACGTTCCGTATCTCGCGCACGCGCCCCTGGAGCCCGTAAATGGCACAGCGTTGTTCCAGAAGAGCGGCGAACTCAGTGTGTGGGCTGGAACCCAGGACGCCCTCGGTGCACGGGCATTCTGTGCCAAACTGGCTGGTCTTGATCCGCATAACGTCACGTTCCATCAGCAGCCGAGCGGAGGCGCGTTCGGCCGCCGGCTGCCCGGACATTGGAATTTCCTCAAATACGTCGTCAAGACTGCGATGGCGGCGCCGGGCGTGCCCATCAAGCTGATTTTCACGCGCGAGCAGGATCTACAACACGATTATTACCGCCCCAACGTCACGAGCCGTATGCGCGCGGCGCTAGGCAAGGATGGCATGCCGCTGGTGTGGGTCAACGATTACACGAGTGACGACGCGGCCAATGCCGAGGCGCACGTTCTCTACGCTATACCGAACCAAGCTTACGGATCCGTCAAAGTCGCCACTCATGTGCCGACCGGCCCGTGGCGCAGTGTCGAAGCGTCCTGGCATGGCTTCTTCATCGAATCATTCATCGATGAGCTCGCGTATGCGGCGCGTCAGGATCCGTTGCAGTACCGCCTGCGGCTCCTCAAGGATAAGCCACGACATGCCGCAACGCTCGCTCTCGCTGCGGAAAAGGCCGGCTGGAACAACCCGTTGCCTGCCGCCCGTGGGCGCGGAATTGCCATGGTCGAGTGTTTTGGCACGATTGCCACACACATCGCGGAGATCGAGGTCAGCAACTCGGGTGAGCTCAAAGTGCAGCGGATCACTTCAGCTGCCGATTGCGGCATGGCAATCAACCCCGATGGGTTCAAAGCGCAGATCGAGGGCGGCATTGTATTTGGGTTGAGTGCAGCGCTTCACGGAGCGATCACGCTGGATCACGGCGCCGTAACACAGCGGAATTTCCCGCAGTATGACATGGTGCGGCTCGGGGACTGTCCGGATATCGAGGTGCATATTCACGAGAGCGACGCACCCCTCGGCGGTGCAGGCGAGCCGGGAACGCCGCCCGTCGCGCCGTGCATCACCAATGCCATCTTCGCCACAACGGGCGTTCGCATTCGCGAGCTGCCCGTCTTGGGTCAGCCACTTCGCCTGCCAACACCAAAGCCGCACGATTCGTAGCTAGGCACGCTGGCGGACATGCTCGCCAGAAGCGCCAACGTTTCGACCTAAAGCTCCCTGTCAGCAATCGCTGCTTTTGGGCCAGACCTGAGATGCTCAAATCTCGGGTAAAGTCCTTGGGTCCGAATCGGTCCGCTGCATCGCCCGAATGGGGGTAAGCCAAGACTTCGTTTGTTGAGCGTCGTTCGTGTGTAGCCACGTGAAAGTCAACACGTGCCAGAGAATCCTCTGGACGTAAGCTCGTGTTTCGCCATACGGAATGTTCTCGATCCAAACATCAGAATCGATAGACTTGTTGGGTAACCACCGCATCACTGCGTTTGCCCCGGCATTGTAGGCCGCCAACGCGGCGGGAACCTGGCCATCGAACTGATCCAGCAGTGTGCGCAATCGAGCGGCTCCGAGCACTATGCTAGTCGCTGGATCGAAGAGATCCGAGAGGTCAGGCTGCGGCCGCTTCCAATGGCGTGCTGTGCGGCGGGCTGTATCCAACTGCAATTGCATCAGACCTCGGGCATCTGCACTCGACACGGCATCGACGCGATATAGACTCTCCTGACGAAGAACGCCATAGATGAGGTCTGGTGACAATCGCGCCAGGCGTGCCGCTTGTTCCACTTGTGGATCGAACGGACGGGGATACAGGAGAACGTAGTCCTTGAACACTTGCTGTGCGCTAGCGACCGCGATCGCCTGGTCATACCATCCCCAGCCCGCCGCCAGACGAATTGACTGCAACCGCCCTGCCTCGGACAACGGACCATAGCCGATCTGCCACTCGGCTAGGGCCTCCGGCCGCATGCCACAGAGGAACAGCTCACGGGCGCGTGCCATCGCCGGGACGCGCTCGATGGATGTGAGCAGCTCCTGGTCGACCGGCAGGGTCTGGAGCAGTGGAACTACCGCTCGATGTAGGCGTGCAGCCGCCATTCCCGAGTAGTAGTTGTCATCGCTCAGTAGTGACTCGTACAGCCGCCGCGCTTGGCTGAAGTCGTGCAGGTGTGCCGCGGCGCGCGCAGCCCAATAGCGCCAGCGAGCTGTCTGCCGGTTGGTCTCGGACATCGCAACGATCGATTTCGACGCGAGCTTCCAGTCCCCGGCCAGAATTGCCGCACGCGCCCGCCATTCCAGGGCTGAATCATCGAAATCGCGAGAAGCAACGAGGTCGAAATATTCCAGCGCCGCAGGATCGTGATTCCAGGCCAGCGACAATGCCAGCGCCAAGGCATAACGACTCCCGGTTTCGCGAGTCAAGCCGCGCGCGCTCATTAAGCCCTGGTAGCGCTCCCTGGCCACTGACGGATTTGTTCGGGCAAGCCGCGTCCATCCGGCTAGCAGAGTCGTCGGGTCCACAGCGACGTCTGGCGAGGCGATCAGGGCATCCAGGCTACGTTGCGGGTGCTCGAGCAGCGAGGCCCACTGTAAGTAGGGTCCGGCCCGGTCTGTGCTAAGTTGCTGGATAATCTGGCGGGCGAATACCACGTTGTCGATTTCCAGGGCCAAGCGGACGCGCTGCTCGATCAGATCCGGCGTGAGCAGACGGTTGGTATTGAGCCAAGCGAAGGGACGCTCGCACTCCGGCAGGCTGTGTGGAGTGAGCCATTGCTTGGCGATGTCGCCGGCGAGCCCCTCGGTCTTCCCGAGCTCGATGCGTGCGGTGAAACTCTGACAGCGCGCTGCATCCGTCACGCCGGCATCGCGGTAGGCCTCGAGGAAGAGACCCCATTTCGCCCGCTTCGCCAGGCTGTCCAGCCATGCGCGGCGCAGTCCCCGCGACACCGGTGCCTGCTCGTGGGCTGCAATGAACTCCGCAGCTCGCTGGTCCAACGGCGCCACTGAATCGGGGCTGCCATTTAGTCCCTGCCGGATGCGTGCGGCTTCCAGATACGGATACAGTGGATAATTCTTCAGCGCCTCGCTGTCGGCGGCGGACTCATCCGGAAAATTGGCGGTGACACGCGCATAGGCGTCCTGAAAGGCCTTGCGTGCGTCTGCGTAGGCATCAGCCGCCGCGCCTTGCGCGCTGACGGCACACAGCAATCCCACCGTAGCGATTGGACCAAAACGGCTAAAGCGGAACCTGTTCGACATCCCTACAGATTAGCGGAAACCACGAACCAGCCCTCTCCGCCCTGATCCGCTCGCGACCCGAACTGCGGACCTCCGAGTGGCGCAGCTCAAGCAGCTGCTCGACAGTAGCGCCCTCACGCAGGAGGAATTCAAATCGGGAGAAGGAAAAGATTCTTGCGCAACCCTGACTCACCAGCGTCTGTGGAGCCGAGCGTGCGTGAGCCGCCGCCCGCTTTCGACCGAGGCGGTGTGAAAACGTACGCGCCCCATTTTCGTGCGTTAATTTCAGCCACGTAGAGGCAATCTCGGGCGACTTATCACATCGAATTCGCCTGTTAGCGATCCTACGTGAGTTTTCACACGGCCTCGACCCTTCAGAGCCATACGCCTTCCCTCTTTCCGCTCACTCAAAAGCGCCACCTCGGACAGTCACCCTATCGGGCCTCGGCGGCTTGAGATTTCGAAATAACGCCGCCCCTAACCGAGATCGGCAATCAGTACGGCTTGCGTGGGTTGCCAGTCCAGCAGCCGCCGCATCATGCTTTGCCCGCAATGTCCGTGCGGAACTCTCCTCGGAGCCGGCTGCTGCCTCCCACATATCTGGCCGCTACGTTCGTTGCAATGGCAGCAGTTCACTTTGGCGTGCCTATCGTCCAGCTCATCGGCTTCCCTTTTTCGCTCCTCGGCCTCATTCCCATCAGTCTCGGCATTGTGCTGAATCTTCTGGCGGATCGGTCGTTCGCAGCACATGGAACCACGGTCAAGCCGTTCGAACAGTCGACCTTTCTGGTCACGACGGGAGTGTTCGCAATCAACCGCAACCCCATGTACCTGGGTATGACGCTTCTGAGCCTCGGTGCGGCGATAATTCTAGGAAGCGCGACACCTTTTGCTCTTGTCGCGATCCTATTCGTCCTGCTTGACCACAATTTTGTGGGTCCGGAGGAGCGCGCGCTTGCTGAGACATTCGGCGACGAGTGGTATTCTTACTGCCGGCGAGTTCGGCGGTGGCTTTGAGGAGTACTCCGACTTCCCATCATTGATCGCCGGCAGGGTGCTCACCGCGATGTTCGTGCTGCTCATGCCCGCCGAAGTCGAACATGTCGAACAGATCGCCGATCGCCGGACTGTTGGCCGGAACATAAGGGTTGTAACGGCGGGCGACCGGGTTCGGCAGATTATCGCGGCTGCGCGCTGTCAGTGGCTTGAGGCCCCAGTTGCGCTCGATGAACTTCAGAATCGAGACGTGGTCAGTGTAGCTGTGCACGACCTTGCCGCCGCGCGAGAACTGCGACACGACGATGAGCGGGATACGCGGTCCATCGCCGAAGTAATCGAGTGGCTGGATATAGCCTGAGTCGTAATAACCGCCGCCCTCGTCCACCGTGATCAAAACTGCGGTTTGCGCCTGCAGCTCGGGGTTACGGACGAGCGTAGCCAATATCTTCTTCAGCATGCCCTCGAACAGATCGACCTTCGACGTTGCTGGGTGGCCGTCGAGCAGTTCATCCGGCTTGATGAACGAGATAGCCGGTAGGGTTCCCTGCAGCACCTCGGCGTAGAAATCGATCGCATCCTTGATATGCGCCTGCCGCTGCTTCGCATCCGCCATGATCGATGCGGCATAGGCCTCGAAGTTACAGATGCCACAATAGCTCGCACCGACGGCATCCAGGGGGTTGGTCGAGCCATTCGCCAGATTGACGGCCGCGTTGTAGGCACCCCCGTAATAGGCCCAGCCGATTCCCTTGTCGTTGAGGGCATCGCCGATCGTGCGAACGCTGCTCGGAGGGATCGATTCGCCGGTTGTGATGCGCGCCGTGTCGACCACACCGTTGGGCAGAAAGCCCGGGGTAGTGTTGTTGAGCATGTAAAAGTGGGCTGCGGCGCAATTAGGCGCGGCCTTATAGGGCAGCGTGGCGAGATAGTTGACGATCGCCGCGACGCCGGGGGTGGACGTGTTACTGCAGTCGCTGAAGCGCCCGTCGACGATGTAGTGGTTGTTGGTGGCGGGCTGAGGATTCGGGTTGGCGATCTGGTCCGCCGGAGGGACGGTCGGGTTTCCGCTGCCGTCGCTCCAGAAGATGTCATCGCCCGTGCCCATGAACACGTGCTGCATGCCCGTACCGCCCATCGCCGGCTGATGGTAGTTGTCACTGAGGGTGTACTCGTCGGCGAGCCTCTTCAATAACGGGGCATCGCCTTGTTGCATGTTATAAAAGGCCATTGACGTTCCACCGCCCGTGTCTTCCGTGCGCCCGGCATAGGTGGTGATTACGAATGGGTACAGGTCGTTGTGGCAGCCGCTCGGGTTGGCGCGGCTAGCCTGCGCGATGTCACAATCCGACTGTTGCCACATCTGGTAAAAGCGGTGCGTGGTGTCGCCGGTGTACGAGTCGTAGGGCAGATGCGGGCCGGTCAGCGGGAAAGAGCCGTCCGGCAGTGCCGATCCGTTGACGATGCGGGGATCGGGGCCGGTCTTCGCATCCGCGCCGGTAGCGCCGGTGGTGAGCAGGACAAGATCCGCCGGCTCGAGCGAAGGCTCGATGGCCGCCAATTTCGCGAGCGACAGGCCAATGAACGGTGGCGAGGTAGGGCTAGGCCGATCGGGTGCGCCTCCCAGGGTCGGCGCCGGCAGCAGCGTGTAGGCCAGCTTTGATGCCCTCGGTACGCCGATAAAGTAGGTTGCTTGCACGCCGGTGCTGTACTGCCGTGACAAGGCGAAATTCGGCCCGGGCGAGCCATCGGAGTGAACGATCCCCTTCGACAGCAGATTGGCGATCTTCTGGCCTGGCCGCGGCACGTAGGTGGCAAATACGTGGTCGAAACTTCGGTTCTCGCCGATCACGACGACCAGGTGCGTGATTGGACTTGCGGTGTGCGTACCGTCGTATGCGTGGCGTTCGACGGCAACCGCGCTTCCGATAGCGCAGAGCGCAACAGTCGCTACGGCCGCGGCGCGGCCGCGCCACGACCTGGGAAGCTGGGAACGACTCATCGACATGGTCCCCGAGTGCGAAACGGGCACGCGCACGGTAGCAGCCTGCGATGACGTGCAAATTGCGATTTCCATCCGCACGCCTTCCAGCACGGCGACCGAAGCGCCCCCGCAACCTCGAGGTCAAGTGACCGCTCTCCCGAGTCCGTTGGCGACAGTGCTGAAGCGCCGGATCGCGCCTTGGCCTGCAGGACAGCGGTACTCGTCACGCCTGTTGTTGTAGAGGAAATCCCGCTTATCGAAGCACCCATCAACCCGAGCGCACGAGGTCACGGTCTTAGGCATCGGAGTCATCCCGTCCAGTTGGCACTGGCGGATCTGCGGACCACTGTAGTAGCCGCGACGACCGCCTGGCGCTTCACTTGCGGGCCTACCATTTTCGGTTCAGCAGATCCTTCAGAGCTAAACCCTGCGGAATTCTCGAACAGGGTGAGGCTTGCTTATACCGCGGCTCCCCGATGGGATGGTGTTTCCCTGCTGGAACGCGATCCCATTTCCTCTCGTCTGGAGGGCCTAACAATCATCATCGCCATGACCAGTAAGACGACGGTACGCCATTGGACGATGATGGGGGATCCGAGTCGCTGGGCGAGTGGGACCGGGGCAAACAGTAGGGCGGTGAGGACGAGAGCCGTTATCGAACGGCTGAGACACGGACGGGACGCCGTCCACAGCGCAGCCAGAACGGGAATGACGGCAACGTAGTCGTAGTCGTGCAAGTACGAGTTGAATACCAATGTCACCACCATCACCAAGGCGGCGCGCTCGAGGTTGTTGAACCGCGACCGATACAACCACAGGACAAAGACAAGCGCGGCACCTACGAAGATCCAAACCGCATTGGGAATCAGCACGGGGATGCGTGCAGCATCCAACAAGCCGGGCAGGCCGACCATGTGGGGCCAACTCGGGAGGTTGGGCGGCATGGCATAGCTGCCAACCAGCGCCGCTCTCCATTCCAGAAACGTGTTCACGGGACCGCGCACGAGCATCGGGGGTGCCGCCAATGCGAGGGCAGTCGCGGCACCCACTAGGACAGTTCTGAATTCTCTCTCGAGCAGCATCCACACGATAACCAGCACACACAGCTGAGGTTTCAGTGTGGCAACACCGAGACAGATACCTGCAAGAACCCGCCGATTTCGCGTGTAGAAGTACCAGGCGCCGAAGGCAGCCACAAACGCCAGCAGCGACGTTTGCCCCCACCAAACAACCTGAGAGGTAAATGGATTGCCGACAATTACCGCCGTCATCACCGTAGCGCCCCACGCATCATTGCCACCGACGCTGTCGGGCGGAGAGCGCATCATGGCTGCGGTCAGGCACGACAGCACCGGGAGTGCGCTGAGATTGATCGCCAGCCATAGGTACTTCGCCGCCGCGTACGGAAGCAGTGCGAGGGTCATGCACAGAGCACCCGACTGAGGCGGGTAGAAAAAGCCCAAACCCCTCAGCTGGACTCCTGTTCCGGCGTTTGAGCGCAGGAGCTGCTGGAAATCGTAAGGGTTGCCTCCTGAGAGCCAGGTGCGACCAGCCGCATACAGCACTTGCCCATCGAAATTGGGACTGCCTCCGCGGCCGACTCCGAACAGCCCGAAGACAATCAAGGCGACCGTGGCTAAGGCGATCAGGGCGACGGTACCAATGGCCAGCCCACGTTTATGTCTCGAGTCCGATGCCGGCTTGCTCGCATGCTCAGCAGCAGTCCGAGTTCCGGCCACTGGTGGTCTTTGCGCAAGGCTATCGTGACGGAACGTCCAATAGGAGTTCAAAAAGTAGTTAACGAGGATTGCGGGAACGATGCCGATGAGCTGATGTACCTGGGGTGCCACAGCTGGAAACGCATGCGAAAGGGCAAGAAAGGTGGAGTAACTGATCCCCAAAGAGAGAATCGATACGGCATTAAATCGCAGGCCTCGGCCATGGAAACCGCCAACGAGGTTTCGCCAGCGGAAGGTCCAGTAGTTGTTGCCTAAGAAGTTCGTGAAGATGGAGCACTGAATTGCGATAGGCGAAGCGACGAACTTGCTCACACCCAGCGCGAGGAGGGCTGTGAAAACCCCAAGATTAACCAGCACGCCGGAGGCGCCGATAATGCAAAACTTGACGAACACCTTGGACGACTGAAAGCGGATCCACGCGGCACTGCGAAAGAACTCCACAATATCCTTGATCCCTAGCTTCGACTCGCCCTCAGTTCTGTCGACGAAGTTGACGGGGAGTTCGACGACTCTGGCGCCCCCGACGACAGCCGCGTGCAGCAGGGTGATCTGGAAGGCATACCCCTGCACCCCGAAACCTTGCAAGTCGATCTGGCGGATCACATTGGCCCGGATGGCGCGAAAACCTGCGGTACAGTCCCGCACCCGGGATATGCCGGCAAGGTGCCGAGCGACGATATTGCCGAATCGAGAGTTCAACCGACGGTGCAGCCCCCATTCCCTGGGGATACTGCCGCCGCGTACATAACGGCTGCCGATAACGAAGTCCGCACCTTGCTCCAGCGCGGTGACAAGGCGAGGCACGTCGGACGGGTTGTGCGAGAAATCGGCGTCCATCTCGAAGAGTGCATCTGCGCGTAGTGCATCCAGCGCATGACGCATGCCTCGTATATAGGCAGCACCGAGGCCACTCTTTTCGCCTTGCAGCAGATGTAGATTCGAATATCGGCGTTGGTGCCGGCGCACGACTTCTGCAGTGCCGTCGGGGGAATTGTCGTCCACCACGAGAATGTGCATGTCGTGCCGAAGTGACTCGAAGACCGCTTGTAGAGCGTCGATCAACCTGCCGATGTTCCCGCGCTCGTTGTAGGTTGGAATGACGAGGACGATGCGCATTGGAGTCGCTGAGCCAGTCACGTCGGTCGCGGGGATCGCTCAGAAGTGGCGATCGCGTTTGAGAGGCGTCCCGGCAGATCGAAGCATCGCGAGATCCTCTCATGTTGGCGCGTGCGGGTGAAAGCATAAGCGCTGCGGTGCAGAGCCCGCAACGGAATCTATGTCGTAGCTATCCGTGCATTAAGAGATGCGGACGCGCGGGCCGCTATGGCTGCCTGCTGACCGCTGTCAGCCTGCGTGCCTCCCGCGATCTCGGCGGCAAGAGTGCTCATGATTCCGGCCGCGGCTATTGTTCTCATCCTGAGCCCCAGGGAGCCAATGGCTGTGCCGCATACTTCTACGCCTCTAATGAGATCTCCGGAGCAGTCGCGACAGTACTGCTGTGGACTGATATGGCCGATGTTTGTCAAGTGGGGCACGTGTGGTCCTCGCGGTCTTGCGCATAGATGTATCTCCTGGCCGAGCGTTATCGCGCACCGGATGGACAACGCGACGCCCATGGCCCTCGGCGCACCCGTGCCACTGGCGGTATTTGATCAGCGCGCCACGCGGGAACTCCGCTGGGCTGCCATCGCTCACCGCGTACCACCCGACGCTGAACGGCTTGGCGCTTCAGCATGCTTCGAGCACATCGGATTGCGGGATTTGCAGATCGCGATACTTCTCCTTTCGACGATTCTGCTCATCGCGGTCGCGGTCGCAGGTTGCACGGCCGCCCGTCACCGACCTAAGTGGTGGCAGGCACAACGGGTCAAGCGGCAGCTTTGGTTGGATCGATCACTTAGCCGTCGTAGGTAGAGCCGCGATGATCCATCACTGCGGCCTCCCACCATGACTCACTTACGACCGGCCGTTGTCTGATTGGCTCCATTGGTCGCGAATCTCAGCAGGCCGCGCAATCGAATCAATGCGCTTCACAGCAGCGTCGCTTAGGCGCTTTCCTGGAATGCCGAGATTCGCATAGTAGTTCCTGATGAAGACACGTGTCTCGCTCGGGAGCGGCCATTTGCCAGTTGACCGATAGACAGGCATGTATCGGCCCCGCACAGCCTTAATGATCCCGCTGTACCTGCCAGCCGCGTCGTCGTTCATCGCAGCATTGAGCTTCGGCAGGTCCTGCGGCCACAAGTGCAGCCGCTTACGCGGAATGGCTGGTTTGTTGGTGCCCGCGATAGACAGATCTACAGGACCATCGGCCTTTGAGCGCCACAGTGCCATCGCGACAGCTTCGTTGGCCTCGATCAACTTCTGCAGGTAGGGGCGATGGACAAATAGCCAGCGGTCATGAAGGAACACAGCGCCTTCGGGCCGCTCGACAAAACGACCGTCAGCCGGGTCGAGAGCGCCTCGCATTGCTGCCCACCTCGGCGCATGAACGCAAAGTGAGATTCTCCCAGCTAAGGCTTGCCGCAGAACCTGTTCTTCCGTGAGAAGAAAGCGTTTCGCAGCTTCGGCGATTTGAATCACTTCGCACCCATCCTGCTGCCGAAGGCCTTGTCGAGCATTTTGCACGCCAGGAATGTTGCTCGATCTGTGCGCTCCATGTTGTTGTCTCCCTATACCAAGTGGCGTAATGCTTTCATCAACCATTCCTGCGTACCGCGATGGATGTAGAAGTGTGAAAGGGAAAGCTCGCTTTTGCGAGCCGAGTCACAATATAGACGAGCTTGCCGAGCTTGGTAGGCGGGGCTGGCGCCCCTTCAAGCCATTCGCGTGCCCTCGCAGTGTTCCGGTTGCCTGCGTGTATCGAGGGCTCGCGTACTACCTCCTCGTAAAGCCCTTCGATCCGCAGGAACTCGTCGAACGACGAACCCAAATGCTTATTTCGCCGTCTTGCCAGCTTCCACCTCCTTCTGCCGTCTCTCAGCCAGATCGAGTTCGTCCTTCGGCGTCGGCTGCGTCTTCTTGATGGAGCCGTGTAGCCCCTATGTGGCCGTGATACGCAAAGACAGAACGCGCGTTTCACTGGTGGGTCAGAGTGCTCCTAACCTCCCAAGCTCCGCGCCGTAACGGCCGGCAGGTGGGCATACCGACCGGCCAGCCGAATTCGACGGTAGCGATATCCGTCCCCACGATCCGTTTTGTCCTCGCGCGACAGCCCTTTCAGCCACTTGCGCACCGGCTCGGAACGATCCCGATTGGTTGGTCATGTAGCCACCCAGGCCGCGGCCGGCGGGAAGTGTGCTGCGGTTCTCAAAGCTCCGCAGCTGCGCGGTTCCGCGACGCAGTTCGCACTGCGGCGTACTCCGCGCGCTACAGTTATCCGCTACATCCTTCCAGGGCGCCGCCGTGGCCCGTGGCATCTGGAGTGACAATATGTGGAGATTGGAACGTAGGGTCCATGCGACTCTCGCTTTGATCGTCTTCGCCAGCCTCGGCGCTAACGCCTGGATCGATGCGCAAGGCGAAAACTCGCGCGAGAGGCATGAGCACCGACCTTTCGAGGGGCAGCAGCAGGCCGCGCGGCGGGAGGCCGAGGCGCGACAGAGCCGCCGTACTCCTCCTGCGCGCGGGCGGGGTGTCCATGCCGCTGCACGCTCTGAGGCTTCCTATGCGCGCGAGCACCCGGTCGTGACCGATCACCGGGAGATGGTCGGTCGCAGCATCAAAGAGCGGCGTCCGGCGGAAGGTAGCGCCATGCGCGAGAATCATCTCGCCGGTGCTGGCCGGGTGAGCGAGGTCTCCCGCGGCCTCGCCGGCGGCCAGGTCCGGGTCGTTCGTTACGGCAACACCCTCAGCGGCACGGTCGAGCGCACGATTCGGCCGGGTCTCACAAGCCGCACCTTCATCAGCAGTGGACACGTCCTGTATACGCACGTCTACCAACACCATGTCTGGCACCAGTTCGGCCGAGCGTTCGCGTACGAGACGTTCGTACCAGCGGTGCGATACCCCGCGGTTTACTACGCTTGGGCGCTCGCCGCATGGCCGCGCCCCGTCACCTATACCTGGGGATGGCAGGTGCAACCGTGGTACCCGATGTACGGCTCGCTCTTCACGCCGTATCCTCTGTACACGAGCCCGGATCTGTGGATGACCGACTACATCATTGCCCAGAGCCTGCAAACGGCCTATCAGGCGCAGACCGCCGCGCCGGCACCGGAGCCGTTACCACAGGGTACTCTGGCGGCGCCAGCTTCGGATCCAAGCGTTGCCGCGCCCGCTGCACAACCCAGCGACGCAGCGCCCGTTCCGCAAGCGAGCGATGTACCGCAATCGAGCGATAGCCCGCCCGCGCCGCTAGCCATGCCGCCGGCCATCACGCCGCAAGTCAAGGCACAACTCAACGGCCAGATCAAAGTTCAGCTGCAGGAGCAACAAGCCGCCGCAGCGACGCCGGCGACTCTGACGACTCAGAGCACCCCGCCGGCCCTCAGGCCCAATCATGTGTTCTTTCAGGTCGTACAGCCGCTCGATGTTCCGACCGCCAACGGCCACTGCTCGTTGAAGGCCAATGATTACATCAAGCGTACTGGCGCAATGAGCAACGACGATTGGAAGATCCCAGTGGTGGTCGAGCTCAGCCGACCATCCGACTGCCCCGAAGGCTTGCTTACACGTATCGGGCTCAACGATCTCAACGCCATGGAGAACGAGCAGGAGGCCCAGGTCCAGGAGGCAATGCAAGCGGCCTCCAAGAGCATGGGGCCGAACGGACCGCCGAGCGGCCCCGGAGTGCACCCGACCCTGATTGCCGACGGGAGCGCGGCTCCGGATGCGCGCGCGATCGAAGCACTCCGACAGGCGCAGTGAGCGCGAGCCTGCTGCCGCACCGCAAGGAGTCCTCGGTATCGATCATGATCGGCGAGCTCATCGACCACTATCGCGTTCTGGAGCTCGTCGGTCGCGGCGCGATGGGCGTCGTTTACAAGGCGCTCGACGTGAATCTCGACCGGCCGGTCGTGATCAAGGTGATGAGCGCCGAGGCCCGCAACGATCCTGACTTCGTCGAGCGCTTCCGTCAGGAAGCGCGTGTGCAAGGCGCGCTCAATCATCCAAACGTGGCGCTGCTCTTCGACTACTTCGTCCACGACGGCGCACCCGTCGCAGTGATGGAGTTCATCGACGGCGAGAGCCTCGAGCAGTTGATCCGGCGGCGCGGGCCGATCCCTGCGCACGAGGCCATACCGATCTTCAAGCAGGCGTTACGCGGAGTCGCTGCCGCGCATCGCGCCGGCATCATCCATCGCGATCTCAAGCCGGGTAACCTGATGATCACGAAGGACGGCGTCGCCAAGGTGATGGATTTCGGCATTGCCAAGCGGCAGGGTGTGATGGGCGCGACCAAAGTCAGCAGCACCAGCATCGGCAGCCCGCTCTACATGGCGCCCGAGCAGATTCTCGGTCGCGCTGTCGATTGCCGCACCGACATCTACGCCCTTGGGGTCACGCTCTACGAGCTCTTGAGCGGGCAGCGGCCGTTCAATCCCCGCGGCAAGGCCTCGGAGTACCTGTTGTTGGACGCCCACGTGAACGATCTGCCGGAGCCGCCGACGGTCTACTGTCGCGACATTCCGCAGCCACTCGTGGACGCCGTGATGCGCTCGCTCGCCAAGGAGCCCGACGCACGCTTCCAGAGCGCGGATGACTTCATGCGTGCGCTGCCGGATGTCCCCGCTCCGAATACGGCCGCACCGCGGGTGGCTCCGAGCGGCACGGTGGCGCTCGAGTACTCGCCAGCAATGAGTCGGGATACGGTCGCCACTTGCAAGCCCAGCGGCACGATGATGTTCGAGTACGCGGCGTCGGCGCGCCGCAACCCGCACGACTCGATGGCGTTCGACTATTCCGCAGCGACGCTGCTGGTGCAGGAGTCGTACCCGCCCTCGTCCGCGTCCTCACCGGCAGCGTCTGCCTCGTCAGCGGTGGCCGCGAATGTTGTGCCGGCCGGAACGCGGGTCGCCGCGAGGCCCCGCGAACGTGAGACACTGCCGGGTCTCATGCAACGCCTGCGAGCCAACCGTCCGGTCGTCGCGGCGGTGCTCGTCACGGCTCTGGTGCTCGGCACGTTGCTCCACTACGCGGAGCGGTCGCATGCGACGCTGCCGGATGCTTCCCCCGTCTCCAGCGGCGCTCGTTTCGCGCAGGCGCAGGCGTCGACGGCGGCACCAGCGCAGACATCCATGGAGTCTGCTGCGCCACCGCCTGCGGCCCCGAGTTCAGAGGTCGAGCCAGCGGCGGCGCCTTTGGCAGACGTGACCGCCGCGACACCCGTACCTCCAACAGCCGTGCCCGCGACGGCCACGACGCTCGCTACGCCAACTTCGCCCGCCCAGCACGATCTGTCGGGCACCTGGCGCGGCGAATATGTCGACGCGTCGGGCAAGCAGCTGCTGCGCGTTGTCAGTCTGAGCATCAGCCGCGTGCACGACGACGGCGGCATCGAAGGCACGTTGCAGTACGAGACCCCATCGGGGGATGGCGAGTGCAAGCTCCACCCGCGTGGCAGCACCTATTCCGTCGGCGAACAGCGGCTGCAGCTGAGTCCCGAGGGCTGCACCCCGCACTATCCCAGGGAGCTTGGTGTGCCGCTCGATTTCGTCGGCGTCAATCCGCAGGCGAACACACTCAGGGACGGTCGCATCGAAGCACCCACCGGCGAAGTGATCAGGGTCAAGCTGAAGCGAGTGAGCGGGGTCTAGAGATGACCGACCCGCCGGGCTCCAAACACAAGCCCGCCAACGGTAAAGCTGCGGCGGTTCAGTCGGCCGCCGTCACGCTAACGGTGCACTCTTGCAGGTGGAAGTCCCGCAGCAGCTCTGCCGCCCGGCGCGATGGCGGGCGTTGGGACGATTCTGGGACTGTCGGAGCGTGACGCTGCGTGATATCGCGTGACAACACGTGACAGCAAATGCCTGTTGTAATTGGGGCGTCAACTCACAAATCGCGCATGGCTGCGGGTGATCGCGACTCCTTTTTTGTCAGAAGCACCAGCGGGTAAGACCACCACCGCCCTGCCTTTTGGGGATATCTGTTTTCGAACCACGCACAAACCCGATACCCCAGGGACGCAATCTCGTCGTTGATCAATATCGCTTCTTCTTCGACGTTGCTCATTACATCCCACGGTTTTATGTCGACTTCACATTCGTCATCAAACTGAGACCACCAACTCAATGGATGTGCGTAGAAATACAGGGGCGGTCGGTTCCGTGCTCCAGGCTCGCGGTTGGGCTTCGCTCTCTTTAACGTCCGCAGCAGTGGAATTTTGCCCTTAACCCGCGCGACCCGTTTGGGCATGGAATCCTGATTGGAGTAGATGACGACAATGCGTCCGCCGGGCTTCGTTACCCGGATGAGTTCCCTTATGGCCTTATGTTGTTGGTCTTTGTCAATGTGATAGATGACATGGGCACAGTAGATAGCGTCAAAGTGATTTTCCGGCTTCGGAATATCTAGGATCGATCCCACGATGAACTCGCCGTTATCCCCGAGCTTGTTTCGAGCGATATCGATGGCCACCTTCGATATATCGAGACAGGTCGTCTGCGAGAACATGTTGGCGATAGTGACGTGGGTTTCCGGCAAGTCGCCGCCACCAGCTATGAGCAGACTGCCGTGCATACCGGCAAAGCAGGCCAGCGTTCGAGCATTGACGCCGTCATGATAGAAGTAGTAGGGGAGTGAGAATTTTCGGAAGAGCGCGTGTTCTCCTGAGACACCCGCGGTCGTTACCCAGCCGTACTGATCATAGAAATCACGAACCTTTTGTTCTTCCTGATTCATCAACGCAAGCGACCGATACAAGTCTCACTGCAAGAAGACTTGGTGATATTTGAAGGCGTCATTCCTGACATCCAATGCGTGGACCTGTTTGCGAGCGGTGCCCGCCACAGGCGACCCGCACAAGTTGGGAACGATCACTCCGAGATGCTAGCGCACATTTCCCATGCCGTTCGCGCAGGATACGGTTATCAAGCGTAATCTCACCAGCGGGACCGTAGCCTTGGTCACAGAAGGGCGGAACGAGTTTGGTCTTGCCACGAGTGGGATCTACCGTCTCGTTCGCATGCCATGCTTTCTACTCGATCCATTGATGCAGCCTGCGCTTTCGTCGCGTTCGAATCAGGCAGAACGGCAGCGTCGAGACGACGCTCTCGAGCGTCGCGTCACAGTCGCTTCGACGCGCGTTTCATCCGGGCGGCTCGCTCGGACGGACCTTGGCGCTGGGTTGCCTGATCCTCCTCTCGGAGTGGCAGGTCCCGCTCCTGCCGCACGAGGCCGAGCTTGTGACAGGCCGGACACTGTACCAACATCTTGAGTACCAGCTCGAACCAGGAGCGTCCGCACTCGCAGCGCATCTGGTACAGCTGTTGCGCCTGGACAATACTCAGGTCTTCTTCGCGAACGTCAATCCCGCCGTCCGCGTCCGCACGCCACGGCGGCGCCGGGCTCGGTGTGCCTGAGGGTTCCGTTTCGGCCTGAGTCGCTCGCTCGTTCACGGCCAAGTTCCCGGTAGTGTTTGTGTGTAATGCCCGGGAGGCCTCTCCAAGGTGCCACAATCAGGTCTCCGAGGCAAATCGGGAACTTCGACGCCTTATTGAAGGTGGCGTGCGAAGTGGGGACTCAGCGGCCGCGGGCCACGAAACGCATGCCGCAAGAGGCGCAGCCGCCGTCAACGACTGGACCGTGCCCAACGGGACCGCTGCGGCCGTCGCGAGCGCGCGATCATGACCTTCGACACTGCAACCACTTTGCTCCGGCAGAGATAATGTTTCCGACGTTTTGGTGATCCCAATGTGGTAGCCGAGTGCGAGACCTGAAATGAAACGGTACGACTGCTCGCTCGCCGATTTCCCCGAGCACGCACGGCTGCAACTGCAGCCCGTGATCTCAGAGCGTGAGCGCGGCCTCGCGCCGCGTGTGGTCGCTGGCCAGTTGTCCGGCGCCCCAGAGCGGCTGTTCGCAATACGCGGCGCGCTGCTGGATCAGGAGGCTGCTCCTCCCGGGCGGCACGCAACCTTGACGCGGCATTGATCCGCACCCGCCACGTGCATCGGGTGGGTCAGGCTGCCCGCTGAGTGCGGCGCCAACCGGCACGCACGCTCCGATCCTCAGGAATCGCGCGAACCTTCGGAGTGCGCCAGCGGCGCACCAGGCGGCCCACGTA
>Ga0187778_10001077_pt1 | contig 19411 bp, 20 predicted proteins | sample 1015_Q2_SP5_20_M_FD_132418 | JGI IMG/M metagenome (GOLD analysis project Ga0187778, IMG submission 132418) | Tropical peat soil microbial communities from peatlands in Department of Meta, Colombia - 1015_Q2_SP5_20_MG | ecosystem: Environmental > Terrestrial > Soil > Wetlands > Peat | place...
CCAAACGGCGCCAAACGTTATAGTGAACTACTTCTGGCTGTTCTCCCTTCTGGTCCCGTTCTGTCTCGCCGTTTCGAATGTAATCGACAACCATGTCCTGCACGAACGATTCAACGATCCGGTGTCATACGACATAATCACGACCTGGCTCACCATTCCAGTCGCAGTCGCAATCTTTCTTGCTGCGGGAGTCTCCTTTGCATTTGAAGCTTGGTTCGTAGGGACCGCCGTCGGCTTCGCCTTCGCTTTTCTCTTCGTCCTCTATAACTACGCCATGATGAAGGAACAGGGAACCAACGTGGTCTCCCTGATCTACACCAGCCCGTTATTCGTGGCAATTCTCGCCCTTGTATTCCTGGGCGAGCAACTCTCTATAACAAACTATCTGGGAATCCTAATCCTCATCCTGAGCGCCTTCTTGGTCCTCTATAGGAGGATGGACAAGAAGAACGTCGCGCTTGGAATCGTCCTCATCTATGCCTTTTTCTCCGCTGTGACTAGGGTCGCGAGCAAATCTGCTTTGGAAAGCGTCGACGTCTGGTCGTACTTCTTCTGGTTCCTTGCAGGAGGAATCCTAGGCTCGGCTGTTCTTGCTGCCATTCGTCCGAGAAAGCTTGCCTCATCTCTGAAGAGGGTGGACAGGCAACTGCTCCTGCTCATGGTCGGGACCACGGGCTTCTCGACTTTGGGGATTATCCTCCTATACTCAGCCTTCTCATTCGGGTCAGTCGTTCTCGCTTCGAGTTTCGGCGCTATTCAGCCGACTGTGGTGTTCCTCTACTCCGCGATTCTACTTCATGTCCGCCCTGGGGTGATTCCTTCAGATAGGGCGCCCAGCAGGTGGGCGAGCGCTCGCACGATTGCCGCCGTGATACTCATCATACTGGGAGTCCTGGCCTTAACGGGGGTCAGCTAGTCCAATACCAGCCGAAGACATAAGGGGGGAATATCCCGCCCCCCTGTCGAATTGGCTGGCATTGGTTTCCTCCCCGTAGACAGAGAGGATAGGGGGTCCCTCGTTCGTGAGTACTACACCTATTGCGGCATTTGCCCCGACAAGGTGCCGTTTCCCTAGAAGTGAAAAAATGAAAATCAGGTTTCTGGTGGCAGGTGAGAGAGGCATATTCGAGCGGCTAAAGGCCCTCGCAGATAAGGCGCGCGAGGAGACGCCCCTTGCCACCAGGCTGTTTCAGGAGCGCCTGGCCGATCCCAGCGTGCTGGAAGGCATGGGGGCACTCGAAAGGCAGAGCGACAGCCTCACCTTTGAGCTCAGCGAGGACATCATGGACGGCGCCATTAACCCCGCTGTTCTGAGAGACCTCCTTCACGTCACTGACCTCATGGACACGGTCTTCGACGATTACTATTTCGTTGCCCGCGAGGTGAACAGGACAGTCACAAGCGGGATTGAACTCCCCATGCTTGACAGGATGACTGAGATCTTCATCGGGATGGTGAACCTTGCAGACAAGCAGTTGATGGCGCTTGGGAAGCTCTTGGATGCGAACAGCATGGATGAGGTTAAGTCCTGCAGGAAAGAGATCGAGAAGCTCGAGGAGGCTGGCGACGAGCTCAAAGACTCTGGGTTCGATGATATGTATGAGAACGCCAAGCTCTTCGATTACTTCTCATTCCAGCATTACACCGAGGTGTTGAGAAAGATGGATGACATACAGGACGGAATGGAGGACATGTCTGACCTGATCTTGGCAATCGCGAATACGATTTCCAGGTGAACCCGTGGACGCAATAGCGCTGCTCCTGCTGGCGGTCGCGACTATCCTGATACTCTTGGTGTCGGGAAACAACGCTCAGGCAAGCATTGGTAATCTGATCGGCGCCAACGTTGTCAATACGAGGACTGCTCTGGTGATAGAAACTGTAGGGGTTTCACTGGGTCTGCTCTTCCAGGGAACAAGCATGACGACTGCTGCCACGAACCTCGCCAAGGGGGTGTCCTCTCAGACGCTTCTGACCGTGCTTACGATAACACTGGCGCTTTTTATCGTTGCCCACTTCGCAAGGCTGCCTCTATCCCTCACGCACATCCTGCCGGCTCTCCTCGCAGGTGTCGCTCTGGCTTTCAACCCCTACTTCTTCATCATGATATCAGCGTGGGTAGCCGCGCCGGTCGCTGCCTTGGTGGCGACTCCTTTCATTGCTAGACTCTCAGCCAACCTCGGGGCGAACGACTTCTGGGACAAGATAGAAGTGTACAAGGCCCTCTTGATTCTGGTGTCGTTCATGTTCGCCTTCACACTTGGCGCGAACACGATAGGGCTTATTGTCGCCGTGGAGGGTTTCGGAGGGTTCGCGGTTCCTCTCGCAATTGTCGGGGTCGTCATAGGCACCTTCTTCCTAAGTGCGGGAGAAATCAAGAGAGTAAGTTCAGACATGTTCGATCTTGGATATTCGAATGCGATGTCGTCGATGCTTACTTCCGCAATCCTGGTAGAGGCATCTACTCTGGTCGGGATTCCCATGGCCAACACGATGGTCCAGAATACGGCAGTATTCGGAGTGGGCGTTTCTTACAAGACGAGGTTCTTCTCGGCAAAACCGTTCTTCCTTATCGCACTGAGCTGGATTGTCTTTCCGGCGGCGGGCATAGCGGCAGGGGTTCTCATCGCACTAATCTAGCGGACCCAGACCCTGCTGTCCAGATTCCAGGAACCCGATCAGAGGCCGTCCCGTTCGCCCTTGGTACGACGGTCTCGAAGTCTTCTGTGGTGGCGTACTTGTCTATGCTTTCGCAAGATTCGAAATCCTACTCTTCGCGCTACATTCCCCACCGTCAGCGTAGAAACGTTCCGGAGCGGCACCTTCTCGTTCGTCGTGGTGATTCTGCCGCGCACTTCTCACGGTCAGGTCCGCTCCTATGCAATAAATAGGCCCCTTCAGATACTCGACATCGAGCCACGAGTTGTTCTGCCCAAAGTGCGGACAGCAGGTCCCGGACGGAGCGACGTTCTGCCCGAGTTGCGGCGCATCGCTGCAGGCTGCCGCCCCTGGTGTAGCTCCGGCCCAGCCGGCTGGACAGGCGACGCCCACATATAGCGGCATTGACGCATTGATGAAAGAATCCTCTGCACAGAGCTACTGGTTGAACAGATTGCTTGCCCTCGTAGTAGACGGGCTGATAGTGTTCATCCCCCTGGTGATTATCACGGTCATACTCGCGATTTTCGTGGCCATAGGCGGCCTCACACCTTTCGGCATAATCGTAGGAGGGTTCGTCTCGATTGTTTGGTATTTCCTCTTCATCCTGTACAACATGGTGATGGAGTCGACCTACGGTGCGAGTTTCGGCAAGCGTTTCTTCCACCTGAAGGTGGTCTCCAAGTCGGGCTCTAACCCCAACCTCGGGGAGGCGTTCATCCGCAACCTGAGCAAGATCTACTGGTTGCTTCTGCTCATAGACGTGATTGTAGGCCTAGCGGTCTCCAAGGGCTACCAGCAGAAGTACAGTGACAAGTTCATGGGGACTTCGGTCGTCCCCGCCTGAACGCAAGGCAACCGTTTACATGCGAGCATTCCCGCCCGGTTCGGAAGTCTCCTTTGACCGCAACAGCCGGCAGCAGGGCTATCGTCGTAACCTATCCTGACGAGTTCACCAAGGTCGAGATAACGGAACTGGCCAGGGCAGCCGGCTACGAAGTGAGCCAGGTCGTCACCCAAAGGGACATCATCAAGTCTGAGTACGGCGTCGGAGTCGGAAAGGCTCAGGAGCTGGAGGGGATGGTTGAGGAAACACACTCCGACACGATTATCATCGACGAGGGCGTCACCTCCTCCCAGGCGAACAAGCTCTCTGCCAAGACCCATGCCCAGGTGATCGATCGGGAGCGGCTGATCCTCAACATTTTCGCAAGACGGGCCACGACCACCGAGGCCAAGCTTCAGGTTCAGCTCGCTGAGCTCCACTACGCACTCCCCAGGGCCAGGGACGCAGTGCGCTATTCAGTAAAGGGGGAGCAGGCAGGTTTCATGGGCATGGGTGAGTACGCAGTTGACGTGAAGTTCAGGGCACTGAGGAGGCAGATGGCGTTCATCAAGGAGAAGCTGGAAAAGAGCAGGTCGGTGAGAGACCTCCACACAGCCGAGCGGAGGAAGCTGGGAATCCCATTCGTGTCACTGGCAGGCTACACGAGCAGTGGTAAGACCACTCTCTTCAACCGGCTGACGGCGGAGTCGAAGGAAGCCTCCCCGAAACTCTTCACCACGCTCAGCACCACCACGAGGATGGTCACCTTCCCCCACTCGAGGAGCAAGATCCTCCTCTCCGACACCGTTGGTTTCATCTCCAGGCTCCCCACCTATCTAGTGGAGTCGTTCAAGTCTACCCTAGACGAGCTGCGGTACGCTGACCTCGTGCTTCTGATGGTGGATGCCAGCGAGCGTATCGACAGCATCAGGACCAAGTTCCTCAGCTGTAGGCAGACCCTCTCGGAGCTCGAGGTCGACCCGGGGAAGATTCTGCTGGTGCTGAACAAGATGGACCTTCTCTCGGAGAGGGGTAATTCGACCCTTGAAGAGGACTCGCTGTTCATGGACTTCGAATCGGTCAAGATCTCTGCAACTGAAGGTTATGGCTTGCGCCAGCTGAAGAACCACATCCTCCAGCGCACTTCCGTCTCGCCCAAGCCGACAGGCGAACTCGGCCGCTGACCCGGGTTAGTACCGCCAGGAGACAGTTAAATCGAGACGAAGGCTGCTCTCCGCCCATGGTGGTGGATCTCCATGAGGACATCGGGTACCACTACCTCATGGGGGGATCCGCCGATATCAAGCCCTTCGATGAGGACGTGAAAGGGAGGCACGCGGACATCCCGAAATACCGCAGGGTCGGGATGAAGCTCGTCCTCGGTTCGATATTCCCTCTGGTGGGGAGCCTCAACCTTCGGAAGATAGAGGCGATGCAGAAGATGTACGGGGTGTGGGCTCCTTCTTCCGCCCTCGTTTCCCCGAGGGACGTGGCCATTGAGCTGGTCAAGATCTACTATGCTCTTGAGGAGCTTCATCCCAAGGCACTGAAGATAGTCCGGACAAGAGAGGATATCGAACACTTGGGGAGGGCGACAGGAATCGTCATGCACATCGAGGGGTGCGAGGCCCTCGGCGAGCCTGAAGACCTCCGGGTGTTCTACAACCTCGGTGTCCGGTCCATCGGGTTGACCTGGAACTACGACAACAAGTACGCAGCTTCCTGCCTGTCCGTCAAGGACTACGGCCTCACGGGTGAAGGTGAGGCGCTAGTCTCCCTGGCTAACAGGCTCGGGGTCATGGTCGATCTTTCCCACTCCTCTCCGAGGACGTCCTCAGACACCCTGGATGTCTCGGAAGCGCCCCCGTTCTTCAGCCATTCGAACTCCCTTGCGATCAAGTCGAGCAGAAGGAACATCTCGGACGCCCTGATCAGACGGACGGCGAAGCGCGGTGGAATCGTAGGCCTCACCTTCATCAGGAGCTGCATCGGCGACCCGTTCACTCCGGAGAGGCTGGCCGTCCACGCCAAGCGCATGATCGAGCTAGGAGGGGAGTCGCTTCCCGCCCTGGGCACCGACTACCTCGGGATGCAGAGCACGCCCGTGGGGCTCGGCGACCTTTCAAAACTTGGGCGTTTCAGAGAAGCGCTGAAGAAATCGGGTCTGTCGGCACGGGAGGTCGAAGGCATCCTGAACAACAACGCCTACGCGTTCATCTTGAAGCGCTCCGAGAAGTGGTAGTGCGGCAGCCTATGCGAAGGAGGAGAAAAAGGGGGGTTCGCAGAACCGCTGCATACATCACGGTAGCGGCAGTCCTCACAGGCCTGATACTCTTCGTGCTGCTCCAGACGCAGGGCGGCCCGACGAAGCCCATCATCCTCTACGTGAACCAGGGGAATGGCGTCGTCAACGGTTCAAACTTCGGTGAGATGCTGAACTTCGCCTCCTCACACGGTTTCAACACCATCTTCTTCCAAGTCTACAGGGCTGGGGTGCTTCTTTTTACCGGGAGCGAGCTGAGCTCCTTTGCGAACCAGTCCCACATGCAAGAACTGAAGATTTTCTTTGCGCTGTATCTGACCAACTCGACACAGTCCGTTCCCAGCGCCATATTCGGCTTGGGCGAAGATGGGATAAGCCTAGACGTGTCGACGCTGAGCCTCGCAACGCAGGAGAGTCTGCTTGCTGACCTGAGTCCCTGCCGCTGCCAGACCGCCGTCACCACGACAGACATGAGTTCCCCACTCAAGCCCGACCTTCTGATTCTAGAGACCTACGGGGTGGCCGCGCAGCAGTACATCAGGCACGGCATAGTCGCTTCCGTTGGTGTCTTCGCCACTTCGAGTTTGTCCGACTACCAGTCACAGTTCCAGTATGCGCTGAGCAACAGTGACGGAGTCATGGTCTTCGACTACGCAGGGCTGCTAAAAAGCGGCTACTAGGTCCATTGTGGCCACCCGATATTCTCACAGGGACGGGGAGAGTTTCATTTGTGACTGGCATCTTTATTGAGTCCTCCCGGACGTGCAAACCATGGCCAGCTTCGACTCGGAGAGTTTTGACCGCATCACGTTCAGCAAGCTGAGCGACACCAAGCTTCCCAGCATCGCCGTCTCGATAATCGAGGATGGCGAGGTAGTGCACGCAAGGGGCTTCGGGTACAAGGACGTCTCCGCGGCGCTTTCCGCGACGGAGCACACACTCTACGGCGTCGGCTCGATAACGAAGTCCTTCGTGGCCCTTTCGGTCGCGCAGCTGGTCGAGGCGGGAAAAATGGACTTCCACGACCCGGTCACCAAGTTCCTCCCTCTGAAACCGAAGGCCTTCCAGGGAGTAGAAATTCATCACCTGCTGAGCCACACCAGCGGAATTCCCGGCCTAGGCTCACAGGAGGTTCTGCTCTTGAGCGCCTTCGGGGAGTACCACCATTGGCTCCCGATATCCAGCCTTGGAGACATGCAGGCATTCGTAAGCGACGTCGACGACTGGGCAGAGGCGAGACCGGGCGAGAGGCTCTTCTACCTCAACGAGGGGTACATCCTCCTCGGGGAAGTGATCGCAAAGGTCACCGGAAGGCCCTGGTTCGACTTCGTGTCTGAAGAAGTGCTCAAGCCCCTGGGGATGAATAGGACTTTCCTCGAAAGGGCGGACATCAGCCAGGACGCAGACCTCGCCACCCCCTATCTGATCAGAGGCGCAAAGGTGACCCCGATACCCGTCCCCTACGGGAGCGGGGCCGCAGGAGGCATAGTGAGCAACGCCTCGGACCTGTCCCGCTACGTCACGATGTACATCAACGAGGGCGAGTTCGAGGGCAAGAGACTAGTAAGCAAGGACACACTCTCCAAGATGGAGACCCCCTACGGGAAGTGGCCAGCTGAATACTATGGCGGGGACTCCTACGGCTACGGGCTCCAGATAATCCCGAACTTCCACGGCCACAAAGTGGTCGGGCACGGCGGGTCGGTCGACTGCTACACTGCCAACATGAACTACATCAGGGACCTGAGGTCGGGAGTCGTGCTGCTGGCCAATGGCACGGGATACAGCATGGGGCGGCTCTCCATGATTGCCCAGTCGCTCCTCGCAGGTGCCGACCCGGGTGAACTTCGGGCGGTCAGCCTTGAGGCGCTCCTGAAGAAGCTGGAGGGGCAGTACAAGGCGTACAGGGACACGATATTCGCCGACGTCAAGGTGAATGGAAGCTTCCTAATACTCTCAGGTGAGGACATCGGGAAGAACATCGTCCTCGTCCCAGAAAGGCAGGAGGAGGGCGTGGCCCTGTTTTACACCCTAGAAGGCGGCGCAAAGATGGAAGTGGCATTCAGGTTCAACAAGTATGGCGTCGAGTTGCTGTACGAACGTTACAGGTACAGGCGGGCCGGCCCACTGCCGGAGCAGCCTGGCGTCTAGGCGAGGCTTGAAGGGCCAGCTCCTTCGAGGGCTCGAGCCCTGACCTCAAGCCAACTCGGTTGACACGGGGTCGCATTCTTTGATATCTACACGCTTATACTGGAAGCCATCAAGGCAGAACGGGCAATGTCAAAATTCGTTTTGGTTCCTGGAGCTTGGCTAGGCGCTTGGGCTTGGAAGATGGTAATCCCCACGCTTGAAAAGCGTGGTCATTCGGCTTATCCTGTTACACTCACCGGCATGGGCGAGAGGGTGCATCTCGCCACCAAGGAAGTAGGCTTGGAGACAGCCGTTCAGGACGTTCTGAACGTGATCAAGTACAACGAACTAGAGGATTTCGTGCTCGTGGGGCACAGCTTTGCGGGGAAGGTCGCCGCGGTCGTGGCCGACCGGGCGCACGACAAAGTGAAGAAAGTGATCTACCTCGATTCGTTCAGACCAAAAAAGGAGAGAACCCCACAGGGATCCTTCGACCCTACCGACGATTTTGGGCCTCAGCCTCCAGGCGCCTTCGCAGTCCCCCTCGGCGAGAAAACGGTTGACCTCATCGGGAAGGATGTAAAAGGAAAGCTCAGGACATGGATGATGGCCATGGCTACACCCTGGCCCATGAAAATGGCCAGGGACCCTATCGTCCTGTCAAAGCACTACGACGGGGTAAAGGAGGCATACGTCTTCTGCACCCTGACGGGGGACCCCGTGGACGAGATAATCGCTGGAAAGTGGGGGGAACTCCAGGGCCCGTACAAAGTCATGGATACCGGTCACTGGCCGATGTTGACCAAGCCAAAGGAACTGGCGGACGCGCTAATCGCACTCGCTCGGGGCTAGTTTTTGTCTCAGAAGCCGAGTTTCTCGTTCACGAGTATCACGCGGACGTTCCGTTGCTTCTCCCCTTCGTAGATGAATATCTTCGACAGGTACGTCCCAGGGAAGCCGAGGCTTTTCATTCGCTGGTCTTCCAAAGGAACCGAGTGCTCTCGCAGCCGAAGAAGCGCTTCGCCGAGGTCTCCGGTGATCTTGTTGGTGCCAGCCACGATAATCAGATTCTTGCCTCCGAAAGCATAGGCACCGAGCTGGCTCCCGCTCGCGCTCCCTGTGACCATCTGTCCATCGGTGGTGATGGCGTGGACGCTTCCTATGAAGTAGTCTGCGAACGTAGCCATCCTCCTTAGTGTCATCTGCTTTTCTCTGTCTTTCTCGGAGACGATCTTCGCCTTCAAGTTGTTCCAAGGATGGTCCCCGGAAGACAGGGAGCTTACAAGCCCAATCTCGTCCAGAGTCTTGGAGCTCCCGGTCATCACGTCCGCTCCGTTCGGAATGAGTGAACGGACTCTCTCGAGCGCTGCCCCCCGGTCGGGAACAAGTTCCGCCTTGAATCCATGGGCGTTGAGGGCTCGGATTGCTGCGTCTACCGTCTGTTTGTGGGGAAGCCTCTCCCACAGCTTCACCTGGGATGTGCTGACCGTCATTGTTTGTTTCATAAACGGCGTTCGGATGGCTGGGATTTAAGGCTGGTAGTAAAACCTGACTGAGTTAGTAAAGCTGACTAGCTCTGAATCCGAGAGTGAGGTTATGACTGCTCAGAGCCGATTTTATCGGCTTGCTGGGCCTTGTCATGCCCGTTGTCGTGACCCAGGTCGGCAAAGGCTCGGACGCAACAGGCCTGGGAACGGCGTAAGTAGTCGGTTCGTGCCCGCCGAGACCATGGCTGAAGCAGGAATGGAGCATATGATGGGACCGGAGGGCATGGGCTGGAGGGTGGGTGTGTCCATCTTCTCGTTCTTCGCCGCGATAATCGCTGTTATCCTCTGGCTCTTCTTCTATGCTGGAGGATACAACGCCTACCAGAACCTAGCCATCATCGTGGTGATCTTTCTCGCCTTTGTAGCGGTCATGGGTGCCGTCTGGGCCTCCTGGGGATTGAAGCAGAGAAACTGGTGGCACGGTTAGCGAACCCCTAGCGTTCGTAAGGGCCCCGTCCCTTCGCCATCGTCCGTACAAGTCTACAATCACCTTCTGACAATGGTAACATCTGTGGAGCGAGACGACTCCGCAAACGATTTCTATCCTCCACTCATCGGCTCCATGCCAATCCCGTTGCACCAAGGCATCGAAGAAGCGACCATCCCTGAACTACAGGCCGCCATCAAGAGCGGAAAGCTCACATCAACGAAACTAGTCAAGCGCTATCTGCGCCGGATATCAAGAATCGACGGAGCAGGGCCTCGGCTGAATTCTATTGCCGAGATAAACCCCGACGCCCTCGAAATCGCGCGCCAGCTCGACAAAGAAAGATTGGAGCGGGGACCACGCGGTTCGCTGCATGGCATCCCCGTGGTCCTGAAGGACAGCATCGCCACGGCCGACAGGATGGAGACCACAGCCGGATCGCTGGCTTTGCTTGGGTCCCGTCCTCGCGCCGAGGCGTTCGTCGTCAGGAGGCTCCGGGAAGCCGGGGCGATTATCCTGGGGAAGGCGAACCTGAGCGAGTGGGCCAACTTCCGTTCGAGCGGTTCATCAAGCGGGTGGAGCGCCCGAGGCGGGCAGGTTCACAATCCATACGTGCTCGACCGCACCCCGTGCGGATCTAGTTCCGGTTCCGCCGTGGCGGTGGCGGCGAACCTAGCCAGCGTGGCGGTGGGCACTGAGACAGATGGCTCAATATTGTGTCCATCGTCCATTAACGGTGTGGTCGGAGTCAAACCAACGCTGGGCTTGGTGTCACGAGCCGGGGTCATCCCCGTCGCCCACAGCCAAGACACCGTAGGCCCCATCGCCAGGACCGTAGCCGATGCGGCGATTCTGCTCGGGGCCATGGTCGGTGTCGACAAAGACGATTCCGCTACCAAATCGAGCGCTGGCAGATTCTATCGCGACTATACGAAGTTCCTTGACCGTGACGGTCTGAAGGGCGCAAGGATCGGCGTTCCGCGAGAGGTATACTTCGGCTACAGCGACAAGTCTGACGGAATAGCCGACAAGGCCATCAAGCGCATGGCCAAGCTAGGCGCCAAGATAATCGATCCAGTGAACATCCCCACTTCAAAGCAGATGTCGTCATCTGAGGACGAGATGACGGTGCTACTCCACGAGTTCAAGGACGACCTGAACCGCTATCTTGCCGGGCTGAAGACCTCCCGGGTCAGGTCGCTGAGGGAGGTCATCGCCTTCAACGAGAAGCATAGGCAGAAGGAGCTGAAGTTCTTCGGACAGGATCTCTTCCTGAAAGCCCAGAAGACTACCAACCTGACAAACCGCAAGTACCTCAAGTCGCTGAAGAACGACCACCTTCTATCAAGACAGAAGGGCATTGATTTGGTCATGGGCAAGCACAAGCTTGACGCTCTGGTGACCCCAACTACGTCGCCTGCGTGGGCCATCGATCTCGTTGATGGAGACCATGGACTTGGAGGCTCCTCGCAGCCGGCAGCGCTCGCAGGGTACCCCGCAATCACGGTTCCCGCTGGGTCCGCATTTGGGCTGCCCGTAGGCATCACTTTCATGGGCAGGGCGTACAGCGAGCCGACGCTGATCAGGCTAGCGTATGCCTTCGAGCAGGCAACTCACCACAGGATCACGCCCCGATACAGACGAACCGTGGCTGCATGAGCGACTACCTGCCGCAATGCGACTGGGGAAACGAAGAAAGGGACGGGAATCTGACCACGGAAGCGGGCATGCAGGGAAGTTCGGACTGGAGGGTTTTCTTCAGAAGGCACTGGGCTGCATCTGCCATTTTCGTCGTTGGCGTCGCCCTGGCATGCGTATGGGGGGTCTACATTTTCCTGTGGTTCGTGTCAAACGCACAATCCTCAGGGTTGGTGCCCTCACCACTGGGCCAGTGGACCATGGGCAACTTGGTGAACTTCATTCTGTACGCTGTCTTCTGGGAGCTTGTCTTGGTCGGAATCCCAGTCGGCGTGGCTGCCACAGTCGCATGGATGTGGTGGAGGAGACTTCCCTACGACGAAAGGATAGGGTACCGCATGGGCGGCCGCTCCCGCTCCGCGAGCGGCAGCAGCGGTGTCTCACTCCTGTTCTTCATCGCCTTCTGCATCAAGGTGTACGTCGACGGTAACTGGAATGTCGCCATCTCCACATTCACACTGAATTATGTCGTGTACTCAATGCTCACGATCCTAGAGTGGGTGGTGGTAATTTTCGGGATCCCCCTCGCAGTAGGGCTGGCATGGTGGATACGCCGAGAGATGAAAAAGGCGTAGCTGACATTAGGGTGCGAACGTAAAAGAAAGGTCATCCCCTGAAAGCAGGATGAGCCGGCAGGCACAACTCGAGGTGGGGAATACCCCCATGATCAGGGTCGACGGGATTTACGTCAAGCTCGAGTGCGTCAACCCAACAGGAAGCATAAAGGACCGCATGGTCAAGTTCATCCTTGATGAGAGCGAGAGGCGCGGGCTGCTGAAGAAGGGCATGGTCATCGCGGAGGCGACCAGCGGGAACACTGGAATCGCCCTCGCCTACTTCGGGAGGCAGATGGGGTACGAAGTCAAGATCATCATGCCTGACAACATGACAGAGGAGCGCAAGGAACTCATCCGCGGCTTCGGTGCGGAGCTTATCCTCACGCCGGCAACGCAGGGATTCCTACAGGCCCTTTGGATAAGGGACAACATGGCACGAGAGGGGAACTGCTTCACCACGGACCAGTTCTCGAACGAGTTGAATACGCTGTGCCACTACCAGACCACCGGCCAGGAGATTATCCGACAGCTCGGCGCCGAATCTGTGTCCCCCCAGGCTTTCGTAGCCGGGGTGGGAACCGGAGGAACTCTTATGGGCATAGCCAAAGCTCTGCGCGAAGTCAACCCGAACATCTTCGTCGCTGCAGTGGAGCCCGAGGAGTCAGCTGTCATGAGCGGGAGGGGACCCGGACCTCACGAGATCGGTGGAATCGGCGACGGATTCGTCCCGGCGTTGGTCAGGGACGTAGAAGGGACCCTCAGCCCCATCGTGGGGGAAGTGATTCAGATCAAGAGCGACGAAGCGATTTCGGCGTCGAAGCGGCTGGCCAAGGACTTTGGGTTCTGTGTCGGTGTGTCCTCCGGTGCGAACTATCTGGCGGCGAAGGTGCTCAAGAAACGGTTCGAGAACGTGGTGACGGTGTTCCCCGATGGCTATACGAGGTACGAGTCGTTGGGCCTCGGTCCGTCCGGAAGATGCGGCTTCCATGGCTCCGCATGCCGTCGGCACAACGAAATCATTGCAAGCCTCCGGAAATCTGTGTAGGCTGTCTCTCCTTGGCGATAGGTGAGGCAGACACCTTCCCTCCCACTCTCTGAGGCGCCAGCCACGCCCTACGGTGTGAATAAGTCAGACTTGAGAATCGTATCTCCGCCTTAAGAGGAGCGGACGGACAGTGGCCCGAAGGCCATGAAAGTCCTCGTCGCCTATGCCAGCAAGGCGGGTTCAACCAAAGAAATAGCCGAGTTTATCGGAAAGACACTCCGCGAGCGCGGAGTAGAGGCGGAGGTGCAGGACGCGAGTTCTGTTCTAAGACCTGCGGCCTACGACGCTTTCGTATTGGGGAGCGCGCTCTACATGTTCCATTGGATGAAAGAGGCGAAGCAATTCGTCCTGAAGAACCGAGTCGCCCTCGCTGGTCGACCCGTCTGGTTGTTCAGCAGCGGACCGGTAGGCCTTCAGAAAACAGATCCCAAGGGCCGCGACGTGAGTGACGTGTCCGTCTCGGGCCCGAAGGAGATCGACGAGCTCAGTGAGGCCGCCAAGCCCCGCGACCACCACGTCTTCTTCGGAGCCCTTTACGGCGACAAGGTTGGGGGAGCCATGGGGCTTACGTACAGATTCATGCGCCGCAGCAAGGCCGTGCGCGAATCCATGCCCGACGGAGATTACAGGGACTGGAAGGACATAGAGGCTTGGGCCAATGGCATCGCAGACGCACTCGCCACCCCGACGTCGGCGTTACCCGCTCAACAGTGACGGCCATAAGCAGGCATGCCGTGTTCCGTGCAGTCCTCATCCCGAGAGGGGTAACTAATTAGCACCTTTCCCGCCCGCGTGAACCGTGAGCTTCTCCTTCAATCGAACCTATTGGTGCATGCCGTCGTGGAACCACTGTACTAGCGAAACTTCATTTGTGTTCCCTCGCTTTTCAGCGCGCACGATTCCCCTCTCTGACAGCGCCGCGATGACTCTGTGTGTCTTCAGCCTGGAGAGACCTGCCTCCTTCGTGATGTACTTCTGCAGGTAGGTTCCTCCGTGGGCGTCCAGCACGCCGACAACCTTCCTCTCGTCCGGCTTCAGGGTCCTCAGGACGACCGCAGCGGCGTCCACTCCGCCGCCCGTTCCCGCCACATAGCTCTTCATCTCTGGGAGCACGAGGAAGTAGACGATGCCTACTACGCTTGCCAGCAGCGTGAAGAGGAAGAGAAGGGTCGAGAGAGGGATCAGGATGGTCAGGTTCGGCGTGAAGCCGCCGGTCATCAGTCCCGCGAGTACGTTAAGCAGGGACTCATTGGGGGCGACGCTCAGGGCGAGGATGAACATGGAAACTGCAAGGCCGGCTACCGCCGTCACCAGCACTAGTAGCAGGACCTTGAGCTTGTCCATCTCTCCCTGCTATCCCTTAATCCTGAGTTAATCCCTCTCCCTTAACCTCTTCCAGTTCTAGGATGTCGGCGGCTTCCACCTGAGGGTGAGGACCCCTCCTGCAATGCCGAGGATGGCCCCCAAGATGAAGCCCCCGAGACCTATGAAGCTCAGCACTGAGAAGACCAGGATCAGTATACCCCAGGTCCTCCGCGCGCCGACCCTTGCCAACAGCATCGTTGCTGCCACGAGCACAATGGCCCCGCACACGAGCCCGAAGCCCCCCATCACCGTCAGCACACCTGAAATGAGACCGGGCAGGCTGGCTCGGTCCATCCCCGCCGGAACGGTCACGTTCGAGAGGTTCATGTGCGGGATGACAAAGGACGCCACCCCGATGAAAATCACGCCCCCGAGGATTATGATTATGCCCCCCACAAGAGACAGCAGCGCGGCCGTCTTGGGGTAGGCCGAACTCGCTTTCTCAACCGCATTCATTGCCATGAACAATGTACAGGGGAGCTGGGAGTAAATCGGTTACCTGAAACGAAAACGATACCGTTTCCAGCACTCGAAACGAGCGCCAAGGCGCTTGTTTCATGCCTCAAATTGATGGGATGCCCCGGAGGACGGCCGTTATGTGGCCGCGACCAGGGCAGCTTTCCTTTCCTTTGCACCTAGATTGCCGAAGGCTTCCACTTCAGTACGAGTGCGCCGCCGACTATGCCTAAGACCGCACCGACGATGAAACCTCCCATCCCAATGAAGCTCAGCACGGAGAAGACGAGGATCAGTATGCTCCAAGTCCTTGTCTGGCTGGGATTGGTCAGGAGTTTCATCGCTGATACGAGGACTATCGCGCCGGACACCAGTCCGAAGATCCCCATCAGTCCTACGAATCCTGAGACGAGGCCCGGAATGGCGGCAGCCGACAGCCCTTGTGGGACGCTGATGTTGCTGTAGGTCAGGTTCGGGAGGACTAGGGCTGAGACGGCCACGAACAGCACGCCGCTCAGAGTGATTAGGATGCCACCGGCAAGTGCGATGATAGACGCGGTTCTTGGGTATTCTGGCGAGACGTTTTGTGTCATTTTTTCTTACCTCGAAGGAACCATAGAATTGAGGCGAAAAGTAGGTTCTGTGAAACGATAACGAGCCGCCCTGACTCCTTCGTTCGGAGACCGTGAAACGGTATTGATACGGCCGTCATCAAGAAACGAGTTCTACGACCGACTTGAATTGGCTCGCAAGCCGTAGCCGACCGCCCTGTCCAAGGCAATATGACCCAGCCAGCCGAACAAGGACCAGTATACTCCACCAAGAAGGGCCCAGGCCGCGATAAAAACCGCGCCCCACGCGAGCAGTGTGTGGAAAGTGTTGTAGAGCGTTGCGCCCCATGAAGGCCATTCTCTTCTCTTCGACGAAGTTCCGATCGCAGCAAACGGTATCAGATCAGGGAGGGCTGCCCAGAAGACCACCTGAAGCCAGTCTACTCCGCCAAGATAGACGCTTCTCCAGATCAAGTATGCCAAGACAGCAAGGCCCAGAAATCCATACTCAATCCGATAGAGTCTCGACCTTACATCCTGGAACCCTGGCCCAAATCCTGAGGACAATCCACATCTCAGGGCAGCCTCTCTCCTGTTATACCGATTGCTGACTAGGTTAGGCCACTACCAATCACAGCGCCGAGCTGTTCGAATCTCTTCAATTCGCCATCGCGCAAGCCTTCATTTCTGTGCCTCCATTCCTTCCATTCGTCCTTGTCTTCGAATTCAGTTCTCTTCCGCTCAGGTCCATGGATGACCACTATGGCCGATTCACTCGGGTAGACCATTTTCAGTCCCAGCCGTCGCAACCTCACTTCGACATACTTCGCCGCGCTTCCTGCCAAGAACGACTCCCTCCTCGTGTCAAAAGCGAAGCCCTTCTTTCCCGTAAGTTTGACTTCCGCCATTGACTCAAGGAACTTCTGCATGTTCTCGGAAGCGGTCCGGTTGTGGGTCGGTCCTCCAATGCAGATCAGGTCGTACTGACTCAACATCCTACCCGTCGCTTCCTTCAGACTTGAGCAGGTGGTCTCAACTCCAGATTCTCTGAGGCCTGATTCAAGCGCTCTCGCCACCCTCTCCGTGTTGCCGTACCGGGTATCAAACACGACCCAGGCTTTCATTCCACTTTCATGCTGCGCCCTCTTTTCACTATTAAGGCTGGAGCCCGATTCAAGTTCGAAAGCGTGAGAGTGCGGCCAGGACTGGGCGCTGGTAGCATAGGAGTAAATCGGGCTCTGTGAACACGACGGAGGCAGGTTTGAGCCCAGTTGATCAGGCCATTCTTTTTCTTCTTGCTGGCGGCCTAGGTTTCTTCCTATCGCGAACCCGCACTCCCGGTCGCTTCGCCGACGCGGTCAGTTTTCTGAACGTATGGATTGCCCTGCCTGGGCTCTTCTTCGTAATCTACGTTACCAGGGGGATTGTGTCTCAAGACATCGGAATTGTAACTTTCAGCACCGTCTTTACACTTCTCGTCGTTTGGCTCCTCCTGGTTGCGTCGAGGGGTCTGACGGGCGCGGTCCGCGGAGCCGTCATTCTGAACGGTGCATTCGTGAACGCAATCAACCTGCCTTTCCCGATTCTCCAGGCGATGATGGGCACCTACACCTATGCGGCTACCTTCGCGGCGACCACTAGCGCCATTCAAATCGTGGTGGCCAGACTTCTGCAGCAGCATCTGGGGACGGGCTCTGGCGGAGGGGCCAGGGCATCTTTCACCCGAGCGGCCCCGCTGGTCGCCCTGGCGGCGGGAGCGCTATTGCACTACATGGTCTGGCCCGCGGTGCCATCCGACAGCCTAATCGGGGGCGCCGATCTGATCGAGAACGCCTTCATTGCTGCCATCTTCCTTCATTTCGGCGTCGCGCTGGGTAGGTCGCTCGCGGGGTCTGGGAATACCTTCGGGCTAGGTTCAAGGCCGTTTCTGTTCACGGCTCTGTCTCGATGCTTCATTGGACCTGTTCTTGCCCTAGTGCTCGCGCTTCCTCTCGGGGTTGGATCAGCGGTCTACCTACAGATGGTTTTCGTTGCGACAATGCCTCCGGCCATTATCAACACCCTGATTTCGCGCGTTTACGGATTCGATGCAGATTCTTCAGCCAAGTGGACGACTATCCTCACACCAATAAACACCGCCGAAGCAGTGGCGCTCCTTCTCATTCTGAGCCGGTGATTTCAGACTGGGAGTTTCGCGGTGGACGGCTGCTTCTTCTCAGCAGGGCCACCACCGGTCTGGTGTAGCAAGTCCCGTCTTGCGTGCCTCCCGCCTACACTCGGTCAGGCCTTTGCACACGCCTTAGAAGGGAAGATGCATCCGTCACCTCTCGGTGTTCGAAGCAGAATCTGAGCCGCAGCCCACAAACCCTCCCGTTTCAGTGAGAACCCGTTTAAGCCGGCATGGGGGTGCCCTAGTCTTTGACGCCGAGTCAGCGGTCCGACTCTCGGTGGCTCGTCGTAGCTGCGGCCGCAGGGCTGTCGGTCATCTTCGGGATATTCTTCTCCTTCGGAGTCTTCCTCGCCCCGCTGATTGCAGAGTTCGGCTGGTCGAGCGCCCTCACCTCTTTCGTCTTCTCTGTCTACAGCTTGAGTTACAGCCTAGGTGCAATCCTGATCGGAAGACTCGCCGACAGGTACGGGGTCCGGAGCACAATCGCGTTCGGAGGCGTCTTGATCACGCTGGCCCTCGTTCTATCGAGCAGGGCAGATGCGATTTGGGAGCTATACCTGACCTTCGGCGTCATGGGAGGCATCGGCGCAGCAGCCTTCTGGATCCCTCCGACAAAGGCCGTGATGGAGTACTTCGAATCGAGCGCCAGCCTGAACATGGCAGTGAGCATAGTGGCCGTTGGTACAGGCGCGGGGACGCTTCTGATCTCCCCAGTGGCCGGGTTCTTCATCACCGAATACGGGTGGCGCACATGCTACCTGCTGTTCGCCCTGATCGCAGGCACCATCTCTCTCTTTGGTGTGCTTGCGATCACGAGCCCCGTAAAACGCGGAAGCACACTCTCAGCAGCGAATCAGGAAGGCCACCGCCTCTCAGATGCCGTCAGGACCAGAAACTTCTGGTCGCTGTTTGGCATGTACGTCCTCGGGTGCGGGATTGCCCGCTACACCGTCCTCGTCTACATTGCAGTCTACGCCTTGGCCGCGGGATTTCCTCTGCAGACGGGTGCGCTGTGTGTAGGGTTGATTGGCGGAGGGAGCATCCTCGGCCGGCTTGGCTCCGGGCTTTTGTCTAGGGCGCTCCGTGACAACCAGATAATACTGATCAGTTTCGTCCTTCAAGGGGTCTCAAGCATCGCGGTGGTTCTGACCGGGAACATCTCGCTCGTCTACGGTTCAGCATTTGTCTTCGGCATCGGCTACGGTGCCTACGTCCCCCAGTTCCCCTTGCTCACAATGAAGAGCTTCGGGATGAGGTCCTACGGTCTGGTCTACGGGGTCATCTCTTCCGGTCTCGGTTTCGGGTCCCTTGCAGGACCGCCGGTAATTGGGGGGCTCCTGTTCAGCGCCACCGGGAACTACTTCCTCACTTTTGTACTGTCTGGGGCCTTCTCATTGGTCGCTGCGGTAATGGCTCTCCTGATCAGAGTTCAGAACTGAAAGCCATCGAGTCGCTTCGGCCGCCTCCACCGCGCCCGCGCTATCCCATATGATAGCGACTCATCTCTCCGGTCGCATTGCCGGCAGCATTCACCTGGACAGAATTAGGCCTGGAGTCGCGGATTCAACACCAGAAATTCTTGAAATGTTAATAGCGAGACGCTTGCCCGAGTTTGCCGAGATGACCGCCGAAAATGCCGAGAGCGGAGGAAGTTCCGAGGAAGAAAAGATCAGCACTCAGGAAGAAATGTCAACGGAGCCTGTCGAAGAAGTGTCGAC
>Ga0187778_10001078_pt1 | contig 19400 bp, 19 predicted proteins | sample 1015_Q2_SP5_20_M_FD_132418 | JGI IMG/M metagenome (GOLD analysis project Ga0187778, IMG submission 132418) | Tropical peat soil microbial communities from peatlands in Department of Meta, Colombia - 1015_Q2_SP5_20_MG | ecosystem: Environmental > Terrestrial > Soil > Wetlands > Peat | place...
GCGCTGGCGCTGTCCACCCGAAAGCTCGTGAGGATAACGCGAAGCAATCTGAGGATCGAGGCCTACCAGGTTCAGTAACTCAGAAACGCGGTCGCGAATACGATCTGGCGGCCACTTTTCGATTTTCGGGACCACCGCGATATTTCTTCGTATGGTGAAGTGGGGGAATAGGCCAACTTCCTGAATGACGTAACCAATCATCCGGCGCAGGCGAATGATATCCCACTCACGAATGGATCGACCGTGAACGCGGATGTCACCGGCACTCGGAGTAAGCAGGCCATTGATCAACTTGAGCGTCGTCGTTTTGCCCGAACCGCTGCGCCCGAGTAACACCAGGGTCTCGCCATCGCGGATTTCGAGGCTTAAATCTTGGACAACGTTTGCGCTGCCGTTTGGCCGATAGAGAACGTGGTGAAACTCAATGGCAGCGCGGTGATGAGGAGAGGAATCCATGGCGATCACAGCAATCCTGGCGCATCTGTAGCAAGAAAAACTCGATGCAATACACGCGTGCTTTCGGCACCTATGGCGAATTGTATGCCCCTGGCGGCAATCCCGTGATACGTACTCCTGAGTGCCCTTTGTAGCGGATGTTGAACCCGATTAAGAGCGCAGTGATCTGCTCCAGAATGCGCGCATTTTCCAGCCTCCCGCCATCGAGAGCTCGAACGCCGGGGATCCTTGCGGCAAGATTTCGGACTAGCTTGCCGGCATCGCTATTATCGCTGCAGACAATCACATCACAGTCAACCGGTCCCTCCCCATTCAGCATTTCCGCGCCCACGTTCTGGAAGGCGGCGACCACAGAAACTTCGGCAGGCACAAGTTCGGCCGACTCCTGGGCCGCGGAGCCCTGCCACACTCCTAATGTGCGGGTGGCACGCCCGCCCACGCTCGCTGCTAAAGGAACCGTAGCATCGATCAAAATCGTTCCCGCCCGGAGGGCCGGCTTCAATTGTTTGAGCAGCGGCGCGTGGCCTTCGAACGGAACCGTGAGCACCAGTAGGTCAGCAACGCCGCAAGCCGCGATGTTCTCCTCTCCAGATACTTTGGCCTCCGTACCGACCACCTGGCGAATTTTATCCGCGGCGGCTTGGGCGCGTTGCGCGTCGCGCGATCCGATAATTACGGTTTCTCCCGCCTGAGCCCAGCGAAGCGCCAAGCCGAAGCCCTCCGGTCCGGTGCCGCCCAAAACGGCGATCGGCCGAGTCATCGTTATGCGAACTCCGGTTCCATAGCTTCTTCTGAAGTCAGTTCGTCGGCGCGGGTTCTTATGTTGATTCGTTTGTACGTCGTGTTGCGCTCCGCTGGTATACGCCCAATCTCCAAAACGAGCGACTGAAATTCTTCGGGACTAGTGTACTGTCCAGCCGTCGCGCCGGCTTCGCGCGAAATGTTTTCTTCCATCAGGGTTCCGCCATAGTCATTGGCTCCAGCGTGCAAACAAAGCTGCGACAATCGGCGATTCAGTTTCACCCAGGACACTTGAATGTTATTAATGGCTCCCGCCAGGATAATTCGCGACAAAGCATGAATCTTCAGATGCTCCTCCAGAGTAGGCCCTGAGCGCGCCAAACCCTGGTGAAATAGCAATGTGTTCTGATGCACAAAGCCCAATGGCACGAACTCGGTGAAGCCCCCAGTTTCCTGCTGAATACGTCGCAGCAGCAATAATTGATTGACCCAGTGTTCGGGCGTCTCCACGTGTCCGTACATGAGCGTGGATGTGCTGCGAATACCGCAGGAATGTGCGGTGCGGATTACCTCCTCCCACTGCCGGCTGGACAACTTGTTCCGCGAGAGCACAAAGCGAACATCATCGTCGAGAATCTCGGCTGCGGTTCCTGGCAACGTATCCAGGCCGTTGTCGCGCAACATGCTGAGATACGCGTACAACTTTATGCCCGTGAGTTCGACTCCGTAAACAATCTCCATGGGTGAAAAAGCGTGGATGTGCATCTTCGGCACAGCTTGTTTCACCGCTCGCAGAATATCCCGGTAATAAAGCGGAGGCAGATCGCGCGGCAAGCCGCCCTGGATGCAAACTTCGGTAGCGCCCATCTGCCAAGCTTCGACTGCTTTTTGCGCAATTTGCTCAAGGCTTAGAAAATATGTGTCTGGCTCGCGCGGTCCGCGGCTGAACGCGCAAAACTTACAACCCACAAAGCAAATATTGGTGAAGTTGATATTGCGGTTGACGACGTAAGTGACCAGATTGCCAACCAGTTCGCGCCTCACGAAGTCTGCCGCCACCAGAAGGCCCAGCAGATCGTCGCCTTCTGCCGAAGCCAGAAGCAGGCACTGCTCCCTCGTGAGACTACGGCCAGCAAGCTTAGCCATCACGTTTTCCAGGGCAGCACGAAGTGCGCGACTCATGCGAGGAGCGATTTCTGGCCATTCTAACGACGGGAGACTTTCCAACTCGGACTGCGTCAAGAGACGAGGCACAACTTTCCTCCTCAACGAAACAAATCGTTCGCTGCCGGCCGAATCAGCTCGCGCGCGCTTCCACGTGCGGGGCGATAGCGATAGCCGCGAATGATACACGCGGGTATGCCAGCTAGCTTGCCGCATAACAGGCCGGCAGCGCAAGCCAGCTCGTCGGCTACTGCTTCGATGCTCACGCGCAGCGGATAGCCGTAAGGGTCTTTGCGACCGCGGTAGTCGTGCAAAGCCTTCAGACCGGCTATCCCCACAGCAACTTCGGTCAAGCCCTCACGCCAAGGCCGGCCGAAACTATCAGTGATGATAACCGGAATCGACAGCTGCAAATGTTTTTTCAATCTGCGATGAAGCTGGGCCGCAGAGCGGTCAGAGTCTTCGGGAAGTAGCAACGCCCGGCTGCCGCCATCCACGTTCGAAACGTCCACCCCACTGTTCGCGCAGATGAATCCGTGTGGCGTTTCTGTGATCAGTACGCCTCGCTTGCGCCGCAGTACACGTTTGCTCTCATGCAGAGCCAACTCGGTCACGCGCGCGTCTAGTTTGTACCGCTGCGCCCATGCCCGTGTACGGGCTGATGGATGGATTGTGTTCAGGTCCACGACCCGCCCTTCGGCTTTGGAAACGATCTTGTGCTTCACTACCAGAATGTCGCCAGCTTGCAGCCTGCGCTTGGGATGCGAGAGAGCCTTCAGCAGTTTTTCCAGCAACAAATCTCCCGGACGAATCTCATCGGCTAAAGGTATCGGTATGATCTGCAGTCCTGGAGATTGTGTCATCGTAGCCTTTTGCAATGTTGCGTGCGCGGAATTTAACGCGGTGTCTCATCCTCGACGGCAACTATTCATTCGCTGCTAAAGAGACGGCGTTCCAGTCCCATTGCCGTGCGAGCCGCTGGGCGCGAGTGTCCCCGGGCGCCTCTGCCAATTGCCGCAAATCCGCAGGATTATCGATGTCAAGCGCGATACCGGGCAGGGAAAGAATGGTACATTGCAGTCCGGTTGCGCGCGCGGCTGCGAGATGCGGCTTGAAGCTGTCATTCCCAAAACGCAAGGAGAACAACCCTGCAGGGCGACGGAAAGCCGCGTTGGTGCCCCGTCCGTCGCCTGCCGGCACCAGAACTGATCCGCGCTCCGGTGCACTTGTTACAATTTTTTCCAGTTCCCAAGCCTGGACTAGTGGTATGTCGGCCGGAATCACGAGCGTATAGCCGACGCCTCGTGCCTGGCAAATCATAGTAGCCATTTCGATCGCATCCGTCTCGCTGCGATTCTCGTTGTCGGCGATCAGGTCAAACTCGAAATGTTGTGCAGCCTCAACGGCGAAGGAATCGCTTGTCACAACACTCACTGCCGGACGGTTCGACCATTTCGCAACCGCCTCTAGCACATCCAGAAGCATTGCCTGAGCTAGCTCGGTGCGAACCGGCTGACTCAAAATAGATGCCAGCCGTTGCTTCGCCGTCGCGAGATTCTTAACTGGAATCAGGATCATGCTCGGTCCGAAGTAGCTCGAGCCGACTTCCCGGCTGTGAGCAGCGCCAACACAGTGCGCGCCAGCTTGGCCCTATCTTCTGCCGTCTTCATGAGGATATTAGTGCAATGTACGCGCCGCCCCGAACGTTCGACTTTTGATGCCGCGCTTTGGTCGCGGAGATCAGCGATTAAGATATCGACAAAATCTTCATATGCTTCCGCAATGCCAGCGATTGAGACCGGTAGGCCTTGCCCCGCCATCAGTACTCCCGCTGGACCGGAAATGGCCGCGTTGCCGATGATTGGACTCACGGCAGCAACCTCCGCCTGGGTTTCGCGCAATGCCGCCCGGATGCCGGGCACGGCAAGAATCGGCCCTATGCTCGTCACAGGATTGCTCGGCGCGATGATAACCGCACTGGCGGAAAGAAGGGCTTGCACAACTCCGGGCGCGGGGGCCGCTTCCGACGCGCCAACAAAGCGCACCGAAGTCACCGGATCTTGATACCAGCGTTGCACAAAATATTCCTGAAAGCTGAGTTCGCCGCTGGGAGTCATCACTCGGGTTTCCACTCGTGAATCGCTCATCGGCAGAATGCGAGCCTGTACGCCCAGCTTTCCGCAAATCTGCGTCGTGACCTCACTCAAGCTCTTGCCTTGTGCTAATAATCTCGAGCGGAGAAGGTGGATCGCGAGATCCCGGTCACCGACATGAAACCAGATCGGCTCAGCAAGCTCTCCCATCGCTTGCAGGCAATAAAACGTGTCCCCTTTTACCCCCCAGCCGCGCTCCCGACTAAGCAATCCCGCCAGCGCATAGGTAATGGAGTCCAAATCCGGGGAAAGATACAAGCCCCACCATTCCAGATCGTCCCCGGTATTCACGATGAAGGTCATGTCTTCGGCAGGCGCGACTTGTCGCAGGCCCTCAACGAACTTCGCGCCACCGGTGCCCCCCGTGAGTACTGCGATCATGCCGCCCGCCTTGCGTATCCAGAGTCGTCCGCCGCAGCTCGGATTCTGCGGGAAAGCCACCCTTCGGCGCGATTCATGACCATTGGCAGGAACTCAGGGTACACCGGCAGCCGCTGGTTCAGCGCATATCCTTTGGATTCAGTTCGCAATTTCAACTCCTCCAGATGCGGCCACGGCTTCTCCGGATTAATGTAATCAGGAGTTAGGGGCGAGACTCCGCCCCAGTCGTTGAGACCGGCGTCAAGCAACTCTTCATAGTAAGGCGAAGAGAGGTTCGGGGGTGCCTGGATGTTAACGTCAGGAAGTAATAATCGTGCCACCGCGATGGTACGCAGCATTTCCCCTTTGCCGGGCTCGGGCCAGTTGCTCATCGGGATTTCCAGTTTTACACGGAAGTTTTGAATAATCACTTCCTGGATGTGTCCGTACTGTCGGTGCAGTTTCCGAATGGCTAAAAGCGTATCAACGCGATCCCGGACAGTTTCCCCGATTCCAATCAGCAGCCCAGTGGTAAAGGGAACTTGCTGCTTGCCTGCTTCTTGGATCGTATGCAGTCGCTTGGCAGGAATTTTGTCGGGAGCACTATCGTGTGCTGCCCCTGCAACCATCAGGCGGTCGCTCGTGCTTTCGAGCATGAGGCCCATGCTGGCGGAAACCGCTGCCAAACGCGCAATCCATTCAGCGCTCAGCAATCCGGGATTAGGATGTGGCAGCAACGACGTCTCGCGTAGCACCACTTCGCACATTGCTTCCAAGTAATGCAGAGTGGATTTGTAGCCGAGCCGCCGCAAGGTGGCGCGCATCTCAGGAAATGCGAGCTCGGGCTTGTCGCCCAGGCTGAAAAGCGCCTCCGTACAACCTAATTTTTCTCCCGTCCGCGCCACTTGCAGCACTTCGTCGGGCGTCATCGTGTGCGCGCCAGCCTGGCCTGGATCCCGCCGAAAAATGCAATATCCACAGTAGTCGCGACAGAGATTCGTTAGCGGAAGAAAAACTTTGCGCGAGTAGGTAATGACACCCGGCTTGAAGCGATTCTTGGCCTCGCGCGCGGCTGCAAGCAGCATGGGAAGTTCGGCGTCGGAGCAACTGATCAATCGGCAGGCTTGTTCTCGCTCAAGCGGAGCGCTTACGTCAAAATCCCATGAGTGCATCCCTAAGGCACGATTGTTTGTCAATACCATCCTCAAGCCCGCTTCCCCTGATTGTAATGGATTACAATTCATGGCTGCGGGATGGTCGAAGGCTAGTCGATAATTGCGCAGTCTCTCAGCGTTGTGCTCCCGACCACACAGACTGCCGATACCGCTGACGAAGCGAGCGCAGCGAGTCGAGCCGGGAGCCGCTGTGGCGGGACGACGATTGGCACATCACAAGATTCCAGCACAGGTCGGAAGCCTGAATGTCGGTAATGAGTATCAGCCAGGCAGAGTTTCGTAAAGCAATGGGCAGCTTTGCCACCGGAGTGACGGTGATCACTCTGGATTATGAAGGTCAAGTGCACGGCATGACCGCCAACGCGTTCACTTCCGTGTCTCTGGATCCGTTACTGGTTTTGGTCTGCGTAGATCACCACGCCCGAACCCATGCCCGGCTTCGTGCCAAGAAGCGTTTTGGTGTGAACATCCTGGCCGAGGATCAACAAGCGATTTCAGAATACTATGCGCGGGCTTCGGCCACACACCAGCATGCTGAGCAGGAGGCGGGAGCTCGCTTCGACCGCACCCAGCACGGCACGCCGGTTTTGCACGGAGCGCTGGCTTATCTGGAGTGCCGCCTCCACAGCGCGCAGGATGCTGGCGATCATACGATCTTCATCGCAGAGGTAGAAGATGTGGTCGTGCGGGAAGGCGATCCACTTCTGTATTTCCGGGGAGACTATCGCCGGATTGATGAAGTAAAAACCGAAGGTTAATCCACGGCCAAGAAGAGCGGCCCGGGCTCGGCTAAGCCGCGACCGTTAGCTCACTACAACATCGGCGACTTTCGCCGCATCCGCGCAAGCACGCACATCGTGTGTGCGAATGATATGTGCGCCCTTGAGTATCAGCACGGTTTCCAAAGCTGTCGTGCCGAGCAGGCGCTCTTGCACGGGCGCATCTCTCCCGCTCCGGGCCAGAGCGCGCCCGACAAACGACTTTCGCGATACCCCCGCCAGCAGGGGATAACGCAACTCATGGAATTCCTCGAAACGCTTGAGCAGCGGATAATTTTCTTCGAAGCTTTTGCCAAACCCGAATCCTGGATCGAGCGCCAAGCGTTCCCGCTTCATTCCCGCCAGCAACGCGCGGTCCACCCAATCGCGTAATTCGCGCTTCACCAAAACGACCATGTCCTGCACTGGCGGAAGACTGCGCCATTCCTCTGGTCTGCCCCGCATGTGCATGAGGACAGCGGCGCATTTCAGCCCAGCCACCGTTTTCGGCATCTCGCGATCCCAGCGGAACCCGCTTACGTCATTGACAATCTCGGCTCCGGCCTCAACGGCCGCTTTCGCCACACAGGCCTTGTAGGTATCAACAGAGATCACCGCATCGGGCGATTTTTGTTTAAGCGCTTCAATTACTGGAAGCACTCGCCGTAGCTCTTCCTGCTCGCCGACAATCTGTCGCGTTGAATCACTTATTAGGCCATCTGAAGTCTGCGGACCGTTCTCGTCAGGCGACACGCGCGCCCCGGGCCGCGTTGACTCGCCCCCGATATCAATGATGTCAGCGCCATCCTTCAACAACTGCAGCGCATGTTCGACCGCACGTTCCGGATCAAGGTACAATCCGCCATCGGAAAATGAATCTGGGGTGACGTTCAGCACCCCCATAATCAGTGTTCGCTTGCCCAGCTGTAAATGGCGATTTCCGAGATTCCATTCGAAGATTGGGCGCATTCCCCTGATTCTAACCTTTGGCTAATCACGGCTGCGCGCGCCTCAGCGGAAGCTACGGAGCCACTCGGATGGCCTACACGCAGTGCTAAAATCAAGCTGCTCGGATGCGCCGGACACGCATATCTCTCGCGACCTTCTTTTGCCTGCTCCTGGCGCTGCCGATCAGCGCCGCCCCGCGACATTCGCTGGCCAAGCGTATTGATGTCATTCTGGCCAGCCCGGATCTTGAGCGAGGGTTCTGGGGCATTGAGGTTACTTCACTGGACACGGGCAAGAACCTCTATTCGCGGAATGGCGATAAGCTGTTCACCCCGGCTTCCAACACCAAACTCTTCACCACGGCGGCGGCGCTCGCCCTCATCGGACCCAATTACACTTCACGCACTACGGTCGAGACTAGCGGCACGCTGGACAAGTATGGGCGACTCAGCGGCGATCTGGTATTGGTGGGCCGTGGAGATCCCAATCTCTCAGGGCGAGAATTGCCATATCTTTTACGCACGCAACGTAGCGATCATCCTATCCAGGTGCTCGAACAGTTGGCCGACGCGTTGGCGCAAAAGGGAGTGAAATACATAGACGGGGATGTCGTTGCCGATGACTCCTATTTTGCTTTCGAACGTTATGGGGAAGGTTGGAGCCAGGATGATCTCGTGTTAGCGGACGGAGCCCCAGTTTCCGCGCTTACGATAAACGACAACGTTGTGTTCGTGAACATATTGCCGGCGGATCGCGCCGGTGAGCGGGCATTCGTGAGCATTACGCCCTTTGCCGATTATTACCAGGTGGACAACCGCATCATCACCACCCCCGCCGGTACGGGCCGCCGAATCTTCATCAACCGCGAGCCGGGAGCTACGCTGCTCACCCTATGGGGAAACATGCCGGTGGATGACGCAGGCGCAAATGAAGCCTTGGCGATCGACAATCCGGCTGAGTTTGCGGCGGCGCTGTTTCGTCAACTGCTGGAGACCCGCGGCATCGTTGTGTACGGCAAGCAGCGCAGCCGTCATACCGAACTTGCCAGCCTTTCAACCCTCACCGTCACCGCGACAGCGGCAGCCCGGGGAGGAGACGAGTCTTCGCGCGTCGCGTTCGTTCAACCCATGATTCTGGCCAGTCACGAGTCCAAGCCCCTGATCGAAGATGTGCGTGTTATCAACAAAGTCAGCCAGAATCTGCATGCTGAGATCCTGCTCCGGCTGTTGGGACGTGAGAAAGGCACGGCGGGAACAGTTGAAGGCGGTCTGGAAGTGCTGCGCGGATTTCTAAGTCAGGCAGGAATCCTGCCTGAACAATACTTGTTTTATGACGGCTCCGGACTGTCCCGGCAAAATCTGGTTACGCCTCAGGCGATTGTGCAGCTATTGTGCTACGCCGCCTCGCAGCCCTGGGGCGCCAGTTTCCAGGACACCTTGCCGGTGGCCGGTGTGGATGGCTCCCTGGCCGATCGCTTCGCCAATATTGACTCGCGAGTCCACATCTCTGCCAAAACTGGTGCTCTGGGGGGAGTCAAGACGCTCTCCGGCTACGCAACCACGGTGAAAGGACAACCAATCGCATTCTCCATTCTGTCCAACAATTTCAATCTGCCCAACAAGCGGGTCACCGATACCATCGACAGCATCGTGGAAGCCATTGTGAATGATGCCGCGAAGAAATAGACCCTTCCCTGGCAAACCCGTCCGATAACGCTGTTTCGAGCGTCGGAGCCAATGACCCATCACCTTGAGATGTGTCTTACATCACAGCACGAGTGTACAAGCCGGTGTTGTACTGCTCGTGGGGGAGAACGACTGTGTGCTTGGCCATTCCGGGGAAGATTCTTGAAATCCAGGAGCAGGGTAGTCTGCGCGTGGCGCGCGTGCAGTTCGGCGGCATTGCGCGGCAAGTTTCCTTGGATTTTGTGCCTGAGGCCGCAATTGGCGAATATGTCATTGTGCATGTGGGATTCGCCATCAGCCGTGTGGATGCCGTTGAGGCCGAACGAACCTACAAGCTCCTGCAAGAGATGGGGATGCTGGAACAGGAATTGGCGCCCACGGATTCCTAAATCGCCCTACAACCTGTGTCCACTACTCCGCCTCGCTCACACCCAAATGTGACCTTCATCACCGATGAGTTGTTCACCGCTGATTAGAGTTGCCTTGGGGCAGTTCCCCTCGGGCGCCCCAGCTTAGGGTGGGATGAAATACCTTGACGAATATCGGGATGCTCGCATTGCCCGTGCCCTGGCTGCAGAAATCCGCCAGCGCACCACTCGGCCGTGGGTTCTGATGGAGATTTGCGGCGGCCAGACGCACACTATCATGCGGTATGGAATCGATGAGTTGCTACCCCATAAGATCGAACTGGTGCATGGCCCTGGATGTCCGGTATGTGTGACGCCCATTGAGGTGATCAATAAAGCGATTGCGCTGGCATCCCGGCGCGACGTCATTGTGGTCTCCTACGGCGATATGCTGCGGGTTCCAGGTTCAAGTTCCGACTTGTTTCGCGCGAAGGCCGACGGTGGCGATGTACGAATCGCATATTCACCGCTGGAAGCCGTAAGGATCGCTCGCGTCAACCCGGATCGCCAAGTTGTTTTCCTCGCAATCGGCTTTGAAACCACAGCCCCGGCCAACGCGATGGCGGCATGGCATGCCAGGCGAGAGGGTCTCACCAACTTTTCCATGCTGGTCTCCCATGTGCTTGTGCCTCCGGCCATTCGTGCGCTGCTGGTTTCGGACCAGAATCGTGTGCAGGCCTTCATCGCCCCGGGGCACGTGTGCACGGTAATGGGGTGCGGCGAGTATGTGGAATTGGTCAAGGATTTCGGCGTGCCCATCGTGGTCGGGGGCTTTGAGCCGGTCGATCTGTTGGAAGCCATCCTGATGCTGGTGAATCAATTGGAAGCGAACGAGGCAAAGCTTGAGAACCAATATGTTCGCTCGGTGAGCTACAAAGGTAATGAAACCGCACAGCAAATCATGTCTGAGGTGTTTGAGGTCGCCGACCAGAAATGGCGCGGAATTGGCACGATCCCACGAAGTGGGTTGCGATTGCGAAAGGAGTTCGCCGCCCACGACGCCAACAGGGTTTTCGAACTGGATGAGTTGTCGGTGGATGAGCCAGCCGAATGCATAAGCGCCCAAGTGCTTCAAGGGCTGAAAAAGCCGACCCAGTGCCCGGCTTTTGGCATACGCTGCACTCCGGAGAATCCTTTAGGTGCGCCGATGGTTTCTGCGGAGGGCGCGTGCGCCGCCTATTACCACTATCGCCGCCACGCGGCTGCGAGTTAGGAGGAACTGGGTGCCCGCAATTAAATCGATCGCCGAACTGACCTGCCCCACGCAGCTTCCCGCCAAAGACACTATCCTGCTTGGTCATGGCAGTGGCGGCAAATTGAGCGCCGAACTCATTAGGGATGTTTTTCTCCCTCGCCTAAGCAACCCTGTTCTGGCGCGGCTTGATGATCAGGCAATCGTGAACATCAACGGTCAGCGACTCGCGCTTACCACTGATTCTTTCGTAGTGAAGCCGCTGTTTTTCCCCGGCGGAAATATCGGTTCACTTGCCGTCCACGGCACCATCAACGATCTCGCAATGGGCGGGGCAACCCCGCTATTTCTAACTGCCGCCTTCATCATAGAAGAAGGATTTTCGATTGTAGAACTGCGGCGCGTGGTGGATTCCATGCATCAGGCAGCCACCGACGCTGGCGTGCAGGTGGTTACAGGAGACACGAAAGTACTTGAGAAGGGTAAGGGCGATAGCCTCTTCATCAACACGACCGGAATCGGTATTGTGCCCGAGGGCATTGAACTTTCCGCCGACCGCGCTCGGCCGGGAGACAAAGTGCTGCTCAGCGGCTCGATTGGGGAACATGGCATCGCCATTCTGGCACAACGAGAAGGTTTGCAATTCGAAACCACAATTCAAAGCGACAGCGCTGCTCTGCACACCCTAGTCGGCGAGATGCTTCGCGCCACCCGCGAAATTCGCTGCATGCGAGATCCCACGCGCGGCGGAGTCTCCAGTACTTTGAACGAAATTGCGCAACAATCATCCGTCGGGATTGAACTGGATGAAACTTCCATTCCCGTGCGCGAAGAGGTCCGCGGAGCTTGCGAGCTGCTGGGACTGGATCCTCTTTACGTTGCTAACGAAGGCAAGCTGATCGCAATTGTGGCTACCGAAGCAGCCGAGCAACTGCTGGATGTTATGCGTCGGCACTCCCTGGCGCACGAAGCGCAACTTATCGGAACGGTAAAGCAGGATCACCCGGGCCTGGTGACCATGCGAACACCGTTAGGAACAACCCGAATCGTCGACATGCTGGCGGGCGATCAATTGCCGCGCATCTGTTGATGGGCTATGCACGAGATGGGAATCGCAAATTCGATACTCCACGCGGTGCGAACGGAGATGCGACGCTATCCGAAATCTTACCCATCGATAGTGTGCGTGCGGATCGGTCAGATGGCCGCTATCGATCAGGACGCGTTGCGTTTCTGTTTTGAGGCGATCACTCGCGAGACTGATCTCGAAACCCTCAGGTTGGAAATCGAGGTTTGTCCTTTGCGATATTGCTGCCGGAGCTGCGGGCGAGATTTCGTAGTGCAGGACTATATGTTCTGCTGCCCCGATTGCGCGAGCCCGGAAACCGAATGTGTGGGCGGCGACGAACTGGAGTTGGCCTATCTGGAGGTGGAAGAGCATGGAACGAGTACCGTTGGAACGCAAAGTGCTCAATGAGAACGACCGTATCGCAGCGGAACTGCGTACGCGATTTCAGGAGCACGGGATCTTGTGCCTGAACCTCATCAGCTCGCCGGGTTCGGGCAAGACCACCCTTCTGGAGCGGACCCTGGAGAACCTGCCGCGCGATGAGCGCGTTGCCGTGCTCACCGGCGATATCCAAACCGACAATGACGCTGCTCGCCTACGAAGATTCCATTTCCCCGTCAAGCAGATCACCACTGGCGGCACCTGCCACCTGGATGCACGAATGATCCAGCGCCACCTAGCAGATTGGCGGCTCGAGGATTTGGATCTCTTGTTGATCGAAAACGTCGGGAACCTGGTGTGCCCCTCCAGTTACGACTTGGGCGAGGCGGCTAAAATCGTCCTACTCAGCGTCACTGAAGGCGAAGACAAACCGCCGAAGTATCCTTCAATATTTTTCAAGTCCGACCTGCTCGTCCTGACCAAGACGGATCTGCTTCCTTATGTTCCGTTTGACATCAACGCGGCAGCCGAGAATGCCCGCCGCATTCACCCAGGCATCGAGATTGTGGAGGTGTCGTGCCTGACTGGAGACGGTTTGCACGAGTGGCTGAACTGGTTGGAACAGCGCCGCCGAACGCTTAAATCCCTTTCCCCAGCGGGCTAACGTATGGATGTCCGGCGACAAATCGAAGTATCGGGGATTGTCCAGGGCGTTGGATTCCGGCCTTACATTTATCGCTTGGCTACCTCCAGGAAATTGAGCGGAAACATCTGCAACACACCTGCCGGTGTCAGCATTGAAGTGCAGGGGCCTGCGGAAACGGTGCAAGACTTTGTTGATCACTTGCCAGCTGAAGCGCCTCCGCTCTCGCGCATCACCAGCTTCGTTGTACGCGAACTCGCGTGCAATGGCGACGCCGATTTCCGTATTGTTCACAGTCACGCCGGTGCAGAAGTACACACGCTGATCTCTCCCGATGTGGCCATTTGCCCGGATTGTCTGCGGGAATTATTCGATCCCGCAGACCACCGATACCTCTATCCCTTCATTAACTGCACAAATTGCGGCCCACGCTTCACGATCGTGCGCGATATTCCTTACGACCGTCCAAGCACCTCCATGGCGGTTTTTCCTATGTGTTCAGCATGCCGAGCAGAGTACGAAGACCCGCTAAACCGGAGATTTCATGCCCAGCCCAACGCATGTTGGGATTGCGGGCCGCAATTGGAACTCTGGGACAGATTAGGCCGGAAAATTCCTTGCCGCGATCCTATCGTCGAGGCGGCGTCGGGATTGCATGCTGGATTAATTGTTGCGGTCAAGGGACTCGGCGGGTTTCATTTGGCCGCCGATGCCAACAACCGAGCGGCGGTAGCCCTTCTACGCGAGCGCAAGCGGCGGGTGGAGAAACCGTTTGCCATTATGGTGCCCAATTTGGCAGCAGCGCAGGATATTTGTGAGCTCGATAGCGCAACGCGCGCTGCTCTTGAATCCATACAGCGGCCCATTGTTCTGCTTCCAAAGAAGGCCTCATGTTTGATCCCCGACGACGTTGCGCCGTTCAATCGTTGTCTTGGTGTTTTTCTTCCTTACACGCCCCTTCACTATCTGCTGCTGCGAGAGGGCGGCTTCGAAGCGCTCGTGATGACCAGCGGCAATTTGAGCGAGGAACCGATTGCGATCGCTAATGAAGAGGCGATTCAACGACTCGGGCGGCTTGCCGATTACTTCCTGGTTCACAATCGCGAGATTCTGCTGCGCTGTGATGATTCTGTGGTGCGAGTAACAGGCGGCATTACGCGTCAGTTGCGGCGCTCACGCGGGTTTGTTCCCGTCCCGGTTTTCCTGAAAGACGAACAGCCATCGGTGCTAGCGGTCGGTGGCGAACTGAAGAACACAATTTGCCTTACTAAGGAGAAGCACGCCTTTCTGAGCCAACACATTGGCGATTTGGAGAACGCAGAGAGTTACGGCTTTTTTAATGAGGCTATCGAGCATCTCAAGAGAATTCTCGAAATTTGTCCTACGATCGTCGCTTACGACTTGCATCCGGACTATTTTTCGACCAAGTGGGCGCTACAACAAAGCGAAGCGAAGCTGGTGGGCGTGCAGCACCACCACGCGCATATTGCAAGCTGCACGGCGGAAAACCATGTCGGGGGCAAGGTGATTGGTTTCGCACTCGATGGAACCGGCTACGGCACCGACGGGCATATCTGGGGTGGAGAGGTGTTAATCGCCGATTACAAGAATTTTGAACGTGCCGCACACTTTGAATACATTCCCTTGCCCGGCGGAGCCGCTGCCATCCATGAACCGTGGCGCATGGCGGTCAGCTACCTCGGGCATCATTTCGGGCGAGACTTTTTGAAGCTCGATATTCCATTTGTCCACCAGCTCGAGCATACGAAAACCAATCTTCTCCTCCGCATGATCGAACAGGGAATCAATTCGCCATTAACTTCGAGCTGCGGACGTTTATTCGACGCAGTGGCTGCGCTCATCGGAATCCGCACGCAAGTGAATTATGAAGCCCAAGCCGCAATTGAACTGGAAATGGCGATCTCATCAGCGCAAGAAGGCAATGGGTATCCCTTGGAGCTCATGTGCGAAGGGGATGGCTGGATCATTGGGACGCGCGCATTGTTCAAATCAATTATCACCGACCTGCGCCGGAATGTGACAGTCGGAGAAATCAGCCACCGATTTCACGATGGCCTGGTTAACGCATTCGTGCGTATTGCGGCTTTGCTGCGCGATCAAACTGCTTTGAACCGAGTGTGTCTGAGCGGCGGAACCTTTCACAATGTTTACTTATCCCAGCAACTCGAATCCCAGCTATGCAAAGCAGGGTTCGAAGTATTCAGCCATCATGAAGTTCCGCCCGGGGATGGCGGACTTAGTCTAGGTCAGGCTGTAGTCGCCGCAACCATCGTCGGCCAAGGCCAGGCATCGTTTGCCAGAGAATCCGTGAGCTGTCGAACGACTTGCCGGGCCCTTTCCTATTGAAATTGTTTCATCACCTCGGGCGATACCTGTGGTGGAGGAGGATAGTCTTCCGAGGCGCCCTTGAACAGCGGGGTCGTCAGTTCCAACCGCTTCGTTCCGTCGTGGACAGCAATTCTTTCCCGCTTGGAGCCGTGATTGCTTTCCCAAAGCGAGACACCGGCGTAGGCGCCATCTTTACGCAGGACGTAATAGACCATATCGACATAGCGCAGGCGAGTCATGTCGTTGTTGTAGTTGCGGACTATACGCTTGAGCGCGTCCATGCCCGCTTCCTGTGGTGACATACCATGGCGCATGTTCTCGACGATCGTGTGCGCCCCGGCCACCTTAATGTTTTCTTCACCGCTGCCAGTTGCGCCCGCTGAGCCGACGTCCTGATCGGTGTAGCAGCCCGCCCCGATAATCGGTGAATCGCCGCACCGTCCGGGAAGCTTCCACGCGAGGCCGCTGGTTGTGGTGCAACCGGAGATTTCGCCTTTTTCATTCAGTGCGGAGCAATGGATTGTGCCATGCGGTGGAAAGAGGACAGCCTGCGCCGCCTGCGCGCGAAATTCAGGAGCAATTCCGAAATCGGCCGCGCGTTCTTGCAGATGATGAAGCCGGTTCTGTAAAAAGCCAGAGTCGGGCTTCGCATCGGGCGGTTTCCAATGAGGATCGGCCAATCCCGGGCCCCACCAGCCCGGCCCGGAGTGGTATTCCTTCCACAGCAGCCATATTTTTCGGGAATGATCGGTCAGCAGATTTTCTCGAGGGAAACCCATGGCAACCGCAAAGCGCTCGGCGCCTTCGCCCACCAGCATTACGTGACCGGTGTTTGTCATCACCGCTTTGGAAACCAGCGAAACGTTCTTGATGTTGCGCACTCCTCCGACCGAGCCTGCGCGGCGCGTCGGTCCGTGCATGCAGCAGGCATCAAGCTCAACCACACCTTCTTCGTTAGGTAGACCCCCAAGCCCGACGCTGGTGTCGTTGGGATCGTCTTCGGGACCTTTGACGACCTTCAACGCGACATCTAACGTGTCTCCGCCACCGGCCAGAAAAGCGTAGGCGTCGTCGAGATAGTTGAAGCCTCTACTGGCGCAGATGATGATGGGACGCTTGCCAGCAGATTGCCCTGCGGATTCATTCTTTAACAGCCCTAACGAGAGCGAGCCTGCAACGGCGGTAGTAAGAAAACCACGGCGGGAGATGGTCATACCAAACCTCCACGAAGCAGGTCAGCATAACATGCGCAGGTGAGGTGATCGTCTACGTCAGAGGCCAAGATGCTGCGTGCGCAAGCGAACACCTTGAGAAGGATTAGGCCTCGTTACAGAAATCTTACGAGGCAAGCTGAGTGAGGTTGCCTTTGCTCTGATCTGCCCGGAAGCGCAGTAAGGCTGCAATGTTGCCGGCACGGTCGAACTCTTCATCATCTTTCACATAGAACAATTCGATATCGCGCCGGATGGCAACTGGAATGATCGCGTCACAGACGTCCTCAAGCTGGCGCGTTTCGCGGCCGCAAGCCGGGCAATGATGTACAACGTGCGCGTCAATATGGCCACAAGCGCCACATTCGACGGCGGCGCGGTGAAAATTGTCGCCCACTAAGAGGGTTTGTATTTCGCCGAGTTCGAGAGAACGCAACACCCGCCGAAGTCCGGTTACCCCCCGGTTGTTGCTTTTTGCCTGATCCAAAACTTCCCGCACCAGCGTACGCCGGCGCTGATCAAGCGAGTCGCGGAGAATGCGGGTGGCCTGCTCCCGAATTTGCTCATTGCTGAGTTTGGCGACATCGGCCGAGAAATGCCCCAGCAGACGCTTTCTTACATATGGATGCAACTGAGCTTCGAGTTCGTGCCAAAGCGTGTCGTGGCAGCCCATAATCAGGTTTTCGAATTTTGCGGCTTCAAATGCGTCCTTCAAATGCTCAGCGACATCCTTGAAATGATGCAAAGCTTCGTCTTCTACCCGGCGCTGCGAATGGCCGCCGTCATACCCCGCGAAGCCATCGCTTCGACCTTGCCGCACCGGAGGGGTCCGGAACAACCCCTCACCTTCTTTGAGCTCATCCAAACGCAAATCAAAAAAGCGTGCCCGCTGGCGATCTACCAGGGCCACCCACAGGCGCGGCTGGGCACCCAGCAACTGAGCTAGAGGTTTCAAGTGGAATTGCCGGTTTACGAAAAGCTGAGTTCCCGGCAGCTGCGCAGGCAAGTCAAACTCGCGCCAGAAATTCCGCTGGCTGCATGCAAATATAGCCTTGGCGCGCGCCTGATTACCGTGAAGGTTCTCGGCCAGAGAAAGAATGCGGTTAAGATCGGCTCGCGCACCACCGTTCTTCCCCTCTTTTTCGCTCTCCCGCAATGCATTGCGAACCAGGTCCTTTACCAGAATAACTTCCTCACGGTGCGACTTGTTCTGCGGAGTACGCGGCTCGAAATAGAAGCTCAACGCGCAGGCATGATCGGTCTCCTTGAATTGTGCCAACTCACGCAGCTCTTCGCGGGTAATCATCACGATTTCTCCTGAGTGCTCTAGAGGATTATTTGGACGCTTGGATCAGCTTATCTTTAAAGCGATTGGCAACCGGGGCCGTGCGGCGCAGGTGGTCGCGGGCTTTAGCAATCGACGACCGCACCTCCTCCGGCTTACGATCAGTAATAACCGCGATTTCCTGCTCTGAAAAACCTTCCACCGCGTGCAGTACGAACGCCTCGCGATCCGCTCGTGTCGCTCCCTCCAGCGCGAATTGCACTAATGTGATCATTTCGTCAGAGTAAGCAATATCCTCGGGCGTGGCGGTACGTCGGTCGGCTATAACATTCTCCCCTGTCAGCGTCTCATCGGGTTGGTGAAACTGCAGCTCCGGTTCGTCGGAACCTCTAACGTTGGGCTTTCGTGCGGAGTCCTCGAGATGCACCGACGCGCCCTCGGGCACGCTGGCCGCTAGATCGTCGATGGCACGCATTGCCAGCCGGTATAGCCAGGGCTCCAGAGCGAGACGCTCCGGTTTTTCCAAGCCATCCCCCAGGGCGCGCGCGATGGCCTCATCCACCACTTCTTCTTTGCTGAGTAGATCCGGTGGGATCTCCTCCGCCGTCTCGCGGAAATACAATTCCCGCTCTACAAACCGCTCCAGCCGTCCCAAATTGGCGTTTACATAAGAGCGGATGTCATCGCTTGACGCGGTTGGTACCTGCACGGCCGCGACCGTCTTTTCGAAAGGAACCTGCGATTGCGGCCGGAAATCGGCAACTCGGTGACGTTGCCATTTGTGCGTGTTGCGCAAAATATCCTTGTGCTTGCTGATCTGTTGCAGCAGATCTTCCGCCGCCGCTTTCATAGCTGCCGCGGCGGTGGAAGCTGACTTTTGCACCGCCATTTGGCCGGAGGGCAAGCGAAGATTTAACGACACTACTATTCCTTCGCGGGCCGAGTTCTGCTCCACCAGGCCCTTCAAATGCACCAGTTCCGGGCGAAAGACCTGCAGCCGCTTCCGCAACTTCTCAATCAGGTGGTTGATTTCTTTTTCGATTTCGGGAGTTTTGCGGTCTTTATAACTAAAGTGGACGTTCATTCCAGGCCTCGGATCACAGGAGCAGATCCTGTGAAGATTTCCGGTTCCTTACTTTTTGATTTTACACCCGCCATGATTGAGGTGAACTGAAATTACAGAATTCACCTTAGTTCTTCCCCCTTGCAGGTAGTAGGCCGGGCAAGGTGAAGGCACCATCGTCACCTCTTGCGGAAGAAGGTTGCCAGCCGATAGGTTAAGCCAACATCACGCGGATATTAAGTTTTCCAGCAGAAGTTTCGAGTCCACCTCGACCTTTGCTGCAAGCGAGCGGACCACCAGGCAGTTGCGTTCCGTTTTCGCCATCACCCGTAGCCCCAGTTCATGTGACTCGTCGTTAAA
>Ga0187778_10001081_pt1 | contig 19353 bp, 12 predicted proteins | sample 1015_Q2_SP5_20_M_FD_132418 | JGI IMG/M metagenome (GOLD analysis project Ga0187778, IMG submission 132418) | Tropical peat soil microbial communities from peatlands in Department of Meta, Colombia - 1015_Q2_SP5_20_MG | ecosystem: Environmental > Terrestrial > Soil > Wetlands > Peat | place...
GAAGCAATCCAGATGACGGCACAGGAAGCCGCGGACGCAAAGCGGCGCCGCGACAGCGCGGAGCTTGTGCAGCAAATCCGGACTCGCCAGCACGAAGATGAATCCACGCGCCTGGCCGCGGCTGAATCCTCGGTAAAAGACCTCGACCGGCAAATTCATGCGATACGCCACGAAGTGGAGCGCCGTGTAAAGGCGCCTGGAGCCGAGCTGCGAGCCGCGCCGTTTCGTGAGGCGGCGAGCCTGAAGACGCTCGCCGCTTTCACTGACGTTGTCATTGTGATCGTTACGCCTCACTGGTATGGCGTGGAAACGCCGGATGGCCAGCGCGGGTGGCTCCCCGTTGAACAGTTGGAAGCGTTGCCATGAGAAGCCCAGGCCGAATGCTGCGCACCACGCTTGGCTGGAGTAGCGCATTGGCGGGAATTTGCGTCGTGCTACATGTTGCTTTGGCGTTGGCGCAGGATGTGCCCTATGCGAGAACGTACCAAAAATCACGCGAGGAAGTAGAAGCGGCGCTGAAAGAGTTGCAAGCCTATTCCGGCCAGAAGTTGCCGATTGTCGAAGGTTTTGTCGCCCTGGGGGATAAGCCGCTCGACAGGTACGAGCGCGCCTTCTACCAATTTTCGATTCAGCTGCTGCCAGGAAGCTCCGGCGGCACCATCGTCCAAGTGACCGCGAAAATCACGGCGTGGTATGCCGACCGTGATCCTGCCAAATCGAGCTACGAGGCTCTTCCTTCGAATGGGCGACTGGAATTGGATCTGCTGGACCGTTTAGATGGGAAACTGGGTGCAAAGCTAGCTTCCTCGCTTGCCCGAGCATCTTCCAATTCCACCATAACCGCGCCGAAACCAAAGCTCGACCTCGCCGGCGTGTCCGGCGGAGCTCTTCCTGCGCCGGCGAACTCTTCGGCCAACGCCAGCGCTTCCTCCTCGGATGAGATGGCTGCGCTGCGCGCAAAACGCGAAGCCGAAGAGAAACACATGAAGGAACTAAGCGAAGAACTTCAGAGCCTGCGTGAAATTCAGCAGCATCAGGCACACCCAGTGAATCTTGTCGTGGTAAACAAACCGGGAACACCGGTATTGGCCAAGCCTGCTGAGGGATCGCGAGTGTTGTTTAATGCGGCGGCCGATGACGAGTTTGAATTTATCGAAGCCGAGGGGGAATGGATTCACGTGCAGATTTCGGGCCCTTCACGCGGTTACATTCGGCGCGCCAGTGTCGCCCTCCCGGAGCTGATTGCCGAGCGGCTGAATTCGCCCAACGCAATGGCCGGCGACGAGAAGTCCGCGCCGTTTCGGGTCGCTCGCGCAGATACCAGCGTTTTTCCAGGCGACTGGGCTGAGCTAAAAGGCAAAACCGTGAGAATTTATACGGTCCAGCCGACATCCTCAGATCCGAAAGAGAACGGGGCTCGCGCCAAACTCGACTATGCGCGTGTCCTGTTCGAGAAATCACCGGGCGAAGCCTCAGCCTCGGACGTGCCGATAGAAGGCTTCGTGGTGATTTTTGATTCTGCCGATGGCGGCATCTTGGGTGCTACGCTTGACAGCGCGAAGCAACTCGCCGCGGGGACCCTTTCTCCGGAGGCTTTTTGGAAGCAGTGCTACATGGACCCGCCGGAGGCCTTTCAGGAAGCGCGCAGACCCTAAATTCTCGCTGCAATTCCGGCTCAGTTCGGCGAATCCGAATATTGATAGCGAAGGCTCGGCGGCATTCGGTCGGAGCGGGTTCTCGTGTTGTATTCGAGTAGATACTTCAAATGCTCCGCGTCGCGCGGGTAGTCTTTCCCCTCCGGATAGGGATACGGCAGCAACGTGTGCCGCGGCAGCGGCTCAACCGTGAACGCATGAGCAGCATAGAAGTCCAGATCCTTCTCGAAACCGTCGGCATAAAAAAAGTAATCGCGCACCCAACCGGCGGGCAATGCCGGGAGATTCTTCGGATCGAAGTCCAGCTTCACGCCTTCGCCGGAGCCGAATACCACAAAGCGGTCATCTGAGTCGCGCAACAAGTCGTAGACATCGCCATAGCGCGTGTAATTTCCAGCGGCGCGCGCATACGGTCCCGTCATGCTGCGCTGTGTGAAGGAATAAGTTGTATCGCTCGCGGGCTGCAAGCGAATCTCGCGCGGATATCCAAGAAAATCCAACTCGGCCTTCGCCAGTGGGATTTGCGAAACATGAACTTCGTCAGTCTCAGCCGTCTGGTCGATGCGAATCGCGTCCCAATAAATCTTCAAATTGGTGACGATTCGGATTCTTCTGGTTCCCGCCGGCAGCTTCCCGCTCAGGTCCGCAATCATCGTGCGTTCAAGTCCCGCGGGGAAGCCCATGTCGTCGACTACGCGGGCCCACTTTCCCTGCGCATCCTGCGCTTCCACGTACGGCGCAATTACTTTGATTCCTGCTTGGTCCGCCGCATACATCGACGTCGCCGTGAAATAGTCCGTATATCCATCGATGATCAGCCGCAGCGGCTTCTGCGCATCCCACGCGGCGAGATCGAGTTCAAGCCAGTGCAATTTGGCGAATCCGGCAAACGGCAAGTCCTCGAAATCAGTGACATACTTGCGATCAGCCTTCGCGATTAGCGAAAGAACATCGTGGCCGCGATCATCCCACGCCCCCACAGGTGGATGCGCATTTTTGCCGGCGATCACGCGAAATTCCGGAAACGGCGGCGCACTCACGAATCGTTCATTTGGAAAAACTTCGTACGCTCCCGGATGATCGACCGCCAGCAATCGCACCTGATCGAGATAAACCGTTTCTTCCATCGGCTCCATAAAACGGAAACTCAGCATGCCGTCGCGCCGTTTCACACTGTGCGCCGCCACTTTCAGATACTCGTCCGGGTCCGGAACGTCCCGTTCTCCCGGCGCGACCCAGTGCCCCACCACTCCCGGCCCGATCATGTCCGCGATGAATTCGTATTCACGTCCATTCCACGAAAACAAAACGGGACACGAACTTCCGCGGCGGTCCAGCTCCGCAATTGTTTGAACTTTCTTCGCAGCAAGATTGATCTCGTCCTGCGGCACCCCCGTCGGCCAGAGCAACCGCACCACTTCAGCATTTTTCTCCGCGCCCAGCCCCGCGAGAATCGGCGCTGCGTTCTGCCCGAGATAGCCCGACGCGCCAGCCACTTCCCACTTCTGATAAAGCAATCCGGCGTACAACTCGACTTTCGTTCCGATACCGCTCTTGTTGTCGTTGAGCGCCTTCAGGTCGATGCTCATCCAGTTGTGCTGATTGCCGCCTTCGTTGCGCAAGACCAACGGCGCGCCCCCAAGTTGCGTCACCACCAAATCTGGGTCCCCGTTTCCATCAATGTCCGCAACGGCAATCGCGCGCGGCTGATTCAATTTGACTGCGTCCAGTCCCACGCTCTTCGTAACGTCGCCCCAACCCTTGTTTCCCAAATTGCGCAGCAACCGCAATTCCCCACCGCTGCTCGATTCCCCGGCGGCAATCAAATCCAGCCACCCGTCGTTGTCGTAATCCACCGCCGCGATCCCCCACCCTTTTTGCCAGCCAAAATCCGGCAGCGCCACGCGCTCCAGCCGCTTCCCTTCTACGTTTCGCCACAAACTGATTCCCGGCGCCCCTGCGTGCGTGAACGCCAGGTCCATCCATCCATCTTTGTCGAAATCAAGAGCAACCACTCCCACCGCAGGCGGCAAGTTTTCTTTTGTGAAGTCAATTCCGGCCAGCGGCGTGAATTTCCCTTCGCGCGGATTCAGCAGAATCGAAGCGCCCGCCACGCCACCCGCAACAACAAAATCAATGGCGCGGTCATTGTTGAAATCCGTCGTGACGACTCCCCCACCCGTCGCCGCGACACCCAGAGCTGTCTCTGCAGAGACATCTGTGAACGTGCTGTTGCCATTGTTGCGCCACAGCACGTTGTGCGCCGGTGCTCCCGCGCCAGCGGAATCCGCCGCCATCGTGATGTACAAATCGAGATCGCCGTCGTGGTCGTAATCCACAAACGTCACGCCCACGCACCCTTTTTCTCGGCGGATTCCCACCGCCTGGGTCACATCTTCAAATTTTCCCTCGCCCTTGTTGCGTAGCAGCCGCACTCCATCGCTTAAGCACACGGCCAAATCGGTCTTGCCATCGTTATCAAAATCCCCTGCCGCGCATCCGAATCCGTTGCCACTAAGCTGAATCCCCGCCGCCTGCGTCACATCTTCAAACCGCCCGTCGCCCAGATTGCGCAACAAATGGCTCGTGCCATCCGCCCTTCCGCTCACCAAAAAAAGATCTGGCTTCCCATCTCCGTCATAATCAAAAAAACAAGCTCCCGTGCTCGCTCCAATCACCGCCGCGTTTCCAGCGCTGCCTTTTGCAACAAACGGATTCGTCTCCGGCACAAACCGCACCGGAATCGCGACCGGCACTTCGACTTCTCCACTCGCGGGCAACTCTGCCAGCGAATACTTCCCCTGATCCCCATAGCCTGCGCCGAATGGCGCGCCTAGATGTTCCGTCGTTATTTTCTGAAATCGCGCCAAATGCTCCCGCGCGCCAGCCGCATCTCCTTTGCGTTGCAACGCCCGCGCCAATCCGAATTCCGCCGAAGCGTGCACCGGATTCAGCGCCAAACCTTTCTGAAATGCCTCAATCGCCTCGTCATACTTTTGAATTTGCGTGTTCAGGAACCCCACAAAATAAAAAGCGTCCGCCTCGTTCGGCTTGATTTCCGTCACCCGCCGGAACGCGCTAATCCCTTTTTCGGCTTCGCCCAGATCCTTGTACACCAGCCCCAGGTTGTACCAGGCATACGGATCGCCCGGGAGTTGTTCAGTTGCTTCCGCCAGCGCCGCGCGCGCCGCCTCCAGTTTTTGCTGTCCCATCAGCGCAACGCCGAGATTCAAACGCGCCACTGCGAATTTCGCATCGGCCCCCAGCGCTTGCTCAAAATATTTTTGCGCGTCAGCCGGCCGCTGCTGATTCATATAGGCCACGCCCTGCGTATTGAAGCGATAAGCCTCTGCCAACTTCGGCTCTCCCGCCGCCTTCTTCTTTGCTGTGTCCTTTTCCTGAGCGATGGATGTGCTGCTGCGCATTCCCAGCGCAACGCAGCACGCGAAAACAGCACAAACGGCAACACTAACGAAACGCCGGGCACTTAATTCCATTTGAGTTTTCATTCCAGTCGTGTTGAACCCTGTATGACGCCCAATTCCCTTTTTACGCACTCCGCAAAATTCTCCCGGCAGCCCCTTCTTTGGTCAACTTATTTTATTGTTCGCCATTGCCGCAATCGCTTCTCCCTTGACCCGCGTCCAACAGGCGCATACTCTCCCGCTTCTGAACTCTATGGCGCTTTCGCCCTTTTTCACCATCGCCGAACTCCGCGCCGCCCTGCGTGCGAAGCAAGTTTCTTCCGTCGAACTCATCGACGCCCATCTCCACCGCATCTCCGCCCTGGAAACTAAACTAAACGCCTTCGTTCACTTGGACGCCGACGGGGCCTGTGCCCAGGCTCGCGCCGCCGATTCGGCGATCTCCCAAGCCGCTCAGCTCGGCCCGCTTCACGGCATTCCGCTCACTATCAAAAGCTGCATCGACGTCGCCGGCTGGCCCTGCCCCGCCGGCTCTCTTCTCCGGAAAGAGTACATCCCGCAAACCGATGCCCCTCTCGTTTCCCGCCTCAAATCCGCCGGCGCCATCCTCCTGGGCAATACCAACACGCCCGAATTTCTGATGGCCTATGAAACCAACAATCTCCTCAACGGCAAAACCAGCAACCCGTGGAATCTTGAGTACTCCGCCGGCGGCTCGAGCGGCGGCGAATCCGCTGCCATCGCCTCCGGTTGTTCCGTGGGTGGCGTGGGCAGCGATGGCGGCGGGTCTATCCGCGTCCCCGCGCATTTTTGCGGCATCTGTGGCCTCAAGCCCACCCCCGGCCGCATTCCCGCGACCGGCCATTTCCCCTCAGGAGCCGGCGCGTTCGGTTGGATTGGCGTCGTCGGCCCCATGGCCCGCACCATCGCCGATGTCCGCGCGCTCTTCGAAGTCATGGCGGGCCCCGACGCTGGCGACGCTCATTCCGCGCCCGTCTCCGCCCACGCTTACTCCGAAAACGATCTCCGCGCAATTCACATCGGGATTCTGGAAAGTCCCGCGCTCGGCAGCGCCACTCCCGAAACCCGCTCCGCCGTCGACCGCGCCGCGAAATTGCTAGCCAGCCGCGGCTTCCACGTCGAGCCATTCCAATTGCACGGTCTCGATCGCGCCCTCGAACTCTGGTGGTTTTTCTTTGGCGCCGTTATCGGTCATTTGCTCCGCTCCAGTCTCGCGGGCCACGAATCTCTGCTCAGCCCCATGCTCCGCGAATATCTTTTCCACGCCACCTCACCCGCTCCTCTCTCGCTCGACCAATTCCTGCAAGCCTGCGCCGACCGCGACCTTCTCCGCGAAAGAATCCTTCGCCAAATGGACGACGTTCCCGTTCTTCTCTCACCCGTTTCCTCTGCTCCCGCCTTTCGCCACGGCGGTGGCAACTATGCGCCAGGTACAGGCTATCTCGACACCATGCGCTACGCGCAATGGCTCAATCTCACTGGCTTTCCCGGTGCTTCTGTCCCCATCTCCCTTTCCAACGACGGGCTCCCCATCGGCGTTCAAATCATCGGCCGCCCCTTCGAAGAAGAACTCGTCCTCGCCGTCGCCGCGGCCCTCGAACAGTCCCGCGGCCCTTGGCAGCCGCCTCCGCTCGAATTTGTTTGAAAACACGGAAAGACAAGCCGCTACTGTGGCTCCTTAGTCAGTTCGGGGTTGGGCATGCGCTCGTCTTCTGCGGCATTGCGATCGCTCTCCAACGTCGCGTTGAAAATTTTCTGCGCCTTGGCCATTTCGGCTCTGGACTCCTGCTCGCGCCCCAGGCGCTTGAGCACTTGGCCGCGCAGAAAATGGACGTTTTGATTGTCCGGGGTGAGCCGCACAGCGATATCTATGGAGCGCAACGCCTCCGCATACTTTTCCTGTTTCATGTGCAGCTTCGCCAGTCCAAAGTGCGCGCCGGCCATTTTCGGATCGCGCTGGATCGCATCCTGAAATGCCTTCTCCGCATCCGCATCCCTGCCCATTCGGGAGTAAAGCATGGCAAGTTGCTCGTAGTTTTCGGCCACGTCCGGTTCGATCGCGATATCCTTCAAGAATTCCTCCATCGCGAGCTGAAATTCGCTAGTGCGCATGTAAACAAACCCGAGATTAAAATGAACGAAAGGAAGATTAGGGTTGGCAGCGTTTGCAACGTTCAGTTCGTCGACGGCTCTCGTATAATCCTTGTGGTTCACGTAAGCCTTGGCTAGGATGAGATGAAACTCGGGTGTGTCGGTTCCCACTGCAAGCAGTTGGGCAAGCGCCTTTTCGTCCGCGTCTTTTTCTCCAGCATTATGTGCCGCAATGCAATAAACGTAGAGGTACACCGCGTCGCCGGACATCTGTGGCCATAACGACTCGAGTACTCTGACCGCTTCCTCGAAGTGCCCGGTAAAAAAGTTACAGAGCCCCAGCAAGTACCGTGCTTGTTGCGAATCGGGCTGATCCCGGACCACGCTCGCCAGTGGCTCGATTGCCGCCCCATAATCTCCCCGCCGGTATTCCACCAGGCCGATGTTCAGCCGGATCCCTGCCACTTTGGGCTCAAGTCGCTTGGCCTTTTCGAGCAACCTGAGTGCTTGCTCCCACTCCTTACGCCGCATGGCGATGACACCCAGGTTGGAATACGCCGCCCCGGCCTGCGGGCTCGCAGTTAGGACTCGGCGGAACGCCGCCTCCGCTGCATCGAGATCGCCGTTCTGCAAGGCTGTCTCTCCTTGCTCGAACCACGACTGCACTTCCAGTTTTCCCTTCCCGCTGCTTTGCGAAGCTGCTTGCGGACTTGCGCTTGACGTGAGAGCGCTCGTCGCCAGGAGGAGCACCCAGCCGAGCGACCACGTGGCCGCAGGAAATTTCAAGAATAGCCGTCTCATCTTCGTTTAGTCTCCAATAGCGTTCCCCGGATTACAAGAACGACGTGCCGAACGCCCGGGGGTCACGCTCCCTCCTCGTTCAGTCGTCACGACTTGCTCCGCTTTGCATTTGGCTCCTTGCATTTCCCCCTTGACACGGGCTCAAAAATGCTCTATTAACTCGTTTTAATAGAGGGTGCCTTTCTGTCGAGCGATTGGGGGGCATGTGTCCAGGGGTCGTGCCGTAGCAATCAGCAAGCCCAGAGCGATTTTGCTCTTTTTCTACTGCCGCGCCTCCGCGATTCATGTGTTCTCCTTTTCCGAAAATTTTCCGGAGGTTTGAACGTGGCGGACAAACCGAATTTCCTATCAATTTGTAGAAGTAACTTGGGAAGGGCGCGTTTTCTTCTGTGCACACTGCTGGTGACGATGTTCTTCCCGTTGACCGGGCGTGCGCAAGAAACCGCGTCCATTACAGGCACTGTTCGCGACACTACCGGTGCCGTGGTTCCGGGCGCAAATGTGAAAGTCACAAGCGCCGCCATTGGGCTTACGCGCACGACGGTGACTAACACGGAAGGCGATTATCTCACTGGCGGCTTGCCCGCCGGCACTTATGACCTGCTCGTCACCGCGAAAGGCTTCAAGTCCTTCAACGCCAAAAGCATCATTCTCCAGGTCGCTGAGAAAGCGCGTGTCGATGTCACACTCGAGGTCGGCCAGGTAAGCGAAAGCGTCGTCGTCGAAGGTACCAACGTCGCACAAGTCGAAACGCAATCCTCCGATCTTTCCGGCGTCGTCACCGGAAAGGAAATCAGCCAGCTCGAATTGAACGGCCGCGACTTCACTCGTCTCGTCACCATGGTCCCAGGAGTCAGCAACCAAACCGGCCGTGACACCGGACAAGTCGGCTTGAATGGCAACATTTCCTATAGCATTAACGGCGGCCGGGAAGAGTACAACAACTGGCAGGTCGATGGTGCCAACAATATGGATACTGGCTCCAACGATACTCTCGATGTTTTTCCCAATATAGACGCGATCGCCGAGTTTCGCGTGTTGACCTCAAATTACAGCGCGCTCTATGGCAGAAACGGTTCCGGAAATATCGAAGTCGTTACGAAATCAGGCACCCAAAGTTTTCACGGGGACGTGTTCGAATACCTCCGCAACGAAATGTTCAATGCGAATACATTTTTCAACAACGCTGCAGGCTTAAATCCGAACGGCTCTCCGGTGGCTCCCAGACCCCCATACAAGAAGCATGACTTTGGCTACACCTTTGGTGGGCCCTTTTACATTCCCAACCATTACAATTCCAAGAAGGAAAAAACCTTCTTCTTCTGGTCCGAAGAATGGCGGCGCGAGAAAAATCCCTTCTCCTTCAATCAGCAGGTGCCTTCCAACGCCGAACGCGGGGGCAATTTCAATGATGTCTGCCCCGGCTCGGAGTGCCCGACTAATCCAAGCACTGGTCTCGCCTATGCTGGAAACAACGTCCCCATCGATCCTAACGCTGCGGCGCTCCTCAAAGCGTTGATCCCCGCCTCCACTGCTACTATTGGCGGTTCTCCTTTCTTTATTGGCACGGTTAGCGAGCCCCTCGATTGGCGCCAAGAACTTCTCCGCGTGGACCACAACTTCTCTTCCCGGCTCCGCCTCATGGGTCGCTATATCCACGACTCTTATTCCAGCGTAAACCCCACCGTCGCTTTTGTGGACAACCCATTCCCTACCGTTCAAACCAAAGAAGGGACTCCAGGAACCAGCTTTGTGGCCCACTTGACTGCGACCATATCCCCTACCCTTCTCAACGAATTCATTGCCAGCTATTCTGCGGACCATCTTATTCTGACAAACACTGGCAATTTCCAGGTTCCCTCCGGCTTCACCATGACCAGCCTATTCAAGACGGGTGCCGGCAGCCAGCAGCTCTTCCAACTGCCCGCCGTCTCTCTCCTGAACGGCGCAGCCTACGGTGGCGGCTTCACTGTTAATCCCGGGTTTATGCCCTGGGAGAATGCGAACCCAACCTATGGTTATCGCGACACTGTCACCAAAATCATTGGCTCGCATAATCTCCAGTTCGGCGGCGAATTCATCGCCATCCAAAAGAACGAGCCAAATGCTCCCACTTCTGTCGGTCTCGGCGGCGTTCTGGGTTTTAGCGAGACTGCCCCGGTCAGCACCGGAAATTCCTTTGCTGATTTTCTCATCGGCAATATTGCTTCGTATTCGCAGACCAGCGCCATTGTGAAGTATTACTACCGCTATAAAATCTTCGAGCCTTACTTCCAGGACGACTGGCACGCCACCAAACGCCTCACACTAAACCTGGGCCTGCGCGTCAGCCTGTTCCAAACCAATCGCGACATCAGCAAGGCTTCTTACAGTTTTGACCCCGCTGCCTATATGCTGTCTGCAGCTCCAGCGATTGACGTAAGTGGTAGCGTAACTGGCGTGGCTGGTGCACTGATCCCCAGCGCGACCGCTAATCCGTTTAACGGCTTCGTCCAATGTGGTGGACCGGGCGGCAACGCTTCTATCCCCACAGCCATCCTTAACAAATTTCCGAGTGCTACCGTCGCAGGAACATCTCTTCCCGGATGTATGCAGGGCCATCTCTTCAATCCCGGCCCCCGCTTCGGTTTCGCTTTCGATCCTAAAGGCGACGGCAAGACGGCAATTCGAGGCGGCTATGGAATTTTCTTCGAATACGGGAACGGAAACGAAGCCAACGCCGAATCCCTCGAGGGCACGCCCCCTCGCGTTCTAACCGCTAAACAGCCGCTTATCGCCGCAGGTTCGGGAACTTGCGCCTCGCCTAATACAGGATATGAGTGCATCGGCGGAGGTGGCGCGCTCCTCCCTCCCACCGTCAACAACGAACCCCCGGCCATTATTGAAGCCAAGGCCCTTTGGCCTTATGTCCAACAATGGAATTTGGATATCCAGAGAGAACTTCCAGGGCACTTCGTCGCAACCGTGTCCTACGTGGGCAGCAAAGGTACTCACTTGACCGACGAGCGTGACCTTAACCAGATCAAATCTTTGTCCGATTCGAACGTGCCGAACCCCTACAAGTCCGGTGAGGCCATTGGCCTGAACGACTGCAGCACCTTCATGACCCCAAGCGGCGTTCCCATCACCGGTCAGGCCGCCAACAACTTAACCGTGGCTTGCAGCGGTGACCCCGATCCGTTCCGCCCATTCGTTGGCCTTGGCACGCTCGAACTCCTCGAAACGGAGGCGAACTCTCACTACAACGCCCTCCAGGCTAGCTTGCGTCGCTCTGTTGGATCTTTGGAGTTGAATGTGGCATACACCTACAGCCACTCGATTGACAATTCTTCAGATCGCGTGGACGCAACAGGGTCCAACGGAATCGTGGGCTTCTTGGATTCCTACAATATTGCTGCCAATAAGGCCAGTTCGAATTTCGATCAACGCCACATTTTAAACATCAGCTACGTTTACGATTTGCCGCTTTTCAACAAATCCTCCGGACTGAAGAGAACTTTTCTGGGCGGCTGGCAGTGGTCGGGTATCACGACGCTCCAGAGCGGAGTCCCGTTTAACGTGGCGTTCACCGCTTTTCCAGACAACGCGGGGGTCGGCAACAACGTCGACAGCCGAACTTCCAATTCGCGTCCCGATCTCGCGGGGAACCCCGGCGCCACTCCTTGTGTACCCTCACCTGGCCCCGGCCCTCTTCTGTTCAATCCCTGCGCCTTTGCCGCTCCCCAAGGGTTGACGTTTGGAAACGTCGGCAGGAACTTCCTTAATTTGCCCTTTCGTACGAATTTCGATATGGGGCTTTTCAAAAGCTTCAAGATTAAGGAGTCGAAGGCCTTCGAATTCCGGTGGGAAACTTTCAACACCTTTAACCATACTCAATTTTCCGCAGTCAACGGGTCATTCGGGGCGGCTACGTACCTAACAGCCACCGCGACACATGATCCGCGCATCATGCAACTCGCTTTGAAGTTTATTTTCTGATCCGCGCCAGTCGCAGGGCTATTTCCCTAGCGGCGGCATTCCATTCGCCTGGGGCGGCGATTCGAATCGGATTCGAATCGTCGCCCTCTTTTTTCCCTGAATCCCTGTTCCCTTCTCTCCGGAAAGAGTAGAATGCGCCCCATGAATCGGCGAACTTTTATCGGCACTTCCATCGCTGCCACCATTGCCACCGTTTACCCTGATCTGGGAGGGGCTGCCCGCCCAGCCTGGGCCGCGGATTCCGCACACCAAATCGATCGCATCGGCCTTCAGCTTTACACCGTTCGCGACTTGATGAAAAAAGACTTCGAAGGCACTATCGCCAAAGTTGCCGCGACCGGCTACAAGGAAGTAGAATTCGCCGGCTATTTTCACCACTCTCCAAAGGACATTCGCGCCATCCTCGACAAAAATGGTCTTTCCGCTCCCTCTTGCCACGTCGACTACAAAGCCGTCGAAAAAAAATGGCCGGAAACCATCGAAGCCGCCAAAATCATCGGCCACAGCTACATCATCTGCCCGTGGATCGATGAAAAGCAGCGCAAGCAGCCAGACGGCTGGAAACGCGCCGCCGATCTCTTCAACAAAGCCGGCGAAGCCAGCCAGAAAGCCGGCATCCAGCTCGGCTACCACAATCACTCGTTCGAATTCCAGCCCGCCGATTCTCTCGGCGGCAAGCTTCCGTACGACTTCTTCCTCGAAGCCCTCGATCCCAAGCTGGTCACCATGGAGATGGATCTCTGCTGGATTAGCGTCGCCGGCAAAGATCCGCTCGATTACTTCGAAAAGTATCCCGGCCGCTTCCCGCTCGTTCACGTCAAGGATTGGGTGAAGGACGAGAAATTCTCGAGCAGCTACAAGGGCGCGATGGGGCAGGCCGTCAAGTACGGCGGACACATGGCTGACGTCGGGCAGGGCTCGGTGGACTGGAAACGCATTTTTGCGCAGTCAAACAAAGCGGGAATCCAGCATTACTTCGTCGAAAACGACGAGCCGAAATCCGCTTTTGACGACATCAAGATTAGCTACGACTATCTCCACAATTTGACGTTTTAGTTTGTCATTCCGAGCGGAGCGAGAAATCTCTCTTCGCTTCCTCACACGGAGGCACGAAGCATGCGTAAGTTCGTTCTGTTCGCTCTTTCGATGATCGCATCGGTTGCGCTCATCGCTGAAGCTCAACCTCAATCAAAGGAATGGAAACAACTCTTCAACGGCAAAGACCTCACCGGCTGGAAACACGTCGGCCCCGGCTTCATGACCGTCGAGGACGGCCTCATTCGAACGCACGGAGGCATGGGCCTGCTCTACTGGACCGGCGGCAAGTTTGGCAACTGCCGCATTCGCTCCGTCTTCCAAATGACCCATCACAATGACAATTCCGGTGTTTTCATTCGCATCCCCATCGAGCCCCGCGAAGAGTGGATGCCCGTCCACTACGGTTACGAAGTGCAAATCGACAACGACGCGCCCGGCGAAGACGAATACCACATCACCGGCACGCTCTACTCGCTGACCAAGCCGCTCGCCAAGCCCGGCAAATACGGCCCCGAATGGAACACCATGGTCATCACCATCGACGGTCCGCACACTGTCGTGTTGCTCAACGGCGTCACCGTCACCGACTACACCGAGGGTCAGCCCGTTCCCGAACGCAAATTCGATTTCGAGCCCCAGCGCGGCCCACGGCCGATGGAAGGCTACATGGGATTGCAAAATCACAGCGACAACGACGTCGTCCTCTTCAAAGAAGTCGCCGTCCAGTCGCTGAAGTAATTTTGGAGTGCGGCAGCCTTGCTGCCGCTTTTCTGTTTGCTTCTGTTCTATCGAGACTCAGGTCGTGCTAGGCTTTGCAATTTCGGATTCTGCGGCGCTGTCAACTGTAAACTGTCGGCTGTCAACTTCCTCGAGGAGCGCATCATGAAAAAAGATCTTTCCCGCCGCGAATTCTTGCAACGCACCGCCGGCGCCACCGGAGCGCTTGCCGCTTCGCCCGCCATTTTTCTCGAACCGGAACACATTGCCCTGCCGATGCAAGCCGCTTCGCCGAGCGACCGAATCCGCTTTGGCATCATCGGCATCGGCATGCAAGGCTCGGGCCTGCTTGCCAACGCCGTGCAGCTTCCCGGCGTCGAATGCGTCGCCGCCTGCGATCTGTACGATGGCCGCCACACGCTCGCCAAAGAAATCGCGGGTGACAAAATCAAAACGACGCGGCGCTACCAGGATTTGCTCGACAACAAAGAAATCGATTGCCTGATCGCCGCGGTTCCCGACCACTGGCACCGCAAAGTCGTCGTCGACGCGGTGACCGCGGGAAAAGACATCTACTGCGAAAAGCCGATGTCGCATTCCGCCGCCGACGGCCTCGCGATGGTTGCAGCAGCGCAGAAAACCGGCCGCGTCGTGCAAATCGGTTCGCAGCGCGTCAGCTCCGTGATCTGCGCGAAAGCGAAAGAGCTTCTCGCCAACGGCATCGTCGGCACGCTCACGCTCGTCGAAGGCTCGCTCGGCCGCAACGATCCCACCGGCGCGTGGGAGTATCCTCCGCCGCCGGATCTTTCTCTCGGTAACTTCGATTGGGACACCTGGCAGGGCGACGCCACCAAGCGCGCCTGGGATGCCGACGCATCGCCAAAATATTTCGCGCGCTGGCGCTGCTGGAAAGAATACGGCACCGGCGTCGCCGGCGACTTGCTCGTGCATTTGGTCAGCGGCATGAACTACATGCTCGGCTGGAACGAGCCGCCGAAGCGCGCCATGGCACTGGGCGACATTTTGCGTTTCAAGGATGGCCGCAACATGCCCGACGTGCACGCCACGCTTTTTGACTACGGAAAAGCGCCGGTTTACCTCAGGCTAAATCTCGGCTGCGACACGCCGGAGATTTACCGCTTCCAGGGCTCCAAAGGAGTTTTGGAAGTGACGGAGTATACGATCACATATTCTCCACAATCAGGCGACGATGAATATCCGAGCTACTACACCTCCAGTTTTCCGCGGGCGCTACGCGACGCGTACTTGAAAAAGTGGCACGAAGACCATGATCCCAAACCGGGGAGAGAGCCGGTGGCCGAGGGCTTCAGCTACCGCGGCGCTTCCTGGGACGAACTGAAACCGCATCTTTGGACATTTTTCCAGGGCGTGCGCAACCACCGGCAAGTGACGGAAGATGCCGTGTTTGGCCACAACGCCGCGCTGGCCTGCCACATGGCCAACGAATCCTATTTTCGCAAAGCCGCGGTTACATGGGATGCGGCGAGCAATAGCATCAAGTCCTAACCTTTCTCACCCTGATTCGCGGCGTACGCGAAGCGCGCGCGTGGTCTGGCATGCACGCGAAAGCTCAGGGATTTGTCATCCTGAGCGAAGCGAAGGATCTCAACCGATCCACAGCGGCAAATTTCAGAATAATTTACTTCCTTCCGCTATTCGTGGCTCGCAGCGTCTACGACCTCACGGTCAGCACCGGGCAGTGCGCGGAAGAGACAACTTTGTAGGCTTTGGTTCCCGGGACGTGACCGGCGAGGCCGGCGCGCGCTTTTGCGCCCATCACGATGAGGTCGACATTGTTTTCCTGCGCGTAACGCAAAATCTCCGCGGCGGGATCGCCGACAGCCATGCGCAATTGCGTGTTGCACCAAACCTCGGCGCCACTCGGCACAAGATCCTGCAGTTGACGCTTAACCGCTTCGCGACGAAGGATTAGGCCGTCTTCGGAATAATCATCCAGATGATGAAGAACGTGAAGCAAAGTCACGGTCGCGTCGTGCTCCTGGCCGAGTGAAAAAGCGTAAGCGGCTTCGCGTTCCGCGCCGAGACCAAAGTCCGTGGCGAACAAGATGTGCTTGAACGCAATGTCCGGTTCCGCCCGGCCGTCCACTGCGGGTCCAACGGTGAGGACAGGCACGACCGATTGCCGGAAGATTTGTTCGGCGCCGGAACCGATGACGAGTTTCTGAACAGCCCCCATGCCGTGCGTGGCCACAACCACCAAGTCGATTTTTTGTCTCTCGATAACTTTGTGGAGCGCCGGCCAGAGCGCGCCTTCCTCAATGAGGACGTCGTGAGGAATGTCCTTCATACGGCCCGAGAAGAGCATTTGCTGGATGTGGTCCTCGGCTTCGCGACGCTGCGTTCGGATCAGCCCGACAGTGACTTCTGGAGCGGCTAGCGGATAGGCGTCGGGTGAAATCACGTGGGTGAGAAAGATGTGCGCCTCGTAACGGCGGGCGAAGGAAGAGGCGTATTCCAGTGCGCGGTTGGAAAACGGCGAAAAATCCGTGGCGACCAGAATCTTAGAAAGTTGAATTTTTTTATCGGGAAGAACTTTCTTTGGAGATGCTCCCATACCCACCTCCCGGGAAAGCAGATCGGGCGCAGGCACAAACCTGCACGCCACACTGGGCACGTCATGCCCCAGAATGACGGGCCACGGGGAAGCGAGCAGGTGGAATCCGGGCTCCTGTAGCAAAGCTAGGACGAGGGTCACGCCAAATCTGTGACGGGAATCACCGAACGCCGTGCCGTGACGCGACCTAGACAACCCAGAATGGCAAGTGTGATTCATGCGGAGATCCGCTCGAGGGCTAGGCGCTGGGCGTCTTGGGTACGTTGCGCGGCGTCTTGGGCAAGTCGTGCCTCGAGGGCTCTTTGGGCGACATAGCTGGGGATATCGAGGACGATGGGGTCTTCGTGGTTGGGGGGATGGAGTTCGCGGTCGATGGCCGGGAGGGTGCGCAGGAGCAAGTTGCAGGTGTAAGCCATGACGGCAGCGCGACGCGGAGCGATTTCGTCGCGGGCGAGGAGCTTGTAGAGTTCGCCGAGGGAGCGGTTGATCTCGACCGCGGAGCGGAATTCCCCAGTTTCACCGATGAGACGTGTGGCGACGGCAGCTTTCGCCTGGTCCTTGCTTTGGGAAGCAGCGTGGTGGTGGCAAAGGCTAGCGCCAGGTTTAGAAACGAGCATGCGGCAGTGGCGGCCACTGGCGGTGCGATGTTGACACATTTGGATTTCAGACGCAGTGGAGCTGGTAAGGAGGGATTCGTTGGTCACGGAGTTTCCTTTCGAGGAGATGGCAAAGAGAGATCCTGCGACTCGCTGCGCTCAGGGCAGGCAGGACTCGCATCCTTGTCGGATGCTCGGTTCCATAATGGGAAGATTTGGGTGCACCCCGGCAGTTTTCGTAAGGGCGATTATGGACTTGACAAAGTAAATGGTGTCTGGTAGCCTTTAGACAGATAGAGAGGTTGCCATGAACCTGATAGAAGTTACCAAGAGATACGCCACCAAGGAAGCCTGCCTAGAATACCTTGAACAGATGCGCTGGCCGAATGGGGTTTGCTGCCTGAAGTGCGGCATCACTGGCCAAGATGACAAGGGCCGCGAAGTCATCTCGAAATTCACCACGAACGAAACCACGCGCGAGCGATTCAGCAAGAAAAAGCAGAAGATGGTGACGGTCAAGGTTCCGGCCCGCAGCCTCTATCAGTGCAAGGAGTGCGGCTATCAATTCAGCGCGACCACAGGCACGATCTTCCACGATTCGCACCTGCCCCTAGAAAAGTGGTTCATGGCCGTGGCGCTGATTATGAACGCGAAGAAGGGAATCAGCGCTCTACAAGTAGGCCGTGACTTGGGGATCGACCAAGCGGACTACAAGACGGTCTGGTATCTCTGCCACAGAATCAGAGAAGCGATGTGCGAGGGTGGATTGCTGACTGGCGTTGTCGAGACGGACGCTACGTTCCTCACGCCAAAGAAACCCCGCAAGGGCAATCCCAAGCGGAAAAAGCAAGACACGGACGTAGTACTCGGCATGAGGGAGCGCGGCGGGAGACTGCGGCTCATTCCTGTGGCAGATGAGAAAATGGCGAGCGTGGAGCCTGTAATTCGCGAGCACATCAGCGGGGATGCGTTGCTGCAAACGGACAAGTTTATGAGCTACGAGATAATCGGGCGTCGGCTCTTTCCGGGCCGTCACCGCATGATCGATCATATACGGACATACGCTGAGGGGGAGAACCACACGAATACGATTGAAAACGCCTTCTCACTTCTCAAGCGCGGCGTCTACGGCACGTTCCACAAGGTTTCGATAAAGCACCTTGGCCGCTACTGCAATGAGTTTTCCTATCGGTTCAACCGCAGAGATTCTCAGAAGCAGATATTTCACGAAACGATGAAGGGATTACTTCGCGGAAACCCGCTGCCGTACAGGAAACTGACGGCATAAAAACTAAACCCCGGCTGGCACCGGGGTCTTTGGGCAAATTCATTCTACTAGGAGTTTGCCCAAATGATTCGGGATTTTATTGCACGGAACGTGGCTTGGTTGGCCCTTCGCTGGCTCGCCGCAGAAGAGTTTCGAGCTTGGGAAGGTCCGAAAGAAGCGATTGTGATGCTTTCGGTGTCAAAAGAAGTTCTACGTTCACGGTTGCTTGCACGCCCAACCGTTGAATCCCCGCTTGTACCAACACCGACAATAATCCTGTATCCGGGTCGTAGTCGAAAGTTAGCGGTAAATCAGTGAGAAATTGGACAGGCATTTATCCTCCTGCGGTGTCGCGGAAGAAATGTCTCTCAGCTTATACAGCTTTCGCAGGGAACAGTGGCTTCGGACTTCTCTTCCTCTGGCTTCTTATCTCTTTGGCGGGGATCGGCGGGGTTCTCAAGAGCTGCGACATCACCGCATCGAATTTGTCTTTCTCGACTAGGATACGGCGCGTCTTCTTCCTTGGCATGGCCGCATGATAGCATGAATTGACGGCTCCGGCAGGATTCGGACCTGCGGAACGTGCTCGCACACGTTCACACCGATTATAAATCGGGCGCGATAAACCTCTCCGCCACGGAGCCGCACGGCAGAGAGCAGCCCAAACGGACTGCTCTCTGCTCACTCTTCCAAGGATTTTTTCTTTTTCTACTTGACTGGTGGGCTTCTACAGGTGCATAAAGACACGTGTAGCCTCCATTCCAAGGAACTGCACAGATTCGACGGTCAGCGAGTTCGCGCTTGCTGGCCGTTTTTGTTTCTAAATTCGCCTCACCTCACCGCAAAACAAAAAATCCCGTCTGCCGACACCTTATGCGTGCTCACTCACTTCTTTCCACGCATCTAGGCTCAAGCGGACGGGACCGAAAATCCGGTTCCGATTCTTTCTCTTGAGCACGACCCTGCCCTTTCTCCTTAGCCGGGTGTGCTCCTATTGCAATTTGAAGGAAAAGCGAAAACGTGTCAAGCGGAAAATGACTGTTTCTTTGTCAAATCCATAATCACCTCGTAAGAATGTGCAAGCAAAGGAGTTAGGGGATACGGAAAACAGAAGAGTGCGTAAGTGATTGAAAGCAAAGAGAGTGAGCGGGGTCACCTCTGTCTATGA
>Ga0187778_10001082_pt1 | contig 19350 bp, 17 predicted proteins | sample 1015_Q2_SP5_20_M_FD_132418 | JGI IMG/M metagenome (GOLD analysis project Ga0187778, IMG submission 132418) | Tropical peat soil microbial communities from peatlands in Department of Meta, Colombia - 1015_Q2_SP5_20_MG | ecosystem: Environmental > Terrestrial > Soil > Wetlands > Peat | place...
CGCGCCGATCTCGAGACCGCGGTTACGGCGGATCGTGGTGGTCACGCCGGCCGCGCGCAGCGCTGCCGCGAAGGCGGCGAGGCGCGGCGGCCGGCTGGGCTGCCACGGCGTGTGGGCCACCGGGTTCATGGGGATGAGGTTGACGTGGGCCAGCCGGCCGCGCAGCAGGGCCGCGATGGCGGACGCGTCGGCCGGGGTGTCGTTGATGCCCTCGATCATCACGACCTCGTAGCTCACCCGCCGTCCCGTGGCCGCCGCATACGCCGTGGCCGCCCGCACCACCTCGTCGACCGGGTAGCGCCGGTTCAGTGGCACCAGGACGTCGCGGAGGGCCGGCCGCGCGGTGTGCAGGGACACCGCCAGGGTGTACTGCGGCGCGGCGGCCACCAGGCGCTCGAGGCCGGGCACGACCCCGCTCGTGCTGATCGTCAGGTGGCGGGCCCCCATGCCGAAACGTCGTGGATCGGTGAGGGCGTCCGCCGCCGCCAGGACGCGCTCGGTGTTGAGCAGCGGCTCGCCCATGCCCATGAACACGACGTTCGTCAGGCGCCGTCCCTCGGCGTTGAGCCGGCGTTGCCAGAAGCGCACCTGGTCGACGATCTCGGCCGTCTCCAGGTCGCGCGCGAAGCCCAGCTCACCGGTGGCGCAGAAGGGGCAGCCGACGGCGCACCCGGCCTGGCTGGAGATGCATGCGGTGGCCCGCTCGCGACGGGCCCCCCGCGCGGGGTAGCGCATGAGCACCGACTCCACGAGTCGCCCGTCGTCGAGGCGGTGGAGCGCCTTCTCGGTCAGTCCGCCGTCGGTCGGTCGGACGGTCGTGTCGCCGAGCGTGTCCAGACGGAAGGCGTCCACCAGCGCCTCGCGCAGGCCCGCGGGGAGGGTGCGGAGCGCCTCCGCCGAGGTGGCGTGCTGGCCCCAGAGCGCGTCGGCCACCTGGCGCGCGCGGTACGCTCGTTCGCCGCGGTCGCTCATCCAGGCCACGAGCTCCCCAGGGGTGAGGCCGCTCAGGCCGGGTCTGCTCATCCGCCCCCCTCTCCCGCGGCCGCCATGGTGCCGAGGAGACCAGGGTGGCCCCGTCGCAGTTCAGCGCCGGTCATCCGTCGGCCGCCGGCCAGCTGGACCTCCTCCAGCAGCAGGCGCCCGTCGCCGACCACCAGGGCGAGCCCGTCACCGCTCCCCACGATGGTCCCCGGCAGCGCGTCGCCTGCCTCCGGTGCGACCGCGGGGCGGACGCGCCAGAGCGTGAGGCGGCCGGCGGTCGTGTCCACGAATGAGCCCGGCCAGGGCTGGAAAGCCCGGACCTGACGTGCCGCTTCGACGGCCGGTCGGGCGACGTCGACCCGGCCATCCAGGCGGCGGAACTGGCGGGCGACCGAGACCCCCTGAGACGGTTGCGGCCGCGCCCGGATCTCGCCGCGCAGCCACGGCCCGAGTCGATCGAGCAGGAGCGCCGCGGCCATCGTCGCCAGGCGTGCCTCCAGCTCCGGGGCCGTCTCGCCGGGTGCGATCGGCGTCTTGCGCTGTGCCACCAGCGGGCCGGTATCCAGGCCGGCGTCCATGCGCATCAGGCTGATGCCGGTCACCGCGTCGCCCGCGGCGATGGCGCGCGCCACCGGCGTCGCGCCCCGCCATCGGGGCAGGAGGGACGGATGCAGGTTGAGAGCCCCGTGCCGCGGGGCGTCCACCACCGCGGCGGGCAGCAGGCGGCCGTAGTCGGCCAGGACGATGAGGTCCGCGGCGGCGGCCGGCCCCGGCTCGGTGTGGACCGCCAGGCCTCGTTCGGCGGCACGGCGCGCCACCGGTGTCGCGGTGGTCGTCCCATGCCGTCCGGCGGGCCGCGGTGGCGCGGTGACGACCCCCAGCAGCGTCGTCTCGGGGGCCCCCGCGAGCGCATCGAGGATGGGCACGGCGAACGCCCCGCTGCCGAAGAACACGGCCGAAACCGGCCGGCTCACTCGACCGCCGCGAGCGCCTCGGGATCGCCGGCCGCAGCCGTGGAGGCCGCGGCCGCTTCGTCGGCCTCCCGCAGCCGGGCTGCGGGGATGAGGTCGGCCTCCGGCCCGAGGGCGTCCAGGTAGAGCTCGCCCTGCAGATGGTCGTACTCATGCTGCATGGCCCTCGCCAGGAGGCCCGAGCCGACGAGCCGCGTCTTGCGGCCGTGGCGGTCCTGGGCCTCGATCACCGCCCGCTCTGCGCGCGCGCGATAGGCGTAGAAGCCGGGCACCGAGAGGCAGCCCTCCAGGTCGGTCTCCTCGCCGCTGCGGCTCACCAGCCGGGGGTTGATGAGCTCGTGGACATGCCCTTCCACCTCGATGACGCAGACCTGCAGCACGACGCCGACCTGGTGGGCGGCGATGCCCACGCCGGGCGCGTCGCGCATCGTGTCGATCATGTCGTCGAGCAGGCGGTGGAGCGTCTTGTCGAAGGTCCGCACGCGTTCCCCGTGGCGGCGCAGGCGTGGATCGCCGAGGGTGACGATCGGTCGGATGCTCATCGGCGGGGAGTATACGGGCGGCCCGTCACAGGAGGCTGTCGGGGTCGACATCGACGCTCCAGGGCGGTCCGGGATCGCCGCCGAGCGTCCGCCCGGGGTCGCTGCCCCGGAGGGCAAGCTGGAAGCGCCACCGCCCGGCCCGCCGGGCCAGGTAGGCCGGCGCCGGCCCCAGCACGACCGTGTCGCTCCCGGCCTCCCCGGCACGTACGCGCAGCAGCGCGGCCATCCGGCGCGCCTCGGCTTCTGCTGCGTCGCGGTCGGCCAGGGCCACGGTCAGCTTGATGACCTGACCGAAGGGCGGTGCGCCGAACAGGCGACGCTGGGCCAGCTCGGCGGCGTAGAAGACATCCGGGTCACCGCCGGCCGCCGCCACCATCGCCGGGTGTTCCGGCTGGTACGTCTGGATGATGGCCCGCCCGGGGCGGTCGCCGCGCCCGGCACGCCCGACCGCCTGCCGCAACAGCTGGTACGTCCGTTCCGCGGCCCGTTCGTCTGGCAGGTTGAGGGCCACGTCGGCGGACACGACGCCGACCAGGACGACGCCGGGCACGTCCAGTCCCTTGGTGACCAGGCTCGTGCCGACCAGCACGTCGACCTCGCCATCGGTGAACGCGTCCAGCACCCGCTCGGCCGCGCCCTTGCGGCGCACCACGTCGCGGTCCAGACGGCTGACCCGCAGGACCGGGTAGCGGTCACGGACCTCCGCCTCCAGCCGCTCCGTGCCGGCGCCGAGGTAGCGGATGCGTGGCGAGCCGCACGCCGGGCAGCGCCGGGCGAGTGGCGCCGTGGCGCCGCAGTGGTGGCACCGCAGGCTCCCGGTCGCGGCGTGATAGACCAGCGGGCGATGGCAATCGGGGCAGACCTGCACGTAGCCGCAGTCGCGGCACAGCACGACGGAGGCGCTGCCGCGGCGGTTGAGGACCAGGATGGCCTGCTCGCCGTGGGCCGGCTGCAGGCCGTCAAGGGCGGCGGCGAGCGGCTTGCTCAGCAACGACCGGTTGCCGGCCGCCAGCTCCGCGCGCAGGTCGACCAGGGTCACCGGAGCGCGCCGGCCCACGACCTGGCCGCCCAGGCGCAGCCGCGTCAGCTGGCCCGAGGCCGCGTGCGCCCAGGTGACCACGTCCGGGGTGGCCGAGCTGAGCACGACCGTCGCCCCAGCCAGACGCCCCAGCGCCAGGGCCGCGTCGCGCGCCTGGAACCGCGGCGTGCGATCGGCCTTGTAGGCCGGGTCGTGCTCCTCGTCCACGACGATGACGCCCGGCTTGGCCAGCGGAGCGAGGATGGCCGTCCGCGTGCCCACGACCACCGGTGCCTCGCCACGCCGGACCCGGCGCCAGCCGTCCGCGCGCTCGCCGTCGGAGAGGCCCGAATGGAGGACCACGATGGGGGCGGCCAGCTCGGCCCGTAGGCGGTCCAGGAGCGGTGCCGCCAGGGCGATCTCCGGCACCAGGACGAGCGCCCCACGGCCGCGCCCCAGGGCGGCCTGGATCGCGGCGGCATGGACGGCGGTCTTGCCCGCGGCCGTGGGCCCCTCGAGCAGGAAGGCGCCGCCTGCGCTGCCCGCGATCGCGACCTCGAGCGCGGCGATGGCCGCCACCTGGTCGGGCGTGAGACTCGTGTCGGCCGGCCGCACCGGCACGCGCCGCTCGGGACGCGCGGCCAGCGCGTGGCGCTCCTCCACCGCCGTGCGCAACTCGATCAGGTGGCGCCGCGCGAGTCCGGCCACCGCGCTGCCGCCGTGACGCTCGGCCAGTTCGGCAGCGGGCCGCGAGGCGGTCGGATCCGTCGCCAGCTGGGCCAGGAGCGCCAGCTGGCGGGGGCCCAGCCGCGGGGGCGGCAGGGCCTGCCCCGCCGCCGCTGCGGCGGCCGCGGCGAGGCCGGCCGCGGTCAGGGTCGCCGAGCGGCGCAGACGCGGGCCGGCGGTCGAGGCCTGCAGGACCCAGGCCAGGTCGATCGCGCCGCTCGCGGCCGCCTCGCGGAGCCTGCGGCCCAGCGCCGCCCGGGCCAGGCCCGGCGGTGCCAGGCGGTCCACGGCCACCCCGGCCGGTCCGGCGGCCGCCAGGGTGGCCAGCACCTCTGGCGGCAGGTCCGCGGCCGGCCCGGCCTGCGCGCCGGGCGCGACCGAGGCCACCAGCGCGAGGCGCTCGAGGAGGCCGGGCGGAAGCATGGCTCGCAGCACGACCGCGGGCGGCGCGAGGTAGTGCTCGGCAAGCCACGCGGCGAGGCGGAGGCCCAGCGGTGGCAGCAGCGGGCCATCGGAGCGGACACGGGCCAGAAGCGACTTGGTCGGCACAGAAGGTTCGGCCGCCGGTCCCAGCACCACACCCAGCGCCTGCCGGCGTCCGAACTCGACGATCACCGCCTCGCCGGGCTCCAGGCCGGCCAGCGCCGGCGGCACGGCGTACGTGTAGGTGCGGTCCCCCGTGGCCGGCGCCTCGACCGCGACCTCCACGAAGACGGGCGCTGCGAGCCCCTTCACACCGCGATGCGGCGATCCGCGTTGAGCGCCCGTTCGGCCGTCAGGATGGCCTGGATGCGGCCCGCCGTAGCGTCCACCTGGCCGTCCTCATTGACCACGACGTAGTCATAGTGGTCTTGCTGGGCGAGCTCGATGGCGGCGTTCCGCTGGCGGAGTTCGAGCTCGTCGGCCGTCTCGGTGGCGCGGGCGCGCAGACGCTGGAAGAGCGCCTCCAGCGAGGGCGGTACGAGGAAGATGAGGAGGGCTTCCGGGACACGTGCCTTGACCGTCGCCGCGCCCTGCACGTCGATCTTGAGGATGACGTCGCGGCCAGCGGCCAGCGCCTCCCGGACGGGGCCGCGCGGCGTCCCGTACAGGTGGCCATGGACCTCCGCCCACTCGAGCAGTTCGCCGCCGACCCGCAGGCGCTCGAAGGCCGCCGGTGACAGGAACCGGTAGTCGACCCCGTCCACCTCGCCGTTGCGGCGTTCCCGCGTCGTGCAGGTCACGACGTAGTGGTACGCGCGTCCGCCGGGCGAGCGACGAAGGGCCTCGATGATCGTGTCCTTCCCCACGCCCGACGGGCCGGAGATGATGATGAGCATCGCCCCGGGGGCTCCCACCGCGGGTCGCTGCGGCGTCGTCACGCCGGCGATCCGGTGCGCAGGGCCTCGAGCACGGCCTCCAGGTTCGTCGGCAGTGGCGCCGTCAGGCGCAGCAGACGGCCGTCCGCCGGGGCCGCCAGCTCGAGGCGCCACGCATGGAGGAACAGGCGGTCCAGGCCGGCCGGGCCGCGCCGGGCCGCGCCGCTGGCGTACACCGGGTCGCCGGCCACCGGGTGGCCGATGGCTGCCAGGTGGACCCGGATCTGGTGGGTCCGTCCGGTGATGAGGTCCAGCTCCAGCAGGGTCCACGAGGCGAAGCGCTCGCGCACCCGGTACCCGGTCGTGGCCGGGCGCCCGTCCGGCACGACCGCCATGCGGGTGCGGTGGTGCGGGTCACGCCCGATCGGCGCCTCGATCCGCCCCACGGTCGCCGGAGGAGCCCCGGCCACCAGGGCGAGGTAGGTCTTCTTGACCCGCCGGGCCTTGAGTTGAGCCATCAGGGCCGCCTGGGCGCGGTCGTCCTTGGCCACCATCAGGAGCCCGCTGGTGTCCCGGTCCAGGCGGTGCACGATGCCCGGCCGGGCGACCCCCGCGATGCCCCCGTAGACGGCGCCGCTGCGGCCCAGCAGGGCGTTGACGAGGGTGCCCGCTGGGTGGCCGGGGCCCGGATGGGTCACCAGACCGGCCGGCTTGTCGACCACCAGCAGATCGGCGTCCTCGTAGACGATCGGCAGGTCCATGGCTTCCCCGGTGAGGTCCGGCGGCCGGACCGGCGGGATCTCCAGGCGAACCGTGGCGCCGGCCGGCAGCACGGTGTTGGGGCGCAGCGGCCGTCCGTCGCGCGTCACGTGGCCGGAGGCGATGAGGCGCTGCACGTGCGCCCGGCTGAGGCCCGACGCGTCGGCCACGAACCGGTCGGTCCGCGAGCCGGCGGCACCGGGGGGCACGGTCAGCGTGGCCGGCTCACCCGTCACCCGTCGGTCGCCCGCGGCGCCTCGGTGGAGACCGGCGGGGCGCCGGCCGCTCCGAGGCGGTCGCCCAGGAAGGTCAAGGCGATGAGTCCGACGATGGCCAGCGAGATGGCCGCATCAGCGACGTTGAAGGTGAACCATCGATCCGTCCCCAGGCCCATGTCGACGTAGTCGATGACATAGCCCAGCCGCAGGCGGTCGAGGAGGTTGCCGACCGCCCCGCCAAGCAGCAGGCCCAGGGTGACCGTCATGAGCAGAAGTCCGCTGCCCGCCGCCCGTGCCTGGAGCCAGACGATGATGGCGATGACGAACAGGCTGGCCAGGGCCAGCAGGGGTGCCGCGGTGCCGAACAGCCCGAAGAGGCCACCGTCGTTGTAGGACTTGGCGATGCGCACGAGGTCACCCACGACCGGTGTCGGGGCGACCAGCCCGGGGATCGGCGTGGACAGATACGCCAGCCGGAAGTTGGCGTCGACCCACCGCTTGGTGATCTGGTCGGCAAGGACGATGCCGCCGGCCAGGAGGCCGAAGACGATCCAGCGTCGCGTGCCGCGCGAGGGCGCGGCGGGCGCTCTCGTGCCGGGAGCCGCGGTCACGCCGCCGCCCCGGCCCGGCGGATGGCCAGCCGGACATCGCCGGTGGAGAGCGCCGCCATCGCTTCGTGGGCGCCATGGTCGCCCGGCCATGGATCACGCGGCCGGATCTCGGTCGCGAGGGTATCCGCCTTCACCCGCTCGAGGTGGGGGGTCAGGGCCGCCAGGAGGGTGCCATCGCCCTCCACGTCGACGGCGATCCCCTCGTCGAGGTCCAGCTCCAGCTGCCGCCGCAGGTCCTGGATGGCCCGCGCCAGCTCACGGGCGTCGCCCTCGGCCACGAGCGCGCTGGTGAGCGTCGTGTCGAGCACCACGACCAGGCCCTGATCGTGGGCGACCGAGGTGCCCGGGCGTGGCGTCGCCTGGACCTCCACCTCGTCCGCCGCGAGGGTCACGCCGCCGAGGGTCACGCTGCCGTCGGGATGCAGCTCGAACTCGCCGGCCCGGGCCGCCGCCATGACGGCCGGGACCGCGGGGCCGAGCCGCCTCCCGATGACCGGCAGCAGCGGGCGCACCCGCCGGGCGAGCAGCTCCGAGTCCGCGCCGATGAGGCGCACGTCGTGGACGTTCAGCTCGTCGGCGAACACCTCGAGCAGGGCCGCCTGATCACTGGGGGCGAGGCCCGCGGCGAGGGTCCCGCCGGGCAGCGCCAGCCAGGCTGCGGCCAGCGGCTGGCGCACCCGCAAGCCTGCCTGTGAGCGCAGGGTCCGCGCCAGGTCGACCGCCCGACGGAGGGTCACCATGGCCGCTGCCAAGGCGCGATCCTCGGGCGTCGCGGGGATCGACGCCGGCCAGCGGGTCAGATGGACCGACGCCGGGACGGCCTTGTCGTGCTCGGCCACGAGCACCTGGTACAGCTCCTCGGCGAGGAACGGCAGCAGCGGCGCGGCGACCTGGGCGGTCGTCACCAGGGCCTCGTGGAGGGTCCGGAAGGCGGCGGCCCGGTCGGCCGGTCGGGCTCGGTGCGAGAAGCGTCGGCGGCTGCGCCGCAGGTACCACGTCGAGAGGTCGTCGATGTGCTCGCCCAGGCGCAGCGCCGCGGCGCGGGCGTCGTATCGCTCGAGCGCGCCGCGCACCTGGCCGGCCAGGTCGTCGCAGCGGAGGGCGATCCATCGGTCGAGCACGTCGCTGCGTGGGCCGCCCGCGAGGGCCAGGCCGCGGGCGCCGGAGCGCGGTGGCTCCCAGCCGGTGAGGCGGGCGTAGCGGACGAGGAAGGCGAACACGTTCCACAGGACCAGCAGCTCGCGGCGGGCGTCGTCGCCGGCCTCCCAGCCGAAGTCGACGTTCTCCTCGGGGCGGGCCCGGGCAAAGGTCCAGCGCATGACGTCGACGCCCATGCGCTCGGCGGCCTCGTCGAATTCGATGGCGTTGCCGGCGCTCTTGTGCATCGGCCGCCCGTCGGCGCCGAACACGAGGCCGTAGCCGAACAGCGTGCGGAAGGGCGGCTCGCGACGCAGCACCGTGCTCATCGCCAGCATGGAATAGAACCAGTTGCGGAACTGGCCGGGGAAGCTCTCGGTCACGAAGTCGGCGGGGAACCATCGTGCCCAGTAGGCCGGGTCCTCGCGGAAGTGCATCGTGCTGAAGGGCACGATCCCCGCGTCGAGCCAGGGGTTGCCCACGTCCGTGATGCGGCGGACGGGTGCTCCGCAGGCGGCGCAGGCGATGGTCACCGCGTCGACCCAGGGACGGTGGGGCGTGTGGCCCTCGAACTCGGCCCACCCGTCGATGGCCCGCTCCCGCAACTCCTCGCGCCCGCCGATGACCGCCACCGTGCCGCACGCGCTGCATTCGTAGATCGGCAAGGCCAGGCCCCAGTAGCGCTTCTTGCTGATCATCCAGTCGTGCATGTTGCGCAGCCAGTCGAGCTCGCGCTCGTAGCCGAAGCCCGGGATCCAGGTGATGCGGTCGACCTGCTCCATGATCTGGTAGCGCAGGCTGGCGTCGACCTGATCGGCGCTCAGGGTCTCTCGTGGCTGGTCGTAGACCGGCCCCATCGAGATGTACCACTCGTCGACGAGGCGGAAGACGAGCGGCGTGCCGCAGCGCCAGCAGTGCGGGTAGCGGTGCTGGTACGGCGCCACGCGGTAGAAGCGACCGGCATGACGCAGGTGGCTCACCACCGGGTCGGTCACGTCGCGCACGTCGCGGCCGGCGAGGAACCCGAAGCCGTCGAGGAAGATGCCGTCTTCGGTCAGGGGCGCGATCATGGGCAGCCCCAGCTGCTTGCCCAGCGCGTGGTCCTCGGCGCCGCAGCCGGGCGCGATGTGGACGATGCCCGTACCCTCCAGTTCGCCGACCTCGTCCCACGGCACGACGCGGTGCTCGAAACCGTTCAACGCGCGCTCCACGGCCGGCAGGTCGTCGAAGAGACCCCCGTACCGCCAGCCGACCAGCTCCTGCCCGCCCTTCTCCTCGAGGACCTCGAAGGAGCCCTCCAGCGCCTGCCTGAGCGTCCCCTTGCCCAGCCACAGCAGCTGGTCGCGCTGGCGTACCTTGACGTAGCGCAGCCCGGGCCCGACCGCGGCCACGACGTTGGCCGGCAGGGTCCACGGCGTGGTCGTCCACACCAGCAGCGACTCGCCGGGGCGATCCAGCAGCGGCATGCGGATGGTCAGGCCGGGATCCTCGCGGTCCTGGTAGCCCTCATTCATCTCCATCTGCGAGATGCCCGTCCCGCAGCGGGCGCACCACGGCATCGTGTCGTGGCCCTTGTACAGCCAGCCGCGGCGATGGCACTCGGCGAGGAAGCCCCAGATGAGGTCGTTGTTCTCGTTGCTGAAGGTGAAGTAGGAGCCGCCCAGCTCGGGCATGCCCAGGCGGCCGACGATCATCTCCACCGAGTCCGTCACCGGGCCGGCCGGGCCGGCGACCGTCACCGTCCGCGAGGGATCCGCCGCCAGCAGGTCGCTCAACCGCCGCAGCTCGGCCGGGTCGTTCCAGTCCATCCACATGCCCAGGCGGATCGACTGCTCGGTCTGCCGGGCGGCGAACGTCAGCACCCGCTGCTTGCACAGGTTCACGAACGGGCCGATGCCGTACTGCTCGATGTCGCGCTTGCTGGTGAAGCCCAGGTCACGCTCGACGTTGACCTCCACCCACAGGCCCTGGCAGTCGAAGCCGTTCTGCCAGCGCTGGTCCTGGCCCAGCATCGCGTGGAAGCGCTGGAAGAGGTCCTTGTAGGCCCGTCCCCAGGCGTGATGGACGCCCATCGGGTTGTTGGCGGTGATGGGGCCGTCCAGGAATGACCACCGCGGCCCGCCGGCGTTCTGGGCGCGCAGGCGGGCAAACGTCTGGCGCTGCTGCCAGTGATCCAGGATGCGGTGCTCCAGCGCGGGCAGGTCCGGGACCGCCTCGACGGTCCGGAAGGGGTGGTCGGCGGGCATCCGCCCAAGTCTAGCCCAAGGCCCCCGGCGCCCGGCCGGGCGATCGCGGGCGGAAGCCCTATCATCCGCCCGATGCAGCCCCAGCCGCCGCAGCCGTCGGGCACGCACTCCCCGTTCGTCGCCGCGTTCCTGTCCTTCCTGTTCCCCGGGCTCGGCCAGGCCTACGCCGGCCATCGCCTGCGCGCCGTGGTCCTGGCTTCGCCGCTCGTCCTCGTGATCGCCTTGCTTGGCGGGATGCTCGTCAGCAAGTCCAGCCGGGACTGGCTCATCGCCCAGTTCGTCAGCACGGACGTGCTCACCGTGCTGCTCGGCCTCAACGTGCTGCTGCTGCTGTACCGCCTCGTGGTGATCGTCGACGCGTACCGCCTGGCGCGCGGTGCGGCCCCGCTGCAGCCCAGCCTCGGAGCCCCGCGCCGGCGGGCCGGCTTCCGACCACTCGGCGTGCTGGGCCTGCTGGCCGTGCTCGTCGTGACGCCGATGGCGCACCTCGGTGTTGCCCGCTACGACCTGCTGGCCCTGGATGCGCTCAACGGTCTCACCAGCACCAACGACGAGCCCTCGTTCGAGCCCAGCGCGACCGACACGGCCGGGACGACCGCGACGGTGGGCTCGACCGGCACGCCAGGCGCCACCGCGACGGCGACGCTGCCCCAGTGGAACGGCACCGGGCGGCTGAACATCCTGCTGGTCGGCAGCGACCAGCGGCCTGGTGACACCTCCTTCAACACCGACACGATGATCGTCGCCAGCATCGACCCGGTGACCAAGCAGGTCGGCATGTTCAGCCTGCCGCGTGACACGGAGGGCGTGCCCCTGCCCTCCTCATGGCCGGCGCACGCCTACTACAGCAACGGCCTCTACCCCGCCAAGATCAACAGCCTGTGGGCCCGGGCAGCCGGCAGCCCGGGCCTCTTCCCCTTCCCGGGGAGCGCCTACAACCGCGGCATGCAGGCCCTCAAGGGCGCCCTCGGCGCGCTCTACCAGCTCGACATCCAGTACTACGTGGCGGTCAACTTCCAAGGCTTCCAGAACATCGTCGACACCCTGGGCGGGGTGACCGTCGACGTCCAGCTGCCCGTCACCGATGACGCCGACCCCCAACCCAATGCGCGCGACCAGAACATCTACATCATGCCGGGCATCCAGCACATGACCGGCGCGCAAGCCCTCATCTACGCCCGGGCACGGCACGCCAGCAGCGACTTCGACCGGGCCCAGCGCCAGCAGCGCGTGATCCTGTCGGTGCGCCAGCAGATGGATCTTTCGAGCCTCCTCGACTTCAACACGCTGGAGGCCCTGGTCAACGACCTCAAGGGCGCCGTGCACACGGACATCCCGTCCAGCCTGTTCCCCAGCCTGGTGAGCCTGGGCGAGCAGCTCGACCTCAACAACCTCCGCTCGCTCGTGTTCACGCCACCGCAGTTCGCCGTCGAGTGCAACAACCCGGCCCTGTCGTGCTACTACTCGCTGACGGCCAAGATCGCGCCGATCCGCCAGGCGATCAAGGACGCCTTCACCATCCCCGCCGCGCTGGCCGCCTCGCGCACGCGGGTGCAGGCGGAAGGCGCCACGATCGACGTCCTGAACGGCACCAGCAACACCGGTCAGGCGACCAACGTCGTGGATTGGCTGCAGTACCAGGGCCTGGACGCCGAGGTCTCCACGATCAACGGCGGGCACGCCGCGACGCTCGGCAACCCCCAGACGATCATCACCGTCTACAACGGGGCGGAGGCCGACCTGCCCGAGACGATCAAGGTGCTGGAGGCCCAGTTCGGGGTGCAGATCGTGACGAAGGACGACCCCACGATCACGACCCAGGACTTCATCCTGATCGAAACGGGCACGCAGACGCCGAGCTTCAAGACCCCCAGCGGGTGAGGTCTCAGTAGACCGGCGTCAACCAGTCGCCGTAGGCGGGCAGGCGACCACGCACGGCGTCGAAGTACAGCGTCATGAGCTGGTGCGTGATCGGTCCGACCGCCCCCTCGCCGACAGTGCGATGGTCGAGGTGCGCCACGCCCGATACCTGCGCGCCGGTGCCGCAGAGGAACACCTCTTCGGCGATGTACAGCTCGCTGCGGTCGATCGAGCGGACCTCCGTCTCCAGGCCCAGCTCCTGGTGCGCCAGCTGGATGAGGGCCGCCCGGGTGATGCCCTCCAGGATGTCGTCGGTCACCGGAGGTGTGATGAGGTGGCCGTCGCGCACGATGAAGAGGTTCTCCGCGCTGCCCTCCGAGGCGTGACCCTCGGCCGTCAGCACGATGGCCTCGTCGTGGCCGTTGAGGTTGGCGTCGGTCTTGCTGAAGGCGCTGTTGGCGTACGCACCGGTGATCTTGGAGCGGGACGGGATGGACACGTCCGACGTGCGCCGCCATGAGGTGGTCATGGCGCTGATGCCGTGGGCGGTGTCGATGTAATCACCGAACGGCAGGGTGATGATCATGAAGTCGTGCTCGAGGTCGTGGAGCCGCACCCCGATCACCTGGCTGGACTTGTACACCGACGGCCGGATGTAGGCGTCCTCGCGGTAGCCGTTGCGGCGCAGGAGCTCCACGGTCAGCTTCACCAGCTCGTCCACCGGGCGAGGCAGGTCCATCAGCATGACCCGCGCGGATGCGCGCAGGCGTGCGTAGTGCTCGCGGCCCTTGAGCAGGTACAGCTGGCCCTGGTCGGCGTTCCAGTAGGCCCGCACGCCTTCGAAGCAGGCCGTACCGTACATGAAGGCGTGGGTCATCACGCTGATCTTGGCCTCGGCGAGGGGGACGAAAGCGCCCTGGAAGTAGCAGTCGGCGGCCTTGGGCTCGGGCGGTTCGGGTGGCGCGGAGGCGGCCGGTTCGTGGGTCAGCATGGCTTCGAGTATAGAGCAGCCCTCGCGAGGCTCCCGGCAGGCTCCCGCTCAGGCAAGCCCGGCCAGGTCCAGGGCGACCAGGGCCAGGAACACGAGGTAGAAGCCCCCGCCCAGGAGGAGCCGCCGGCCCCGGATCGCCCCCCCGCGCAGCAGCGGCCAGAAGATCGCCAGCAGCGAGGCGAAGCCAAGCGCCACGGAGGTGAACGGCACGGCCGTCTCGGTCGTGAAGGACCACGCGGCCGGCACCAGGACGAGCCCCAGCACGGTGGGCACGCAGGCCTGGAAGACCATCGCGCCGGTGATGTTGCCAAGGGCCAGCGTGTCCTTCTCGCGGCGCACCCACAGGAACCCGTTGGCCGCCTCGGGCAGTTCGGTCGCGATGGGCGAGACGACGAGGGCCAGGATGAGCGGAGCGACGCCCAGCAGGTGCGCCCCGTCCTGCACGGCCTGGACGAACACGACGGCGCCACCCACGATGCCGGCCAGGCCCGCCGCGACCTGCAGCGCGATGATCCGCGAGCGCGGCAAGTGCGGATCCCGCCGGTGGTGAGTCCGGTCCAGGCGGTGCAGGCGCAACGGGTTGGGGCGACCGCCCTCGGCCCGCTCCTCGATCAGATGCGCCCGGACGTACAGGGCGTAGATGACCACCAGGCCGATCGCGACAGCCGGGCGGATCCAGCCGATGTCGACCGGCACGAAGGCGGCCCCGATGGCCAGCGTGTACGCCACGGCGAAGACGGTCACGTCCCGCTGGATCGGTGCGCGCTCGGCGGTCACCCGCTCCCCCGTGGAGCGGGTGACGCGCTGTGAGAGCACGGTCAGGCCGACCACGCCCAGGGCCAGCGTGGACAGCATGAACGGCGCGCCCAGGATGGCGCCCACGCCGATCTCGTTGGAGGCCACGGCGCCGCCGCCGAGCAGGATGGCTACGGCGGGGACGGCCGTCTCGGGCAGGGCCGTGCCGACCGCGGCGAGGATGCTGCCGACCGCGCCCTCGGACAGATCCAGGCGGTGGCCCACCCATTCGACACCGTTGGTGAAGAGCTCGGCGCCGGCCAGGATGATGGCGAACGCCACGGCCAGCAGGACGAGGTCGATCACGTCCGTCCCCGCCGCTCAGGCCACGGCCGGGAGCCGGTCAGGGTCGCAGGTGCTGCGGGGCGTACGGGAGCAGCGCGACGTGGCGGGCGCGCTTGAGGGCCACCGATAGCTGGCGCTGGTGCTCGGCGCACGTGCCGGTCTTGCGGCGGGGCTCGATGCGGGCTCGCTCGGAGAGGTACCGCCGGAGGCGGTTGACCTCCTTGTAGTCGATCTGGGCGGTCTTGTCGGCGCAGAAGGCGCAGACCTTCCTGCGGCGGCGATCCCGGTAGTACTCGTCGCGCTTCTTGGCGCGTGCGGTGGGCATCGTGGCGGGTCCTCGTGGTGGGGCTAGAAGGGGATGCTGTCGAGGTCGTCGTCACCCAGCCCGGCCCCTTCGGCCGGGCGGGGCACCGACGGGGCACGGGCCGGCCGGGCGCCGGGCGCCGCATCATCGGGGAACTCCTCGCTGCCCTCGCCGCGGGCGCGCGGCTCGAGGGGCACGGCCCGTTCGGCGAGCAGCTCGGTGATGTAGCGCGTCTGGCCGTCCTTCTCGTACTGGCGGGTCTGGATGCGGCCCTCCACGTACACCTTGCTCCCCTTGCGCAGGCGCTCCGCGGCGCGCTCAGCGGGCTCGCGGAAGATGACGACGCGGAACCATTCCGTCTCTTCCTTCCACTCGCCGGCCTCGTCGCGGCTGTTGCGGTTGACGGCCACGCTGAACTGGGTCACAGCGACGCCACTGGCGGTGTAGCGCATCTCCGGGTCGCGGCCCAGGTTGCCGATGATCATGCATTTGTTGAGCGACATGGCAGGCCTCCTCCCCTGCTGCGGCGGCAGGGTCAGTCGATGGCGGCGGGGGCCGCCTCGCTCTCCGACTCGTCGATGAATTCGCCCTCGGGGACGAACTCGTCGTCCTCCGGCGGCGCCGAGAGATCGGCGTCCCCATCGCCCTCCGCCGGGCCGGTCGCACGGTGGGTCGCGGTAGGTCGCTCGACGCGGGTGACGAGGTGGCGCATGACCTCCTCGCTGATGGCCAGGTCGCGCTCGAGGCCGAGCACGCCGTCGGGCGGCGCGTCGAACACCACGATGTGGTACGAACCTTCGTGGTACGGGCCGATGGGATACGCCAGCCGGCGGCGCCCCCAGGGGCTGACCTTGACCAGCTGGCCGCCGGATCCGCCGATCGAGCGGGTGGCGCGGTCCAGGATCGCCTGGCTCCGGTCGTCGGGCAGATCGGGGCGCAGGACGAGCATGAGTTCGTAACGGCGCATGGGCCGTGGGCCTCCTTCCCATGGGGATGGCTCGGCTCGACGGGACGCGAGGTCGGCGACGGCCGGGCTGAAAGGACCGGCGGAGTCTAACACGGACCGTCTGCTAGACTCCCGCCGCACCCGTCCCACGGTCGTCGAGGTACCGATCCGCTTGCCCTCCAGCTCCGTCCTCCTCCTGGCGAGTGACGCGTCGTCCGCCGAGACCATCCGAACGAGCATGGCGAGGGTGGGCTACGAGGTGGTGGTCACGGCGGACGTGGAGGATGCCTTCCGCCGAGCCGCCGACCAGGCGCTCGTGATCGTGGATGCGCCCGGCGGCGAGCGTGCGCCGCGCGACATCTGCCGCGACCTGCGGGCGACCCCGGCCCTGGCCCGTATCCCCGTCCTGTGCATCGCCCAGAGCAACGACGTGGAGGAGCGTGTCGGGTTCCTGGAGGCCGGTGCCGACGAGGTCATGGTCAAGCCCTTCGATAGCCGCGAGTTGGAGGCGCGGGTGGAAGCGCTGCTCGTGCGCTTCCAGCACAGCCGCGACCTGGCCCCCATCGTGGTGCCCGGCGCGCCCGGCGTGGCCACGCGGAAGCTCATCGCCTTCTTCAGCCCCAAGGGTGGCGTGGGCACGACGACGGTGGCGGTCAACGTCGCGGTGGCCCTGGCGGGCTTCCGCCCCGAGCGAGTCGCCCTGTTCGATCTGGACCTGCAGTGGGGCCAGGTGGCGACCCACCTGGACCTGCGGCCGCGATCCACGGTGGTCGAACTCTGCCGCGACAGCCAGGCGCTTGCCGAGCCGGAGCTCATGCGCACCTACGCCGAGCGCCATGCCTCTGGCCTGGCCGTCTACTGCGCGCCGCCACGTCCCGACCAGGGCGAGCTGGTGACGGGTCCCGACCTGACGCAGGTCCTGGAGGGTGCGCGCCGGGTGTACGACGTGGTCGTCGTCGACGCCGGGTCGCAGCTCGACGAGCGGAGCCTCACGATCCTGGAAACGGCCGACGAGGTGGTCCTGGTCTTCTACCCGGAGATCGCCGCCATCAAGGCCCTGCTGTCGCTCCTCGAGGTGCTGGCTGACGTTGGCGGTGTGGGCAGCAAGACCACCTTCGTCATCAACCACCTGTTCATGCGCGAGCTGCTGAAGACGCGCGACGTGGAGAACACGCTCGGAGCGCGCATCGCGTTCGAGCTGCCCCATGAGCCGGTGGTCCACCTGAAGGCCGTGAACGAAGGCATCCCCGTCGTGCGCGGCGCAGCACGCAGCCCGGCAGCCGAGGCGCTGGTGCGCCTGGCGCAGCAACTGGTGGGCACGACCCATCGGGACGCGGTGATCCTGCCCGACACCCGCAAGGGCCTGGGCTCCCGCCTGCGGCGTGCCTGACGAGGGGTCGCAGGGGGCGGCCGGGACGCCAGAAGGCCCCCGCGGGTAGCTGTCACACCGGGGAGCCCGGGTCCCGCGAGGGCCCTGGCGATGGTGTACCGCAGTCGGTTTGCCGCTGACCTTGCGATGGTGCTTCGGCGCACCGAACCGGCCTCGCAACCGGGTCAGGGCGGGCCGGCGCCCTCCAGGGCGACGTAGACCGCATCCTGGACCTCGGGGGCCTGGAGGTAGCCAGGCAACGCGTGGTGCCACTCCGCTTCGTTGCGGACCTCCGTGGCGTGGATCCGGTCGGGCGGCGCGAAGTCACCGCGCAGGCCCTCCTGGAACGAGCCGTGAGCCACCGGGTCGCCCTTGGCGTGGAAGTTGCGCCACCGGGCAACGCCGGCCGGCAGCTGGATCGGTCGGCTGCCGCGCCAGGCCTGCAGGTGATCCTGCGCCGGCCCCAGCCCGAGCGGCGATCCGACCGTCAGCAGCGTGACGCCCCGAGCGGCGAACTCGGCCTCGCCCAGCACGTCGTACGCGACGACCGATCCCAGTGAGTGAGCCAGCACCACGACGGCGCCCGGGTGCCGCCGGAGGGCGTCGCGGAACCGCTCGCGCATGCCGTCGGCGAGCACGAGCTCACCGTGCAGGTAGCCGCTCACCTCGCGGTAGAACGTGCGCAGCGCATGCGGCATCTCCTGTGACCCGGCCGCGTCGCGCGACCGGTGATCCAGCGGACCCATCGCCGCCGCCAGCCTGACGAGGAACGTGTGGGCGGCATGCTGGTGTCCCGCTGCGACGACGGACGGGTGGAGCAGCTGATACGGTCGCTCCGGGGGTTCGGCCTCGCCGGACACCACGACGTCGCCGGCCGGTGTGACGAGGTCGGCGTAGTACGCGAGGTCCGTCTGGCCGTGCGGCCGCGTCCCGAACAGCAGCTCGTCGTGGAAGGGCAGCCAGTCGGGTTCGGGCGGCTGCAAGCCGGCCCCGTGGACGTGGATGAGGACCGGACGAAGGGCTGCCATCCGGCAGCTCAGCTGGGCCTCGAAGGGCCGACCACCGGGCTCGGGTGCTGCGGCTGGTACACGGGCAACCGGGCCCCGCCGGGCATCGTCATGACGGCGATGCGGCCCCATCGCTCCGTGTGCACCGGCTCGAAGATCGCCCCGGCCGCCGTGAGCCGGGCTATCGTGGCCTCCAGGTCGTGGCACATGAGGTAGAGCTCGTGGCGTTCTTCGTCGGCCGGGTGGACCGCCACCTCTGCCGGCGGCAGGGCGAAGATGAGCCATCCGCCGCCAGCGTCCACCGACGCCAGGCCCAGCGCATCGCGGATGAAGGACCGCGTCTCCTGCGCCGCCGGCGTGAAGATGATGAGGTGTGCCCCGTCGATCATGCGATCCTCCTGACGACCGAGTCTAGACGGCCGGGGCGGCGGGGGCTGCCGTAGAGTCAGGTCATGGCCGACTCGTCCCGTGCATTCGTGCTGCGCCACACCCGGCTGCGGCCGGTCCCAGGGCTCGAGGCGATCCGCCTGCACCTCGCGGACGATGTCGTGAGCCTGTGGCACGCCGTCCAGGTGGAACGGGCCGATCCAGACCCCGCCCTGCCATTCTGGGCCGTCGCCTGGGCCGGCGGCCTGGCCATCGCACGATACCTGCGTGAACACCCGGATGTGGTGGCCGGCCGCCGGGTCTTCGACCTCGCCTCCGGTTCGGGGCTCTGCGTCATCGCCGCCATGCGGGCCGGCGCGGCCGCGGGGACCGGCGCGGACATCGACCCGTACGCCGCGGCGGCCATCACGCTGAATGCGCGCGTTAACGGCTGCCGGGTGTCCGTGCTGCGGCGTGATGTCCTGGACCAGGAGGTGCCGGACACCGACGTCATCCTGGCCGGCGACTGCTGCTACGAGGCGACCCTGGCGGCGCGGCTGCTGCCCTGGCTGCAGCGCGCCGCCTCGCAGGGCATCGACGTCCTGCTGGGCGATCCCGGTCGCCGCTACCTGCCCCGCGAGGCCCTGGCTGAACTCGCCGCGTACGACCTCCGTACGACGAGCGAACTCGACGACCTCGCCCTCAGGCAAGGTCGCGTGTATGCCCTGCGGCCGATGGGCACCTGATCCAACGGCCCAGGCCCTCCCGCGGGACCCCTGCAGCCACGGTCAGGTCTGGCTCCGCGGCGACTGCGGATCGTCGTCGCGACCACGGCAGGAGGGCGCCCCATACCGGGCCATCCGTCACGCCGCGCGGCGCGGCCGCCCGACGCTCCCCACTGGTCGCGACCGACCACGACG
>Ga0187778_10001083_pt1 | contig 19343 bp, 25 predicted proteins | sample 1015_Q2_SP5_20_M_FD_132418 | JGI IMG/M metagenome (GOLD analysis project Ga0187778, IMG submission 132418) | Tropical peat soil microbial communities from peatlands in Department of Meta, Colombia - 1015_Q2_SP5_20_MG | ecosystem: Environmental > Terrestrial > Soil > Wetlands > Peat | place...
ACAGCAGCAGGTGGGATACGTCAACTATCTTGCGCTACTCAGTGCCCGGATGGCCTATCAGCAATCGTTAATCACTCGGGTGCAAGCGCAGGCTAGTCGATATTCTGATACAGTGGCGCTCTTCCAGGCAATGGGTGGCGGATGGTGGAACCGTTCGAATGAACCGGTCGCACAAACGATCTCACAACCTTCCGAACGACGCTGAAGGGGGTGTGGGGCACGTTGACAAGGGGGGTGATACAGGTATGGAAGTGTCCGCAACGGTTTGGTTCTAACTGTCATCGTGAAGTTGTTTGCCATGGGCATGATGATTGCAGTGATAGCATGCGCAGGCACCGCTATGGCTGAGCCCTACGTCGCCCATACCGATGTGGAATTGCGCGTCGGTGAAGAATGGTTGTGCGGGACCTGTCACGCGCACGGAGCCAGGACGAATGTGCAAGTGTTTGCTGATCGATTGTTCCCGATCAAGCCCATTGGGAACGGCATGCTGGAGGTCGGCCCCTACGCCAAAGGCGCTCTCCTTGATGGTGTCGATGTCCCCCAGATTGCGGGAGGAGCTATCGTGGGCTTTCGGTTCAACCGATATGAAATCCTGGTGAACGTGGGACTCGCCTATGCAACGGACAAGATTGGTAGCCCAGACTCTCCAGGCTCTTCGAACGCAAGCCAGACGAATCTGACGTATGACCTCGGCTTTTCATTGAGGTACGACATTCAGCAATATTATGCCTCTGTCGGATACCAACACAATTCCAACGGAGAATCCGCTGGACTGAATGTGTTGGGGAGTAAGGAACATAATCCTGGAATCGATGCGGTGTTTGTCGGTGTTGGCTTTCGCTTTTAGCAGGATGTGAAGGGTCTCTCCTTGTCGTGTGTCTCACAATAGAGAACCCAATCGGATACGCGAATTACAAAACTGCTGTGCTAAATTTGTGCTAGAAATGTGCGCAAAGGGAAGAACTGTTGTAATCCCATCGAATCAGTAGAAACCAAGAAAAGCGTTGATTTTGCCAGAAAAACGGGGAAACCTTCGCAAAATCAAGCCACTGGTAAATGCGATTTGATCGATCTTTTAAGGCGAGGGCCCTGGGTTCGAGTCCCAGGCGGCTCACCATATCTTCCAATAGCTTCTGCGTCTTTTCCTCGTTTGCAGGTCTCTTGGTTACGGTTTTGGTTACAGTTCCCAATCGAGTGAGGCCCTCGACGGCCTGATATAGATGCGTGGGGGAGAGGTGCGCATAGCGGCTCAGCATCGCGGGCGATTTCCAGCCGCCCAAGGCCATAAGCGTTCGATCATTGGCTCCCTGCATCGCCAATCGGGAGGCGAACGTATGCCGGAGGTCATGAAATCGGAATGGGGCGAGCCGTGCCGCCTGCACAGCGCGCTCAAACGCGCGCCGGACACAGCGTGCTGTCTGAGGAAAGATCCGGTCCTGTGGGTGTGGAGTCCTCGCCGCCTTTACCTCGCTGAGCGTCCCCACGACTGTTGAGTTCATCGGCACCCTCCGACGTTCACCTGACTTGGTTTCATTCACAGTCAACACGCCCACATTCCAATCCACATCAGCCCAGGTCAGTCGCAGGAGTTCACCCTGCCGGAGTCCGGTATTCAGCGCGCACAGGACCACAGCCTGATAATGAGGAGGCAGGTGATGCAGCAGACGAGTCTCTTGGTCGTCGGTCAGATACCGCACCAACACGTTATTGGGTTTGGGTGCTTTTACCCGAACCGCAGGGTTCTGCTTCAAGACCCCTAATCGCATGGCCCGATTCAAGGCCGCCTTGAGGACCGTGAGATGTCGCACCAGCGTCGCGGGTTGCTTCCCCTGCAGCTGGAGTTGCGCGAGGACTTGTTCAATCTGACGAGGAGAAATCGTTGCCGCGTCTTGGTCCCCGAACGCCGACACCCAGCGATTCATCCTGGCAAAATCATCCCCCCTGCGGCGCCGCCGCGCATCAACCGCTTGTAGATAGTCCTGGGCGATCTCACGAAAGGGGACGGCCTGCGGCTTGTCGAAAAACTTGCCTTCACGGTGCTCCGCCTTCAGTCGTCCATACAGGGCCTTCGCCTGGGATTTGGTGTCGCACCTGAACCAGCGCTGACGCCCGTGCAGGTAGACCCTGACCCACCAGCCTGGCCGGTCTTTCCGCTGACAAATCCCCCGATCCCGTCCGCCTGCGCGTGCCATGAGGTGTGTCTCCTATCTTCCTGCCCTACTCCTGTTATCGAGGAGCGCGGGATACTATGATCTTTTGCGCCTCTTGCGCGCGTGCTTCCGCTGAGACTTCCTGTGCCTCGGTGCCTGTGATCGATGCGACGGTTCCGGGCGCGTCCGCTGTCTGAATTGCTGCACGTTATGCGCATTCTGGCAACGCAGGGAGCAGTAGCGAGTCCGCTCATCGCCCAGAAAAATGGTCTGATCCCACGGACAGGTGCGAATGAGGCCCGGCCCTTGGAGATCGAGCTGCAGCATTAAGTACATCGCGGCTTCGAGCGAGCGGATATCCCACCCGGTCACCCATCGAGACCGTTTCGCCTCCCATTGCAGTCGAGGATACACAAAGCGCAGGTGGGGATTCACCAGCTCGCGCAGCTTGAACCGCGCGGTGCGGGCCTCCTCGCGCGATCGAGCTTGCTGCCAGGCCTGCGCCCAACTCATCGCCTTCCGGAGATGCTCTTGCGCCGTTCGAAACTCCTCCACCGTGAGTGAGCGGAAGCCTCCGGGCGGCGAGGGTGTGTCCCCATATTGGTTCAGGCGCGCTCTGGCCAGACTCCAGGGGGGAAACTCTTCGAGCTCCTCGGGAGTCGTCTCGTCTCCCGCACAGGCATCCACGATACTCGGACCCTTGCCGTCATCCACAACCCGGAGAAGACCAAAGCGCTGACAGAAGTCCACGATCGCGTCCACTTGAGTGGTGTCCACACTCAGGAACTCGTAGGGGAGCGAGCGCTGGCTTCGGTCAGGGGCGTGGCCTGAGGGGAAATAGAAGTCGAAGAGGTTATACGGAAGGAAGGGGGGTGCCGGATCAAGGGTCTCCCCCTGGACGCTGATCTTGCAGCGTTCCCACGGAGCGGCGAGGTGCGTCAGCGGAACGGACGCCATTGACAAGTCCTCCTAGTAATCATAGAATTACAAAGTACGATATCTATAATACTAGGCCTGTTCCGCTGCTGTGTCAAGCCCTCGTGGACAGGTGCTGCAGGAGATCTGGATGACAGTCACGAGCAAACAGTTGTTGAGCGTCACGGAAGTGGCGACTCGGCTGGGGCTGAAGCCCGCGACGATTCGCCGACTTATTCTCGAGCGGCGAATTCCATATGTGAAATTAGGCCGAGCGGTGCGGATTCCCGTTGAGGCCGTCGAGGCCATGATCGCCGCTTCATACCGGCCCGCGATTGACGAGGGAACGGGTCGGCCATGAAAACCTGTAAGCACCTGTCGCTCCGGCTGATCCGGGGCAAGGGGAGTGTGCGGGCACAGGATCTCGTGACCGAGTTCGACTATTCGCCTGCTACGGCGCGCTCATACTTGGCGTACCTCACTCGTCAGGATCTCCTCCATCGGACGAGCGCGGGACATGCGTTAACCGCGAGGGGCCAGGATCGGCTGCACTTCTTCGAGGTCGTCGGGTGCGGGAACCCCGATTGCCCCTGCTGTGAGAAGAAAACCGGGCACTACACCTGCCCAACGTGCGCATATGAGCTCCCGAGAGCGCAGGCCGCACTAAAACCCGTGTGGGACACGCCGTTCTTCACAAGGGCCGCGGGGGTCTACTGTCCGTTCTGCCACGGACAGATATTCAGTGAAGCCCAAGCGAGCTTTCTTTGCCTGGCGAAGGAGTGACCATGAACGGATGGACCATTAAACCTCTCGGGTGGATACTCTTGCTTGTGATCCTCGTAGGGCTCTACTACCTCGTCGTCACTCGAACTCGCAGGCTGCCACCGACTCCTGAGACGGACATGTAAGCCGCAGGCTCGCTGCGCAAACTCTTCTGGCTTCATCTCCCGTGTATTATCCCCTGACCCTCAACCATCTCAATACCGCTCCTCGCCAGCTTTTTCTCTTAATGTTTTTCATTTCCATTGCGCATTTGTACGGCGATTCTGGTGATCACCAGCGGACAAGCTAGCTTACACGCCTCACGCGGCTTTACTCAGCCTCGTGGTGATGCTAGCTTACGCGGGGAATGAAAAAATAGCCTTATGTTGTCTCCAAGCTATTCTCCCGCACATGGTTCAAAAACCTTTTCAATTCATATTCTGTAGTTCGTTGGAATGTCAGGATTCAGTTTTCCCCGGCTGAGAGACTCAAAAACAAATGAGTATAGGTAGTCGCAAATTCACGTTCCTTGCTCTGTCCCAGTTCATCCACCATCATCTGCTTTGGTTCTTGATCAGCGCCTATGCTTTCGCTGCCGTCTTTCCGGCGGCTGGATTATGGATCAGGAATCTCACCTTTGGCGATTTCTCCATTGCGCACGCGAAACTTCATATTTCCTTGCTCCTGCTCCTTCTGGCCACGCTCATGTTTAATGCGGGATTGGGGGTGAAAACTTCGCACTTGAGATCGCTGTGGAAAAAGACGCGAGTGTTATTCGCCGGACTCACCGCCAATCTGGTTATCCCCATCGGCTACATTTTTCTCGTCACCCTTGTCATGCGGCTATGGTATGAGCCGGACGAAGCACAGCATATCCTCGTCGGCCTAGCATTGGTCGCCGCCATGCCGATCGCCGGCGCCTCAACCGCCTGGGCACAGAACTCCAATGGGAATCTGGCACTGAGCTTAGGATTGGTCCTGTTCTCCACAATCCTCAGCCCTGTAACTACCCCCATGGCTCTGTATGTGTTCGGGGAGATGGCCTCGGAGGAATATGAGGCCATCATCCACGACCTTGCCGCGTATGGATCAGGGGCGTTCTTGGGCCTCTGGATCGTCTTGCCATCGGTGCTCGGTCTCGGTGTGCGGTTCGCAGTACCTGAAGCGCGGCTCGGTGCCGTTATGCCCTTCATCAAGCTCATCAATTCCGCCGTATTATTGCTGTTGAACTACTCCAATGGATCAGTTTCCCTCCCTCGGGCCGTGGCGGACCGCGATTTCGACTTCTTGGCAGTGACGTTGGCGATCACCACGGGTCTCTGCATCACAGCGTTTGCATCCGGCTATGGGCTGAGCCGGCTCTTCAAGGTCGATGAGGCGGAACGTGTCTCCCTCATGTACGGATTGGGGATGAGTAACAATGGAACCGGGCTGGTCCTGGCCTCTCTCGTGCTCGTCTCGTATCCACGAGTCATGGTCCCGATCATTTTTTACAACCTGGTTCAGCATCTGGTGGCTGGAGGGGTACATGAAATGAGAGACCGACCCAGTGGCGATCACAAATCTAGCGCAGAAGTAAGTAACATGCAGAAGTCAAACTTAGGTCCCTACACGCGACCGTTTACTACAGCCGAAAAAGGAGAGCCCAAGAAATGAGTCTTTGGCCAATCTTCGTCACCGTGTTTTTCGCCGAACTGGGGGATAAGACCCAATTGGCAACGCTCTTGTTTGCTGCCGAGCAGAACACGAGCAAAGTGGGAGTCTTTATTGCGTCAGCAGGCGCCCTCGTACTCTCCAGCTTCATCGCGGTCTTGGTCGGTTCCCAGCTCTCTGCCTACATCCCGCCTCGCATCCTAAAATTGACTGCTGGTGTTGGCTTCATTGCGATCGGTATTTGGACACTTATCGACTCAAGAGCCTAGTGCGAAGGAGAAAAACTCGGGTTCAAAAAGAGTTGTTTTTTCACCATCGACAGAGAGCGACGAATCATCAAGCTTTTCAACACAATTGGGCACACAAATCACTGAGGTTTTTGGTCCGTTCGTTATCAGAATCCTATGAGGCTACCGACTTCCGTCGAATAGTCCGCGAATCTGCGAGCCGCAGCCTCCCAGATCGTGCTTTCTGTTGTCTTAATTCAGAATTGGGAGGGCGTTGTGCCTGAAGGACATTCAGACTGCGACAACCACTGGGGGGCAGGTCAATTGGGCACAGCTGTGTCGCAGCGGTGTGCCACAGCCTATGGAATCGAAAGCCGACAAAGCCAATCCGCTCCAGTGCCGTGCAGGGTGAATGCTGATTCGCCGTGTCTGGATCGATTGGCAGACATCAACCAATGCCAATCAGCCAGACAGGCGAATGGTCCTTGGATCGGCCTCGATTGCGCTCGCACAGTTCTTACTCGCTTAAGCCATTATCAAAGCTCATTAGTTAGTTGAGGCGACGATCTCGCCGGTCTGGCGAGACGCCTGTGCTTCAACCAGTTGCATAGCAACGGTGTCCCAGGCCTGCCCTCCCTTTGCGGCATGTTTCGCCCATAGCGCCTCTACTGCTTGATGCGAGACCTGAAACGTCTGGGCTAAGGCGTGAACCTGGACCGCATGGCGAGGAAAGGCCACCGGTTCCGTGTAGGTAGCCGGCTGTGCCTGAGTCAGGTGAGAGGCAACGGTGTCCCAGGCCTGCCCTCCCTTTGCGGCATGTTTCGCCCACAGCGCCTCTACTGCTTGAGGGGACACCTGAAACGCCTGGGCTAACGCCTGAATGTGAACCGATTCCGGGCTCGCGGTCGCTTTGTCAGAGTTGGTCTGGGCCCACCCTATTCCACTGAGTCCAAAGACCACGACGCCCATGACAACGAGCTTTCCGGAAGTGATGGCTCCACGCATGGCTTACCTCCTATTGATTTGGACCGGTTGATAAGGTTGTGTTTGACCCCATCGTCAAATGGTCAGGATTCTATAAATAGACAAGTGCTGTGCCACGGAAAGACAAAATGAAAAATCAATGCGGTTTTGCTTGCAGCCGTGGTCAATTTGAGCGATCTCGCACAGATCGTACAGAGCGAAACAGAATCTTCCTGTCACCCAGGAGACCGCGGAAGGGCCACTGTCATAGCCAATCTTTAAGGAGGGAGTCCGTTTGTATCTTTCCTATCTGATTCCGTGTCATCGCGTCACACATTCACCAAGGGCGTGATAGACCGATCCACCTCGGGTCTTCAGAGGCCGTGAGTGAGCCTGAGTAGGCTGGAGGAGGGTCCGGGCCACGGTTTCCTAAACCGCGGGTCGGGAGTAATCACGCTCATGAATGTCGGAGTCAGAAAGAAACGATACGCATAGCGAGTCTCGAGGCGCAACGGCTCCTCGACTCAATCTCCCATCTCCCTTGCTGCGTTCTTCATGGATGTCATAGAATAAACCATTAAATGTGGAGGATCGCGTGAATCCCAACGTTGTGGGGCTGGGTGTCCTGTCCATCGTATGGTGTACTTTCTCGCTCGCCTGCGGCGGACCAGATACCCCGAGCACCGTGGCGGACAAGGCGTCGTCGAGTTCCTTGCCGGCGAGGAGTGCACCTCCGATCGAGACCATGCTGGTGACGGCAAGTCCCGCCGCCGCGAGCCTGACGTTGTCAGCGCGCCTGACCTTTGCGGAGAATATGTTTGCCAAGGTATCGTCCCCGCTGGCAGGGCGCGTGCTGGAGGTCCGGGTGAAACTGGGACAACCGGTGAAATCGGGGGACGTGTTGCTGGTTATGGATGCGCCGGATATCGCCACGGCGTACTCCGACTATGTGAAGGAAATATCGGAACTCGCGTTGGCCAAGCGGAACTATGAGTTGGCGCTGGACCTCTTCCAGGACAAGGCGGTGCCCCTCAAGGAACTGAAGCAGGCGGAAAATGATTTTACGCGCGAGAAGGCCGAATTCCGACAAGCGAAAGAACGACTTCTCACTCTGCGAGTCCCCGCCGCGGAGCTGGATAAACCGCTGGAAGAGCAAACCATCAATTCTCGCTTCGAATTGAAAAGTCCGCTGACCGGAACTGTCGTAGAACGGAGCGTGACGCCCGGACAATTGGTGGGGAATGAGCCGGCGCAAGTGCTGTTTACGGTCGCGGACCTCGATCACTTGCAAGCCGTTGTCGACGTCTATGAGCGAGACCTTGCCTTGATCACCGTGGGACAGGAAGCCACGGCCACGGTGGAGGCCTGGCCTGGCGAGCGGTTTCCCGCGGTGATTGCTCGCATCGGTGACGTGGTGGATCCAATCACCCGGACCATTAAGGTGCGAGCTGGGATCAGTAATGGGGAGCGAAAGCTCAAGCCCGAGATGTTCGCGAGGCTGACCATTCCGATGGGCAACAAGACATCGTTCATCCTCATTCCTCAGGAGGCTGTGCTTGTGGTGGATGGCGCGAGCCGGGTGTATGTGGAAGCAACCCCGGGGCGCTTTGTGCCACGTGAGATCAAGGTCCAGCCGGTCAGTATCGACCAAGTCAGAGTCCTCGAAGGCCTCACGGCGGGAGAGCACATCGTCGCCAGAGGTGCAGCCTTTCAGCAGACAGCAGAACCCCATTCCTAACGGGTCCCCAGCCAGTGGTGAGAACATTGCCTGAGGTCTGGTTTGGCTCGGGACTCTCTTCGCGATAAATTTCCGCTCCAGGTAACGTAGCCGTTTCTTGAGTCCTCCTTCAGCCTCCTCAGACCTAGGCCAGCTAAGGTTTGGCAACATGTCGATCTTTGGCTGGAGTAGAGTCAGGGACACGGTTTCCTGATCCGCAGGTCACATGTTCAATTTGTATCCAGGTAACAAAATAGTATTACTGTAGGGCCGCTTCCACGTTATACTCGACTGCGAGGTGCTCTTGTCACATTCCGTCATCCTTATAGGAGGTGTCCGATGGTCAGTCACTCCTCGGCAGATTGGCAATCTCTCACGCGGTGCATACTCGTGTTCGGCGTGGCCGTCACCATGGGATTGTTCCTCATGACCTGGGAGACCGGGGCTGCACCATCAGAGCCTGACTCCGCGTCTTCTCCCCCATCTCCCGTCGGACCTAGTCCCAATCAGCCAGGCCAACAACGAGGTGGCCGCAGCACGGAAGCGATGCAGCACATGCGCCAGGCCTGCGCGGCCGACGTGAAAAACTTTTGTGCGCAGGTGAAGCCGGGCGGAGGGCGCATCGTCGAATGCCTTGAAGACCATTCCAAAGAAATATCGGATGAATGCTACGATCTGCTGGAAAAGCGAGCTGAACGCCAAAAAAAAGGAGCGCAGTGATGCCTAGTTAGAAAGTCTACGGATGCCATCACCAGCTCCTCCTTCGCAGTTCCGCGCGACGCTGCTCACACTGCTCATCACTGGCCTCGTTCTCGGCCTGGTCTGGCATTTCATTTATGGTCAACTCACCACGACCCTTCAACAGGAGACCCAGGCTCCTGGCTCGACCACGGACCAGGTTGCTGCGGTTCCCGAAGTCGCTAACCCACCGCCTCCTGTTTCTACGATCCCGGCAGCACCTCTCGCCAGCGCGCCTTCAACTGAGAGCGTCCCCGTTCGGACCATCGAGCCCTCTCATCAGCTGACCTTACCGGAGGAGGCCCACGAACATCGGGGCCTGTCACTGAGTTGCAAAATGGAACTCAAACAACTCTGTAGTGATGTGCAACCGGGTGGGGGACGGCTGAAGCGCTGCTATCGAGAGCGGGAAAGCCAGCTGTCGCTCCCGTGCCAGCAGCAAGTCGAGGAACAGGCCGTGATCAAACGAGTAGCCCAGCAACGAGTGAACGTGTTGTGTGTGGGCGACGTGCGGAAATTTTGCGTCGGCGACAAGCTTGGTCGTGGACACATCTATCAGTGCTTGGAAGACCACTACCGAGAGTTGTCACATGACTGTTATCAGGCGCTCGACCAACTCACGACGAACTGACGTGAAATCCGAGGAAGAGGACAATGCCGGGTTGAGCAATCACATTTCGGTTGGTTGTCCTTTTAAGTGCTAGTCCACTATCTGCCCCGATCATTGCGAGAGCCGTCTACAGCTGGGGATTGATCACTCTGATCGAGAATGCCCCTTTCACTTGGCAAGCGTCTTTAAGGAAAAATACATTTTCACGCGTCCGACGTGTAAGAGGTCTCCGTCCTTCAAATCCACCTGATCCGTCACGACTGTGTTGTTCACCTGAATGGTCTTCCCGGCTCCAGTCGGAACGATGTAATACTGTGGTCCGCGACGGCCGATGATAGCCGCCGTCATCGGAGCGAACCAACCGGTTAGTTTGATGGTGGCGCCGTCCTGCGCCCCGATGCTCGTCAGGTGCTTGGTGAGTTCATACTCACTCTGATCGGTCCGGCCTGACAGCACTTGGATCATCCCGACCTGCTGAGGCGCGGACCCACGTCCATTTCGTATGGAACCGGTCGCCACCATCGTCTTGTCCATCTCGCTGACTGAATGGGATTCCGGTCTCAGCGCCATCTCGCTCTCATCTCGGAAGATCAAGTGATGTTTCCCGAACTTGACCAGGTCGGTGTCCTTCAGTTGCTGTCGATCGATCTTCGCTCCGTTGACAAACGTGCCATTGGTACTTCCCAGATCTTCAAGGAAATAGACGGCATGAATTTTGACAATTCGGGCATGGTGTCCGGAGACCGCCGGATCTTCGACCACAAGGTCGTTCCGATGGTGCCGACCGATCGTAAACTCCGGTTGTGTGAGCTCGATCTCTTTCGCCTCCGCCCCATGCAATTTGATGATCAGCTTTGGATATTTCGGCAGGACGTCGAGCATGATTTTCCTCCTTCAACAATGGAAACAACGTACCGGCGACTTCTTCGAGCGCACTCAATTCTGCCCGTCGGTGAATGCCTTGGTGTAGTCGACGCCGAGCGCCATGACGGCCACCGTGGTCTTGTCACTAGAGATCAATGGGTCCAGATTTTCTCCTGACTCTGCTCAAACGGATACACGTGCAGCATCCAGCCATAGATTTGAGGAAAGAAGTTTCCTCCTGCTTGTTGGCATTCCTGCTCCGTCGCTAGAGAGCCTTTAAAGCCAAACTTGGTCCAATCCATCCTGCGGTTAATCCCTTCCGGCGGGAGACAGATATTCACGTGCGCATGCCATTGCGCCACGCTGAGGGGTATCCGTTCATTCAACCACTCCTCGCTCATCCTCTTCGGGGCCGTGTACATGGCTCCTTCCAATTCGTAGTCGTTCCCAGTCTTTTTGTAGAGGAGCGCGGTAGGGAAGGCTGGGTCGAAGGTGAATGCGGCCTTGAATCCGTTTGCTTTACTGGTGAAGTGATAGTGAAGCGCCGGAATGTCTGGATGGAATGGCACGAACCCCTCCTTCAGGGCCACGCGATAATCTCTGTACTTGACCAAGACCTCTCGCAGGGTGTGAACGATCTGTTCGGCTCGGCTCGTATCATCGGGAGTGGGAGGCCTGAGCGTGGTCCACTTCATGTGAGGGCCCGTGTGCTGGTGTCGTGGAGTCATGGACTCGACCGCAGCCATTTCGTGCTGATGGTCCCCCTCCATCTCATGGGTGCCGTGCTTATCCTCTTCAGCAGAGCCTGCATGAACAACAGCCACCTCCATTAGCAGTGACAGGGTCCCCGCCAGAACTGCTCGCACGACCTTTTGATACTCCATACGACGGCGCTCTCGACGAAGCCCCCCGCTATCGGCGGTGTCCCTCAACATGACGTACCTCTGCAGAATGTTGTGACAGCCGAAACGGCATCCGAGCCATGTGTGGATGTGGCGAAGGATGTATTTGGTGCAGCGTGGGAGGCAGCTGATGAAAGTGGCGAAGCGATGGTGGAAGCGAATGCCGTGACGGAGAGGGCACCACTCGAGATTGAAATGGTTGGTGCTGCGCTGGTATGGACCCATTCAATGAGGGAGGCTGTCCCCCCTGAGTGGGTAAACTGGGCTGATGGCTTGGAGGCTGTTGAGGTAACACGGGGGGTAACACGGGGGGTGTGGCAGGCATCCCAGGTGGAACGACCCTCCAATTGATCGCCCGCTGAACCACCTGGAGATGAGGACTCATGGGCGTGAGATACGCAGCCTGGGCCACTAATCCTCGCACTTGCCACAACCCAACCCAGGGCGTGACGCCGACCGTCGGACTGACCAGGGCCCAGTCTGTCCAGGCTTGGGAAAGCAAAGCGTCTGATTGCACTTGATCGAAGAGCTGCTGGCGTTGCTGAGTGAGTGCTTGGACTTGGTCAGGTGACGCAGCGGTCGCTAGCGCTTGGTTAGTTGCATCGACTTGCTGCTGCAGTTTATCGACCTCAGCTCGAAGGGCCGTCAGCTCATGCTGTGCGTCCTGATTTTTCCGCAATGCGGCGATGGCCTGAGCTACTTCGGCGGGATCTACCTTGGCAGTCAAATCAACGTGAATGATCAGCGTCTGCCCTTCATAACGGAAATTGACCTGCTGATTAATGACGAGCACCATCCCAGCGGTATAAGTGCGGATCTCGTCTCTGGTCACATTCAGATCTTTGACCTCGGTCACACTTTCGAGATAGGTCGCAACTTGTTCGAGCGCGTTCTTCTTCGCCGCCTCGGATGCTAGACTAATCCCATCTTTACGGGTATCCCGATCCCCTAGCCGATATTCCCCACTGGCTGTCACGGTGCGCATTTCGGCAGCGGCAGGTTCCAGAGAAAGATTTAACAGGCATCCGGATACCAGCAGAAGAATGGTGAGAGCCCAGAACCCCTGTGAAAGATTCACATGCGCCCGATGGTTCTTCATAGCTGCTCCTTCGCACTCAAGAGGGTCGGCCGGTGTGTTGAATTCGTCACCTTCACCTGAAGCCAGGTGGATAAACCGTGATGGTTTTAACGAGGCCTCCTTATCTAAAGGTAGCAGATGAGAAAGAGTCCAAAGAGTAAGGAGACGGGCGTGGTCATCATGAGCCCTCCTGTGATGTTCAGAAGCACCAAAACAGACGACCTCGCAAGGCCTCGAACTCTCAAAGTAATTCAATGACTTGGCAATCTGAGCAGGAATTGAGACATTTGCTACACTTCTCCTAATCGACGAGAGCCAAGTAATTCATTAGCTCAAGGAAAGGAGCGACCATGGCGTACTCGAAAATGCTACAGATCGCGATGGTGGTGACGCTGTTGGGAAGTGGGTCTGTCTACGCCCAGAGTGGCGTCCCAGGCAGCGACGGCGCCCAAGATCGCCAGGACTTGCGTCAAGATCGGCGTGACCTTCGACAGGACCGTCGTGACCTCCGACAAGACAACCGCGATGTGCGAACAGACAGACAAGACATTCGGCAGGACGAAGGAGCCCTCCGTCATGATCGGCAACAGTTTCAGCAGGATGAACGCTCAGGAGCGAGTGCTGGGCAACTGCAACAGGACCGCCAAAACCTCCGGACCGACCGTCAAGATCTGCGAGGGGATCGTCGAGACCTGAGAGCCGACCGCCAAGACCGGCGTGAGGATCGACGAGATATTCAGCAGGATCGCCAGGACATGCGGGCAGACCGTCGAGATGTCCAGAGCGATCGTGCGCAACGGACCGGCCGCCGTCGGTAAGCTATTGACTCACAGGTGATCCCAACAACAAGGCGTGGGGCATCTCAACGCGCTCCACGCTTTTTCATTTCGACTCAGGCAATTTCATAGAGAGAAGGTATTTCCGCATCCTTCTCGCAATAGTAAAAACAACAGACTCTCACGATCGTGAACTGGTTTTGACCTCGAGGAAAGAAGAGCAACGTAAGCAGAGGTGATCCTTAATGATGAAACCCAAAGTTCTCGTGATAGATGATGGCGTCGATAGTTGGCACCTGCTGAGCACGGCCCTCAAGTCCCATGACTACTATCCCGTGTGGGCGGCTGATGGGATGCAGGCGATCAGTGCGGCCCGGCACCAGCAACCGGAGGCTATCCTCCTCGACCTTGGGTTGCCAGGCGGGGATGGGTTCTATGTCCTGGAACGATTGAAAAGCAACACCATGCTGAGCGCCATTCCCGTGATCGTGGTCACGGGACGGGATCGGAAGGAAGCCGAGGAGAGGGCGCAGCGGCTGGGTGCGGCCGGCTATGTGCAAAAACCCATCAACGTCGATGAGTTGATCACGAGCCTTCAGCAGGTGCTCGCCAGACAGTCCTAAGCTCCCGAGAAGACTAGTGTGAGTGGATGAAAAGACGGTAAAATGCGTTGTCTCGCGAGCATCACGCCGGACACAAGCATGAACTGCCTCTGCTCCCTCTTACGGGGAACCATCGTATTCTTCTGCCTCGTCCTCTCCGGCTGTTCTCTCCTGCCCTACAACTCGGGCTGGGTCGTCAAAACCGATGGGCACAGGTGGTACCGCCTCTCACGAACATCAAGGCGTTGATTGATGATCGGGCGCCGAGCGAAGCACAATATCCTCTCATGCGGGTGGTACATTCCGAGATAGCCACCTGGCTAGAGAAACGCGGGGTGGTCATGCTCACGATGGCCCGCACGACGATCCAGAATGAGCAGCGATTTCGGCTCACACAAGCGGATGATGAAACGGTGCATCTCGGGCGGATGCTAGGGGCTGACTTGGTTGTATCCTATACGGTGGATTCATCGGTGTCGCTGGTAACGGTCGAGGCTGTTCAGGTGGAGACGGGGGTAATCGCGTGGAGCGGCACAGCGGTCACAGCTATGAATCATGAAGCCGAGGCCATTCGTGCACTCACCTGCCACGCCCTGGCGACGGCGTGGGGAATGGAGTCGCCTGGCCGGTACTATCTCTATCTCTCCGATGTGTGCTGAGGCAGAGGACGGTGACGACAAAATCGTGGACGATCAAGGAATAGACATTGGTTCTTGTGATTCTTGATCCCTAAATGCTGTGCTAAATTTGTGCTAAAAATCTACGCAACCAATGGAATCTATCCGAATCTATGGATTCAGTAGAAACGTGGAAAGACAGTGATTCGTAAAGAAAAACGGGGAAACCTTCGCAAAATCAAGCCGCTGGTAAATGCGATTTGATCGATCTTTTAAGGCGAGGGCCCTGGGTTCGAGTCCCAGGCGGCTCACCATCTACCGTGGTATTTTTACCGACAAGGCTTTTGCCGTCATCGCGGCGAACCTTGACGGGAATGCGAGGGATGATCTAAAGTGAAATGCTTCCATTTGGAGAGCTTCGTATGGCCGAGGCCGGCACCGTACATCATTCCAAACCGATCACGCTGTTGAATCCTAAGCCCGTCGAGCCCGTCATGACCCAACTCGTCGCTGGGTTGGAACGGATTGGGCTTGCCATGAAAAGTCGGACCTGGCGGCGCGAGGGGCGATCGGGTCTTGGGCCATTGCAGCGGCAAGTCTTGGCTGTTCTGCAGTCTCAGCCGAAGCATGTTGCCCAAGTCTCACAGATTGCGGAGGAATTGGCCGTGAGGCTCCCAACCGCGTCGGAAGCCGTGGCAACTCTTGAACGGAAGCGGCTGGTTCGTCGTCGACGCTCGAAGAGCGATGGGCGCGTCGTGACGGTCGAACTTTCTGCGAAGGGACTTCGTGCCGGTTCGGGAAACCCACAGAAACCTAGTGCGCTCATCACGGCCACGGCAACGCTGTCACCGCGGGAACAAGCATCCATGCTCACGGCCTTGATCAAGCTCATCAAGTCTCTTCAGGATCAAGGGGAAATTTCGGTTGTGCGAATGTGTGTGTCCTGCCGCTATTTCAGACCCAACCGTTACGATGATCCTGCCAAGCCGCATCATTGCGACTACGTCAATGCCCCGCTCGGTGACATGACACTCCGTACGAATTGCCCCGAGTATGAGTCGGCGCCGAAGGGGCAGGCTGATGCTGCCTGGGCGGCGTTTTCCAATTCTCGCATCGCTTAGTGGCTGGCCCGTGCGTCGAGGGTATTCGTATCCCAGGCCTTTTGTTATGAAGGGTGGATCATGGCGGAACAACACACTGCAGGACGGTTCACAAGCCGGAGTGCAAATGCACCATCTGACGAATGGTTGGGCGGTGAATCTCATGGGCCGGATCTGAGTCGAGAGTTATGGCAGCGGCATCGTTCTACAAACCTAGCGTCCTTTCGTTGGGCGGTCTCCTCGATATTCATCGCAGGGTTTGCTCTTGGTACGCTGATCACCCTTCTGTTGAGCCCGCGTCGTCATTCATCCTAATTTTTCCCCTCCGTGCTTTTGGTCGTCCGATAGAGGGCGTAATCAGCTTCGATTTGGGTGAAGAGATCGTCGAAGGCGGTCTGCACAACCTGAGCAATAGGATCCTGATCAGAAGCCGTTATCCATCGGACACTCGATCCCACGGCTTCCTTCTCGACGACATAGGATTTGACAGCTGGCCGATCTGCCGGACCAATCTCTGTTTCCAGGCGGAGAATATACCGATACTCCCATCGGGAAAGCATGGTCAGCCACGCTTTCATGATTAGAGCGAGGTCGCCAGGAGCGTCTCCTGCAGCATCAAAGGTTCGCCGTTGTTGAATATAACCGATCGCAGCGGCGCGAAGATCTTTCGCCGGCCACTGAAGCAATGCGATCCCCGGCATGTGGTCGGCACCTTTCAGCGCGAGGAATGGGACAATCACTTGAACGGAGCTTGGTATGGGAGTCTCCGCCACGGTCGGCGGGCTCGGTGCCACGTGGATCTTGTGCGCGCAGCCAGCATTGAACAGGCTAAGACAACAGATGATCGAACCAATCCACTTCAAGACAAGGGAAGGTCTATTCACGGTTTCGGTGAGATGGCGGTGGTTGGACTGAGAAGGTCCACGTCTCGTAACGCCCGTTGGGCCTGCTCGCGGTAGGGTCGTTCCGATGGACTTGTGTATGTGTCGATGATCCGTTGATAAGTTGACCGAGCTTGCGGATACTGCTTCTTGATCGAGAAGTATTGGCCCAACGCCAGCCAGTTGGTAGCGGCTGCTTCATTGGCGGTCTTCATCAAGGCAAACTCGCGCTCGACTTGTGTCGTCCCTTCCCGAGCGGCACGTTTGCGAACAGTCTCACCCATTTGCGATGCCATCCCTTCGATCTGTTCATTCTCATGGATAGCCGCTTCGACTTGGTTGGCTTTGAGATGCCCATAAAAGGCTTCGGAGTGGTCTTTTATCAGGTCTGCTCGTTCTTGATACGTATCGTGGGCGCACCCCCCATAGACAAGTGTTCCTAGCGCCAAACACATCATGGTAACGGCTAGATTGCGTGGCCTCTTCATGCGAATTCTCCTTCGGATTTGTGGAGCACCCAATCTTCCAACTCTGGTTCATCCTACCCTATTACAGGAAGAAAGGCGACGGGGAAGCAGAGAGCACGCTCTAGTGACACATCAACCGGAAATGTGGTAAGAGTCCCCCCTATCGCGCGAGACCTCGCCTTGTCCCCATCGTCTAGCCTGGCCTAGGACGCCGGCCTTTCAAGCCGGCAACACGGGTTCGAATCCCGTTGGGGACACCACCGTTTCTTCCTCCGATCTCCTTCGTCCCATAGATTACCGTGACCGCTTCCGCTCGTTCGGCGAACCGTGCTCTTCAACGTATGGGTTGAGGAAAGTCGTTTAGGTCGAGGAGCTGGAGTTGAGTTTGCTCGGAGGGAGGGCTACACTCAGCGCTCGTTTCTGCAATCTTTGCAATGATCTCTATTTCTCAGAGGGATTCTCTCAGGGTCAAGGAGGAGATGATGAGAGACAGACCGACTCTTGTATGGGTCTTGGCCTTGCTCATGGGTGGCGTGTTTGCGATTGGCGCGGCTGAGTCGCAGGTTGGGAAGGCAGGGGACAAAGACAAGAAGGACCAGGAGGAGGTGGTTTTCCCCATGTCTGAACCGAAAGGGATCGATGGGGCGCCGATGGTGTTCATTCCTGCAGGTTGTTTCACCATGGGGACCAACAACATCGGCTCAGAGGCGAACCAGGGGTTTCCCAATGAGGGTCCGGAGCACGAAGTCTGCTTGAAGGACTACTTTCTCGATCAATTTGAAGTCACGGTCGAGCGTTATATGAAATTTGTGGAAGCTACCAAGCATGATCCTCCATCTCTTTTGGATGATGATGCGATGACGTCAGCTGCCGATCGGCCGGTAGTGGATGTCTCATGGCTCGATGCCGAGGCTTATTGTAAATGGGCCGGCAAGCGCTTACCTACTGAAGCGGAATGGGAAAAGGGGGCGCGCGGGAATGAGGCGCGCCGTTTCCCGTGGGGATTCATGACTCCTTTCCCTGATCTGGCCAATTACAATCGTGGGGACTGGGTCAGCTATGCGGTGACCCTGTCTCCGGTCACCTATGGCGCCACCGGCCTCAACGTACGGTTGGGCATTCAGAAAGGAGGGGGCCGCAGCGCCTATGGCATCTATAATATGGCGGGGAATGCGAATGAATGGGTCGCCGACTGGTACGACCGTGAATACTTTAAAAAGAACCCGCCGAAGGATAATCCCACGGGGCCGGACAGCGGATCCAAGAAGGTCTACCGAGGCGGAAGTTGGATAGATCCGCCCCGCTATCTCCGTGCTACGGCCCGCTTCTCGGCTGAACCCGACTTCCATGATCGCACGATAGGCTTCCGTTGTGCCATGATCACAACCAAATAGGTTACAGTTCCTACCGACCAGAACTTCACTGTAGGAGCGTGGAAGCTTTCTCGTACTAAGTCGTCCGCCTTTCTCGCATGTCTGAACGGTCCGTCACCGCGTTAATTGTCAGCATTATTCTGCTGGGAGTGGTCATCGCTCTTCTTCGGTCACCGCCGCGGTCGCTCCCAACCTCTCGTTCGTCGGGGGTCTCACCAGTACCCGTCGTTGCCCCAGAAGCTGTTCCATTAGTCACCGGTGACGAACCCATCGCGTCCATCTTCATTCGGGCTGGCTGTTCGGTTTGTCATACTATTCCCGGAATATCGGGAGCGGAGGGGCGCGTGGGACCACCATTGTGGTTGGGAACGACGGGAGCGACGCGTTTGGCTGATCCAGCTTACCAGGGCAGAGCCAAAACAATCCGCGAATATGTGATCGAGTCAGTGGTCGAACCGGGCGTCTACGTCGTTCCCGGCTACCCCGCTAATACCATGCCGACATGGTATGGAACGAAGCTGAGTGCGCTGGCGCTTGAAAAAATATCGTCTTATGTGGAATCTCTGCAAGCGCCGGCTTCTCCCTAGGTTCCGTGCTTAAGGTTGAATCTGTGCAGCGGCGGCTGGTAGGGAGCTAGCGCTTTCGGATCGGTGTGACGTTGCCGGAGTTGCCGCCTTGGATCCGAAAGGCGCTGTCGTTCGGATCACCGGCTTTCTTGTCGAGGAGCGCATTGATGGCCTCGTCTCCTCTTAGCCCTTCGATCTTGATCTTCAAGCGAAGGTTGTTCGCACTGTCGGCATTAATCAGGGCCTGCTCCAACGAAATCTTCTCTTCCTTGTACAACTGAAACAAGACGTGATCGAATGTTTGGCAGCCTTCTTCTATGCCCTGCTCCATCGCTTCCTTGAGCGTGTCAACCTCGGCTTTCTTGATCAGATCTTTGAT
>Ga0187778_10001085_pt1 | contig 19334 bp, 20 predicted proteins | sample 1015_Q2_SP5_20_M_FD_132418 | JGI IMG/M metagenome (GOLD analysis project Ga0187778, IMG submission 132418) | Tropical peat soil microbial communities from peatlands in Department of Meta, Colombia - 1015_Q2_SP5_20_MG | ecosystem: Environmental > Terrestrial > Soil > Wetlands > Peat | place...
ACTGCAAAGATCAATGTCCAAAGCGGACGTCGTTTCCCCCCCTTTCGGCATCATGGGCGGAATCGCTACGATGCAGCTGTGAGGGGTTGGGGGCGACGATAATGATGAATCAGTTGAAGCATTTTCGGCGCCGCTATGTCTACCCATTGTTCAGACCGATCGTCCCCTACCGGACGGGATCAAACGCGCCGGGGACACGACGCCCGGCTGGGCGATGCAGTTATAACCACAAGCGGCATGCGGTGATCGAGTGAGTGGTCATTGTACGCTTCGTGAGGCGACCATGAGACGAGGATCGGTACGATTGCTTATCGCCGCGAAATGCGTATGCGTGAGCGCATGCGTAGGGTCTGTTGAACAAGTCGCCACTACGAACTCAGAACAGAATGAGCAGCAGGCCAGCCAGCCAGCAATACATAGCGATGCGTGCGCAAAACTGAGCGAATTAAAAATCGGGATGACGACATCGCAGGTATTATCAACCTGCGGACAGAAACCAATCCGAACTTCAGAAGTCATTACAAGGGATAAAAAAAAGGTAGTCGTGCTGGTTTACGAGAACAGCAGGCTCCAGTTGACGGATGACAAACTAATACAAATTTCGAATCTAAAAAATAACTGACCGGTTTTTGTCAGACCCCAAGCGGACATCCGGTATTCTTTATTTGCCGTCGTTCCAAATATCAGCCGAGAGCTTCCAATCACCCCGGACTCTCTCCCATACCACAAGATATTTTCCCGAAACTTCCTTTGGCGATGGACCTTTGATCATCAAGCTAAAGGTCCCGATCTCACGGATTGTGGAAGGGCTCAACCGCTTGACTTCCAAGGTAGTGACTTTCGGGTTGCTGACCTGCTCCCCCATGGTTTTCCACATCTTGCCGATTGCAGCTCTGCCTCTGACCATCGCGGAGCCAGGCGGGAAAGCGATCGCATCAACAGTGTATAGCTGGGCTAGTCCTTCAAAATCGCCTTTATTGAAAAAATCGGTCCATTTTGCATTCACCGCTTCAATCTTGGCCTTTTGAGCGAGCGCCGGTGCGACCAGCGCCGTTAACAGCACAATCACCAGTGCGACTCTACGCATTAGGAACTCCGTCTCTTAAATTGGGTCGTGACTCGTTCACTATAGAGGCGAAAAAGGGACAAGTCCTCTTGCGGGCCCTCGCCACTGCCGACGAGGTGATCGAATGATTATCGGAATGTTCGCTGTTGGCCCAAAGCGGACACGAAGGGAACCGGTTGCCCCAGAACGCCGAGGGAACGCCAGCCAACAACGGCTAAGCCGACGGCGCCAGAGGCAACCGGCTCTGAGTTCAAAGGTTATGGGAGATCAAACCGGAAAACAAATAGAGTTCAATAAGTCCGGTAGATTGGCTATTTTCTATTGAATTCGCTGGCGAATGCACCGGCTAAGCCTTTATCCGCGAACCACCACGTTATGTATCCTCCGTCGCTGCCGGGGCGCCATTGGCCCCGCCTGGGTTGAATGCCATGCCGCGCATGAAAATTGTACATGGCATTGAGGCGTGGTCCTAAGGTGCCCGACGGTACGACCACATCCACAATATGAGGAAATTGCTGCTCGATAATTTTGGGACTTTGGCTGCCTTTGGAGCGACTCATATTTGAGCCTCGAGAATCACGCCAAGGATATGCAGCGTTTGATCTTTCGCAACGCTGCCTGTTCACAACTCTGGCACAGGCCCGCAATCCTGCTTCGCGCTGGGAGCCTTTGATTTACATCAAAGCCTTTCACACCCGCTGGCATATGATATTTTTCTGTTCGGACGAGTCGCGTCATTACGCGCGGGAGGTGTGCTCCTTGTGGTAGCGTTCGGACTGACCCCGGTAGCCGCCCTTGGGTCCCCTTGGGCGTTGCCGGGGTCAAAAATTTTCCAGGCGAGGGTTCCGCGGCAACGGCACTTCCTCGGACACTATTTTTTAACGACGGCCGTTACACTGTGTCTGCTCGTTAGCAACCGCAGTCAAAACCGATGTACACACTTCTAACAGCCGCTGCCGCGGTGGGCCGGAACAAGACCGCTATCCTGAGGGCTATCAAAGTCGGGAAGATTCCGGCTCTTCGGGCCAAGGACGGTGAAATGCAGATCGACCCCGCCGATCTGTACCGGGTTTTTCCTCCTTTACGGACCGACGACGCGCAACAGAACCACCTGTATCTGTCGCCGTTGTTGATGCCCGCGGGCAAATAGATTCCCGCTTAGACAAACTGCCGTTTTGGCACCTTGGGTGATTGAATTTGTTTGGCCGTGGTACAACTCACGGGCCAACCATTCTGTTTTGAATTTACAAGAGTTTCGAAGTCCCGCGGACCATGCGCTCGACCAGCAAACTCAAGGAAATAATGCAAAGGCGGGCCGCGACGATCGTCCCGGGCACCGCCAACGCCATGTTTGGCCGCGCCATCGAAGAGCTTGGCTTCGAGGCCGTCTATGTGACCGGCGCGGGGATCGCCAATATGGAACTGGGGACGCCCGACATCGGTCTCACGACAATGACGGAGATCGCCGAAACAGTCGTCCGTCTCGCGAGCGCAGTTTCGATTCCGATCATTGTCGATGCCGACACCGGGTTTGGAAACCCTCTCAATATTATCCGCACGATTCGCACGCTCGAACGGGCAGGTGCGGCAGGCATCCAGATCGAGGATCAGATATTTCCAAAAAAGTGCGGACACTTTGCTGGAAAAGAAGTTATCCCGGTCGGAGAGATGCTCGACAAGATCCGTGCAGCCGTCGATGCGCGGCAAGATTCCGATCTGCAAATCATTGCGCGAACGGACGCTCGAGCCGTGGAGGGGCTGGATCGCGCGATCGAGCGCGCCAATGCCTTCCTGAAAGCGGGCGCCGATGCCACCTTTGTAGAGGCGCCCATCAGCGTCGATGAACTCGCCCGCATCCCGCGCGAGGTTCGCGCCCCGCAATTTGCCAATATAGTCTTTGGCGGCAAAACGCCGGATCCCGGCCGGGCGAAGCTTGCTGAAATGGGATTTTCGATCGTGCTCTACGCGAACGCTGTCCTGCAGGCCGCACTCAAGGCAGGCTGCGACGTGCTGCGGGCTCTCAAAAAAGACGGCACGCTGTTGTCGGTGCAGGATCGCCTGGCATCCTTCGAAGAGCGTCAACGGGTCGTCGGAAAGCATGAATGGGACGCCCTGGAGGCCCGCTACCGCACATAAGAGTGAGCTTGTTGCCGGAAGGAAGATGGTCGTATGCTGATGACTGCTGACCGCGGCCCAAAACTCCGGTTAAGCCAACATCCCGGTTCTCAGGGTTCAACGGTGCGGGAGGAATTCAATGACACAATTTTCGAGAATGATACGTGCTGCGCTGGCGGCGCTGCTTTTCTGCCTGCCGTTCGCCGCCGTTAAAGCCGAAACCATCACCGTCACCCATTGGGGCGCACAGTTCTATGGCGCGCCCTACGCGGTTGCCAAGGAAAAAGGTTTCTTCAAGGAGGCCGGAATAGACATAACTGGATTCCTGACTTCGACCGGTGGCGGCACCTCGGTGAGAAATACGCTCGCGAGCGATCTGCCGTATGGAGAGGTCGCGCTTTCAGCCGCACTCGAAGCGATCAAGGCCGGACAGCCGCTGAAGATTGTGAACGGTGGTGTTGAATCGATCGGCGATATTCTTTGGATCGTCAAGCCGGACTCGCCGTTGACCGGCATCAAGGACCTGGTGGGTAAACGAGTCGGATTCACCGCGCCAGGCTCGGTCACCAACATGTTGATCCTGATGTCGCTGAAAAAGGCCGGCATCGACTTGAAGAGCGTGCAGATCGTGCCTGCCGGCGGTATTGGCGCGAATCTGTCTGCTGTGCTGACCGGCGCTCTGGACGCAGCGTTCACCGGTGAGCCAACCTGGACACAGGAAAAAGACAAAGTGAAGCCGGTGTTCTGGGCGAAGGACGTGCTGGGTCCGGAAATGACGCAGACGGTCGGAGTCGTCACCGAGGATTTTATCAAGAGCAATCCTGAAAAAATCCGCGCGATCATTGCGGGACGAGCCAAGGGCGTCGACTTTATTTATGCCCATCCCGATGAGGCGGCGGATATCACAGCCAAGGCCTACAACACGGACCCCAAGCTGGTGCGTGCCGTGTTCCAGCACTTGAAGGAAATTCAGTGGTGGGGCCGTGGCGACCTCCACTACAACGGAATGAATCGCATGGTCGAGGGCATGCAGATTGTGGGCAAGCTCAGCGGCGACGTCGATTGGAGCAAGATCGTCGATCCGTCGTTCCTGCCGAAGGATTTACAGCCGAAATCATGAGCATCAGCCACGCTGAGCTTCGGGAGGTCAGAAAAGTCTTCCCGGCCGCAGGCGGGCAGGGCGACGTCAATGCGTTGGGGCCGATCGATCTCGATCTTGCCAAGGGCGAGTTCATTGCGGTCGTCGGCCCCTCCGGTTGCGGCAAGACAACGCTCCTTGAGATCCTGGCGGGGCTGACCGCACCAAGCGGCGGCTCCATTGCTTTTGAAGGCCGGCTCGTTCACGGCGAGGTGCCCGATGGAATCGGAGTCGTATTCCAGGAGGACGCCAGTCTTCCTTGGCTGACCGTGTCGGACAACATTTCCTTCGGGCTGCGGCGAGAGGGCATGGACGCTGCCGAAATCAAACGCAGGGTTGAAGATGTTATTGCGTTCATGGGGCTCGAGGACTTTGCACGCGCCTATCCGGCGCAGCTTTCCGGCGGCATGCGGCAGCGCGTCTGCATTGCGCGAACACTGGTGCTTGAGCCGCGCCTGATCCTGCTGGATGAGCCGTTTGGCGCGCTCGATCAGCAAACCCGGTTGTTGATGGGCGATGAGTTGTTGCGGCTCTGGCGAAAGACCGGGGCCACGATCTTTCTGATCACGCACGCCATTGATGAAGCGGTCATGCTGGCTGACCGGGTCGCCGTGATGTCGGCCAGGCCGGGCCACTTCATCGATATGGTGAAGACGAATTGGGGGACGGATCGCGATTCTCGCGTGGTGGCCGACGAGCGGTTTGGAGCGTTGACGGGCCGGGTATGGACCCGGCTCCGTGATGAATCGCTCAAGTCCGTTGGCCGCAGCGCCAATCGGCTCGCGGCCGCAGCGCCATGAAACGCGTCACGTTAGTCCGACTTTGCGTGATCGCCGGCAGCGTCCTTGCCGTCGAAGCTTTATGCCGTTTCGGCGTGATCAGCCGGTTGACCTTGCTGCCGCCCTCCGAGATGGCGGCCTATCTGGTGCGCCTGCTGGTGTCAGGCGAAATCAATCAAGCCATGCTGCAGACATTCTCCAATGTGGCGATCGCGTTCGTGCTGGCGATTGTCTTGGGTTTTGTGGTGGGTGCCGTAATCCATGCCATCCCAAGATTGCGGCGCGCCTGTGATCAGTTTCTGGCGTCCTATTATTCGATACCCATTTTCGTCTTCTACCCGTTGTTCGTTTCATTGCTCGGGCTCAACCGCTGGCCGCTGATCATGATCGGGTTCCTGTTCGCCATTACCGCGATGGTCATTGCAACGCTTAACGGGCTCGATCGCGTGCCACCTGTACTGCTCAAGCTGGCGCGCGTCCACCGTATGAGCCGAAGCGCAGAAGCGCTTCGCATCGTGCTGCCGGCAACCGGCCCCTACTTGTTCACGGGCGTAAAACTCGCGCTGGCCTATTCCTTTATCGGCATTCTGGCGGGCGAGTTTATTTTGTCAGGAGGCGGCCTCGGCTACGCCATTGCCTATGCCTACGATGCTTTCGACAATCGAACGATGTACGCGCTGATGCTTTTCGTCCTCGTCGTGGTGACGGCAATAAACTCGGCGCTCTTCATCTGGGAGCAACGTCTCCTGCAGCGGCGGGGCAGGGGATGAGCCCACTATGAGCGTCATTCCCGAAGCGAGCGGATCCGCATACGCCGGTGGCCACGACACCCAGCGCGCAGCGCCGCGGCAATCCTTGCAGCGGCTTCTCGACAGTTTCCTGCTGGTCGCCGCGCTGGTCGTTGTGTGGCAGCTTGTCTACTGGAAAAGCGAGGTCGCGATCACCGGTCCGATCGAGACGGTCAAGACCGCGATCGAACTCCTGAGTTCCGATATCTTCTGGGGCCATGCGCTGGCGAGCGGCCGTGCTTTTGGGCTCTCTTTAATAATGTCTTCGGTCGGCGGCGTTGCCATTGGCCTTGCGCTGGGGGCGCATCGCTTCTCCGGTGCGGTCGCGGCCCCCATCCTGACAGCGCTTTATACGATTCCAAAAGTCACTCTTTATCCAATGGTGCTGCTGATCTTCGGGCTCGGAATTTCGGCCAAGGTTGCCTTCGGCGTCATGCATGGAATTATCCCGGTGGTGATCTTCACCATGGATGCTGTGCGAAATATGAACCCGGTGCTGATCAAGACCGCGCGGGTTTTCAAGCTCTCGCCCACCGAGACGGCCTTTAAGATTCTCATCCCGGCGGTGTTGCCCGAGATTGTGACCGGCTTGCGCGTCGGTTTTTCGTTGACGCTACTGGGCGTCGTCATTGGCGAGATGTTTGCGTCGCAGCAGGGTCTCGGCTTTATGATCATCAACGGTATGAATGTGCACAACGTGCGCTCGCTCACCGCCGTCGTGCTGCTTCTGGTGCTTTTCGCGGTCACGAGCGGCACACTGTTGCTGGCGATCGAGCGCCGCATGCAACACACGCAACGTTGAAATCGACACGAAATCTATTCAGCCGCCTTGAGCATCTTGTACCGATTGCGGACAACGTCCCATTCGTCTGCACCGAACCGGCGGAATACTTCCTTGAGCGGCAAGTCTTTCGGCGGCACCGGATGACGGCCGGTCTGCTTTAGCTCGGCGAGCGCAGCCTCGCACGCCCCAACCACGCAGGTGAAAAGCAGACCTGGCACGATCGCCAGCCGGTATCCCATTTCGCGGGCGGCCGCGAGGTCGATATCCGGCGACTTGCCGAGACGAACGAGATTGAGAAGACAAGGGCCTTTGACGCGCTTTGGCACAGCCGCAAGCTCTTCCATTGTGCGGGGCGCTTCGACGAAAGCCATGTCGGCACCTGCTGAAAGCGCGGCGTTGGCGCGCCTTATCGCTTCCTCGAAGCCAGCGACCGCTCCGCTATCGGTCCGCGCAATGATCATGAAATCCGGATTGCGCCGTGCCTCGGCCGCCGCGCGGATCTTGGCGAGATACGCGTCAAGCGGGATTATTTCCTTGTCGTCCAGGTGACCGCAACGCTTGGGGAAGCCCTGGTCTTCGATGTGAATGCCGGCGACGCCCATGCGCTCATACTCGCGCACCGTTCGTACGACGTTCAGCTCATTGCCATATCCCGTATCGGCGTCGGCGATTACCGGCAGCGAAACGGCAGTGCTGATGCGGCCGGCGTTCTCGATCATTTCGCTCATCGTGAGCAGGCCATAATCGGGATATCCGAATGTCGCCGCGGTGCCGGCACCGGTCATGTAAACCGCCGGGAAGCCAGCCGCCTCTATAAGCCTTGCGGTAATGCCGTCGTAAGCGCCGGGTGCGACGATCAGTTGCTCTTGCTTCATTAGCGCGCGAAACCGGCTGGCCGCCGTCATGGATACCTCCCTCTTTAAGCGCCGTTAGGATACGCCGCGATGGGATCGCTGACCATGGCTCCTACATTCGGAGGGTGCCATTTTGCTCATCCCGTGCGAATGTTTGGGGGGGTCCTGCATGAGTAGCGAAGAACTATCCTTCACCTATTTCCCGGAAAATTATCGCTGGTCGCATGGCCTGCTGATCGGCCTGAACATGGCGCCCTGGGGCGGAGCTGAGATCGGCGAGGTGAACCGCATCGGGCTGAGACTCAAAGGGCATGTCGGTGACGATGACGCGTGGTTTGCGGAATGGGCTCGGGAGGCGCGCACGGTGGAAGCGCGCGGGCGCGAACGAATTGCTGCTGGGCACGCCGTCAGCGGCGCACAATATCTGCGGCGCGCCAGCGCGTACTATCACGTCGGCGAGCGTTTTCTGCAGCCGAAGAGCAAGGAAGGCCTCGAAGCCTATATGCAGGGCGTGCAAAGCTTCCGCGACGCGGCGGCACACATTAGGCGGCCGCGCATCGAGCACATCGAGATTCCCTACGGGGACGCGAGTCTTCCCGCGCTCTATGTTCATGCCGAGCCGGCGAACAAGTCGGGCAAGGTGCCGGCGGTTGTCTTCTTCGACGGCCTCGATGTCACCAAGGAGATTCAATATTTCAAGGGCGTTGCTGATCTTGTCGCGCGCGGCATTGCCTGCCTGATCGTCGACGGACCGGGAAATGGCGAAAGCATTCGTTTTCGTGGACTCTATCTGCGTCCCGATACCGAACACTACGCCACGCCCGTCTGGGAATATGTCGCCTCGCGGCCCGAGATCGATGCAAAACGCATCGGCGTCATGGCCATCAGCCTTGGCGGCTACTACGCGCCACGCGCAGCCGCGTTCGAGCAGCGCTATGCCTGCTGCCTCGCCTGGGGTGCGCAATGGGATTATCAGAAAATCTGGCGTGAGCGATTTGAGCGACTGGCGCGCGCGGATACGCCGTCTCTATCAGTTGCCGCACAACACATCTTATGGGTGTTGAATGCCCGCTCGCAGGACGATGCGCTCAAGAAGCTTGAGCCGTTCAAGCTCGACGGCGTGGTGCAGAAGATCACCTGCCCCTTCCTGATGCTGCACGGCGAAGGCGACGAGCAGATCCCGCTCAGCGAAGCAAAGAAATGCTTCGACGCCGTCGGCTCAAAGCAAAAGACAATGAAAATCTTCAGCCGGGACGAGGGCGGCTATCATCATTGCCAGATCGACAACCAGAGCATCTGCTCGGCAAACATGTGGGACTGGCTTGAGGTGGTGCTGGAGCCGGCGAAATAGTTTCGTTGGCCTGGCTTCGGAAGGCACCGCGGTATGACTGCACCATGCCCAACCGGCGCCATCTAAGTTACGGAAAACACACACCTTTTTTTGTGATGGCTATCACACCGCTATTGAGAGCGATTTTCTATTCTTTCAACCACAGATCAAAAAATGAGGTGAAGCAGTTCAGTCGGTAATGGGGAGTGCGAATGACTGAAGATCTTGTGGCAAAATCGGCGGTGGTGAAACGTTCTGTTGTGATCGGTGGACATAAGACCAGCGTAAGTCTCGAAGATGCCTTTTGGGGACGCCTGAAGAATATAGCGGCCGCACAGAGCGGGACGCTATCCAAGCTGGTCTCAGAAATCGACGAAACGCGTGAAAACAGCAATTTGTCCTCGGCGATCCGGGTGTTCGTACTCGAGCACACGGGTGCAACGGACAAAGCGTAAGATCCGATCAGCTCTGCCTTTGACCTGAAGCGAGCGAACGTTCAGGGCGCGCTTTCGGACGTGACCGCACGGGCTAGCGCGGCAAGAGCGCTGCGCGTGTCGAGAGCAGGCTTCCAGCCAGCCTGTGTAAGTTTGGCGGGGTCGGCGACCAGTGCCCCTCCTACGCGTTGCCATTCGTCGGCGCGGTTGAGGGCTCTTGAAGCGAGTGCAATCAGCGCCGGCGGCACGGGCAACAATCCGGGCCTCCTTCCTTCGCCTTCACGCAATGCCCTGAGGATTTCCGCCAGCGTCAGCGCTGTGGGATCGGCTACGATGTACGTTTCGCCTTTGGCCGCGGATGATGTCAGTGCAAGGTGAACGGCATCGATCAGATTTCGACGCGCGAGCAGGGAGCGGCGGTTGTGGCAGAGGCCCAGCGGCAGCGGCCATGGTTTTCGCGCCAGTTCAATCAGACGCGCGAAATTGCCCTTAACCCCGGTGCCATAAATCAATACCGGCCGCAGAATCGTGTACGGCACATTGGCGGCACGCACGGCGTCTTCGGCGGCGAGTTTGGAACGTCCGTAGGCGTCGGTAGGCCGTGGTTCATCAGTTTCGCGGAGAGTCGTGTTGGATACAGGTCCGCTCTGCGCACGGATCGATGACATGAAAACCAAATGGCTAATGCCCATGGATTTCGCGGTGCTCGCCAATTCCGCGGTCGCCAGGCGATTCACCCGGTCATAGACCTGCTCGGTAATCTCCGGTCCGGCGTGCGCGATGCCGGCAAGGTGAACCACCGTATCGACATCTCTGAGCAGCGGACGCCATTCGACGGAACGCGTCAAATCCGATACGGCAATCACCTCGACCGAGCGCGGAAAAATGTCCGCCGGCGAACGCATCGCTGCCCGCACGGAATGTCCCGCGTTGGCGAACTCAGCGACCAGAGTGCGTCCAATAAAGCCCGATGCGCCGGTCACAAGGATGCGGGTCACGATTTTTGCCGATCGCAAAACTGTGAAGAAAGCCTAATTCGTGGAACTGGAACGCTATTTTCAATTTTGGCGTTGCTTCAACAAGACCATTTTAAGCAGTTCCTGAGGAATACAGGAAGTTTGAACGTCAACCGGGGCCTAAGAGTTTTTAAAATGAACCGACGTGAGTGGTAACTTTTCGATAAGCAGTTGTGGGGAGTTCATCTGCACCCTCCGGTGGGCGCCAGCTTACTGGGTTTCGGCTTTATTGCAGTGTTTTTGAGCGGACTTTTATTAGGTGCATTGTTGTTTGCGCACAAAGGCAACCAGATGCAGGCATCGCATGAGCAAATGATTGCACTTTTCCATGTAGATGGCTTGCCACCAGCGATGCAATAACGGACCGAAGTCGACCGACGAAAACACGTCGGCGCGCACAGCGGATGTGGGCCTGTGCGCTACAAATGCTGCTTACACCCGAAAGTTCAGCCGACAGCCCTGATCGCTTGAGGGCGGTTAGATGACACGCGATACGCGATACGCGCGTGACCTGCGCAATAGGACATTCCATCGACCGTTGTGTTGCCACAGAAAATGAAGTCGACGGTATCGACGCCGTTGATGGGCCAGCGGCATTTGTGCGGCGCCAGGTTAAGGAGTGAGCAAGGCTCCGCGCTGACAACGTCTGCGGCAATAGGCTCAGATGTGAAAAGCGCTCTAAGCGCCAGCCGTTGAGTCAGGACCCGTGGGATCGAACGCTCGCGGCGTGGTCGCGGCGCGGCGGGATTTCTGCCACGCGACAAACCGAGTCTATTGACCTTGCCGATAACTGCGTTGCGCGACACGCCAATCTCATTTGCAATCTGCGCGCAGGACAGGCCGGCGATAACGCCACTCTTCAGCTGCTCAATCCGCAGTGTAGTCCACGTTTCGCGGGGATTTTTGCGGGATGTTTCGATGATGGTCATGTTTGGCCTCGTGACCAGTTGGCGCAGCCAAACCGGGCTGCGGGCAGGGCGAGGTCGAACTGACGCTTACGCAGCGTTTAGAACGAATGCCGGGTCTCCGGGCTGACCGCGAAATCGATACCTTGAACGCACACCACCATCGCAGTCATCGATCCGCATCACGCGATCGTACCGCAACCCGCCATACTCATCGTCGTGGCTCGCGTCTTCGAGCTGGGGCCAATCCTGGAGGTTCTGCCCCAGAAACACGCGAGCCCCGTCGGCAAAATCCATCGCCGAATCAAGCGTTTCATGATTCGATTCGCGCTACAAGTGTTATAATGCCATAATAATGGCCTTATAACTCAGTTGGTGTAACCGATGGCCCGTCCTGAGAATCGTTCGGAGGCGCGAGCGCTCAGCCTCACGCTGCCGCTGGAGACGTTCAACTACCTGGCTCTGCTTGCGACGATGGGAAAGCTCGGTCGCACCGAAAATGAGGTGGCGACGCACATCCTCGTTCGCGAGGCCTACGCAATGCAGGAGCGCGGCTTTCACGAGAAGCGGGTGCCGGCTGCGGACGTGGCCGAATAATTTAGGGCAACCGAATCTTTTCTTCGATTGCAGCGTACGTTTTCAGGTCAGTGGGTTTTTTTGTCTTTGCCTTGTTTCAAGTTTTTACCGCCGGCCTGAACGCCCTTGCTGGCCTGGATGGTCTGGACGCGGTTCGCCTGAATACGATTTGTCTGCACGCTTTGCATGCGCTTCGGTTGCCCGGTCTGCAGTTGTTTACCGGTCTGGACGGCTTGAATGGTCCTGTTGGTTGTCTGAACGCCCTGCACGGATTTGCTGGTCTTGATCCCTTGGGCGCCTTTGCCGGTCTGCGTCCCCTGGATGCCCGTGCCGGTCTGAATTCCCTGCAAGGTCCTTCCGCTCTGAATGCCTTGCACGCCCTGGACTCCCTGTACGCCTCTCGCGCCCACATTGCCGAATTGCCGCTGAAGGTTCGTGTTCTTGAAAGGCACGTTGCCATGATGAGCCGGGTCGAACTTCCAATTCTGGAATTGCCCGCCGCCTGAGACGTTGACGCGGTTGAACCTGCTGTAGAGCGCAGTGTTGGTCTGAATGGCCGCGAAGCCACCGTGTCCCCAATTGTAGTGGTACCAAAGCGCCGGCCCAACGAAGAGCGCGGCACCAAAACCGAACGCGGGTCCGACCACCCACCAACGCGGATACCAGAAGAATGGTGCATAGGCTGGCGGCCAGTAACCGGCGCCGTAGACGGCAAGCGGATCATAGACCGGAACATAGACGTAATCCGGTTCTACCGGCTCGATGACGATGTACTCCGGCGGTCCCACATAAGTTGTGCTCTGAGGCGCCGGAACCCTGCTGACTTTCTGCTCTTTGCTCGACTTGAGATTGCCGGTGGTTTCCGCCTGCTTGCGCAACGCCTGGATCGCAGTCTGGACGTCATCAGGCTGAGCCAGAAAAGCTTCGCCAAGCTGATTGGTCCAATCCAGCTTCTCGTTCATCATCGCCAGGACCTGCGGGACCGACGTCAATCCCTTGACGCTTGCGTCCCAGGGTTCTTTTTGCATTGCCTCTTCGAGCGCGGGACCTTTGACATTCGGATTTTTCTCTGACCAGCGCGCCGCCATCGCGATCTCAAGCGGATAGGTTGAGGCGGCCAGCACCTGCGCCAACAACGCATCGGGATAGAGTGCAATTGGCGCGACCAGCTGCTGAAGTTGCTGCTGGTTAAGGACTTGCTGTTGTGACTGCGGTTGTGGTTGCGGCTGCTGTTGAGGCTGCGGCTGGCTCTGCTGATCTTGGGCCAGCATCGGTGATGACGCGGATGACAGGACCACCGACGCTGTCAGCGTCATGAGCCAATAGCTGCGAATACTCTTTGACTTATCCGGCATGGGTCAATCCTTTGGGCTAACCCTCTGGTCTGTTTGCGGTTCGTCGTGCGGACCGTGGGCATTAGCATCATCGTATGACTCGGCCCCCTCCAAATGAAGGGGGCCAGAAGCAGAATTTCGCGGTGAGCCGGTTCCGGGGTAGTGGGCTTTCGCACGTCCGCTTTTGACCCAAAGCGGACAGCGACAATCACGGCGCGTTGACGATTTGCCTGCACGCGAGCGGCAACCCAGCCAGCGTCAAAACCGATCTCGGTATGCGCGGCGGCGGATGCAATGTCGATTCCTTGAACCAGAAGGCGAGATCGCTACCGCAACCATCGCTTGGGAGCGGCGGAGCGGGCGGCTTGCATTCTGCACTGTCAACCGGACAGGCGATTTGAACATGAAAATGCTCGGCGTGACCGTACCAGGGCCGCACCTTGTAAAGCCAGGTGCGATCAGATCCAGCCTCGCGGCACAGCGCCTTCTTAATCGCCGCATTGACCAGGATGCGGACGACCACCGGATCCTGCGCAGCCGTTCGGATGAGTGCAGTATGTCTGCGGGTCCACACCTCCGGATCAACATCGCGTAGATTGGACCGGACCACATCGGTAGCCGGGCCGAGCTCGCGCTCCTCGCGGCTTTGCACGTGGTCTGGCATCGGTGCGAACCAAATATCGACGTCGAGGCCGATTTGATGGCTGGTGTGCTCGGAAAGCATTGGCCCACCGCGCGGCTGAGACATGTCGCCAATCAATAGACCGTTCCAGCCAACCTTTCTTGCGTTCGTACCAAACCGTTCGATAAAGCGAATGAGCTGAGGATTGCCCCAGTTGCGGTTTCGCGACGGCCGCATGACTTGCCAAGTCGGTCCAGTGATTGGCAGCGAAACGGCGCCGGCGAGACAGCCGTCGAAATCGCCACCGATCGAGCGAGACGGTCCGGGAAACGGCGTCGATTTGCGCGCGAACAGTTCCTTGGCTGGCGTCGACGGTGCTTCCGGGTTTTTGAGCAGTGGTAGTGGCTTGGGATCGAGCGAGCCGGGAAGCATTGGGTCAATCAAATGCTTTTCCTGCGCGACGACGGATCCGGCGGCGGCAAGGACGAAGAGGGCGAGCAGGCAAACGACAGCGCGCATCAGCAACTATACTTTTTAGGGGTTCGCAGGAAACGGCAATCCAATTGCAATCATGCTCGAACATTGTCCGCTTTCGGGGGTAAAACGGACATGACCTTTTGCACCGCATATGTCCGCTAATGACCCAAAGCGGACACGCCGCTTTCGGAGGGAAAGCTAACAACATCTACTGCGAGAGTTGGATATTATTGTCGCGGATGACCTGACCCCAGCGGGTAATTTCGCTCTTCATCATGGCGTTCGCCGCTGCCACCGAGCGCTGTTCTTTTGGGAAAGCCGAAAAGCCTTCCTTCGTCCAGGTTTCGACGATTGCCGGATCAGACACCGCCTCCTGCAAAGCGGCATTGAGCGTATTGATCACGGTCTCCGGTGTTCCCGCCGGCGCGAACAAGCCTTGCCAATAGACGATGTCGAACTTCGGTCCCAGCGCCTCGACCATGCTTTCAACGTTCGGGAGTTGTGGTGATCTTTCTTTCGCTGTGATCCCGTAGGCCTTAAGCTTTCCCGCCGCGATATGCGGTACGACCGATTGCGGCGTGCCGACGAATAGATCGACATGGTCACCCAGGAGATCGTTCATCGCGGGCGCCGCGCCACGATATGGGATGAAGTCGATTTGCACTTTGGCTTCCTGCGCGAACAGCGCCGAAGTGAGATGGCCCGTCGTGCCAAACCCCGGCAAGCCCTCGCGCAAGCGTTGTGTTTTCATCAAGGCGATAAGCTCTTTCAGGTTGTTTGCCGGCAAGCCGGGGCGCCCGACCAGCAACAGCGGGTTTTTGTTGACCAGCATAACCGCGGTGACGGCCTTCTCGGTGTCGAAGGGCGGATTCTTGATCAGCGTGACGTTCGCAGCGATTTGCAGATTGTGCATCAGCAGCGTGTAGCCGTCCGGCGCTGCGTTCACGAGCCGGTTCATGGCAATGATCGTGCTGCCGCCGGTCACGTTCTCGACGATAAAATTCTGCCCGAGCCTCTTGCTCAGAAAATTCGCGACGATGCGCGTCGTTTCGTCGGTGGGCCCGCCGGCCGGGTAGGGCACGATGATGGTGACGATGCGTGTCGGGTACTGTTGCGCGCCTGCTGGAACAGAAACAGCAAGCAGACCGAATACGGCGAGTGCGACGGCACCGATACGCCCCAGCATGACTTCATCCTCCCGGTTATATTTTATAATTTTCAGGAAGCTTACGCTGCGGGAATGACCGGCAACAAGAGGTAGGGCTGACGGCCCGCCGCGAAATGCAGCGTGTTACGGCATGCGAAAATTGCCAGCGGCCGGTCGTCCTTGTCGATATGCAGGAAGGGCCCGACGCCTTTCATCGGATACGGCGCATTCGGCAAGGCGATATCGCGGCCGTCGACCTCGTAGTCCCTGCCGCGTACCGTCAGCGCCAGCCGGTAACCTTGCGGCACCACGATCGACGTTGGCCAGATTTCAATGTCGAGCTCGACAGGCTCGCCCGGCTTGAGCGGCCATTCTTCATCATGGGTGTGCCAGGGCCGATACGGCGTAGACAGCTTCGGATCGAGCTTGCGGTGCGACGCGCGCAGCCAGCCGAGACCGACCGGCGAGCGCGGATCGTTGGAACCAATGAACGTGACTTCCTTGCCTTGAGGATCGAACACGCGCAGCACCAGGAACAGGTCGGCGTCGGTCGCTTCCGATGAAGCCCACAGTTTCGCTGCGACTGGGCCGGTGATTTCGAGATCCTTCTTCATCGCCGGCGTCGAAAACGTCAGGCCGTCGCCGGTCGTCTCGTAGCTTAGTGTCGACGCCTGCGCGGGCATATTCGCACTCAAAGTTTTCCCGTCCGGCTGCAGGAAATATTTCGTCCATTGCGTGCGCGCGAGCGGCCATTCATTCTCGGCGCGCAGAACGAATTTCTCGCCCGGGTGTCGAATGTTGAGCGAAACGCGCGGCTGCTTGTCCCACCCGGTCTTTTCGTCCTTCAGGAAATGCCCGAAGAATTTTTTCTGCAGCGCTTCGCCGTAGTTGCTGTAGAAATGCGTGAAGTGCGTGTGGCCGTGGACTTCAAGCCATTTCTGCTTTGAACCCGCGCGCAGCCAGCCTTCGAAATTGCCGCGCGTGTGCAGGCCCATGCCGCCCCAATTGCCGGCGGAAAGCAGCGGCGCTTCAATATCTTCGAATTTGCCGATGCGCTTGCGGTAATAGTCGTCGAACAACCGGCGGCGCTTGGGCTCGCCCGGCGTGTCGGCGCAGTTTTTCGCAAGCTCTTCCGGCGGCAAGGTCTCCGGCCCGGCGACGTATTCACCCGTCACAACGTTTTTTTTGCCGCGAGAGCCGACGCCGTACTGCACGCTGGCGACCTGGCGCGGATGCCAGTTGTTCAGGAAGTCGCTAAGAATGCCGCCGTGCCGGCAAAGCTCGCGGTAGTAGTCGGACGAGCCCTCCCAGATGCACATGGCGGTGAGGTGAGGCGGCCGTAGCGCGCCGACCGTCCACTGGTTCATGGCGTAATAGGAAATCCCGTTGATGCCGACCTTGCCGCTGCTCCAGGGCTGTGTGCCGGCCCACTCGACGCATTGGTAGAGATCATCCGTCTCGCGCTCGCACCAAACGTCGAGATAACCCGGCGAGCGCCCGGCCCCGCGCGAGTCGATGCGCAGACAGGCATAGCCGTCGGGCACCCACTTCTCCGGATCGACGAGCTCCCAGTTCTGATACTTGTTGCTTGAGCCTTCGAGCACTTCCGGCGCCGCCTGGACGAGCCGGTCCCAAAGCCCTTTGTAGCCTTCCTGAAAGGCAAGCCCCTTGGCGTAGGGGCCATAGCTCAGGATCACCGGATAGCGGCCTTCCGCTGGCGGCCGGAAGATATCGGCGCGAAGAACGATGCCGTCATCCATCGTAATCGGCACATCCCAGTCGATGCGCATTCCGTCGCGTTGCTCGGTTTTTGTTCGGGCCATGCTCACTACAGCTTTCTAGTTCTCACTGCGGGCGATGCCGCTTCACCGCCTCGGGATTGGTGGAATCAGCACCCATGTAGACGCCGCGCTCCCACTTGCGTTTCAGCGGATCGGACACCTTGAGCGTCATTTTACCGATGCTCTGGATTTCAATCTCGACGGTTTCGCCATCCTGCAGCGCGCCGAGTCCTTCGTGATTGGTTCCGCAGGCAAGCAGGTCACCCGAATTCATGGTCATAACGGTCGTCGCAAACTCGATGAGTTCGGGCACGCGATGTTCCATATCATCGGTATTGTAGTTGTGACGCAGCTGCCCGTCGTTCCAGAACCGGACGATGAGATCGTTCGGATCCTTGATCTCGTCGGCCGTGGCGATGCAGGGACCGATCGGCGCGAAAGTGTCGAACGACTTGCCGAGCCAGCTTGTTAGCGGCGTTGCCGGCCACGTGCGGCGGCCTTGCTCGCGCGCGGAGACGTCGATCATCGTTGTGTAGCCAAAGACGGAATTCTTCCAGTCTTTCGCCTTCACCATCTTGGCGGGGCCTTTGATCACAAGAGCGAGTTCGGCCTCGTGCATGAAAATCCACGGTACCGTGTATTCCGGCAGAACGATGGTGTCGCCTGGTCCGACCACCGCGTCCGGGTTCTTCATGAACATGTTGAGCGGACGTGGCTCGCGCTGCGCGTGTTCCCAGTAGTTCGCGATGCAGGCGAGTATTTTCCCTGGCCGTGGCAAGGGCGGCCGCAGACGCACGCGATCGAGCGCGACGCCCTCGCCCTCGTTTCCTTGCTTTTCCAGCGCAGATCGCAGTCTTTCGAAGTTGTCGATAATGCCCTGCATGACCAGTTGTGGCGTGTAATTTTTCGGCACTACGGCCGAGATATCGACTACGCCGCGGTCGGTCAGCAGACCGGGAACGATCGCGCCGTTCGGCGATGTCTGAAAAAGCACGAGTTTCAAGGATTGTCCGCCCGGGTTTCGGTTGCAAGAACGCGCATAATGTCCTCGCTCACGTTGAGTCGTGTGCTTTCGCTCATGGCCGCCCCGAGCTGCGCCTCGTAGGCAATCCGCGCCGGCCGGTGAAACACCAGCACGCGGTCGCCGATCTCCATCGCCTCGCTGATCTGATGGGTGATGAATACGGCCGTCTTGTTGTTCTGCCGCACCAGGCGCACGAATTCGGCGCGCAGATCGCGCGCGGTCATTTCATCGAGCGATGAAAAAGGCTCGTCGCAGAGCAGGATTTCCGGGTCGACAGCAAAGGCGCGGGCAATCGACACGCGCTGGCGCATGCCGCCCGACAGCGCGTGCGGATAGTCGTGCTCATGACCGGCCAATCCGAGGCGGGTAAGCCACTGGCGCGCGGTTTGCTCCGCCTGTTTCGGCTCGACATCGAGAATCTGCAAGCCCAGCAGCACATTATCGAGTGCGGTGCGCCATGGCATCAGGCGATCACCCTGGAAAACGATGCCGATCTTGCCGCGGAAAAAATCGAATTCGCGGAACGGATCGTGTCCGACCACGCGCGCCTCGCCCTCGCTCGGCTCGATCAACCCGGCAACGATGTTGAACATTGTCGACTTGCCGCAGCCGGTCTTGCCCAGCACTGCGACGATTTCGCCGCGGCGAATCTCGAACGACAATTTGTCGACGGCGGTGAATTCGCCACGGCCGTCCGGACGCGGAAAAACCTTGCTCACGTCCCGGAAGCGAATGACTGACTCGCCGTTTTGCATCGGCTACATCGCCCGCTCGGACACTGCGCGATAGCGCAAGAGCCAGCTTTCGATCGCGTTAATGGTCTGCTGCACGACCAGCACGAAAAGCACGAGTTGCAGCGTCCAGGCCATGGCGCCCGCCATGTCGAACAATTGCTGCTGCCGCAGCAGTTGGTAGCCCACGCCACCGGTGGCGCCGACGAGCTCGGCGACCACTACCACGCGCGCGGCGTTGCCGAGGTTGACCTTCCAGGCGGTAAGGATACCGGGCAGGATCGTCGGCAAGATCAGGAAGCGGAACAACGTCCAGCGCGACGGCCGGAACGACATGGTCATCTCGAATAGGTCTTTCGACATCGACCGGAACGCGTCGAGAATCTGGAACGTAAATGCGGGCAGGGTGGTCATGATCATGATGAACAACACA
>Ga0187778_10001086_pt1 | contig 19326 bp, 20 predicted proteins | sample 1015_Q2_SP5_20_M_FD_132418 | JGI IMG/M metagenome (GOLD analysis project Ga0187778, IMG submission 132418) | Tropical peat soil microbial communities from peatlands in Department of Meta, Colombia - 1015_Q2_SP5_20_MG | ecosystem: Environmental > Terrestrial > Soil > Wetlands > Peat | place...
GGGGTGATCTCCGTTCCCGCCTTGGCGTTGGCCATCTGGGCCGCCGTCGGGAAGTAGATCTGCTGCATGGCGAGCTGGTCGTGCACGTTGCTGCTGGCGAAGCTGTAGCCCCACATGAGCAGCGCGCCGGCGGCGACGAGGGCCACCGTGAGGCCGGCACCGATCGCCGTGAGGATCAGATCGAGGGTCTTGCGTCGCATCGCTCCTCCTCTAGGAATTACCTTCTACGACGCAGTCTCTTTGCAGAGCCCCGTCGTCCCCAGAGCCGAAGGTCACGGTGGCGACAGCCAAAGGCCTTAACACGTCCAGGTGAAGGTGGCTGGGCCGCGGTCCCCCGGCCTCGAAGGGCACAGGGGACCGTGCGACGCAAGCACACCAGAGGTCACAGGGAAGCCCTCTGGTGCCGATTCCACGATGATCCGCTCCGAGCGGACGTGCACCGGTGGTTGGTCCCTACGCCCTGGGCCGTAGGACCTTTCCTCACCTTTGACGACAAGGCGCTCACCGCCTGCTGCCACGGGGCCGAGGGGCTGGACCGAAGCTGGATGGCCCGGGAGGCTAGGCTCCACGACGTGCCGCCACGACCGCGGATCGGCATCTTCCTGGTCGGCTGTGCGCTCGCCGGGGTGATGCTCGGCGCGTGCAGCAGCGGGGGAGTCTCGCTGGGCAGCCTGCCCGGTGGGTCGTCGTCCTCCCCGGGGTCCTCCGGGTCCCCCGCCAACCCGAAGGGCGCGGGCACCTGGTCCGCCCTGCAGAGCATCGACCCGGGCAACGCCCTCCAGTGGGTCTCGTGCTCGGCGGTGAACTACTGCGTGGCGGTCGACGGGCTCTCGGGCTCGAGCACCAAGGCCGGGAACGCGCTCACCTATGACGGGTCGTCGTGGTCGGCGCCGGTGTCCGTGGGCTCACCTGCCAGCCTGCTCTCGGACTCCTGCCCGACGTCGAGCTTCTGCGCGGCTGTCGACAACGGCGGGAACGCGTTCACCTACGGCGGGTCGGACTGGACCGCGGCGCAGCGGGTTGCCGCCAACCAGTTCTCCACGGTCTCCTGCGCGTCGTCGTCGTTCTGCGTGGCGGGCACCAACGTCGGTCATGCTTCGCTCTGGGACGGCACCAGCTGGTCCAAGCCGGCCAAGGTCACCGCCAACGGCCAGGGACTGACCGTCGTGTCCTGTCCGACGGCCACCTTCTGCGCTGCGGTCGACGGCACCGACGCTTACACATTCGACGGCTCCTCGTGGTCGTCGGGGCAGACGCTCGGCGCAGCCGGCAGCGGGCCCGCGGACGTCTCCTGCCCGGCACCGAGCTTCTGCGCCGCCGTCGGCAACGACGGAACGGCCTACACCTACAACGGGACCTCGTGGTCGACCGGCACCAAGATCGGCGTGGTCAACGGCACCTCGATCGGCCTGCAGGCGGTCTCGTGTGCCTCGTCCTCGTTCTGCATGGCCATCAGCGAGAACAACTGGTACATGATCTTCAACGGCCACAGCTGGTCCTCACCGGCGATGGTGGGCACGGGCCAGGGCCTCGCCGCGGTCTCGTGTCCGTCCTCCACCTTCTGCATGGCCGTTGACAACGGCACCGACGCCCGCTCCTGGCACGCCTGAGGGGCCTTCGGCCCTGGCCCTCCGGCGCGGGCTGCGTGACGATGCACTGGCCCGCGGCGTCGGAAGGGGGCGGACCGTGCTGGTCGACCTGGCCGGCCCCCCGGCGAGGGGAAGGGACGGTGTAACCAGGGCTTCACGCCGCCGTCACCACCTTTGACGGCCGACGGAGGATCAACCATGACCGAAATCACGTTTACCGCCGACGACGTGCAGTCGCTCGCCGCGAAGCTCGACGCCTTTCAGCCCCAGCTCTCAGAGCGGGAACACGCACTGCTGCTGTGCGTCATCAGGCTGGCCCACGACCGGGTGGAGGAGCAGACCGAGGTGTCCGGGTTCGGCTTCGGCGCTCCCTCGTTCCGGGCGGCCTTCAACCTGGGAATGCCGTCACTCGGCGGGGCCTTCACCGGCGGTTCGGGCGGCTGGGGGCAGGACGCGCCCGGCAGTGAGCCCGGGGGGACGGCACCGGGTGGGGGAGGTTCACCGGGCGGTGGCGGTGGCCCCGCACCCACGCCAGGTCCGGGGCCCGGCCCCTCGGGCTTCCAGGTCATGTTCTGAGTGGCCCTTCATCAGGGGGGGCTGAGGTCGGTCGCCCCTGCCCTGCCACCCGACCGGTAAAGCGCCCTGGGTCAGCAGCGTCGATGTGACCTTCGGCATCGCGTGGAACGCCTTCGTTCCCTGGTCGTGGCACACGACCCTTGGAACGATCGAAAAGTTGGGACCTGCTCGATGGAGGGGGGCCGGACGTGCGTGTATGGCTGGGACGAGGCGGCGTGCTGGTCGTTGTCTTGGCCGGATTTGTCTTGGCCGGATGTGGCACATCCACGTCGACTTCCATCCCGCCGACAACCACGTCGAGCACGAGCGCAACCTCACCCACCACGACGCTACCTAGCATCGCCCCCTACCTGGCGCTGTGGCCATTCCGAACAGTTGCCGACGTTCAGTCATGGCAGCAGGCGTATTCGTCGAGTGGAACCAACGCCTGGCATCTGAACTCCTCGACCACCGCTCTCAACTTCGCCATGGACTACCTCGGATTCACCGAGATCAGTGCCGTTGTCGGGACCACCACGAACGGGACGGGAGCGCACGTCTCCGTGGGTTTCCACCCGACCTCCAGCTCGTCGGTCACCTCCGCCGTCGTGCATCTCGTGCGCTGGGGGACTGGCCCCGATGCTCCCTGGGAGGTCGTCGGCACCGACGACACCACCTTCAGTCTTACAATCCCGGCGTACGGTGCCACTGCATCGTCACCCTTGCAGGTGGGTGGGACGATCACCGGGGTAGACGAGAACATCAGCGTCAAGGTTCGCCAACCCTCGTCCTCGTCAGCAATCGGGTCGTACTGCTGTACTCCGGCAGGCGGCACAGGATCACCGTGGTCGGCGACGGTCTCCTACGCCGGGGCGACCGATCCGGTGCTGACGATCGTCGCCGCTACCGGGGGGCACATCCAGGCAGTGGAGCGCTTCACCGTGACGGGAGTTCGATTCACCGCGCCCTAGGTGGAGGCGGGAGCACCTGCTCGCAAAGCCGATACATCGGCCCCGGCCTGTCCGGCCATCTCAGCAGCGCCGGCCCCGACGCTGGGGGACCGCGGCAAGGCCCTGACGGACCTATCTTTGGGCCCTGGGCTCGGCTGTCGGTTGCCCCGCACAATCGCCCACATGGACAGAGCGGCGGATCTTCGCACCTGCGCCCACTGGCGACTGGCCGTCTGGGGGCTGCGGGTGATCTTCTTCGGGCTGGCAGTCGTCGTGGTCGGCCTCGTCACCCTCGCCTGGTCGACGGAGGCCGGGCAGGCGATCCTGGCCGTCGGCATGGGCATCTATCTCGTCGTCGGCGTGCCAAGCTGCGTCGTCGGCGTCCTGCGCGTCTACCGCGAGGTCCCGCCACCGCGGCCCAACTTCCTCGACCTGCGCTGGACCCTCATCCACGACGCGCTGCACGCCAAGCCGACGGGCGTGCAGGAGCCAGTCGAGGGCCCCGCCCAGGCACCGGAGGCGTTACGGCGCAGCACCCACTGGCGTCCCGCGGTCTGGGGTGTGCGGGCGATGGGTCCGGGTCTCGTCATGGTGATCGCCGGCTTGGTCACCCTTGCATGGAGCGGGGCCGGGATCGCCCTTCTGGCGATCGGGGCGGGCATCTGGATCGTCAGCATGGCCTTCACCCTCGTCGAGCTGCACCTCGCCTACAACGAGTTGGAGTCACCGCGTCCCCTCCACTCGCGCGTGCAGCACGCGCTCGTACACGACGCCCGGCACGGTATCGGGTGACGATGTCGGCGGACATCGGCGTGGGGCCCTTTCTCGCCTTCTCGCACAGCGCAAGCGTGACCGTTGCCGAGGTGGCGTTCCTGCTCTTCATGATCGCCGGGGTCTGGATTGCGGTGGCCTGGCTCTTGTGGAATCGACCTGGCCCCAGCAAGTGGAACCACTTCCGGATGATCGTTGCAGGGACGCTGATAGCAGTTGGCGGGCTGCTCCTCATCATCGCCTCATACTGGGGACAGTTGTTCACCTAGGCGGGGCTCGACTGCAAACCCTCCTCCGACCAGAGCAGCACGAGGAGGGTCCCGGCATTTCCGCCCGACCGCTGCCACCATGGAAGAGTGCGGAAGAGCACCGCAGTTGCTGCTATTGCGGCGATCGCTGCCATCGCACCCGCCTGCTCGGGAACGCAAACGTCCACCACCAGCGCAGCGGCGATCGCCAGCGAATGTCAATCGTCGAGCTTGACCATCTCGAATGGCGATTGGGGCGGGGCAACCGGCTCGATGCTTGGCGATCTTCGCTTTACGAACAACGGGTCGAAGTCCTGCCGTCTTCGAGGCTATTTCGCCATGGCCCTCCTCGATGGCGCTGGCAACCGCATTAGGAGCAGCGTGTTCTACACGAGCCAGGCGCTTCCCAATCCTCCGTCAACCTTGCCGCCTGCGGTGATCCTCCCCCCGCACAAGAACGATTCGGCTTTTCAGACCCTGCAATGGCTCAACTGGTGCGAACAACCCACGCCATCGCAGGTGTCCGTTGAGGTCTTGCTGCCAAGCGGATGGACGAAGCCCTCCGTCATCATTGGCACGGCTCGGAGCGGGACATTCTTTCCCAGGTGCGACGATCCCAACAGGTCGACCTTCATGATCGAAGGGGCCGTCGGACCGCCGCCGCGGTAGTGCGCAGGGGATGGAGCCGTCCCGTAGGTGCCGCGGGCGGCCGCCCCGAGGCGGTCGTAGGCTGGGCTTCGTGCGACGACAACGTCGCTAGGCTTCGCGAGGGAGCCATGGTCGCCACGGTGAAGGAACGGCGGGCCAGTAGCAAGCTGCTCCTCGTACTTGCCGGGCTCACTGTCGTCGCCTACATCGTTGCCCTCGGCACGTTCGACGCCTACGTCGCGGGGACGGCTGACCTCCTCCTCATCGCAACCATCACCACTGGGGTGATCGCCCTTGTCAACCGCTCCCGGCGTTTGCAGCGCTGGTCACTTCCCGCCACGCTCCTGGGATTCGTGGTGGCCGTCGTGGTCCTGACGGGCACGTTGAAGGCGGCGTGGTTGGCCGGCAACCTGCCGTCCTCACACGACCGGAGTTCGGGCGTTCCGTACGTGCTGCTCGCCAGCCTGGCTCCCATCTCGATGACGATCACGGCAGTCATTCTGCGCACCGCCCCCCTACCTGTGGGCCGAAAGCTCGTCAGGATCGAGGTTGTAGGACTCGCCGTCGGATTTCTGCCGTGGATCGTGCTGATGATCACTGGAATCGCTGATTGATGGCTCGACCAGACCGATCGGAAAGATGCCGTGGGCGCCCCCCCTGGCGAGGTCCTGTCGAGCACCCTCGCGGAGCTTGACGCCACCCATCACCCGAGCGGCTCAGGCAGACTTTCCCACGGTACGGCCGGGAAGATCCCCGAGCCGTCGAAACAGAGAGGTGGTCGCTCCCGGTGATCACGATGGGTTCCGCGTATTCGGCGGCGATCCTCGCCGCGTCGAGGCACCATTTCCGGTTCTTCGGCCTGATACTGATCGTGGTTGTCTTGGCCGGAATCGTCTATCTGGCGGTACGCCTGGCGGCCCGCCGAGACACCCGACCCAAGGCCCGCCGCCCGACCGGAACGGACGCGGATAGGCGGGCTGCGTCGATCGGTAGCGTCCGGAGTCCTTCGGGACCGGCCGTGGCGGCAGCAGCCGCGAGCGGCGACAGAACGCCGCGAGAGCCATCCCGGCCGCCGGTGGCCCGGCTCGCCGGCGCGCACAACGGCTGGGCGGTCGAGACGCACGGGCTCACCAAGCGCTTCGGGCCGAACGTGGCGGTCGACGACGTGCAGTTGTTCGTGCCACGAGGCTGTGCATTCGGCTACCTCGGGCCCAACGGGGCGGGCAAGACCACCCTGATCCGCACCCTGCTCGGTCTGACCAAAGCTGACGCCGGCTCGATGTCGTTGCTCGGCGTCCCAGTGCCCAGCCAACGCAGTCGCGCGCTCGCCCGCGTGGGGGCGATCGTTGACGAGCCGCGCTTTCACAGTCACCTGACCGGTCGGGAGAACCTCCGACTCCTGGCGGCGGCGCGGGGCCCCGGCGCCGACGGGCGCATCGCACCCTCCCTCGAACGCGTCGGCCTGGGCGAGCGAGCCGACGACAAGGTCGCCTCCTACTCCATGGGGATGCGCCAGCGCCTCGGGGTGGCCGCCTGTCTGCTCGGAGATCCCGAGCTGCTCATCTTGGACGAGCCGATGAACGGGTTGGATCCCGCCGGCATGCGCGAGATGCGGATGATGATCCAGAGCTTCGTCGAGGAGGGTCGCACGGTCCTGCTCTCCTCCCACCTCCTCGACGAGGTCGAGCGCACGTGCGACGCTGTGGCCATCGTCGACAGAGGCAAGGTGATCCGTCAGGGTTCCATCCACGACCTCGTGCAGGGGGCCAGCGCAGTCGTGGAAGTCGACTGCGCGGATCCCTCCCGGGCGACCCAACTCATCGGCGAGGCCGAGGGGCTGGCCGCCGCCATCGCTACCCGCAACGACGGGATCACCCTGACGCTGCACCCGGGGGCGACCCGGGACACCGTGGCCGAGATCAACCGCCGGCTCGTCGAGGCCAGCGTCGCCGTCTACCGGCTCCAGGAGTCCCGGACTTCCCTGGAGGAGTGGTTCCTCTCCGTCACCAGTCGCCTCGGGGAGCACGAATGAGCGTCGGCCCGCCATCCCTGCCCTCGCCGGGCGTCCCCGGCGCCGCAGTGCAGACCGAGCGACCGACCCCGGCGCCGACGGGCGCATCGGGTCCGTCGCGCCGTGAGGGTGACGGCGGGCGAGGCTCGTTTGTGCCGACCTGGCCTCTCATCGCCACCAAGTTCCTGGAGCTTCGCAAGCGCCGGGGACTCATGGTGGCGGTGCTCCTGCTCACGGTCGGCCTGCCAGTCGTCGTGCTGGGCATCCGATTGCTCTTCCACCTGGTCGCGCCGCACAGCTACGGGCCGGCGGGGAGCCCGAGCGTCTTTGCCGGGCTGACTGCGCCCATGGCCGAGTTCGGGTTCATCATCGCCGCCACCCTGGGAGCCACCGCGGGGACCTCGGACCTCGCCGACGGGGTGTTCCGGCACCTGGTGGTGACGGGGCGTTCCCGGCTCGCGCTGTACCTGGCGCGCCTGCCGGCGGGCCTGTCCATCGTTCTGCCGCTGGTCGCCGTCGCCTTCGCGCTGCTCTGCTTCGTGACCGCCTACGCCGGCTCCCCGCAGCCGGCGGCCCTCAACGAGAACGGTGTCAGCGTCCCGCTCCATCTCGACCAGGCGCAGCTAGAGGGGTGGCTGCTGGGGCACCCGGAGCAAGCGGCGCGGGCCTTCTCGATCGGACCCATCGGCGTGAAGGCCGAAGGCCAAGGCATCGTCCAGTTGGCACCGGCAACCCCCACCGACGTCCGGGGGTTCGTCGAACACAACATCGCCGGCATCGACAGCTCCTACACCAACGACGAGCTCTCCGCGCTCAATCCGGCTGACAACGAGATGGCCAAGATCGGACTGTGGCTCGAGCTCGAGGTGGCGATCGGGTTCATCGTCGGCCTCGGCCTCGGCTCGCTGATCGGCCAGCGGACAGTGGCCACGATCATGATGATCGCGCTCGAGATCATCGTCACCCCGATCCTGGCCAACGTCCAAATCCCGTACTTCGTCAACGGCCAACGCCTCGTCGTGGGGGTCGCCATGGACCAGCTTCGCCCGGCTGGCATGGCGACGACGGGCGGTCGGCGCATCTTCGGTGGTCACGGCGCGCTGGGGATTCCGCCCATGCCGACGTGGGCGATGGTCAGCGTGATCGTGGGCTGGATCGTCGGGTGGACAGTGATCGGCGCCTGGCGCATGGCCACCCGCGACGCTTAGGCGCGTCTGCGCGACCCTCGGATCGTCCCGACGATCGAGACGGCTGCATCTGACCTACGGACCGAAATCAGCGGACCGTGAAGCCGAGCTCGTGCACCGTCGGCTCGTCGACCAGCGTCACCCGCGTCACCCGGGCGAGTGGCGGTCCCTGCCGGCACCAGGCCACCAGGGCCTCGACGTCCCCGCTCCGCCCTTCGAACACCGCCTCCACACGGCCGTCGGCCAGGTTGCGGACCCATCCGCCGAGGCCCGCGTCGGCCGCTCGGCGCGCGCACGAGGCCCGGAAGCCCACGCCCTGCACGAAGCCGTCGACGACCACCCGCCGGCGCACCGTGGCGACGCGTTGCCCGTCGGTGGTCACGCCGAGGCCGGTGTGCCCGGACCCGGACCCGGGACCCGCGCCACCGCCGGCGCCGGCGCGGGCAGGGCATCCGTGGCCGGGCCGTCGACCCGGCAGGGGTCTTCCTCGCCCTCCTCGCAGCGCTCGCACTCCAGCTCGAGCGTGCTGTGCGAGATGGCATAGGGCGCCCCCCGCAGCATCCCCTTGATCCGCTCGCCCACCACCTGCGCCTCCTCGAGGCTGGGGTGGCCGGTGAGCACGATGTGCGCGGACAGGGCGCGAACGTCGCTGGAGAGGCTCCACACGTGCAGGTCGTGGACCTCGGCCACCTCCGGCACGCCGGTGACGGCGCCAGCCAGCTCCGCCAGGTCGATGTCGGCGGGCACGGACTCGAGCAGCACCCCGATGCTGTCGCGCAGGATGCGCACGGCCTCGACGAGGATGAGCGCGCCCACGGCGAGCGCTGCGATCGGGTCCGCGCGCTCGAGCGACGGGTCGAGGACGAGGATGCCGCCGGCCACGAGTACGGCGAGGGAGCCCAGGGCGTCGCCACCCATGTGCAGGAACGCACTGCGCATGTTGAGGTCGGCCGAGTCCTCGCGCAGGACGAGGGCGGCACCCGCGTTCACCGCGAAGGCGATGGCGGCCACCAGCACCATCGTGGTCCCGTGCGCGGCGCGCGGGTGGACGAGCCGCACGATGCTGCCCACGGCGATCCCGACGGTGACGACCGCGATGACCGCCGCGTTGGCCAGCGCGGCCAGGATCGGGCCCCGGTGGTAGCCGAAGGTCCTCGAACTGGAGCGGGGGCGCGCGGTGAGGCGGACGGCCACCAGCGACACCGCGATGCCGGCTCCGTCGGTCAGGTTGTGGCCGGCGTCGGCGAGGAGGCCGATGGAATGGGCGGCCAGGCCGGCCACGAGCTGGGTGAGGGCCAGGGCGACATTGAGGCCCAGGGTGAGGGCCAGACGCCGGGAGCGGCGCGTCGTTCGCTCGATCGTGCTCCCGTCGATCGTGCTCCGGTCGGCCATTGGCGCGTTCCCCCTGGGGAAAGCCTAACCGGGGGTGCTCAGCGCACGGACTCCCAGGGCCACTCGGCGCGCTCGCCCCGCCCCACGAGTTCTGCGAGCTCGAGACGGGCCACCTGCAGGTCGTCCGCGTGCGTGACGCCGATGCACCGGCCCTCGGCGGCGAGCACCTCCACCCCGCCCTCGGTCTTGTTGCCCTTGCGGACCATGGCGCCGACCACGTCGGGGAGGAGGACCTCGGCGTCCGACCCGGCCTCTGCCGGGTCGACCCGCCCGTCGGGTGCCACCGCCGGGTGCTCGGCGCGCACGGCGCGCTCGAAGACGTGCCAGATCGAGGGCCGGAACCCCCAGAGGTTCATCGACACCGGTGTGGTGCCCGCCAGCTCTGCCGGGTCGAGGCCGTCGCCCACGGCGAAGGTGCCGTCGGCCAGTCGCGTGACCTTCCGGCGCTCGACCATCGAGCGCAGCTTCCCGTCGGGGGTCGTCTCCACGGTGCCGCGGGTGACGGGGTCGCCGCTCACGACGGTGTCCTCGAGGCGGAACGTGACGAGGACGTGGTCGTTGCCGTCGGCGGCCAGCGCGCCGGCCAACTGGCGCAGCGGCCCGACCCCGTAGACGTCGTCCGCGTTGACCACCCCGAAGGGACGGCGGCCGACGACGTCGCGGGCGCAGAGGACCGCGTGCGCGGTGCCGAGCGGGACGGTCTGCTCCACCGCGGTGACGGTGACGCCCCGAGGCCAGCAGCGCTCGACGTGGTACTCGATGGCCGGCCCGCTATGGGGCCCGAGGACGAGGACGACGTGCCCGAAGCCGGCGTCGAGCGCGTCGCTGGTGGTCAGGTCGATGACGGCCTCGCCGTGGGGACCGACGGGCGCCAGCGGCTTGCAGCCGCCGTAGCGCTTGGCCATACCGGCGGCGAGCATCACGAGGACGGGGCGCGAGGCCCCGCGGCCGTCCGGTGTCATCCGCCCCAGCGCAGCACGGCGCTGGCCCACGTCATGCCGCCTCCGAACCCCGACAGCAGGACCAGCCCGCCGGGCTGGAGCCGTCCCGTGTCGAGGGCGTCGGCGAGCGCGAGCGGGATGGAGGCCGACGACGTGTTCCCGTAGCGGTCGATCGTCACCACGCAGCGCTCCGCGGGGATCCCGAGGCGGTCGGCGGCGGCGGTGATGATGCGGGCGTTGGCCTGGTGGGGGACGAAGAGGTCCATGTCGTCGGGCCGCAGTCCGGCACGGCCGAGCGCGGCGGTCGACGAGTCGACCACCGCTCGCACCGCGTGACGGAAGATCTCCTTGCCGTTCATGTACAGGTACCCGCCGGTGTCGCACTTGAGCAGGTGCCGCAGCGACCCGTCCGCGCCGAGGTCCCAGGCCAGCAGCTCCCCGGGGCCGTCCACCGCCTCGAGCACCACCGCGCCCGCGCCGTCGCCCACCAGCACCGCCAACGACCGGTCGTCCCAGTCGGTGATGCGGGAGAGCGTCTCGGACCCGACGACCAGCACGCGCCGGGCCCCGGCCAGGATCATGCCGTGGGCGACCACCAGGGAGTAGACGAAGCCCGAGCAGGCCGCGTTGACGTCGAAGGCCCCGCCCGCGATGGCGAGCGCGTCCTGCACGGTCGCCGACGTCCCGGGCACCACCGCGTCGGCCGTGGTGGTGGCCAGCACCAGCAGGTCGATCTCGTCCCCCGAGCGCCCGGCGCGCTCGAGCGCCTGGCGGCCGGCCGCGATCGCCAATTCGGACGTCGTGCCGCCGATGTGGCGCTGGCGGATGCCCGTGCGCTCGACGATCCACTCGTCGCTGGTGTCCAGGCGTGCCGAGAGGTCGTCGTTGGTGACGATCTTGTCGGGGACCGCGGTCCCCCAGCCGGTGACGACGGCGCCCGGCACGCGATCAGGCCCGCTCGAGGACGTGGACGCCGACGAGCGCCGTGTCGCCCCCGATGATCCCGCCGGTGTTGACGGAGGCTGCGAGCCGGGGCCGCGGGACCTGCCGCGCCCCGGCCGCGCCCCGCAGTTGGGTGACCAGCTCCACCACTTGGCACAGCCCGGTGGCACCGAGCGGGTGCCCGCGCGCCACGAGCCCGCCGCTGGGGTTGACGCACACGTCCCGCCCACCCGGGTCCGTGCGGCCGGCCGCCGTGGCAGCTCCCGCCTCGCCGGCGGCGAAGAAGCCCAGTGCCTCCAGGGCGTAGAGCTCCTCGGCGCTGGTGGCGTCGTGCAGCTCGAGCACGTCGATGTCGCCCGGCCCCGCGCCAGCTGCCTTCCACGCCTCGTCGGCCGACACCCGGAGCCGGTCGTGGTACTCGAGCTCGCCGTAGCCCGATCGCAGCACGCTGGCCAGGATCCGAGGTGCCCCCCGGGCCCCGCCGGCGCGCAGGACGACCGCGGCGGCGCCGTCGGTGAACGACGAGCACATGAGCCGCGTGAGCGGGCCGGTGACGACCGGCGCGTCCAGGACCTCCTCGACGGTCACGGGCGTGCGGAACTGCGCGAGCGGGTTCTGGGAGGCGACGCGTCGGGCCTTCACGGCCGTGGCGGCGATCTCCTCCTTGGTGGTGCCGCGCGCTTCGACCTGGTGGCGGACCCAGGTGGCGTTGAGGCCCATGAGGACGCTGCCCGACGGGTTCTCCATCGCGGCGCGCAGCGCGCCGCGATGATCCGCGGGCAGGCCGTCCTCGATGCCAGCCAGCGTCTGGGCGCGATCACCCGTCCACATCTTCTCGACGCCCATCACGAGCACCGGCGACTCGCCCGCCAGCGTGGCGAGGTAGCCGAGATGGAGGCCCGACGAGCCCCCGGCGCAGGAGTTGTCGACGTTGACCACGCCGGCCGAGCCGAGACCGGCCTCGCGCAGCCAGCTCTGGCCGCGGATGCAGCCCTGGTCGCACAGGCGGCCGCCCAGCGCGTTGGCGGCGACCACCAGCGCGACCTCGCCCGGCGCGACACCGGCGTCGGCCAGCGCGTCCTCCGCGGCGCGCCGGGCCATGGCGTCGGGGGCCTGGTCGCGGCGGTCCATCGGGGTCATGCCGACGCCGATGATTCGGACTCCGTGCCTCAACCCGACCTCGCCTTCAACGGTCGCTCTGCGCGTCGGCCAGCGCCAACGGCGGACCGGGCGGAGCGTCGGTACGGCCGGCGAACTCCTGGGCCAACGCCGCGAATGGTACCAGGGGCGCGTCCGCAGTGACGAAGACGGCGACATGCTCGGCACCGGCCTCGACGTAGCGTTCCACCACGCGCGCACAATCGCGAGCAGACCCCGCCACGAGGTGGCGGGCGAAGGCACGGCCGGGCATCCCGTAGAGCGATCCCATCCACCGCAGGCCGCGCTCGGCGGGGTCCTCGCCGTCGATCGACGCGAAGAGCACCACGGCCCGGCGGATCGACGCCGGGTCGCGCCCGGCGCGCACTGCTTCCTTGGCCATGCGGGCCGACGCGTCGGCGAACTCGCCGGGGGAGAGGAACAGTGGGATCCAGCCGTCCCCGCGCCACGCGGCACGGCGCACGGCGGCCTCGCTCGAGCCTCCCACCCACACCGGGACGTCCCGAGGCGCGGGGAGCTGGCGGTACGCATCGACCGACGCCCAGGCCCGGCGGACCCGGTCGATGCCTTCGTCGAGAGCGCGGCCCCGGGACTCGAAGGACACGCCGGCGGCGGCGTACTCGCCGGGCCGGCTCCCCGATCCCACGCCCAACACGAAGCGTCCGCCCGACAGGTGGTCGAGCGAGCCCGCTTGCTTGGCCACCGCCTCCGGTCGCCGCAGAGGCAGCTGCAGGACGCAGGTGCCGACCACCGTCTCGGCGGTGGCGGCGGCCACCACGGCCAGGGCGGAGAAGCACTCGAGGACGGGCCCGTGCCAGTAGAGGTGGTCGCACGCCCACAGCGCGCTCGCCCCCGCCTCCTCGGCGCCGGACGCCAGCGCCGCGAGCTCCCGTGCACTCGGCAGCGGCCCGGTCTGGGGGAAGGTCGGCAGCACCAGCCCGAGGGACACGCCGCATGGTACCCGGCACCCGATCGGGCCCCCAATGGGCGCCGTCCCCGGCCTGGGCACGATGCCCCCACCCGGATCGGCACGGTCGACGCCCCGGTCACGGCAGAATGGTTGGGTGACCGCCATCTCCGAGGAGGACCGGACCAAGCGCGAGGAGGACCTGCGGGCCCTGCTCGACCTGATGCGCCCTGCCGTGCAGGCCGACGGAGGCGACCTCGAGCTGGTGTCCTTCGACGTCGAGACCGGCGTCGTCGAGGTGCAGCTCCGGGGGGCGTGCAGCTCGTGCGCCATCTCGTCGACCACCCTGCAGGGAGGGGTCGAGCGGATCCTGAAGGGCCGGCTCGACTGGGTCACCGAGGTCCGGGGCGGGGTGGACGAATCCCTCGACCCCTTCGAGAGCGCGGCCATGGGCCAGGGGGCCTACGTCCCCAAGTTCTAGAGGGCTCCCAGGCTGCGCAGCCCGCCCGTCCCAGCCCCGCCCGTCCTGGCCCCGCCCGTCCCGGCCCCGCCCGTCCCAGCCCCGCCCGTCCCGGCCGCGGGGACCGATGGTTAGCAAACCTAATTAGAATAGGGAAGCATGGGGACGATGGGGTCGGGCGTGACGGGCGAGCGGCAGGAGGAGCCGGCCGGCGCGGCGGCGGGTGCAGGTGCCGATGGCGCGGGCGACGAGTCCGAGCTGGCCGCCCGTCTGCGCCTCGCCGTCACCCGACTGTCGCGCCGGCTGCGCCAGCAGGTGGCCGAGGGTCTGACGCCGTCACAGGTGGCGGCGCTGGCCACCGTGGAGCGGTTGGGCGCACCCAGCCTCGGTGAGCTCGCCGCGGCAGAGCAGGTGCGGCCGCCGAGCATGACGCGTGTCGTCGACGGCCTCGTCGGCGCGGGGCTCGTCGAGCGGGTCGTCGACAGCGACGACCGCCGCTTCGCCCGGGTCCGCCTCACGGGGGAGGGCCGGCGCACGCTGCAGCGGAACCGTTCGCGCAAGACCGCCTTCCTGGTGCGCCGGCTCGAGCGGCTCTCCGCGTCCGAGCGCCGGGCGCTGCCGGAGCTGGTGTCGCTCCTCGAGCACCTGGTGGAGGAGTCGTGACGCGCATCCGGGGCTTCGCCTCCTCCACCTTCCGTTCGCTGCGGACCCGCAACTACCGGATCTACTTCGTCGCCCAGATCATCTCGGTGAGCGGCACGTGGATGCAGTCCGTCGCCCAGGCGTGGCTCGTCCTGCGCCTCTCACCGCCGGGCCGGGCGGGCGTCGACCTCGGCCTGGTGACCGCGCTGCAGTTCCTCCCCATGCTCCTCTTCGGGACCTACGGCGGGCTCATCGCGGACCGGGTCGACAAGCGCCGGCTGCTCTACGCCACGCAGAGCACCGCGCTGGTGCTCGCGCTCGTGCTCGGGATCCTCACCGCCACCCACGAGGTCGAGCTGTGGCAGGTGTACCTCCTGGCCCTCGGGCTCGGGTTCGTGAACATGTTCGACAACCCGGCGCGCCAGACGTTCGTCATCGAGATGGTGGGGCGCGGCGACCTTCCCAATGCCGTGAGCCTCAACAGCGTGCTCATGAACGGGGCACGGGTCGTGGGCCCCGCCATCGGCGGTGTGCTCATCGCCACCGTCGGCCTCGCCACCTGCTTCTTCGTCAACGCGGCATCGTACGTGGCAGTGATCGTCGGGCTGTCGCTGATGCACGGCGACGAGCTGCATCGCACGACACCCGTCGCCCGGGCCAAAGGCCAGTTGCGCGAGGGCTTCCGCTACATCTGGCGGACGCCGGGCATACGGGACCCGCTGATCCTGGTGGCGGTGGTCGGCACACTCGCCTACAACTTCATGGTCGTCCTGGCCCTCTTCGCCAAGTACACCTTCGGCGGCGGACCCGGCGCCTATTCGGCGCTGCTCTCGCTCATGGGGTTGGGCGCGGTGATCGGCGGGCTCCTCGTCGCCACGCGGAACCGGCCCAACGTCCACCGGCTCACCGCGGTGGGTCTGGTCTTCGGCACGCTCATCGTCGTGCTCGCGCTGGCGCCGACGTTGCCGGTCGCCATGGTCGTCGTGGTCCCTATGGGGGCGGCGTCGATCGCATTCATCGCCACGGCCAACGCCACGCTGCAGCTGCGGTCCGAGCCCACGATGCGAGGCCGCGTCATGGCCCTCTACGCCGTCGCCTTCCTGGGGACCACGCCCATCGGCGCGCCGTTGGTGGGGTGGATCTCGCAGGAGACGAGCCCGCGGGTGGCCCTCCTCGTGGGGGGCACCTCCACCCTGGTCGCTGCCGCGCTCACGCGGCTGCGCCACCGCCGTGAGCACGAGCGCAACGCCGCGCTCGCCGCCGCCGAGGCGGCCACCGCCGCGCGCGCCGCGGGGGCGGCGGGGACGGTGGCCGATCGGGCCGAGCCCGGCAGCGAGCTCGGCGTCGCCTGAGCTCCGCATCCGGCTCGGACGACGGCCGGCCCGACGCCGGGCGGTCAGGACTCGGCGAGGGCGATGTCCTGCGCGGAGAGCTCCTCGGTCTGCAGTGCACCGCACTGGAGGCACCGGCCTTCCCGGTGTCGCCAGGACCTGAGCATCCGTGTCCCGGTGGCGTTGAGCACGACGACGAAGGCGTCGGTGCCGGGGACGAGGTGCAGCGAGGCGTAGGGGTGCCACTCCGCATCGCGTAGGCGCATGGCCAGGCCCGGGCCTTGCGGCACGCGGCGGTAGCGGTGGCGCCCCGTGTCGAAGACCCATCGGCTGTGGCACGAGTCGATGGTCAGGAGGAGCACGAGCCCATGGTGGACCGGCAACCTTGGGAATCGCTCTGAGCCAGATTGCAGTTCGGTGAAGAGCGGAGCGGCGGAGGCCCATGCCGTAGCCTGCGGCCGGTGACTGCCGGTGACGTCGACTACGAGGCCGGCGGCTGCGGCTACGCGAGGCGCCGGCGCACGGACCCGCGTGTCGCGGCGATGGTCCACGCGTGGCTCGGCCCGGCGCGCACGGTCCTCAACGTGGGGGCCGGGGCGGGCTCCTACGAGCCGGCCGACCGGGCCGTGGTGGCACTGGAGCCCTCGGCCACCATGCGGGCCCAACGGCCCCCGGGCGCCGCCCCCGTTCTCTCGGGGGTCGCCGGGGCCCTGCCCTTCGCCGACGACGCCTTCGACGCGGCGATGGCCCTGGTCACGGTCCACCAGTGGCCCGACCCGGCTGCCGGGCTCCGGGAGATGCGCCGGGTCGCCCGGGGCCCGGTCGTGGTCCTGACCTTCGACGGCCCGGCGCTGCGCCGGTTCTGGCTGGCGGACTACGTGCCCGAGCTCGTCGAGGCCGAGCACCGGCGCTACCCGCCGCTCGAGGTCGTGTCCGAGGGGCTGGGCGGCGGTGCCGTGGTGGTCCCCGTGCCCATCCCCCGTGACTGCCTCGACGGTTTCACCGAGGCCTACTACGCGCGCCCCGAGGCCTTCCTCGACAGCGCCACCCGCCGGGCCCAGTCCGCCTGGGGGTTCGTCGGCCCGGGGGTGGAGGACCGCTTCGTCGCCGCCCTGCGCGCGGACCTCGCCTCGGGAGCGTGGGACGCGCGCTACGGGGACCTGCGCGACCGGGAGCGCTTCGACGGCTCGCTGCGCCTGGTCGTGCACCACCCGGGGCCCACCCCCTGAGGGCGCGGCACGCGCCGAGCGCCGCCGGGCGGGCTCACGATCCGACCGGCTTCGGCTCCTTCGGCAGCCCCAGCACCCGCTCGCCCACGATGTTGCGCTGGATCTCGGCGGTGCCGCCCCAGATGGTCTCCGAGCGCGAGAAGAAGAACGAGGCCTGCAGGTCGCTCACCGGGTAGCCCGTGCTGCCGCGGCGGGCCAGCGGGCTGCCCGGGTCCACCTCGGCGCCGGCGCGTGAGCCGGTGAGGATCTGGCCCTCCATGCCCATGATGTCGATGTAGAGGTTCATGGTGTCGCGGTGGTACTCGGACCAGAACATCTTGTTCGTCGCCCCCAGCGCGGCCGTGTGGTGGGTGCCGTGCAGGGCGTCGCTGAGGCTGCGATACCCGTTGATCTGCATGATCTTGACCTTCGTCCAGGCGCGGGCCAGGCCCTGGCGCACGCCCGGGTCCGCGGTGGCGCCCTTGGCCCTGGCCGCCCGGATGATGGCGTCGAGCTCCTTCTGGAAGCGCCGGTGCCCCGTCGTCGACGACGCGCCGCGCTCGAAGCCGAGCGTGGTCATGGCCACCTTCCAGCCGTCGTGGACGCCCCCGACGACGTTCTCCTTGGGGCAACGGACGTTGTCGAAGTACACCTCGTTGAACTCCGCCGAACCGTCGATCTGCGTGATGGGTCGCACCTCGATCCCCGGCTGCTTCATGGGGACGAGGAGGTACGAGATCCCCTTGTGCTTGGGCGCGTCGGGGTCGGTGCGCGCCAGCAGGAAGATGTAGTCCGCGTACTGGGCCTGGGTCGTCCACACCTTCTGGCCGCTGATCACCCACTCGTCGCCGTCGAGGGTGGCGCGCGTCTTGAGCGACGCCAGGTCGCTGCCGGCGTCGGGCTCCGAGAACCCCTGGCACCAGGCGATCGTCCCCGAGAGGATCTTGGGGATGAACTCCTGCTTCTGCTCCTCGGTGCCCCACTGCAGGATGGTGGGCCCGACCAGCGTGTCGCCGAAGAAGTCCGCGCGCATGGGGGCGTCGACGCGCGCGAACTCCTCGTTGAGCACGACCTGCTCGATGAGCGACAGCGCCTTGCCGCCGTACTCCTTGGGCCACGAGGCGCAGATCCAGCCGCCCTGGTGGAGGGTGTGCACCCAGGTGCGGTTGAACTCGGCACGCTCGGCCGGCGTCATGTGGAAGCCGGGCTCGCCCCAGCCCTCGGGGAGGTGGTCGGCCAGCCAGGCGCGGATCTCGAGGCGGAAGGCCTCCGCTTCGGGCGGGTAGGTCAGGTCCATGGGCGGAGGGTACCGCCGCTTCCCGGCACGGGTCAGATCGCCCGGGGGCGAGGTCGCGCCCCGCGGCGCGCCGGGGATCAGTGGTGGAAGCCCAGTTGCAGGGTCTTGATCAGCAGGATGACCACCGAAAGGGCGAGATATCCCCACATGAGCCAGAGCGTGAGCGTCCGGGCCCGTGAGGGCGTCGGCGGCGCCAGCAACGCCACGGGCGGCATCCGCCACGTCATGCGCCGCTCCATCGGCATCGCCACCCGCGGCTCCTGCCGGCGCAGGGACAGGCCGTAGACGGTCACCGCGACTGCGAAGCCGACGAGCATGGCCCCGCCGAGCACGAGGAGCATCTTGACCACGTCGATCCTGGGGAAGACCGTGGTGACCATGAGGATGAGCGACAGGACGAAGAGGACGGAGAGGATGAGGCCCGCCAGCACGTTGAGCCAGGGGCGGTTCACCCACGGGCCGAGCACCGCCCTGTCGTTGCACAGCAGCAGCAGGAAGACGGTCGCGCTGGGCAGCAGGATCCCGGCCAGGGCCTGCACCGCGGTGGTGATGAGGCCGAGCGGCGCGTGGGGGATCAGCACGATCGCGCCGGCGAGGAGCACGATGCCCGCGAAGGAGGCGTAGAAGAACTTCGCCTCGCCGATGCTCCGGTGCAGCGAGTGCCGTGCCCCGAAGACGTCGCCGAACGCGTAGGTCGTCGACAGCGTCACCGACGCCGCGCCGATGATCGAGGCGTTGAGAAGGATCACGGCGTACATGGCCCCCGCGCCGTGGCCGAGGTAGTGGGCGAGGCCGTGGGCGACCCCCGCGGCGTTGGTGAAGTTGCCGTGCAGCGGTGTGCCGCCGAAGGCGGCCGCCACGGTCACGAGGATCAGGATGGCGGCGAACACGGCCACGAACGACCCGATGACGGTGTCGGCCCGCTCGTAGTTGATCCAGCGGGGGGTGATGCGCTTGTCCACGATGTTCGACTGCTGGAAGAACAGCTGCCAGGGGGCCACGGTGGTGCCGACGATGGCGATGATGAGCAGCACCGTCGTCGAGTTGAACCCGCCCTCCACCCCGGGGATGACGATGTGGTCGGCGGAC
>Ga0187778_10001087_pt1 | contig 19321 bp, 19 predicted proteins | sample 1015_Q2_SP5_20_M_FD_132418 | JGI IMG/M metagenome (GOLD analysis project Ga0187778, IMG submission 132418) | Tropical peat soil microbial communities from peatlands in Department of Meta, Colombia - 1015_Q2_SP5_20_MG | ecosystem: Environmental > Terrestrial > Soil > Wetlands > Peat | place...
CGCTGGTTGACGGTGACCATCATCCCCAGCTCCTTGAAGGCGAAGGCGACGATCTGCGACGCCGGCACCTTCAGGATCTCCGCCAGCTCCGCCACCGAGATGAACTCGTTGACGCGGACGCGGGTCTTTTCCTTCTCCTTCTCCTCGGCGACCCGCGCGGCCTCCAGCTCGCGGAAGCTCGGCTCGTCGTCGCGGCGCCGCACGCCCTTGCGCGCCGGCCCGCGGATGGTGGCCAGGGTGCGCGCCACGTTCTCGGCCACGGCCTCCTGGTCCACCGTCCACTTCTTGCCCTTCTTGCGCTTCTTCTTGTCGCGGCGCCGGTCCTCGATCACGCCGCCCGGCGCGGCCGAGGCCACCGGACGCGGCGGCGGCGCACCGGCGCCGGGCACGGCCGAGGCCACCGGCTTGGGCCGCGCCGAGATCGGGCGGCCGACGGGCGTCGGGATGTGCGGCACGCGCGGCGGCGCCGAGGGCGGCGCGGCACCCGCGGGCGCGGCGCTCGCGACCGGCGCGAGCGGGGGAACGGCGGCCGAAGGCGGCGCGGCCTCCGTCGCGGCCGGCATGAAGATCGGACGATCTTCCGCCTCTTCCTCTTCCTCGGCGGACTCCGGGGGCGCGAGCTCCGGCGGGAACAGCTCCGAGACGTGCAGCGCCGGCTCCTCCGCGGTCTCCTCGGCGGCGGCGAACAGCGCGCCCACCTCGGGCTCGCGGGCGGCGGCCTCGGCGGCGGCCGCTGCGGCGGCCTCGGCCTCCTGGGCGGCGACCTCGGCGGCGGTGCGGCGGCGGCGCTTCTGGCGCGGCTCCTCGGCGGCCTTCGGCGCCGGCGCCTCCGGCGCCTTGGCCTTGGCCGGCGCGCGGCGGCGGCCCTTGGCCGGCGCGGGCTGCTTTTCCTTGCGCTTCTCGCGCTCCCAGCGCGTGCGGACCCGGGCGACCTTGTCCTCCTCCAGGGCGCTCAGGTGGCTCCGGACGAAGATGTCCATCTCCCGGAGCAGCTTGATCAGCTCGTCGCTGGCGATGCCGAACTCGGCCGCCAGATCGTGCACCCGCAGACTCATTTCCTGACTCTCTCCCCTCGGTCTTCCACCGCGCCGGACGCCCGTCGGAGGGCAACCGACCCCTCCGATGCGCCGCCCGCCGGATTCCGCCCTGCCACGTCCGCCACCGCCAGGTACGCCTTCAGCCCCCGCGCCAGCTGCCGGTCCAGCACGGCGACGCCGTGCACCGGCGGGTGGCCCAACGCCTTGCCCAGCGCGTCCGCGTCCGGGCCGATCAGCACCGTCACCGCCCGGTGGCCCGCGAGCGGCTCGAGGCGCTCGCGCGCCCGCGCGCTCGCGTCCGTGGGCAGCACCACCGCCTCCGCCACACCCCGGCGCAGCGCCTCGCGCGCGGCGTCCACGCCGATGGCGAGGCGGCGCGCCCGCGCGCCGAGGCCCAGCAGACCGAGGGCCGTCCGCGCGGCGTCGGTGGCACTCGCGCCGCGGCCCGATCGAGCGGGTGGCGCCGTGGCACTCGTGCGCCGGGTGGATCCTGCGGACGGCGCGACGGAGGCCGCGGTGACAGGTCGGCTCGCGTCCGGCGCGACGGACGCCTCCGCTGCCGGTCGGTTGTTGTCAGGTGCGCTCACTCCGCCGGCTTCTCCTCCGGCGCGGCGGGCGCCTCGTCCTCGCCCGCGTCGCCCGGCGCCTCCGCTTCGGCCGCTCCGCCCCCGGCCTCCGCGCTCGCGGCCGCGTTCGACTCGTCGGTGGTCGTGAGCTCGTCGATCAGGGCCAGCAGCCGGTCGGCCATCTCCGGCGCCATGCCGGGGATCGCCCGCACTTCCTCGGGCTCGAGGTCGAGGATGTCGGAGAAGGTGCGGTACCCGGCGCCGTCGAGCACGGCCAGCAGGTCCTGGGTGATGCCGCGCAGCTCGGCCAGCGGCACCGCGGCGACGTCCTCGCCCTCCTCGCTCGGCGCCGGCGGCAGCGGAGCGAACAGCGGCCGCTCGCCGCCGCGCTCGAGCCACTCGCGGCTCGAGTAGAGATCGATCTTCCAGCCGGTCAGCTCCGAGGCGAGGCGGACGTTCTGCCCGTTGCGCCCGATCGCCAGGCTGAGCTGGTCCTCGTCCACGATCGCCTGGATGGTCTTGGTCTCGGGATCCGAGAACACGCGCGCCACGCGCGCCGGCGCCAGCGCCAGGCGGGCGAACCGCTCGGGGTCGGGGCTCCACGGCACGATGTCGATGCGCTCACCGCCCAGCTCGTTCACCACCGCCTGCACGCGGCTGCCCTTGAGGCCCACGCAGGCGCCGACCGGGTCGATGCCGTCGTCGCGGCTGAACACGGCGATCTTGGTGCGGCTGCCGACCTCGCGCGCCGTGGCGCGGATGTCGACGATGCCCTGCTGGATCTCCGGCACCTCGAGCTTGAACAGCGCCTTCACGAACAGCGGGTCGCCGCGCGAGAGGATCAGGCGCGGGCCCTTGGGCGTCTCCTCCAGCTTCTTCAGGACCGCGCGGATCGTGTCGCCCTGGTGGAAGTGCTCGCGGTGGTTCTGCTCGCGGTAGGGGATGATCGCCTCCGCCTCGCGGAACTTGTTCAGCATCACCACGATCTTGCCGCGCTCGATCTGCTGCACCTCGCCGGACAGCAGCTCGCCCACGCGGTCGGCGAACTCCTCGCGGATCCGGGCCCGCTCGCCCTCCCGCACCCGCTGGATGATCCGCTGCTTGGCCGCCTGCACCGCGTTGCGCCCGAACTCCGCGAAGTCGACGTCCTCCTCGAGCACGTCGCCCACCTGGAAGTCGGGGTCGTTCCAGCGGGCCTCCTCGAGGGAGACCTGCCGGCTCGGGTCCTCCACGGCCTCCACCACCTCGCGCAGCACGGTGATGCGGATCTGCCCCGTCATGTCGTCGAGGCCGATGTCGGCCCGCACGTTCGGGCCGTACTTCTTGGTCAGCGCCGCCAGCACGCCATCGCGGATCAGATCGCGCAGCTCGTTGCGATCGAGCTGCTTCAGCGAGGCCAGCTCCTTGAACGCCGACAGGACTTCGGTGCCGCTCATGTCATGTGCTCCACGCGCGCCTACCACTCGAACACGAGGCGCGCCTCCTTGATCTCCGACAGCTTCAGCGTGCGCCGCACGCCGCCCGGAAACTCCAGCTCCACACTCGGCCCGTCGGGGCCGTCGGTCACGTCGAGCGCCTTCACCTTGAACCGCCCGTTCAGCGCGGGCACCAGCACCTCGGCGCCGTGGCCGAGGAACCGCCGCCACTCGTCCGCCCGCCGCAGCGGCCGCTCGAGGCCCGGGGACGAGACTTCGAGCACGTACCGCCCTTCCCCGACGCCCTCGGCGTCGAGCCACGGCTCGAGCGCGCGGCTCACCTCGGCGCACTCGTCCACCGTGATCCGGCCCGCTCCCGCCTCGGCTCGGTCGATCCGGAGCTGGATGAGCGGGCGCCGTCGGGCGCCGCCCACCCTGCACTCCACGACCTCGAAGCCCAGCGCGGCGACCCGTTCGGTCAGGGCGCGTTGGAGGTCGGATGGCAGCAACACGGAGACCCCAGGAAACAAAAAATGTGGGGCAACAACCCCACATCCGAGAAAGCGAGCCGCGCCCCCACGACCCGCGACGACCCGGGAAAGCTAGGCCCCGCCCGGGGCGGCGTCAAGCCGACTCGGGGCGCGCGGCGCCGGGCCCTGCGCGCCCGCGGGGCGCGCGGCGCCTACGCCAGCGGCCGCCCCAGGTAGGCTACCATCCGCCCGTCACGGCCCGAGGAGCCGCGGTGCGAGAAGAACCGGTCGCGCGAGCAGGCCGTGCAGTGCGGCGAGCGGCTGACGTCGCGGATGCCGAGCCTCACAGCCCGCGCCGCCAGCGCGTCCCGCAGGTCGAGCAGCGCCGGCCGCCGGGTGCGGCGCCCCTCGATGGCGAGCACGACCTCGGGTCCGACCTCGTAGCACGCCCCGCAGATGGCCACGCCGAGGTGCACCGCCAGGTCGGCGGCCGCCACGCCGGCGCGGGACGCCAGCAGGCCGACGCCGCGCTCGAGGATGCCCGCGGCGATGCCGCGCCACCCGGCGTGCAGCAGGGCGAACGGCCCGCCGCCCGGCGCCGCGAGGTAGACCGGCACGCAGTCGGCGATCGTGACCCCGAGCAGCAGGCCCGGCTGCGCGGCGGCGTGGCCGTCCACGTCGTCCATCACGTGCCAGCCCGGGGCGACGCCGTCGTGCCAGACCACCGTGGCCGTGTGCGCCTGCCGCGCCATCTGCACGGCGGGAAACGCCGGCCGCACGCTGTGCAGGAACGCGCGCCACCGCCCCATCACCCGGCCGACCGGCTCCTCGGTCACGAGACCGAGCGAGAAGCCGCCGTTGCCGCCGCGCACCGTGAGGCCGGCCACCAGGCCGAACCGCTCGCGCCACTCCTGCAGCTCCGCCCGCGGCACCATCGGGTCCGACAGGAACGCCTCGGCGAGCGGACGCGTCGCGACCGCGTCATCCTCTCGGCTCCGCAGTGGCGCGGTGGCTCTCGTGGCGGGTTGGGATCGAGCGGGCGGCGCGGAGGAAGCGTCGGTCACCGGTCCGCTTGCGTCCGGCGCGCTCACCGCTCCCGCCGCTCGATCACGGCGCCGAGGGCCGTGAGCCGCTCGTGGATCCGCTCGTACCCGCGCTCGATCTGCCCGACGTTGTGGATGGTGCTCGTCCCCTCGGCCGCGAGCGCGGCCAGGAGGATCGCCATCCCGGCGCGGATGTCCGGGCTCTCCACCGTGCCCGCGCGCAGGGCCGAGGGGCCGGCCACGACGGCGCGGTGCGGATCGCACAGGACGATGCGCGCGCCCATCGAGATCAGCTTGTCGACGAAGAACAGGCGCGACTCGAACATCTTCTCGAACAGCAGGAGCAGCCCCTCGCACTGCGTCGCCGTCACGAGGGCGATGCTCATCAGGTCCGCCGGGAAGGCGGGCCACGGCCCGTCCTCAAGCTTGGAGACGTGGCCGCCGAGATCGTCCTGGATGCGGCGCGCCTGCCCCGCCGCCACCACCAGCCGGTCACCGTCGAGCCGGGCCTCCACGCCGAGGCGCTCGAAGCCCATCAGCGTGGCGCGCAGGTCCTCGGCGCGCACGCCCTCGATGGTGAGCGCGGAGTTGGTGACCGCTGCGAGTCCCACGAACGAGCCCACCTCGATGTGGTCGGGCCCGATCGCGAACCTCGCCCCCTTGAGGGAAGCGCCGCCCTCGACCGTGACCGTGTTGGTGCCGATGCCGTCGATGCGGGCGCCGAGCGCGACGAGGAAGCGCGCCAGGTCCTGGACGTGCGGCTCGGAGGCGGCGTTGCGGAGCACGGTGCGGCCCTTCGCCCCCACGGCCGCCATCAGGGCGTTCTCGGTCCCGGTGACGCTCGCCTCGTCGAGGAACACCTCGGCGCCCACCAGCTGCTTCGCCTCGAAGTCGAAGGTGGCGCCCACGTCGATCCGGGCGCCGAGCCGCTGGAGCGCGAGCAGGTGGGTGTCGATGCGCCGCCGGCCGATCACGTCCCCCCCCGGCGGCGGGAGCCGCACCCGGCCGAAGCGGGCCAGCAGCGGCCCGGCGAGCAGCACCGACGCGCGGATCCTGCCGCACAGGGCCGGATCGGGATCCGCGGCCCTGGCCTCGCGCGCGTCGAGCACCAGCGTGTGATCGCCTTCCCAGGCGGCGGTGACGCCCTGCGCGATCAGCAGCTCGAGCATCGTCTCGACGTCGCGGATGCGCGGCACGTTCTCGAGGGTGCAGGGTCCGTCGGCCAGCAGCGCGGCGGCGAGGATCGGCAGGGCGGCGTTCTTGTTGCCCGCGGGCCGGACCGTCCCGGAGAGACGGTGCCCGCCTTCCACGACGAAGAAGGGAGCCATGGCGCTCCAACAATGCAGATCGCGTTCACGCAGCGTCAAGGCGAAGCACAAGTGGCCGCGCGGGCTCGAGCGGGCGGCGCGACGGCCGCTCCGTTCGAAGGTCGGGGCATGTCCAGCGCGATTGCTTGACACCTCCGGCGCGCGGGCCGATGTTGCAGCCGCCATGACCGCCATTCCCGCCTGGGTCGCGCCGACCATCGCCATCGCGCTGGCGGTGATGGCGGTGTGCCTGCTGGCGATGGGCGGCGTGGCGGTCGCGATCGGGCTCGGGCTGCGCGCCCGCACGCGCGCGCTGTCCGCCCAGCTCGCCAACCTCACGGCCGACGCGCGCACCGTCGCGGACCGCCTCAAGGTCGAGATCGAGGGCTACGTCGACCTCTCGGGCGACGCGCGCGCCAAGCTCAAGGGGGCGCTGGACGCCGTGCAGACGCGGCTCGAGGACCTGGACTCCCTGGCCGACGTGCTGCAGGACGAGATCGAGCAGACGGCGCTGAGCGCCGCCTCGCTGCTGCGCACGGTCCGCCGCTCCGGCGCGGTCCTCGGGGCCGCGCGGCGCGCCGTGCGCCGCCGCCATCCCGCCGAGCGGGAGGGCTGAGACGGGCGTGCGCCGGGTCGCGTTGTGCCTGGTCGTGGCCGTGCTCCTCCTCGCGCTCGTCCCGCACGACGCGTGGGCCTGGTCGCCCGGCACGCACGTCTTCATCGGCCAGTCGGTCCTGGCCAACCTCCAGTTCCTGCCCGGCTACCTGGCCGAGCTGCTGCAGAGCCATCCGTTCGAGTTCCTCTACGGTTCGATCGCGGCCGACACGTCGTTCGCCAAGAAGTACGCGCCGGTCGGGCGGCACAGCCACGCGTGGCACGTGGGCCTGGAGATCGTCGAGCTGGCCGGCCGCGCTCCGCTGCGCGCGTTCGGCTTCGGCTACCTCGCGCACCTCGCCGCCGACGTCGTGGCGCACAATTTCTTCGTGCCGCGCCAGCTGGTGCTCACCTCCTCCACCCGGGCGCTGGGACATTCCTACTGGGAGGGACGGTTCGACATGCACGTCGGCGACGCGTACGCGCGGACCGCGCACGAGATCATCGCGCGCGACCACGCCGAGGCCGACGAGCACCTCGACCGCATCATCTCGCCCACGATCTTCAGCGTGGGCACGAACCGGCGGCTGTTCCGCGGGATGGTGCAGCTCACCGACTGGGCCAACTGGCGCCGGGTGGTCCAGCTCGCCGCCGACGCCAGCCGCTGGGACCTGACGGACCGCGACGTCGAGCGCCACGTGGGCGCGTCCTTCAACTACGTGATGGACCTCTTCAACGCCGGGCCCGAGGCGCAGGCGCGGCGCTTCGAGCCCTCCGGCAGCCGGGCGCTCGCCGAGGCGAAGCGGCTGCGCCGGCTCGCGCTCACCAACGGCGGCCGCAAGGACGCGGACCGCGTGGCCGAGGTCGCGGAAGCGCACTTCGGCCTCCGGCCGAACCACCTCGGCTACTGGGAGCGCTACGACGCGGTGCCGCCGTGGCGGCGGGCGGGAGCGGCCTGAGGCGCCGCGCGCCTACGTCTTCAGCGCCGCCGCCAGCGCCGCGTTGACGGCCTTCGGATCCGCCTTGCCAGCCGACCGCTTCATCACCTGCCCCACCAGGAAGCCCAGCAGCTTCGCCTCGCCCGCCCTGTAGCGCGCCACCTCCGCCGCGTGCGCTTCGAGCGTCTCGCGCACCCAGCCGTCGATGGCGCCGCTGTCCGAGACCTGCAGCAGCCCCAGCCGCTCGGCGATCGCGAGCGCGGGCTCGGCGGGATGCTCCAGCATCTCCGGCAACACCCGCTTCGCGGCCTGGCGGGACAGCTTCCCCGCCTTCACCAGGCCGGTGACCTCCACGGCGCGCGAAACGGGCAGCGGGATCGATTCGCCGTCCGTGCTCAGGCTGAGCAGGTCGTTCGCCACCCAGTTCCACGCCTCCTTGCCCGAGCCCTCGCCCTTCACCATGCCCTCGAAATAGTCGGCGATGGCCGCGGTCGCGGTCACGACCGCGCTCTCGGCGCTCGACAGCGTGAACTGCTTCTCGAACCGCTCCCGCTTCGCCGCCGGCAGCTCCGGGAGCTGCCGCCGCTCCTGCGCCAGCCACGCCTCGCCCAGCACCAGCGGCGGGATGTCCGGCTCCGGGAAGTACCGGTAGTCGTGGCTCTCTTCCTTGGAGCGCATCGGATGCACTTCGCCCGACGCCGCGTCGAACGTCATCGTCCGCTGCTCGATCTTCTCCCCGCGCTCCGTCGCCGCGATCTGCCGCCCGCGCTCCGCCGTGAGCGCGCGCTCGACGCCGGAGAACGCGTTCAGGTTCTTCACCTCGGTGCGCGTCCGCAGCTCGGAGGAGCCGGCCGGACGGACGGACAGATTCGCGTCCACCCGGAGGCTGCCTTCCTCCATGTTGCAGTTCGACACCGCGACGTAGCCCGGCCCGAGCACCTGCTTCAGCACCGTGAGGTAGGCGCGCGCCTCCGCCGGCGAGCGCAGGTCGGGCTCGCTCACGATCTCGATGAGCGGCACGCCCGAGCGGTTGAAGTCCACGGCGGTCATCCCGGGTACGCGGTCGTGGAACGACTTGCCCGCGTCCTCCTCGAGGTGCACGCGCTTGATGCGCACCGTCACGGGTCCGCGCTCGGCCGACACGAAGGCGAGCGACCCGCCGGTCGCGAGCGGCTCCTCGAACTGGCTGATCTGGTAGCCCTTCGGCAGATCGGGATAGAAGTAGTTCTTGCGCGCGAAGATGCTGCGGCCGTGCACGGTGCAGCCGAGCGCGTACGCGGCGCGCACCGCGAGCCGGACCGCCTGCTCGTTCGGCACCGGCAGCGCACCCGGCAGCCCGAGGCACACCGGGCACACGTTGGTGTTCGGCGGATCGCCGAACCGCGTCGAGCAGGCGCAGAACATCTTGGTGCGCGTCAGCAGCTGCACGTGCACCTCCAGACCGACGACGGTCTCCCAGCTCGTCGCGCCGGCCTGGCGCCGACCGAGCTCCGCTGCGGCCTTCGCGCCGTCCGCGGGATCCCCGCCCACGCCCGGCGTCACCGGACCTCCGCCACTGGATCGGTGACCCGCTCCAGCGCCTGCGCGATGCGGATGATCGTGCTCTCGCCCTCCATCGGCCCGATCAGCTGGCCGCCGACGGGCAGTCCCTCGTCGCGGCCGATCGGCAGCGAGAGGGCCGGCACCCATGCCAGGTTGGCCGTGCACACGAACACGTCGGACAGGTACATGGCGAGCGGGTCGGCGATGTGCTCGCCGAACTTGAACGCCGGCGTGGGCGTCGTGGGCGTGAACAGCGCGTGCACGCCGGAGGCGAACACCCGCGCGAAGTCCGCGCGGATCGCTTCGCGCACCCGCTGCGCTTTCCCGTAGTACGCGTCGTAGTAGCCCGCGCTCAGCACGTAGGTGCCGAGCAGGATGCGGCGCCGCACCTCCGGCCCGAAGCCCTGGCCGCGCGTGGCGCGGTACATCGCGCGCACGTCGGACAGACCGCCCTCCCTCAGGCCGTAGCGCACGCCGTCGTAGCGCGCGAGGTTGCTCGACGCCTCGGCGGGGGCCACGATGTAGTAGGTGGGCACCGCGTACCCGGTGTGCGGCAGCGACACGTCGCGCAGCTCGGCGCCCAGCGTCTTGAGCCGCTCGAGCGCCTTCCGCGCCGCCGCCGCGACGCCCGCGTGCAGTCCCGCGGGGAAGTACTCGCGCGGCACGCCGATCACCGTCCCCGCGAGCGACGCCGCGGCGGGGCCCGGCTCGCCGAGCGGCACGCGGTCCAGCGTGGTCGCGTCGCGGTCGTCGCGGCCGCTCACCGCCGCCAGCAGGCGCGCCGCGCTCGCCACGTCCTTCCCCAGCGTCCCGATCTGGTCGAGCGAGCTGCCGAAGGCCACCAGCCCGTAGCGGCTGACCCGCCCGTAGGTGGGCTTGATCCCGACGACCCCGCAGAACGCCGCCGGATGGCGCACCGAGCCGCCGGTCTCCGACCCCAGGGCCATCGTCACGGCGCCGGCGGCGATCGCGGCGGCCGAGCCGCCCGACGAGCCGCCCGGCACGCGCGAGGGATCCACCGGATTGCGCGACGGTCCGTAGGCGCACCACTCGGTCGAGGAGCCCATCGCGAACTCGTCGCACCCGGTCTTCCCCGCGACCAGGGCCCCGGCCTCGCGCAGCCTGCGCACCGCCGTGGCCTCGAACGGCGAGCGCCAGCCCTCGAGGATCTTCGAGCCGCAGGTGGTGGGGAACGTCGCGTCGGCGATCACGTCCTTCACGGCGACCGCCTCGCCCGCGAGTGCGCCGCGCGCCGCCGCCGGCGCGGCCGCGAGCGCGTCCGCCTGCTCGAGCAGCGCCCGCTCGGACCAGGCGAGGAACGCGTGAGTCCCCTTCGCCTCGCAGGCCGCGATGCGTGCCGCGGCGTCCCGGGCCGCCGTCCGGAACTCCGTCACGGCGCGTCGTCTCCGCGGTCCAGCTCGCCGAGGCGCGGCACCGTGAACAGCCCGCGCTGGAACGCCGGGGCGATCTCCCCGGGCGGGCGGCTCAGCGGATCGGGGTCGAGCTCGTCGCGCCTGAGCCGGGCCGCGCGCGCGTCGCCCGCGGCGGCATCGTCGCTCACCCCGCCCAGCTGGGCGACGTAGTCCAGGATGCGGCTCAGCTGCCGCTCCAGCTCCGCCGCCGTCGCGTCGTCCACCGCCAGCTCCGCGAGGGCCGCGATCTTCTCGACGTCGTTCCGCGTCACGCTCACGCGCTACTCCCAGTCGCGCTCGAGGCCGGCGTACGCCGCCAGCAGCTGCTTCGTCCCCACCGTCTCGTCGTCGAACTCCACCGCGACCTTGAGATCGCGTCCCCGGCCTTCCACCCGGCGGATCGTGCCGCTGCCGAACCGCCGGTGTCGCACCCGCTCGCCGGCGCGGTACGCCGGCGCGTCGTCCGAGACCTCGGAGGCGTCCGGCTCCTCCGCTCCCACCAGCGCCAGCGACCGGCCCGCCGCGGGCGCCGGCCGCCGGCGCGGCTCGCGCGCCAGGCCCCACGACGGCCGCGTCACCCGCTGCTCCGCGAGCGCGGGCGGCACGTCGTCGAGGAAGCGCGAGGGGAAGCCCGCCCGCAGCTCCCCGCCCCGCCGCCGCGCCGTGGCGTAGGTCAGGAACACCTTGTCCTTGGCGCGCGTCACGCCGACGTAGCAGAGCCGGCGCTCCTCCTCCAGGGCCTCCGGCGTGTCCGCCCGCGACAGCGGGAACAGCCCCTCTTCGAGGCCCGCGATCGCGACCACCGGGAACTCGAGGCCTTTGGCCGCGTGGAGGGTCATCAGGGTCACGCCGTTCTCGCCGCGCTCGACCTCGGCGTTCGCCGTGAGCGCGGTCTGGGCCAGGAACCGCTGGATCGGACTCTCGGCTTCCGCGGCCGCCCGGTCCTCGGCCGAGTCGCCGGGGTCGGGCAGCACCGCCCCGAACTCCTCCGACCACGCCGCGGCCGCCGTCACCAACTCGGCCACGTTCTCCACGCGCTCGGGGCCGGTCTCGTCCTCCTCGAGCAGGAACCGCTCGAAGCCGGTGCGCGCGACGATGCCGCGCAGCGCCTCCGCGGGCTGGAGGCCGGCCAGCTCCCGGCGCGCGGCCGCCAGCTCGCGCGCGAACTGCTCCAGGCCCTCGCGCGCCTTGGGCCGCAGCTCGCTCACGCGGCCCGCCGCCTCGGCCGCGCGCGACAGCGACCAGCCCCACTGCGCGGCCGCGCGCGACAGCGCCTCGAGGCTCTGCTCGCCGATCCCCCGGCGCGGCGCCCCCACCGCCCGCCGGAACGCCGCGTCGTCGTCCGGGTTCACCACCAGCCGCAGGTGGGCGAGCAGGTCCCTCACCTCGCGCCGCTCGTAGAAGCTCACCGCCCCCACCACCCGGTACGGCACGGCCGCGCGCCGCAGCTCGTCCTCGAAGGCGCGGGTCTGGGCGTTGGTCCGCATCAGCACGGCCATCTCGTCGTACGCGTGCGCGCCGCGGCGGACCCGCGCCTGGAACTCGCGCACCAGCCACTCCGCCTCGTCGCGCTCGTCGGCGGCGCACAGCACCGTGATCGGCTCGCCGCCCTCGCGGCGGGTGAACAGCGTCTTGCCCAGCCGCCCGCGGTTGGGCGTGATCACGCTGTTCGCCGCCTCGAGGATGGCCTGGGTGGAGCGGTAGTTCTGCTCCAGCCGCACCAGCCGCGCGCCGGGGAAGTCGCGCTGGAACTCGAGGATGTTCCGCAGGTCTGCGCCGCGCCAGCCGTAGATGGACTGGTCGTCGTCGCCCACCACGAACAGGTTGCCGGCGTCGCCCGCCAGCGCCTTCAGCAGCAGGTACTGCGCGCGGTTGGTGTCCTGGTACTCGTCGACCAGCAGGAACCGGAACCGCGCGCGGTAGCGCTCCAGGATCGCGGGCTGCTGCGCGAACAGGGCGAGCGGGTGCAGCAGCAGGTCGTCGAAGTCCATCGCGTTGGCGCGCCGCAGCGCCGCCTCCATCGCCTCGTACACCCGGGCGACGTTGGCGTGGAAGGGATCCGCGGCCTCCTGCGCGTACGCCTCCGGCCCCACCATCGCGTTCTTGGCGCGCGAGATCTCGTGGCGCACCGCGCGCCCGCCGTAGAGCCGCGGCGGCAGGCCGAGGTCGTCGACCAGCCGCCGGACCAGCGCCTCCACGTCGTCCTCGTCGTAGATGGTGAAGCTCCGCGAGAAGCCGAGCGACGGCGCCTCGCGCCGCAGCAGCCGTGCGCAGACGGCGTGGAAGGTCCCGATCCACATCCCGTCCGGCTCGGCGCCGAGCAGCTGCGTCACGCGGGCCTTCATCTCGCCCGCGGCCTTGTTGGTGAACGTGACGGCGAGGATGTGGCGCGGATCGACGCCGTGCTCGTCGATCAGCCGCGCCAGCCGCACGGTGAGGACGCGGGTCTTCCCCGAGCCGGCGCCGGCCAGCACCAGCATCGGACCGGCGACGTGGGCGACCGCCTCCTGCTGCGGCTCGTTGAGCGCGACGGCGATCATCCGGCGGGGAGCTGGCGCGGCAGGTGCAGCGCGAACCGCGCCCCGATCTCCGTCGGCTCGAGCACCAGGCGGCCGCGGTGGCCTTCCTCGACCACCCGGCGGGCCAGCGCGAGCCCGAGCCCCCAGCCCCCTTCCTTGGTGGTGGCGCCGGCGGTGAACAGCCGGTGCCGCAGCTCGCGCGCGACGCCCGGCCCGTCGTCGGTCACGGTCACCACCACGCCGTCGGGCTCGCTGCCCACCGCGACCTCGATCTTCCCGCCGCGCCCCTTCAGCGCGTCGACGGCGTTGCGCACCAGCGCCTCGATCGCCCACTCCAGGAGCAGCGCGTCGCCCTCGATCTCGAGCGGCGTGCCGTCGGCGCGCACCTCCAGCGTGATGCGGTGCGCCAGCGACGGGAGCCGGGGCCGGAAGTACGTGCCCACCGCGTCGGCCACCGCCGCGACGTCCACGGTGTCGCGGCGCGGCGGCTGCCCGATGCGCTCGAAGCGACGGGCCACGCGGTCGAGCCGCTCGTAGTCGCCGGCCAGGTGCCAAGCGATCTCCTCCCGCCGGTCCGCGCCGTCGCGCAGCCGGTCGATCCAGCCGGCCAGCGAGGTGAGCGGCGTGCCGAGCTGGTGCGCCGACTCGCGCGCCATCGCGACCCACACCCGGTTGCGCGCCGCCCGCACCGAGGCGCGGTGCGCCAGCACCGCGACCCCGGCCAGCCCGGCGACCGTGGCCAGCTCGAGCGCGAACACCAGCCGCAGCCGCGCCCGCACCGGCGGCGCGCCCACGTGGACCGTCCGCCCGCTGATCTCGGTGAGCGGCGGCGTGTCGCGATCGAGCGCGGCCACGAACGCCTTGAGCGCCGGGGAGTCGAAGGCCATCGGCGCCGGGAGGTTGGCGGTGTCGGTCGGGACGCCGTGCCGGTCGGTGACGACCAGCGGAATGCCCTGGCGGCGGATCTCGCCCGCGAGCCCGAACAGCGCGTCGGTCGCGCCGGTCTCGCTCGAGTCGCCGAGCCCGGTGAACACCCGGGAGTACAGCTCCGAGGCGCGGCGCGCCTCCTCGGTCAGGTGCTCCGCGGTGAGCCAGGCCGAGACCAGCGTGAGCGCGGCCGCGAGCGTCGCCAGCAGCCACACCGTCGCGGGCCGCCGCAGCCACGCCGCGCGGCGCACCTCAGTGCGCGGGGGCCTCAAGGCGTTCCACCCCGAGCGCCGGCGCCAGCGCGGGCGGCACCCGCACGCTGCCGTCCGGCTGCTGGCCGGTCTCCAGCAGCGCGATCACCGTGCGCGGCAGCGCGAGCGCGGAGCCGTTCAGGGTGTGCACGAACTCCGGCTTCGCGCCCCGCGCGGGCCGGTAGCGCGTGTTCATCCGCCGCGCCTGGAAGTCCCGGTAGGTGCTGCAGCTCGACACCTCCAGCCACTTGCGGGCACCGGGCGCCCACACCTCGAGGTCGTACTGCCGGTGGTTGGCGAACCCCATGTCGCCCGCCGCGATCAGCACCACGCGGTACGCCAGGCCCAGGCGCTGCAGCACCGCCTCGGCGTGCCGGGTCAGCTCCTCGTGCGCCGCGGCGCTCGCCTCGGCGCGCTCGAGCCGCACCAGCTCCACCTTGTCGAACTGGTGCACCCGCGTGAGCCCGCGCGTGTCGGCGCCGTGCGCGCCGGCCTCGCGGCGGAAGCAGGGCGTGTAGGCCACGTACTTCCGGGGCAGCTCCTCGGGCTGCAGCACTTCGCCGCGGTGGAGGTTGGTGACCGGGACTTCCGCCGTCGGCACCAGGAACAGGTCGTCCGACGTGCGGTACATGTCGTCCTCGTACTTGGGCAGCTGCCCGGTGCCCGTCATGCAGGCGCGGTTCACGACGAACGGCGGCGACACCTCGGTGTACCCGTGCACGCGCGTGTGCAGGTCGAGCATGAAGCCCACCAGCGCGCGCTCCAGCCGCGCGCCCGCGCCCACCAGCAGCGGGAAGCCGGAGCCCGCGAGCGCCGCCCCGCGCTCCAGCTGAAACAGCCCCAGGTCCGCGCCGATCTCCCAGTGCGGCCGGTGCCACGGCTGCGCCTCCACCGGCTCGCCCCAGCTGCGCACCACCAGGTTGTGACTCGCGTCGCCGGCCGGCACGTCCGCCGCGGTGACGTTGGGCACCCAGGCCAGCGCCGCCTCGAACGCCGTCTCCGCCTCCGCCGCGCCGGCGGCTGCGGCGTCGGCGCGGGCCGACAGCTCGCCCAGTGTGGCGAGCAGCGCGCCGGCGTCCTCGCCGCGCTTCTTCCGCTCCCCCACCTCGCGGCTCTTCGCGTTGAGCTCCGCCTTGACCGCGTCGGACTCGCCGATGGCGGCGCGGCGCCGCTCGGCCAGCGCGCGCAGCCGGTCGAGCAGCGCGTCCAGCTCGCGCCCGGCGCCGCGCGCCGCCAGCTGGCCGCGCAGGATCGCCAGAGCCTCCGCGTCTCGGAACAGCTTGGGATCGAGCACCGCTACTCCGTCGGCGGCAACGAGTCGGCTTTGAGGCTGCGGTAGCCGCAGTTCAGGTCGGCGAGGAAGGAGAAGGTGACGCTGCGGGCCACGAAGTTCAGGGCCGTGACCTCGAACTTCCCGTACACGGGCTTGATGTACCCGAAGTTGCAGGTCTTCGCTCGCGAGGCCGCCAGCACCACCGTGCCCACCTTGAGCGGCACCGCCGCGGTGTCCTGGTAGCCGCTGGTCGGGGCGATCGTGATCGAGTCGAACGGCACCGTGGTGACCTGCAGCCCGCCGTCCACGTACAGCCCCATCGCGCCGCGCGGCAGCAGCACCGCCGTGGTGTCGCCCAGCGTGTCGGTGCGGATGTCGAACGCGAAGTCGAACAGCGAGGTGCGGTCGGTGCGCGCCACGATGCCGTCGAGGAGGTCGTACGCCGACGGCTGCGAGATGTCGGTGCCGGTGAGCGCCCACAGCGTGAGCGAATCCACGAACGTGCCCAGGTTGGCCGGGGGCAGCTCGAACGGGTTGCTGCACGCCGCGGGAGCGGCGAGCTGCACGAGCGCGAAGAGCGCCGCGATACGAGGGAATATCGAGGGACGCGACATCAGCTAACCAGCGAAGAATAGGGGAGTTGCGCGGCCAGTGTCAACGGCCCGATCCGCTTGACACCGCTCCCGGTGCGGCCTACGTTGGACCGCCGTTCCGACGCTGGACCGCGTCCATCAGGCGAGGGCCGGATGCCGACAATCCGCGACGTCGTGCAGGTGCTCGCGCGCCGCGAGGGGGTGGAGGCCGTCATCGTGCTCGGCGACGACGGCCTGCCCATCGACAGCCAGGTGGCCGACGGGCTCGACTCGGAAGCCGTGGCCGCGCACCTGCCCGCGGTGCTCCAGGCCTGCGAGGAGCTGGGCCGCAACGCGCTGCGCGGCGAGCTCGCCACCGGCGTGCTCGAGTACGCGCAGGGCTTCGCGGTGGTCGCGAACCTGTCGGCCGACGCCAAGCTCCTGGTGCTGCTGCGCCCGCGCGCCAACCTCGGACCGCTGCTCTACGATCTCACGCGCCACCGCGCGAAGATCGCCCAGCTGCTGTAGGGCGGCGCCACGCCGCACCACCTCCTCGTCATCGACGACGAGCCGTTCATCGGACGCATCGTGCGCCTGGAGTTCGAGCGCGGCCCCTACCAGGTCTCCATCGCCCACGACGGCGAGGAGGGGTTGCGGTTCCTGCGCGAGCACGACGACGTGGACCTGGTGCTGCTCGACGTCAACCTGCCGGCCCGCTCCGGCCTGGACCTGCTGGCCGAGGCGCGCGCCGATCCGCGGCTCAGCCGCGTGCCGTTCATCGTGCTCACCGCCGCCGGCCAGAGCGCCACGGCCGAGCGCGCCGGCGCGCTCGGCGCGGCCGGGTTCGTGACCAAGCCGTTCTCGCCCCGCAAGCTGCTCCGCCAGGTCGCCGCCATCCTGGGCGACGACGCGGCCGGCGGGACCCCGGCCTGATGCGCTGGGTCGTGGTCCTGGCCGGCGGCGTGGGCTCGCGGTTCTGGCCCGCCTCGACGAGCCAACGCCCGAAGCAGCTGCTCGCCCTGGCCGGCGAGCGTCCGCTGGTGGCCGACGCGGTGCTGCGCCTGCTCCCGCTGGTCGCCGCCGAGCGCGTGCTGGTGGTCGGCTCGACCCGGCTGCAGGACGCGCTGCGGCGCGCGCTGCCCGAGCTGCCGGCCGCGAACGTGCTGGCCGAGCCGTTCGCCGCTTCCACCGCGCCGGCCCTCGCCTGGGCCACGGCGCGCGCGGCGGCGGCCGATCCGGCCGCCAGCGTCCTCAGCGTCCACGCCGACTGGACGGTGGGCAACCCGGCGGCGTTCCGCGCGGCGGCCGCCGCGGCGCTGGACCTCGCCGAGCGCGAGGGCGCGCTGGTGACGGTCGGGGCGCGGCCCACCCGGCCCGAGATCGGCTACGGCTACGTGGTGCCGGGCGGGCCGATCGGCGCCGGGCCCGCGCGCCGCATCGCGCGGTTCGTCGAGAAGCCGGACCGGGCCGAAGCCGAGCGGCTGATCGCGGGCGGCGCGCTGTGGAACACGGGGATGTTCGCGTGGACCGCGGCGCGGTTCCGCGCCGAGTGCGAGCGGCACGCGAGGGAGATCACCGGCGGCCTGCCGGCGCTCGATCGCGGCGACGTCGCCGGCTTCTACCGCGCCGCGACGCCGGTGAGCGTGGACGTGGGGCTGTACGAGCGCACCGACCGGGGCGCCGTCCTGCCCGGCGACTTCGGGTGGGACGACGTGGGCTCGTGGGCCGCGCTGTCGCGCGTGCGCGCGGCCGACGCCGCCGGCAACGTGGCCGTCGGGTCGGCGTGGACGGTGGACGCCAGGAACTGCATCGTGTGGAGCGAGGACGGCACCACCGTGGTCGACGGCGTGTCCGACCTGGTGGTGGTGCGCTCGGGCGACGTCACGCTGGTCACGACCCGCGAGCGCGCTCCCCAACTCAAGGAGCTGCTGGCGCGGCTGCCGCCGCACGTCGCGGGCGGCGGCGCGCCGCAAGGAGATCGCCGATGAGCGTCCAGCTGTTCCTGTACGACCCGCCCGACGACCTGCCTGCGTTCCTGCCCTTCTCGCTCACGCGGCCGCTGGGGGAGCTGCGCTACGGCGCGTTCCTGCTCCGGGAGCGCTGGTCGGCGCGCCTCAGCCTGCCGGTGACGGGCTACCTCTCGCCGCACCAGCACCTCCGCGACTTCGTCGAGCCCGGCGCGCCGGCCGTGGTCGAGACGCCCGGCGAGAAGAACGAGCCACGGGTGCTGCTGCGCTCCGCCTTCGTGCCCGCGGCGGACCTCGGGCGCAACGCCTCGCCCGCCGAGCCCGTGCGGTTCGTGGACGCCGGCGGTGCGACCGTCGGCTACGCGCTCCCGCGGCGGGTCGACTGGCCGGGGTTCGCCGGCGCGGCCTCGTGGACGGCGGTGCAGCTCGCGGGCAAGCGGCTCGAGGGCGTGTGGGAGCTGGTGGGCGATCTCAACACGGTGCTGCTGGCCGATCTCGAGCGGGTCCGCCCCGAGCAGGGGGCCGCCACCATCCCGCGCGGCGCGGTGGTGCTCGGCGACCCGTCGCACGCGTTCGTCGGCGAGGCCACGCTCGAGCCGCAGGTCGTGCTGGACGTGCGGAACGGACCCATCATGCTCGCGCCCGGGGTCGAGGTGCGCGCCTTCGCGCGGCTGGTGGGGCCGCTGGCGATCGCGCGCGACACCCGCATCCTCGGCGGCCAGATCTCGGGCAGCGCCATCGGCCCGAGGTGCGTGGTGCACGGCGAGGTGTCGGCCACCCTGTTCCTCGGCTACGCCAACAAGGCCCACGAGGGCTTCCTCGGGCACTCGGTCGTCGGCCGCTGGGTGAACCTCGGCGCGGGCACGACCAATTCCAACCTGAAGAACACGTACGGCCCGGTGCGGGTGACGCTCGGCGGCAAGCGGTACGAGACCGGGCTGCAGTTCATGGGCTCGCTGATCGGCGACCACGTGAAGACGGCGATCGGCACGATGCTGCCCACCGGGTGCGTGATCGGCGTCGGCGCCAACCTGTTCGGCAACGCGCGGCCGCCAGCCGCGGTGCCGCCGTTCGCCTGGGGCCTCGACCAGCCGGGGACCGTGCTGGAGTGCGGCCGGTTCGTCGAGATCGCGGCGCGGGTGATGCCGCGCCGCGACGTGGCGGTCGACGCGGGCACGCGGCGCTACCTCGCCGCGGTCTGGGGCGCCGCCACCGGCCAGGCGCCGTGCGGCTGACGGTCCTCGGCTCCGGGAGCCGCGGCAACGCCGTGCTCGTGGAGTCCCGGGGCGGCGCGTTGCTGATCGACGCCGGCTTCTCGCTCCGCGACCTCGCGCGCCGCTTCGCCGCGGCCCGCTGCGACCCGGCGCGCGTCGCCGGCATCGTCCTCACCCACGAGCACGGCGACCACGCGCGCGGCGCGGCCGCCGCGGCCGCAGCCTGGGGCGTGCCGCTGCTGGCGAGCGCGGGCACCCTGGCCGCCCTCGCGCC
>Ga0187778_10001089_pt1 | contig 19315 bp, 14 predicted proteins | sample 1015_Q2_SP5_20_M_FD_132418 | JGI IMG/M metagenome (GOLD analysis project Ga0187778, IMG submission 132418) | Tropical peat soil microbial communities from peatlands in Department of Meta, Colombia - 1015_Q2_SP5_20_MG | ecosystem: Environmental > Terrestrial > Soil > Wetlands > Peat | place...
CATTACATAATCGCGGTCGGCGGTGCGGGCTCGTCAGGCCGTCCCGCGTTGGCCAAGGGAACCAGGATCATGACAGCCACGAGCACCGCCAGGGCAACCAGCGGAGCGACAAGCGAGTCTCCGATCGCCAGATGGTACAGCCTTGTATCCGCATGAGGATCGTGCGCGAGCCTCCTGGCGATGACTGCGGCCACGCCCAGTCCACAGAGAGCCTCTCCGGCGATCAATCCTGAGGCTGTCAGCACCCCCGCGTTGTCTACGCGCGCCTTCTGTGCATCGTTGAGCTTGCGCCGGTCGCGAAGACTATCGGTAACCCACCGGATCATGCCCCCCACAAACATCGCGAAGGTTGTTCCCAACGGCAAATACATGCCAATCGAAAACAGCATCACGCTCTTCACCTGGATCATGATCATGGTGATACCCAGGAGCATCCCCACGATGATCAACGGCCAGGCCATGTCGCCGCCGACAATGCCCTTCGAAAGCATGGCCATGAGTCCGGCTTGCGGCGCTGACAGCGCCGGACTTCCGAAGTGATACGCCTTATCGAGCACGGCCAGAGGAAAGAAAAGCACTAGCGAAGCCACCACGATTCCGAGCAGATCGCCGATCTGCATTTTCGAGGGAGTTCCGCCGAGGATATGCCCCACTTTCAAGTCTTGCAGCATCTCACCGGCAACAGCGGAAGAAACACAGACCACTGCGGCCACTCCCAGAACCGCGGCAACGCCGCCTGTGCCGTAAACTCCCAGAGCCACCATCAGAAGCGCTGCGATCACCAACGTACATAGCGTGAGGCCGGATACTGGATTATTCGATGACCCAATCATCCCAACCAAGTTGCCCGACACGGCAGCAAAGAAAAACCCGACCACTACCATGACACCTGCCGCGACCAGCGCACCGGTCAGCACCTTCGAAGCAGTGAACGTCCCTGCGCTACTTATGAAGTAGTGATAGAGCAGAATCATGGCCACGAAGACCACGCCCACTCCCGCGAAGACCCCTTTCGCCGGCAGGTCGCGCTCAGTGCGATCCGTAGCCTCGTGGGCTGCCGCGGACTTTTTCAGGTCCGAGATGGCCCGGCCCATCCCCGCAGCAAGTTGCTTGCGCATGCGGATCAACGTGTACGTCGCGCCAACGAGCATCCCACCCACCGCAATCGGCCTCACGATGGAGTAGTAGATCGCTCCAGCGAGCAGCGGCCAGGAGAGCGTCTGTCCCGCCGGTTGCGCAGCCTGTATGTAGGGACCGACCAGGAAGGTCAGCAACGGAACCAGCAAACCCCACGCCAACACTCCGCCCGAGAAGTTCAACGCAGCGAGCCGAGGGCCGATGATGTAGCCCACACCCAGGTAAGCGGGGCTGATGTCGGGGGCGGCGAAGAACGTTGCGCCTCCTGTCACAGTCGTAGCCACGTTTGGATTCGTGCTGGTGCGCAGAAGCAGTTTCTTGCCCAACGTGCTGATGTTCATGCTGAAGGTATTGCTTGGCGAGAATAGATTGATTGCGCCCAAGAGGAACATGAGTGCGCCGAAACCCATATTGGCGAAGAGAATCCTGGCTGCCTTCGCTCCCTGTTGCCCCGCTTTATGAATTTCGGAAGCTGCCACTGATTCAGGGTAGGGTAGCTCTGGGTCCTCAACCATCACACGCCGCAGCAGCGTCACAAATAAGATTCCCAGGGTGCCCCCGATCACCATCAGGGCAACTGCTTTCCAATACTGCTCGCGCGTGAGTCCCGGCCACAGTTCCGCAATCACGAACGCCGGGATCGTGAACACAGCGCCCGCGGCAACCGACTCTCCAATCGAGCCGATGGTTCGCGCTATGTTTTCCTCCAACAGCGAGCCCTTCATCAGGCGCAACAGAGCCATGCTGATGACCGCCGCGGGATAGGTAGCTGCGATTGTCATTCCGGCCTTCAATCCGAGATAAGCATTTGCTGCTCCCAGGATCGCCGTCATGATCAGACCGAGCAACACGGCTCGAAACGTGAACTCTTTCATTTCCATGCTTGCGGGAACAAACGGCTGATGCTTCCTCGGACTGGGCGTGTCGGTAGATTGCGCGCTCATGCGGGAACCTCGCAATTCTTTTGTGTGGGTAGTTCCAGAAGTCTCCGAACGTTAGCACGCTACTCAATGCGTTTACAAGGACGGGAGTCAATCACCGGGAGAGCCTGCTTCGACTTAGCCAACGGGCAAGGCCGGTCGTCCTTGCTTTGGCCTCTGGCGCCTTGGATATCGGAGAGATTGGGGAACCCGCAGCCGGAGAAATGCGTATGCTAGAGGGGGCTCCAATGGGAATTTTACACGGCAATCTTCGTTACGCGCTTCGGCAGTTCAAGCTGGCTCCGGTATTTGCCGCTACGGCCATTCTCACGCTCGCCTTGGGCATTGGCGGGACCACGGCCATCTTCTCCATGATCCACGCGGTAATGCTCCGCTCTTTGCCGGTCACTGATCCGGGCACCCTGTACCGCGTAGGCGAAGGCGACGATTGTTGTGTGGAAGGCGGCCCTCAGGATGACTGGGGGATGTTCTCCTTTCCCTTGTACGAGCGGCTGAAAGCGGAAACACCTGAATTTGAGGAAGTAACTGCCTTCCAAGCTGCCCGCAACCGTATGGGCGTCCGTCGCCAAGGTGTCGAATCGGCCTCACGGCCTCTTCATTCGGAATACGTCACCGGCAGCTATTTCTCCACGCTGGGTGTGCGTGCGTTCTTTGGGCGGGTCTTCTCACCCGAAGATGACAAGCCGTCTGCCCCGCCGGTAATTGTCATCAGCCATCGAGTTTGGCAGAACACCTACGGTGGCGATCCGTCCCTCGTGGGTTCCACCTTGATAGTGGAGGGTCATCCCCTGACCGTCATCGGCATCGCGCCCCCTGGTTTCTTCGGCGAAACACTGCAAAGCGATCCTCCCGACATCTGGATTCCCCTACAACAGGAACCGATGATGGCCGCGGGAGGCAGTCTGCTGCATCAACCTGTCTCTGCGTGGTTGCGCATGATCGGCCGCTTGCGGCCCGGAGCCTCGATTGCCGGATTGTCTCCCCGCCTCACGGGAGTCCTCAGGCAATGGATGCAATACGATTCCGGATATCCGGCAATCTGGATGCCGGACGTGATGCGCATGCTCCCCAAGCAAAACCTCAACGTGATTCCCGCCGGCGCGGGGGTGGCGGTGATGAAAGAGGAGTACGGCCGGAGCCTGCAAATCCTCCTGGCGGTCTGCGGGCTGGTGCTTCTCATTGCTTGCTCCAACGTGGCCAACCTATTGCTGGCTCGGGGCATGGCCCGGCGTGGTCAACTGGCCGTGAGGATGGCCATCGGCGCCACGCCGATGCAAGTTATCTCACAGGCGCTGACGGAGAGCGTCCTGCTCGCCATTGGCGGCGGCATTGTCGGCCTTGTTGTAGCGATGGGGGCATCGCGGCTGCTGTTGTCGCTTGCTTTCCACAGCTCGCACTCTCTTCCCATCAGTGTGACCCCCTCGCTGCCCGTCCTAGCATTTGCCTTCGCCCTGGCGCTCGTGACAGGAATCATCTTCGGCGCCGCTCCAGCCTGGCTTGCCACCCGCACCGATCCGGCGGAGACGCTTCATGGATCGGGTCGCGGCAGTAGTGACCGTTCGTCTATGGCCCGCAAGACTCTGCTGATCGTGCAGGCGACGCTATCGGTTGTCCTGGTGGCGGGGGCAACCATGCTGGCTCGCAGCCTAAACAAGCTCGAGCATCAGGATTTCGGTTATCAGGTGCAAGGCCGCGTGGTTGTTGACATGAACTTTCCCCCGGCGACTTACACGCAACCCGAGTTAGCCGCGCTTTATCGCCGCCTTGAAGACGAGCTCCTTCATGTGCCTGGCGTACAGGGGACTGGCCTGGCCCTCTACAATCCACTCACAAACAACTGGGGTGAACTCGTCCTGGTGGCTGGCCATCCCACCGGCCAACTCAGCGAGGATTCCGGCTCGTCGTGGGACCGGGTCAGTGCCGACTATCTTCAGAATTTTGGCGTGCCGATCTTGCGCGGAAGAGCATTCACCGCAGCCGACAACGAAACCGCTGCGCCCGTGGCCGTCGTCAACGAAGCTTTTGTGAAGCGTTTTTTCAAGAGTGAGGAAGACCCCCTCGGCCAACACTTCGGATTGGACCTTCCAGAAAACGCCGGCACATTTCGCATTGTCGGCGTCGTCCGTGACGCGAAGTTCGCCGGTTTCGGTATGGACAAGCCCGCACGCCCCATGTTCTACGTGCCGCTTGCCCAGACGGTGGACTACCACAACCCAATGCTGAACGACATTGAGCTGCGTTCTCACTTCATCGGTGGGATCATGCTGGCAACCAATTTGCCCCCGGGCACGCTCGAGCCGCTGCTTACCAGAATGCTGGCAGACCTGGACCCTAACCTCACCTTCAATAGCATCCGAACCATGCAGCAACAAGTTGAACTCTCCTTCGATCAAGAGCGTGCCGTTGCCAGCCTCGCTGGCTTGTTTGGAATTGTGGCCCTCCTGCTAGCGGCGGTGGGGCTCTACGGCGTCACGGCTTACACAGTCGCTCAGAAGACCAACGAAATCGGCATCCGCATGGCACTTGGCGCGGACCGTACCAAGGTGATTCGGCTCGTGCTGGGCGGAGCTTTCAGCCGCGTGCTGATTGGACTGTTCCTAGGACTGCCTTTGGCGGTTGGCGCCGGGCGGCTGCTTTCGGCTCAGTTGTACGGCGTCTCCTGGTGGGATCCACTGGCGCTGAGTGTGGCTGCGGGGGCGTTGGGGATCTGCTCGTTCATTGCAGCCATCATTCCTGCGAGCCGCGCAGCATCCATCGCGCCCACGGACGCGCTGAGAATTGAATAGCGCTGTCTGGTCCGCTGCCCTTCGAGTGTCGCCAACGCGCAAGAGTGCGGGTACAATGGGGCTGTCTTCAGAGATCAAAGTTCTAATCCTTCCTTGATAAGACGGAGAAAGCCATGATCCCAGCACTCGCAAACTTGAAACCCGAACAGCTTTGGAAGCATTTTGATAGTTTGGCCGCCATTCCTCGCGCCTCGACAAAGGAAGCGGCAGCGCGCGACTACGTCCGCGGCGTGGCCAAAAAGCTGGGCCTGGAAACCCAACAAGACCCTGCCGGCAATCTCATCGTTCGTAAGCCTGCACGGCCGGGACGCGAGTCAGCGCCAATGGCACTCTTACAAGGCCATCTCGACATGGTCTGCGAGAAGAACGAATCGACCGTTCACAATTTTGATAAAGATCCCATAAAAGTTTTGCGCGACGGCGATTGGCTCAAGGCTGACGGCACCACGCTCGGCTCCGATAACGGAGTCGGCGTGGCCGCGGCTCTTGCGGTAATGGAGAGCACTGACATCTCCCACGGCCCCCTCGAATTTGCTTTCACCATCGACGAGGAAACCGGACTCACCGGCGCTTCGGATTTTGCTCCGGACATCCTGAAGTCAAAGTACTTCTTGAATCTGGACACGGAAGAAATTGGCAATTTGTGCATCGGGTGTGCCGGCGGCGTGAACACGACCGCGCGGCGCAAGGTCAAGCTTCTTGCACCCAGCGCCGGATCTGCCTGGAGGATCAAGGTGACGGGCCTTCGCGGCGGCCATTCCGGCGTCGATATTCATCAGGGCCGCGGCAATGCCCTCCGCATCATGGGCGGGGTTCTTCAGGATCTGCTCGAGCGTCTTCCAGCCGAATTCGCGGGGGTCAATGGTGGCAGCGCCCACAATGCTATTCCTCGGGAAGCTGTCGCCGTGATCGTGCTCCCGCCCGCTCATGAGAATGAGCTGAAATCCATCGTTGCTACGGCCGAAGCCGCGAACAAGGCCGAGTTGGGTAGCTTTGATTCGGGACTTCAGATCATTGTAGAAAAAGCCGATCGTCCGGAAAAAGTGATGGACGATGCCGACGCAAAATGCACGGCGGCTCTTCTGGCGACCATGCCTCACGGCATTTTGTTTATGAGTCCGGATGTTCCCGGGCTAGTCCAGACCTCGACGAACCTTGCAGTCGTTAGCACTAAAGGCGACGTGGTGGAAATTGTCAGCAGTCAACGCAGTGCCATCCTGACGAGCAAACAGGCTGCGGCCCGCATGGTCGCTACCGTGTGCCGTTTGGCGGGTTTTGAGGCACAACATAGCGGCAGCTATCCCGGCTGGAAACCGGAGCCCAACAACGAACTAATTCGGAAGCTCCAGGAAGTCCACAAGAAACTCTTCGGCGAACCGGCGAAACTGATCGCCATGTACGCCGGCTTGGAATGCGGCGTCATCGGTGAGAAATATCCCGGGATGCAACTGGTCTCTTTTGGCCCGACGATCGTGGACCCTCACAGCCCCAACGAACGCGTGCAGATTTCTACGGTGGAGAGTTTCTGGAAATTCCTCAAGCAAGTGCTTGAGGACTTATGAGCCCGTCGCCTGCGCTGCTACCTCAGGCTCAGTTCTTTCTCGAATTGTTCTGACTTTCGCGTGCGCCCGAAATCCCGGCACGTTCTCTCAACGTGCGTCGGTGGGACGGAGCGGCCATCCACGGGCAGTTTGATTCGTCCGATCAAGATTTGTAGTTGCATGGACATCTCCACCAAGTCTTTCGCCGGCTTCTGCGAATCGGTCTCGCACGAACCGACTTTGCCCTAGTACCGAAACGGGGCAGAATTGTTTCGATGATTCAAACTTGCTTACTTATCTGCTGTGGTGTCGTTCCCTTCACTCCCTGCCTTTTGACGGACAGCTTCCCCTGCTTTACACTGCTGACATGAGTTCGTCGTATGGTGTCCCCCGGGTTCGCTTCGATTGGCGTGGTTTCATTACTCCTGGCGTAAAGCTCCTCGTTCTTATTTGTACCGGCGCCTTCGTCATCCAGATCTTGGTCCAAATCCTGTTCGGCAGTGTGGTGGCCTACCAGCAGATTACCGTGCGCTTTGGCCTCGTACCCAGCGGCGCGATCTTCGGTCTGCGAGTCTGGCAGCCTATCACTTACCTGTTCCTTCACGGTGGCATCGGGCATCTTTTCATCAACATGCTGGTGCTCTGGATGTTTGGCCGGAACTTGGAGGAAGTTTGGGGAAAAAAGCGCTTCCTCAACTATTTCTTTCTATGCGGCGTCGGCGCAGGGCTCATCAACATTGCGGTGAAGTTCATCCCCATGTTTTGGGGACACGCCCCCTCAGACGTACCGACGATTGGCGCTTCCGGGGCGATCTTCGGCATCCTCATCGCCAACGCCATACTCTTCCCCGATCGTCAAGTCTGGATTTTCTTCTTCCTCGTCAGCATTCCGATGCGCGTTTTTGTGGCCATTATGGGCCTCATCGAGTTCGTCAGCACGTTTGGAGCTTCCGGTGATGGCGTCAGCCACCTTTGTCACCTTGGCGGCATGCTCATTGGCTGGATCTATTTGCGCAGAGGCTCCTTCCTGTTCCGTGTGCGCAATGAGGTGGCCGATTGGCGCTACCAGCGCAACCGCAGGAAGTTCGAAGTCTTCATGAAGAAGAACAAGAACGAACCTCCCTCCCGGCCCGATCATTGGGTTAACTGATAGCTGTCAGTTTTTGGTCCTAAATGAGTCGTGTGGGACCCGATGTCGGGGTGGGACGTTTTCTCGAATCCGCCTAGAGTCTCGACACAGCGGGACCCCTTCTGCGCACGAATTTAAGATCTTCATCCGGCTAGCTCGGAAACGATTCTTAACTCGCTCGCCCGATCACATGAAACTTCATGAAGTTCGTGGTCCCGCGAATGCCCATTGGCGTTCCTGCGACGATTCCGATCACGTCTCCCTTGCGCACCAGCCGTTCTTCCAGCAGACGCTTTTCCGCGATCGCCGCGAGGCCGTCAATCTTCTTAATGTCCACGATGCGGCACGGCGTCACTCCCCACAGCAGCGCCATTCGCCGCCGCGTTTCCCGCTCCGGGGAGAAAGCAATAATCGGCACAAGCGGCCGGTAACGTGACACCAGCCGCGCTGTGAACCCGCTGTGCGTGAACACCGCGATCAACTTCATGTGCAGTTCCCGCGACGCGTGGCACACCAGTTCCGCCACAGTCTCCGGCACTTTCAACTGCTCCTGTGCCGCCGGCCTCGGGAACTCATGGATGCTCGCTTCCGCTTCCTCAATGATTCGCGACATCATGCTCACGGCTTCGACTGGGTATTTCCCCGTCGCCGTTTCCGCGCTGAGCATGACTGCGTCCGTTCCATCGAAGATGGCGTTGGCCACATCGGAAGCTTCCGCGCGCGTCGGCCGCGGGTTCTCGGTCATCGATTCCAGCATCTGCGTTGCTGTAATCACCGGGCGGCGAAACTCTCTGGCTCGCGCGATGATGTTCTTCTGTACAACCGGCACGCGCTCCGGTCTCATCTCCACGCCCAAGTCCCCGCGCGCCACCATAACGCCTTCAGACACTCTCAAAATGTCATCAAGGTTGTCGATCGCTTCCGGCTTTTCGAGCTTGGCAATGATGGGTGTGGTCTCACCCCTTCGCCGCGTCACTGCTTTCGCCAGTTCGACGTCCTCCGGACGCCGCACGAAACTCACCGCAATGTAATCGGCGCCATGCTTCAGGGCAAAGCGTAGGTCTGCCCGGTCCTTTTCCGTGAGCGCGGGAACTCGCAACTTCACTCCGGGCAGGTTGATCCCCTTGTGCTCGCCGAGGATTCCGCCGTTCGCCACCTGGCAAATCACTTCCGAGTGGGTGGTTTTTTCCACTCGCAATTCGATCAAGCCGTCGCTCAATAGCACGCGGTCACCGCGTTTCACTTCGCGTGGAAGGGGATGAAAAGTCGTATTCACCCGCGTCGAATCCCCCAGCACTCTCGCCGTGGTGATGACAAATTTCTGTCCCGTGCGCAGCAATACGGTTCCACCTCCGGCCAGCGCCCCGGTGCGGATCTTCGGCCCCTGCAGGTCCGCTAAAATCGCAATCGGCCGCTGCATCGCCACGGATGCTTCCCGCAGCATCGCGAAGCTCTGCGCGTGATCCTCGTGCCTGCCGTGGGAGAAATTCAGCCGCGCGACGTCCATGCCCGCTTCCAGCAGCTTCCGGATCATTCGCCGTGAGTGTGTCGCGGGACCAATCGTGCAGACGATTTTGGAGTGCCGGGAAATCATCCGTTTCTCTTGCTTTTGTATATCAGATGTTTGCGTTAGTGCGTGATAGAAAACTCAGCCACAATCCGCACGGTCAGGTCCACGCCCGTGGCAAAGGAAGACAGCGGCAAGCGCTCTTCGTCTCCGTGCACCCGCGCGTCATCCTCTTCGGCCATTGGGAAAGGCCGCAATCCGTATGCCTGTACGCTGTGTAGTCGAAGTTGCGCGGAATCGGTGGCGCCGGTGGACAAAAATGGCAACACCGGGGCGCCGCCGAATTCCTTCGCGCATACCTTGGTCAGCAGCGCATAGAAATCCGACTCTATTGAAGAATTTGGCGCCGCCAGGCCTGCATCCGGCATGAGATCCAACTTGACCATCGGATCGTTCACTAGCTTATTCAAATCGCTCAAGAGGGTGGTGATGGTGTCGCCGGGCAGCAGTCGTACGTTCAGAACTGCCTTCGCTTCCGACGGGATGACGTTTGCGCGCACGCCCGCTTGCAGCATAGTCGGAGCGATGGTGTCTCGCATCATCGAGTTCCACATGGGGTTCATGTCCGACAGCACGCGCTGCGCGTGTTCGCCGCGGTCCGAAGCGTCAATCACCCGCATCCACTTCGCGGTCTCATCGTCCTCGATCGCGGAAAGCCCTTCAAAATATCGCCGCACAACCGAGGTCAGATGTACTGGCGCCGAGTAATCCCCGATTTTTCCAACAGCCGCCGCCAGGTGCGCCACCGGATTCTGCTTCGACGGCATTGACGCGTGCCCCCCCTTTCCTTTCACCGTCACGGAGATGTTCATGGAGACTTTTTCCGCCACTTGCAGGCCCACGTACTCCACTTTGCCGTCTTTCAGAACCACTTTGCCGCCCTCGTTTAACGCATATCCTGCGGCAAATTTGTCCCAATACTTCGCGATCAATATCTTCAGGCTGGCTTCTCCAAATTGCTCTTCGTCCGTTGTCGCCAGAAAAATGACGTCGCGGTTCAGGTGGGCATTGGCGCGCTTCAGGGCGATGAACGCCGCCAGATTCGCCGCTACCATGCTCTTGTCGTCAATCGAGCCCCGGCCGTACAGGTAGCCATCCTTGATGACTCCGCCGAACGGATCCACGGACCACTTGCTGCGATCCACGCCGACCACGTCCATATGGGCCACCAGCAGCAATGCCTTCGACGGATCCGGGACCGCGCTGCTGCGTAACCGCGCCACCACCGCGCTCCGCCCCGGCGCAACATCCAGCAGTTCCGGCGTGATTCCCTCCTTTGTCAGAATGTCTGCGATGTATTTGGCCGCCGCCTGTTCGTTTCCTGGCGGATTGGTTGTGTTGATCTTGACGAGTTCCACCAGCCAATCCTGTGCCTCACGCGCCAGTGCCGAGGTGTCTCCCACGAGCTGCTGGTTGTCGGGTATTCCCATCGGCGGAGGTCCCTGCTTAATCTGCGCGTGCAAGGACGACTGGCCGAGCCCGCACAAGGCTGCGGCACATAAAATCGAGAAGCCAATCCGCTTCCAGTTCAGCAAGGCACCCTCCCGTCCAATTCTGTTTTGTGCACAATGGATTCCATACTAACATGCGGTCTTGCCCGCCCCGGTGAGGGCTTTCGCGGGCGTACTTATGCTGCACCCGCGCAAGAGGGCCGGAAGAAAGACGCCGGGGCTGCTCGCCGCATCAAATGTTTGAGAAACACTGGGGGCCACCAATGGAATCTCGCTCGAATTTTTTCTCTCTCAGGCTGGCTACTGCGGCCGCGCTTTGCCTCTTCCTGACGGCTTCTGCGTTGGCTCAGGCTCCGGCCGGTCCTCAGCCCGCACCACCGGGCCAATCCAATCCCGCCCCGTCTGCTCCCTCCACGCAAAAGGAGCAGGCTCCTCAACAGAAACCTCAGGAATCCGGCGTCACTATTTCCGTCGAAGTTCCCGTCGTGACCCTCGACGTTATTGCTACAACCCAGCACGGCGATCTCCTCACGGGTCTTAAGAAGGAAAATTTCCGCGTCCTCGAGGACGGCCAACCGCAGACCATCACCAATTTTGGTCCCACTGACGCGCCCATCACCATGGTTATCTTGATGGAGTTCAGCGCCAGGGGCTATAACTTCTTCGCTTACGAGGCGAAGTATTGGGCCGATGCCCTGTTCCCCAATCTCAAACAGAAGGACTGGGTCGCTCTTGTCACGTTTGACATGCGGCCCCGCATGGAAGCGGATTTTACGCAGAACAAAGATGAGGTCCGCCAGAAGTTGTATAGCTTGTATTTCCCAGGCTTCAGCGAGTCCAATGTCTTTGACGCATTGCTCGATACCGTCGACCGCCTCAAAGATGTGAAGGGCAAGAAATCGGTCCTTTTGCTGGCCTCAGGCGTGGACACCTTTTCAAAGCACACCCTGGATCAAACCCTCAAGCAGCTCCGCGGCACGGACGTCACTGTCTTTGCCGTCGGCGTCGCCAAACCTCTGATGAACTGGCTCGAACTGCATGGAAGGCTGGGCGGTACGCGCGAGCTAGGTTATCTTCAGGCAGAAAACCAGCTCAAAACGTTTGCCCAGATGACCGGCGGGTTTGCGTGGTTCCCTCAGTTTGACAGCGAGATTCCGGGTGTCATGCGTGACGTCACGGAATTCCTGCGCCACCAATACAGCATCACGTACTCTCCGACGAACCGCAGTTCCGACGGCAAGTACCGCAAGATCAAAGTGGAGTTGGTGGCTCCCGATGGCAGCCCGCTCTCGGTTGTGGACCAAAAAGGCAAAAAGCAAAAATGGGTGGTCTACGCGAAGGAAGGCTATACAGCCCCCAAAGGCGGGGTTGGCGACTGAACTTCTACGCCGGCAAATCAATACCCTTTCGCAAAATCCACGCAGTTAAGCATCTCCCGACCGTCAAACCATCGTTCCAACAAGTCCAACAACATACTCGTCTGGCGGTCCCATAGCCGGTCGCTGATGGCGCTCGTGTGCGGCGTAATGAACAGGTTCGGTGTCTTCCACAATGGACTTTCCGTCGGTAGCGGTTCGGTTTCTGTCACATCCAACGCCGCGCCGCTGAGCCGCCCTTCGTTCAAGGCCCGGACCAAAGCCGCCTCGTCAATCAGCGTGCCCCGCGACACGTTCAGTAGCCGCGCACTGGGCTTCATCAGGCTCAGTTCCGTGGCGCCAATCAGTTGTCGTGTCTCCGGCGTTTCCGGCGCCGAGATCACCACGTAGTCCGCCTGGGGCAAAACCTCGTGGAGTTGGCTGGCGGGCACGATGCGCTCTGCCAACGATCCATCTCCATTGCCCGAGTACGTCACTCCCCAGACGCGCATGCCAAACGCTTTGGCTCGCCGCGCCAGTTCGTGCCCAATCGACCCGAAACCCACAATCAGCAGCAATTGCCCGTTCAATTCGGTCAGGTGCTGCGGTTTGTCCCAGATCTCCTGTTGCCCCCAATTCGTGCGGTCTTGGTGGCGCACGCAATCCGGAAAGTTTCGTGCCAGCGCCAACAACATTCCCATGGTGTGTTCGGCCATGGGCACGGAAAAGATTCCACTGGGATTTGTAACGAGAACGCCGGATTTTCGCAGTTCCGGGTACATCAGTTGCGAAACACCCGCAGCCGTTGAATGAATCCACTTGAGTTTTGTCGCGACCTTCAATTGTTCCGGCCGCAGTGAGTAGCCCACAAAAATGTCCGTGTCAGGCAATTCCTCTGCCAGGCGTGTGTAGTCCGGCAGGTGCACAACGCGCATTTCCGGCCAGCGCTCACGAAGAGCCTCGGCCATCGCGCGTGTCGGCCGCCATTGCGTGAATGGGTGATACACGCAGATGACCAGCTTCGTCTGGTGTGGCTTGGTGCGGTGAATTGGTCGTGTGAGGAGATTCACTCTATGTTGAGATCCTTCGGCCAAAACCGGGCCTCAGGATGACATAGTTATGGATTTCGTGACGAGGTTGAATTTCGTGGTGCTTTTGAAGTGATCTTCAGCTAAATCCAGCCATCGAGGATTCGCTGATTCGACCAACGCGACCTTCTTGCTTCTCAGCCACCCCTTGATCTGTTTTTCTCGACGAATCGCTTCGTGCACGCTGTTGAATTTCTCAAAGTAGACCGGTTTATGCAGATTGTATTTCTGGGTAAATCCGGGAACCAGCTTTGACTTATGCTGAAAAGCTCTCACCTCGACATCATTGGTCACGCCAGTGTACAGCATCTTTGATGTGTTGCTCAAAATGTACACAAAGTAGCTTTTCTGCATAGCGCCAATCCCAATTCAATTCGTCGTCTCTCCGCACCTTAAACCACCGTTTGTCATCCTGAGGTCCGGCGAAGTTTGCCGGGCCGAAGGACCTCAACCGATCCACCTTCACGAATCTATCCTTTGCCTAGGACACGCAGATCCCGGCCGGTCATGTCCCCAGGCACGCGCTCGCCCAGAATGCCGAGCATTGTCGGCGCGATGTCCCGCAACGCGCCGCCCGGTGAGAGCCTCAGCCGCTCGTCATCGCTGACGCAAATGAAAGGCACAGGATTCGTAGTGTGATACGTGTGTGGCCCGCCGGTCACTGGATCGATCATGGTCTCCGCGTTGCCGTGATCGGCGGTGATGATCCAGGCTCCGCCGCGCGGCCTCAACGTCTGATAGATTCGTCCAAGGCCCACATCCACAGCTTCCACCGCCTTAATCGCGGCGTCGAGCTTCCCGGAGTGTCCCACCATGTCGGCATTTGCGTAATTCATGATGATGGCGTCGAACTCGCCCTTCTCGATGGCATTCACCACCGTGTCCGTGATCCCGCCCGCAGACATTTCCGGCTTCAGGTCGTAGGTAGCGACTTTAGGCGAAGGCACCAGAATGCGTTCCTCGCCACCGAACGGCTTCTCCACGCCCCCGTTGAAGAAATATGTAACATGCGCGTATTTTTCCGTTTCTGCGCAGCGCAAGTTCTTGTACTGCAACTCCTGAAACACTTGCGCAAGGATGTGCTCGAGCTTTTCTGGCATGATGACGCACTTCAGCCACGGCCAGTTTTTGTCGTACTTCGTCATAGCCACAAAAAAGAGATTCTTCGGTCTTTTCGGATCGGCAAACTTGTCGAAGTTCGGCGATTCCAGCGCGAGGGTCATCTGCCGCGCGCGATCCGCCCGGAAGTTATAGAAGATCACCGCGTCGTCATCGCGAATCGTGCCTACAGGTACACCGGATTGCCCATGGCGCATCCCTTGGGTGATGACAATCGGTTCGACAAATTCGTCCGTCACCCCACGCTCGTAACTTTCGCTAAGGGCAGCCACGGGGCTCGAATCCTGGTGCACCGCGTAGCCATGCACCATCGCGCGATAGGCCTTTTCGATGCGCTCCCAGCGATTGTCGCGGTCCATGGCATAATAGCGGCCAACAACCGTAGCAATTTCGCCGACGCCGAGCTCGCGCATCTTCTGCTGCAATCGACGCACGTAGTCCCGCCCGCTGTTCGGCGGGGTGTCGCGGCCGTCCATAAAGCAATGCACAAAAACCTTCTCGACCTTTTGTTTTTTGGCCATCTCGAGCAAGGCAAACAAATGATTGATGTGCGAGTGCACGCCGCCATCGCTCAACAGTCCGAGAAAGTGCAGTTGCCGCTGCCGACCACGCTCCATGGCTTGCTGGAATAATTGCACCTGTTCCAATTGATTGTTCGCAATCATCAAATCAATGCGCGTGATGTCCATGTGCACGATGCGGCCCGCGCCAATGTTCAGGTGGCCCACTTCGCTGTTGCCCATCTGTCCTTCCGGCAAGCCGACAAATGGCCCCGACGTTTGAATGAGCGTGTTTGGGAATTTGCGAAGCAGCTCGTCATACGTTGGTTTGCGCGCCAGCGCGATCGCATTGCCTCGCGTTTCCGCGCGGTAGCCCCATCCATCCAATACAGTCAGCACTATTGGTTTCGGTCGTTTCCCCATGACTCTTTTCGCTCAGTCCCTTTCCAAGGTTGTTTGCAGTCATTGGCGATGGAGCGTTCGCTAATTCCTTGTGTTCGGCTATTTCGTTGTAAACTCGCGCAACGCGGTGAGCAGGCGCTCCACCTCTTCCATCGTGTTGTAGTGCACCAAGCCGATGCGCAACATTCCGCCCTGCGATTCCACACCGAGCCTTTCGGTCAGGTTCAACGCGTAATAGTTGCCGTCCCATGTGAAAATGCCGCGCTCACCTAGAAATGTGGCAATGGCCGTCGGGTGGTGCTTGCCAATCCGCAGCGAAATTGTCGAACAGCGCTCTTCAAAGCGTTTCGGGTCGGTAATCCCATATATCCGGACACCGGGAATCGCCTGCAGGCCCTCAAACAGTCGCGTAACCAGTCGCCGCTCGTAGGCCACAGTCGCGCGATAGGCCGCCGCAAGTGCTTCTCGTCGCGTCGTCGCTGCGGGATTGCTGCGCCGGCCCACTTCCGCGATGTAATCCACCGCCGCGCCAATTCCTGCAATCAACTCCTGTACTTGGGTGCCAGTCTCCCAGCGGTCTGGAATCTGTTCCGTGCACGGGCGCACCTTGTAAGGCCGGAAATTCTGCAGGTGCGGCCGTTTTCCGTAAAGCGTGCCCATGTGCGGCCCGAAAAACTTGTACGGCGAGCACACCAAAAAATCGCAATCGAGCGCTTTCACGTCAATCAATCCGTGCGGCGCATAATGCACCGCATCCACGTAGACCATCGCGCCGGCCGCATGCGCCATTCGCGTGATCTCAGCCACGGGATTGATCGTTCCAACGGCGTTCGACGCATAACCGACAGCTACCAGTCTGGTCTTCTCGTTCAGTTTGTTCTTCAAATCCGCCAGGTCCAGCGTGCAGTCCTCTTCCCGAATGTCCACCTGGCGGATGACCACGCCTTTTTCTTCCAGAGCTTTCCACGGTGAAAAGTTGGCGTCGTGATCCAGAACCGTCAGCAGAATCTCGTCTCCGCCCTTCAGTTCCCGTCCGATGGCGCGGGAAATCGCAAAAGTGATCGTGGTCATGTTCTGCCCGAAGACCACTTCGTCACGCTCGCAGTGAAAGAAACCCGCCATGGTCGTGCGCGCCGCTGCAATCATCTCGTCCGTGCGCCGGCTGGTCAGAAATGCGCCGCATGTGTTGGCATTGGAGGTTTTCAGGTAGCTTTGAATCGCGTGCATCACCTGCGTCGGAACTTGCGTTCCCGCCGGGCCGTCCAGAAAGGCTGCGGGGTGCCCGTTCACTTGCGTCTGCAACGATGGGAATTGGGCACGCACCCAGTTAATGTCGAGTGCATTCCCGGCGCTTCGATCCACCCCGGCTGTGCTCATGGTCCTTATTGTCCCGTTGCAGTGATTCTTGTCCGGCAGTCCAGTTTCTCACAGAGCAGGCGCGGCGTGTTAGCATGCTCGGGCAGTTCCACACTCATGCCGTCGTGGCGCCGGCTATCAACTTCGCGCCTGTTTCACCGTTGGGGTTTCTCCATGCCAGACACGTTTCCCGTAACCGATCGGACTCGAGTCGTGCGCGAAGCGAATCGCGCGGTCTATGATCGCGACGCCATTTACAAAATTTTGGACGAAGGCTTTGTGTGCCACGTGGGCTTCGTCACCGATGGCCAGCCGTATGTCATCCCCACGCTGTATGCCCGCCTTGGCGACGCGCTCTATGTTCACGGGTCAGCGGCAAGCCGCATGCTTCGCGGCCTAAGCGCTGGCCTGCCCGTGTGCATCACGGTCACCCTCATAGATGGACTCGTGCTTGCCCGATCGGTTTTCAATCACTCCATGAACTACCGCTCTGTTGTCGCACTCGGCCGAGCCACGCTCATTGATGATCCCGGTGAAAAGCTTCTTGCGCTCCAGGCCTTTACCGAAAAACTCATTCCCGGCCGATGGAACGATGCGCGCCAGCCCAACGAGCGAGAGTTGAAGGTAACCAGCGTTCTGAGACTTTCGCTTACTGAGGTCTCGGCAAAAGTCCGCACCGGCCCCGTCGAAGACGATCCTGACGACTGCGCATTGCCTGTGTGGGCCGGCGTGATTCCCCTGCGCTTCGTGGCGGACGCGCCGCTGCCCGACGATCGCTGCGATCCCGTGATCCCTACGCCCCCTTATGTGGCGAAGTACCAGAGGTGACCGATGACCGGCTATACTCCCGCCCCTGTCAAACCGGTGGTGCAGCCCAGCGTCCTGGATGCGCTGGACATCCGCGTCGGCACGATCGAACACGTTGAAGAAGTTTCAAAGTCCGAGAAGTTGATGCGCCTTGTGGTGAATTTTGGCGACCACTCACGCACAATCCTCGCGGGAATCCGCAAAGAGCGCGTAAATCCGCGCGAGATCGAAGGCAAGCAGGCTCTATTCGTCCTGAATCTCGAGCCACGTAGGATGGCAGGCGAGATTTCGGAAGGCATGCTTTTCGATCTGGGTTATGCCGATGGGATCACGCCCGCGCTGGCCGTGCCCGAGCGCCCTGTCCCGAACGGCACGCGCGCAGGCTAAGTCCAGTCTTTAACATCAGGCTTGCACCGCCCGAAGGAAATCCGCGAGCAAGCCGTATGCTGTTGCTTCGATTCCCGGATTGTGCTCGACGATAGAAAAGTTGAATACGTCGAGATCGAAACGAATCGCTGAGCTTGTACCTTCAAGCCCCGCCATTGGGTCCGACAGCAACAGCAATTCCGGCGCAACGCGGCAATCCACTCCGTCTCCGCGGCGCTCCGCGCGGCACACAAGTTTGTAGCGCATGCCCGACGCGCGCACAGACCGGATTTTCTCTTCGCTCAGCTCGCGAATGCCGGTTCGCTGCACATTCTCGATGCGAACGGGCACTCCCATCAACACGTTCGCTAGCGTCGCCACCTTCACTGCCGCGTCCCATCCATCGAGATCTTGTGCCGGATCGGTTTCCGCAATTCCCAGTGCCTGAGCCCGCCGAACCGCCTCGTCAAAAGATCTGCCCTTCTCCGCCTCTGTGAGTACGACGTTGGTCGTCGAATTTAGAACGCCCGAGAAGCCGCGCAATTCTGTGCAGGGCAATCCAAGTGGAAACAACGAGAAAATCGGCACCCCGTCCATGACGGTGGACTCAAACAAGAATTGCCGCTTCTTTTCTTTGGCCAGCGCCACTAACTCACGGTAGGCATGCACGATGGGCCCTTTGTTTGCAGTAATCGCGTGTGCTCCGGAATCCAGCGCGGCAATCAGGTGATCGATCGCGGGCTGGCCGCTCAGAGAATTGAGTGAAGTCGATTCAAAAAGTACGTCCACTTTCCCCAGTTCCAACCATTCCCGCACGTTTCGAGGCCCTTGCCCACTGTTCGGAAAGCGTCCGCCCAGCACAGCAATGGGATTTAGCCCGTCCGGGTCAACGACCCACCCGATGCGCCGTGACGCCACGCCTGTCAACCGCCAGCGCACGTCGTACTTCCTGCGCAGCTCCATCTCCTTCGAGATGAGCAGCCGCAGCAACGCTCGCCCGACGTTGCCAAATCCCAACAATGCGAGGTTATAAGAAGGAATCGCCGTCTCCCGTGCGCGGTGCTTTGCCCATACCTGCGAAACACCCAGCCTGATTTGTCATCCTGAGGTCCTGCGTATTATGCAGGGCCGAAGGATCTCAACGTGTCTGCAGCCACGAATGTCTCCGCGGAGCTCGTGCTACTTCGCCAGCGCCGACAATTTCGCCGCCGCCGTCGTAATCAGCACGGCCTCGTTTTCCAACGCCTGTGCCACGCGTGCTGCTCCCTGTTCCGCTTCCTTCCACTTCTTTTGTTCCAGGTTTTCGCGGACCGCGGGAATCGCTTTCGCGGCGTAACCTGTATAAGCCCCCGGCGCATAAAGCTCGTGCTTGTACCAGAATCGTCCGGGCAACCCTTCGGGCGTCGTTAGCTTCCGCTCGCTCTGCAGGAGCAGGTCGTTCACTTCCTTGAGTGAAGCGCTAGCCAGAACCGCCCCGCCGTTGGCGTTCACGCGCTCGAACGCTTTTTGGTACTCCGCCGCGCTCCGCGTAACCGCCTCCACAGCGTTGTCCAGCGGCGCAAAATTCAAGTGCGGCGGCAGCTCTTCCTTTTTCGGCGTCACCCAGGTCTCACGCGGATCGGCCGAAGCTTCAAAAACACCCTCCTGAATCTTCAAATTGCGTTCCTGAATTTCATCGCGCTGTTGGTTCGCGAATTTTTCCACCTCGCGAACGTACATCTTCACGTCATCCGCGAAATCGGTGAATTGAAACGGCAGCAGGTCCGCATC
>Ga0187778_10001090_pt1 | contig 19307 bp, 21 predicted proteins | sample 1015_Q2_SP5_20_M_FD_132418 | JGI IMG/M metagenome (GOLD analysis project Ga0187778, IMG submission 132418) | Tropical peat soil microbial communities from peatlands in Department of Meta, Colombia - 1015_Q2_SP5_20_MG | ecosystem: Environmental > Terrestrial > Soil > Wetlands > Peat | place...
AGCTTGAACTGCTGGATTGCGTTGGGCAAGCCGACGTCGTAAGCCCCGTTCCGGGCTGATTTGCCAGCCGCGTCCAGTTAACGCCGTCGGGTGAAGAGTAGAAACCGTGATAGCGCAGGGCAGCGAAGAATTGCCCCGCAGCTGCGTTGTAAACTACCACGCTTGCCGAACCGGGCGCCGTCGATAGCGGGCCATCTTGCACATTGGCGTAGTTCCAGGAGTTTCCCGCGTCAGCCGAGACATAGAGTCCAAGGTTTGTAGTGATGGGATTTTCTAAGCCCTCGAGGATTCCTTGTGAAGACCCCGCCGCCGCAGCAACTACCAGACTAGGATTGGCCGTACTAAACGCAATTTTGCTGAAGGCCATGCCCGCGAACGGGCGATTCCCGCTGCTGTCCGACTGAATTAGCGTCCAGCTGTTTCCGGCATTGGCGGAGCGCAGAATCCCCAACCCATAGTAGGAATCCGTCGAACTATCGGATTCCCCGGTGCCAACAAGGATTACGCTGTTCGCTGGATTAGGATTTGAAAGTTGCGGTTGCACCCCAATCGCGCCGACGGCCAGCGTTGCTTGATAATCGGTCAGAGGTGTCCAGGTGACTGCCGACGGATTTTGGGCTGCAGCATTGCCGGATTTCCAAACTCCCCCATACGCGCCTCCGATGTACACAGTGTCGCCGGTTGGGTCCGAGGGATCAATTGCCACGGCAGTAGCACGCCCGGAAACCCAGTTGTAATCCTGCTGACCCACGCCACTGGCATCCGAGGCCAGAGGTGCAGGCCCCAGTGAACTCCATCCTGAGGAGGATGCCTGAGATGATACGCTCGTGGTCGCCGCACGCGTTGCTCGCATCTGCAGTCTCTGCATGTGCGCCTGGTACCGAAGCTTTGCAGCGGACGCCCTTGGCATCCTCCGCCCACGCGCAAACCATGCTTCTGCTTGGCTCGCTCTCGCATGGCCCTTGATCGCCGTGCCAGACGGCGCAACTTGCGGCACCGCATTCGAACTTGAAATCGTAAGCAGGAGCACTGCGTAGAGTGGGATGAGCAGAGTAGGGGTGCACTTCAAGCCGCAGCGGTTTGACCCGCGCACAAGCCGCTTCACCTAAGCCACCTTTGGCGGGAACACGTGGCCCGATTTTTCTGGCGCGATTTTGCCGAGTTTCACCAGGCGCGCAAGTATCGCAGCCAGGCTTCGGTTGTGAGTGTTGGCAATCTGATTGAAATCAATCCCCTGTCGCAGCTCCTCGCAGATTTGCGCATCTTCCTCATGGGACCAACTCTTTCCTGCGTTCTTGGGGCGCTTCTTCTCGCGCTCCTGCTGTGTTACTAATGCCGCCAGTGCGCGGTTCAAGGCCTTTACGGCTTCGGGTGTTCGGCACACTGACCCCTCGTCCAAAGCAGCGCCTGATGTGGGATGAACTCCGTTGGCTAGGGCGCGGATAATATTGATAGCTTCCTCGATTTCCATTTGGAATCTCCGTTCCGAGTATGGGCCAAGCCGTAACCGTGCTTTTGTGATGCTTGAACATCCCAGCTTGACCTGTGCCGGATTGGGACGCCGAACACCGTACTTGTCTATACTGAGTTGCTTAATTCCGTGCCGAGCGGCGAGACATGGACTGGCAGGCGTTTTGGCTCACAATCAGACTGGCCGTATTGGTGGCGGCGATGCTTCTTGTGATCGGTCTACCGATTGCCTATTGGATCGCCTATTCAAAATGGCGCTGGAAATTCCTGGCCGAAGCAATCGTAGCGATGCCGCTGGTGCTCCCGCCAACCGTGCTGGGCTTCTACGTTTTAGTCGCGCTGGGCTCGCGTAGTCCTCTCGGGCGCTGGTGGCAAGCCATGACCGGCCACACCCTGGCATTCACTTTTACCGGATTAGTGATCGGTTCTGTGATTTACAGTTTGCCCTTTGCCGTGCAGCCATTCGCTGCCTCTTTTGCGTTGGTCGACCCCAAACTGCTGGCCGCCTCCGCAACTCTGGGAGCGTCAAAATTACGGACATTCTTGCAAGTTGTGCTCCCGCTTTCCACGCCCGGGTTGGTCACCGGTGTGGCTCTCAGTTTTGCTCACACGATGGGGGAATTCGGCGTCGTGCTCATGATTGGCGGCAACATTCCCGGCATCACCCGCACTGTCTCGATCGACATCTATGATCAAGTTGAGGCGTTTAATTTCTCGGCAGCCAATCAAACCGCACTGGTATTACTGGGCATCTCCTTTGTCGCGCTCTGCCTGGTTTATGGGATAAACCGCAAAGTGTGGGCACTCTGGCCGTGGAAGTGAACGACATGTTGGAGACCAACCACAGGAAGGTAGCCGACGCTTCTAAGTCGCACTATCCCTGCGATGTGCTTTCCGCCCGAATCATCCAGCGGTGGCACGGGTCAGGCCGCTCGTTCACGCTTGAGGCCGATTTTGAGGTCTCGCCTGGCATCACTATTCTCTTCGGTCACTCCGGGGCAGGGAAGACGACGCTGCTCGATTGCATCGCAGGGTTGATCGTTCCCAACTCCGGAAGAATTGCGCTCGGCGATACAGTATTTTTCGATTCCGACAAGCGAGCGAATCTGCCGGTACAAAACCGGCACGTTGGCTATGTGTTCCAGGAGTTGGCGTTGTTCCCGCATCTCACGGCAGCCGGGAATGTGGCGTATGGGCTCGCAGGACTGGAGAAAAGTGAGCAGCAACGCCGTACCGATGAAATTCTCCGATCTTTCCGCATCTCCCACCTGCACGACCGCAGATCGGCTGAAATCTCGGGAGGAGAGCGGCAAAGAGTGGCCTTAGCCAGGGCACTGGTGACAGATCCCCGTATTCTGCTGCTTGACGAGCCGTTGGCTGCCCTGGATGCGCCAACCAAATCCAAGATCATTGACGATCTGCGCGCCTGGAACCGCGAGCACGCCATCCCCATTCTCTATGTGACTCACAGTCGGGAAGAGGTATTTGCCCTCGGCGAGCATGTAATTGTGCTGGAAGCAGGCGGTGTGGTGGCTCAGGGAACTCCGCACGAAGTAATGAGTGCGCCGCGTCAGCAGACCGTGGCGCAACTAATTGGATTCGAGAATATTTTCGAAGCGCTGGTAATCGCGTCGCATGAAGATCGCGGTACCATGACTTGCCGCATCGCCGGGAGCGATGTTGAATTGGAAACTCCCCTGGTTCGAGCACAGGTCGGTTCAAGCTTGCGCGTTGGTATTCGCGCCGGCGATATTTTGCTCGCCACGGCAAGACCTAACGGTTTGAGCGCTCGCAATATCATCCCCGCACAGGTGGTTTCGTTGGAGCAGCGCGATGTCATTGTCAGTGCTTTCGTCAACTGCGGCATAGAAATGGAAGTTCATCTCACTCTTGCCGCACGCGATGCTTTGCAGCTGCAGCCGGGGCGCGAAGTCTGGCTCATTGTGAAAACGCACTCTTGCCACTTGATGGCGGGCAATCAGTAAGACTGGACAGATTACGACGGCGTGCTTCCTGCACCTGCTCCATTTCAATTATCCCCACCCATTGCCCGGCACGATGTTCTGAGTACACTAGCCGCCCTCCAAGGATTTGCGTAGCGGCTTCTGGAGGAACATCGCGATGATAGCCAAAGAATCTCTTTTTCCACTCTTGCCACAAGTGCCAGTGCTCAAGCAGCGGATGCGGCGGCTCATATTTGGTAGAGAACACAAGCGCGACGTCGAACTGCGTCCGCAGATCGGCCACTGCCATTAGTTGCTCCATGGTGAAATCCTCAATGCGGAAAACATGCATCGGACGGCTCACGTATCCAAGATATGGGCGCGTTACCTCGTCGCTCGCCGGCCAGGCAGTCAGAACATGGGAAGTGGAGTATCGATCCGCGAGGTACTGTTCGGCGCGTTCATGCAGCAGGATGTAGTCGCGATAAGCGAGATTATCTTCCATGGAAAATCCATAGGGAGGATTGACGAACCATCCGACAACAAACACCAAAACGAGAATGGCCACAACGGCGCGCCAGTAGCTTACTCTGCGCCAAAGGGTCGAAACGCAGACAATGATCACCAAGGGAATGACGGGAAGCATGTACCGCGCCAGCACTGCGCCGCCGATAACGGCCATCGCCGCAACATAGGCGAGAACTACCGCAAGAAACGACAACTGCACCTCTACCGCAATCCTTTTGCGTTCTTTGTTCTCGTCGAGGAGCGGCGGCAGCCACATTGCAACTACTGTTGTCAGCGTGAGCACATAGAGGCCCATGTATCCCAAGACTTGCCACAAGCGCAGCCCGAGCGCGAGCACGACCCTCAAAGGATGCAAAGTAGCCTGAACGTTGTAGCGGAAGAATTCCGGGTTGCCAAGAATGAATCCAGTCCGATGCCAATGGTATGCGTACCACAGTCCCAGAGGCGCGATTGGAACCAGCAGCGAAGCAGACGCCGGACGGCTAACCGGGGACAAATCGAGGTTGTGTAGCAGCTTGTGAAGCCATGACCATCCACGACCGGATTTTGCGATTACCTCCCAAGCGAATAGAGCCAGTGGCGCAAGAATCGCCGTTTCTTTGGTGAACGCACCCAACGAGAACCAGACTGCCACCACCCATGGCCGCCGCTCGACATACGCCAGCAAGCCCCAAAAGGTGAACCCGGCAGCCGCCAAATCTAAATGGGCGAGGGAGCTCTGCGCGAAGAAAACAGGGTACAGCGCGGTGCAAACTGCAGAGGCGACGCCAACTTCAAGGCTGGCGACGCGCTGAGCCAACCGGAACACGCCAACCAGGGCAAATGCTGCTAGCAAGAGCATTGCAATACGAGTTACCACAGGCCTGAAACCGAAAATCTTCCACGCCAAGGCGAGATATGCCATCACTAGCGGCGGATGAGCGTTTGAAACCGTAGAATGCGGAATCAATGAACCAGTCAGCAGCAGGTCGCGTGCCGCCGGCACATAATATCCTGCTTCATCCCAGAAGTACGGAAGATGCAGAAGAGGAAGATGGACAATAAACAGCGCCAGAAAGAACAGCCCAAACAGCAGCGCGGTAGGAATTCTGCGCACGTCGGCATCCGCAGCCACTGTCCTTAATGCACCGGTCCGGCCCCGGCCATTCGCGGATCGAGTTTGATCTCGCCAAACGCGTTTTCGTATCCCACCACGTTTTGCTGCAGAATTGCCAGCAGCGCTTTGGCTTGTTGCGGACTGAGGTATATGCCCTGAAAGTTCCTGACCTCGACCTGGTTTTCACTCTGCTGCTGGAGCGTACCGAAGACCAGAAAGAAATCCCAAACGTTCACTCGTACTTGAACACTGTTGGCGTAATTTTCGCGGTAGTCGGAGGCGTTCACCAGTTTGATGTTGGGCTGAGTTGGGATCGTCATACCAGAGTCAGTGTAGCGGTAGTCGTTAGCAGAAGGGAAGGGCCGCTGCAAGCAGCGCCAGCCGCGAGAATCAAACCTTCGAAACATACCTCCCACACGCGCTTGATAAGATGAACTCAGATGAAACTCCAAATCAACGGCGTGGATCGCGATTTCGCAGCCCCTCTGTCACTGGCGGCGTTGCTGGAGCAACTGGGGATGAAAGCTGATCGCGTGGCCGTCGAGCTCAATCGAAGCATCATCCCCCGCGAGCAATGGGGCAACACAACGCTAAATAACGGTGACCGCCTCGAAATCGTGCATTTCGTAGGCGGAGGAGTTGCCCGGAAACACTGACCGTTCACCCCACGCTTGGCGTTAGCCGCGAACTCGCTTAGTAACCCTGTTCTCCACAGAATCCTCCCTTGACTCCTGCCACTCTCAGCCTAAAATGTTTGAAACAAGTTTAAGTCCATTTGTTTGAAACATTTCTTGACTGAATTGAATGATCGCTTCACATCTCGGGATGTGGTCGAACTGACCGGAATCACCCCCCGCCAACTGCAATGGTGGGATGAGCGCGGCGTTGTCGTTCCGGCGCGGGAAGGACATCGGCGTTTGTATTCGATGGAGGATCTCGCCGAGATCGCCGTCATCTGCCAGTTGCGCCGCAAGCGATTTTCGCTGCAGCGGGTGCGCAAAGTCATGCGCTTTTTGCAGAAAGAATTCGGCAAGCGCCTGGCGGAAACGGTGAGTGGCGCCTCCGAATACCACCTGCTGACCGATGGCCGCAGCCTTTATTTAGAAACCTCGCCGCAGCAGATCGTAGACATCCTGCGAAACGCGCGGCAGCCGATGTTGGCAGTGTGTCTCAGTGATGCAGTTCGCCAGGTACGCGCAGAAATTCGTGCACGAAACGGTAGCAGCGACACCAGGTCTCATTCGCGCAAAGCAAAACTGGCTTCATAGAGCAGGGAAGTTTGGTTCCACATACGTTGGCCTAACGAGGAGGCAAGATGGTGGGAGAACTGGACATCCTGAGCGAATGGATTCCCGAGCAGATGCTTCCGGGCACGATTTTTGTGCTGGAAAATGCCGGGCGCATCGGCGAAAAGGACGATCCCTATTGGGCCGTTTTGTCCTGCCCTGAATGTGGCACTTTGGGCTTGGTAACCAGAAAGCAAATCGCAGGGCTCTTGCCCGTCATCTGCGGATCGCGCCAGTGCTCCGCCCAATTCTTTATCAACGAGAGCCAGGTCGTGGTGAGAAAACCGTTCTGAATTACGCCTTATGCCTTCGCGGCAGCGTACGCTTTCCTAATCGGACGCTTGTCGCTCAACGGACAGTCGATATTCCGCTTGTAATGTTCAAAGTGCGCCTCCCCCGTAGCATTTTCAACTACCGGTTTGACGGGCCGCCCGCATTTTCTGCAACTGAAGTTGGCCTTCGAAAACCTTGGTCCGCGTTCTTTTCGTAACTGCAGTGCCAGCTTTACATCAACTAAACAGGTGGTAGCTAATGCCATACCTTCGCCTCCGGAGCGGACCGCGCCAGGATTGACATCGAGAGTACCTACATGCGCAGCGACTTACCTGCCAGTGCCACCGGCACCTGCTCTACAATCTCAATATCAAAGCCTTCTAGCGCGGGAACTTTTCTCGGATGGTTGGTAAGCAGCCGAATCCGCCGCAGATTCAAATCCGACAGAATCTGCGCCCCAATCCCGATTTCGCGCTGCGTTTTGCGCTCGCTTTCGGGTAAAGCCGGCAGACGCTTGTCGCGATGAAACATCAGCACAGGGCGTTCCCCTATGCGCTCGATGGAAAACCCTTTCGAGCTCTGATGCAGATAAATCAGAGCGCCTCTGCCTTCGCGCGCAATGGCCTGCATTGAGCCATCGATAGTGGCGTGGCAATCGCAAGCGGTCGAGCCAAATACGTCCCCCATGACACAATGGGAATGCATGCGAACCAAGACCGGTTCCTCGCCTTCGAGCTCTCCGCGGACCAGAGCGACATGAGACTCTCCGCCGTCGATCTCGCTTTCATAGGCGATCAGGCGAAATTCCCCATACGGTGTCCCGATCATGGCTTCTCCTACCCGGTGCACATAGCGTTCATGCTGCATGCGGTAGCGGATGAGTTCAGCCACCGTCAGCATTTTGATGCCGTGCGTCTCGCAGAACTCGATCAGATCGGGAACACGCGCCATGGTTCCATCGTCGCGCATGATTTCGCAAATCACCCCCGCGGGAATTAGTCCCGCCAGGCGTGCCAGATCAACCGAAGCTTCGGTTTGGCCGGCCCGTACCAGAACCCCGCCTTTTCGCGCACGCAAAGGAAATACATGCCCGGGGCGAGCCAGATCCGAAGGACGAGTGGCGGGGTCAATCGCAATCGCAATCGTACGAGCGCGGTCATAGGCCGAAATTCCGGTGGTTACTCCGTCGCGGGCGTCGATAGCTTCGCAAAACGCCGTTCCATAATTCGAGGTATTTTCGGCGCTCATCGGGCCGATGCGCAGGTGATCCAGCCGCTCCTCAGTAAGCGCCAGGCAGACCAAACCACGGCCATACTTCGCCATGAAATTGATCGCTTCGGGGGTGACCTTCTCGGCCGCCAGGGTGAGATCGCCTTCGTTTTCACGGTCTTCATCGTCGACCACGACCACCATCCGGCCGGCCCGGATCTCTTCGATGGCTGTTGCCACATCGGTGAATGATGGATGCGAACTCATACGACGATTGTACCAATGTGCCCAAGCAAAACCGGCTTGGCCTCCCATCAGAAGGCGAGCCGAATGTACGACTATTGCATCGCAAAGAAGCGATGACTCGTGTCGCTCGCCTGATCCTTCCCTGATCAAAAAGCCGCTTACTGAGAAGGACAAACTCAGCTCACAAAAGCAAAGGGCCGCCAAAAAGGCGACCCAATAGTTCACGTTATGCCGCGCTGGTTACAAGGTGGATTCGATCTCGAATCCCCACGCCTCCAGCAGTGGTTCGGGGATGTATTTCGAGTTCTTGTTGCGGCGGGCCCATTCACGCAGACGGGTGGAACGCAGGTATTGGTCTGGTGTCAGCTTGTACTCCCGCACAACCTGCTCGAACTCGGTAATGGTTGGGACAATGGGCCCAATCGGCTCGGGCTTGCCCCAGTTGGGATTTCCACGTCGCTTAGCCATGATAATTCCTCGTCTTTCTAAGATTGCCTCGTAAACTTAGATTCTTTCTGCGACGGAGTGGATTCACGGGGTCCCCGTCGGGTAACGATAACAGCTAGGCCGGTCGCCAGCCCGGAAAGGCTAACTGGAAGCGTATGATTTTACTAGTTTTTCCACGATAGTCAATGATTTTTCTCGTCCCAGGCCCCAGCCCCGCCCCTAAGTACTTGATAGCATTAAATTCCCGAATGAAGCCCGAAAGTAACCTGCGTTGCATACCTCGGCCGGTCTCGTTATCCTCTTAGCTTGTCAACCATCCAGCTCACAATTTGGGAGGCCAAGAGTGGCTATAGCAAGCATTAATCCGGCAACAGGCGAAGTCATCAAGAAGTTCGAACCACTCTCCGATTCGCAGATCGAAGAGAAGCTGCAGCGTGCGACCCGAACCTTCGCGGAGTATCGTCACGTGCCGTTCGCGCAACGCGCTGACATGATGCGCAAGGCCGCCGAAATCCTTGAGAACGAGAAGGAAGCTCATGCTCGTTTGATGACCAGCGAAATGGGTAAGACCTTCCGTTCCGCCGTTGACGAAGCTCTGAAATGTGCCTGGGCTTGCCGCTACTATGCCGAGAATGCCGAGCGATTTCTGGCTGATGAGATGGTCGAAACCAGCGCCAAACGCAGCTATGTCCGCTATCAGCCATTGGGAGCCATTCTCGCCATTATGCCGTGGAATTTTCCTTTTTGGCAGGTAGTGCGTTTTGTGGCTCCCGCCCTAATGGCCGGCAACGTTGGCCTACTAAAGCATGCTTCCAATGTCCCCCAATGTGCCCTGAAGCTGGAAGAAATCTTCTGCCGGGCGGGGTTTCCCCAAGGCGCGTTCCAGACCTTGCTGGTCGGTTCCAAACAAGTTGATGCAATCCTAGCCGATCCGCGAATTAAGGCGGCCACCCTGACCGGCAGCGAGCAGGCTGGCATCGAAGTTGGCACGGGCGCGGCCAAGCGGATCAAGAAAGTTGTCTTGGAACTCGGTGGTAGCGATCCTTTTGTGGTGATGCCGAGCGCCGACCTCGACCAGGCCGTGGCGACCGGAGTTAAGGCGCGCATTATCAATAACGGCCAGTCCTGCATCGCAGCCAAGCGATTCATAGTAGCCGAGTCAATTGCTGATCAGTTTGAGCGCAAGTTTGTAAGCAAAATGGAAGCACTCAAGGTTGGCGATCCATTCGACGAGAAGACCGAACTGGGCCCGCTCGCCACCCCCCAAGGAGTAGAAGACCTGGACCGTGATGTTCAGAAAACAGTTGCCGCGGGTGCGCAGGTTTTGACCGGTGCGAAGAAGCTGGGTGGGCCGGGGAACTTCTACGCTCCCACCGTCCTAACGACCATTCCCAAGGACTCACCAGCGTACAAGGAGGAACTCTTTGGGCCGGTGGCAAGTTTGTTCCGTGCAAAAACTCTGGACGACGCCATTCGCATTGCTAACGACAGCCGATTTGGACTCGGTGCCAGCGCCTGGACAAACGACGAGAACGAACGGGATCAGCTTGTCAACGAATTAGAATCCGGAATGGTGTTCATCAATGGCATGGTGGCCTCGGATCCCAGGCTACCGTTTGGAGGCGTCAAGCACTCCGGCTATGGACGGGAATTAGGCCCGTTCGGAATCCGCGAGTTCACAAACATCAAGACGGTATTCGTAAGCTAAAAAGCTTCTTTCTGGTATTGTGGCTAGACCACTATACCGATGCTTCTTCGTCATGCTATAGTGACTGCCCTAACCATGCCCGAAAATCAGCAACCGGAACTGCCTTGTTATTGTTGTCTGCCGAATGGAATTTTTGCCACATTTTTGTACGCCAGCAACCTTCAAAACGAATTGCTGAAAAGGTTTCGCGAGCCGGAGAATTGGCTGCGATAACTGCGCCGGCGTGCCAGTGCGCGTGCACGCCGGCGTTAGTTGCAGAACGGGGGAGGCAGACTAAGAGAGGTCCCTTCTTTAAGCGCTTCGCACCGCCCGGCGGGAATTCACCCCCATGCTGGGTTTTGATTGGTTGATGCGGGCTAGCTCACGCAGTAGGGCTTGTTTCACATCTTCGCTTTGACGCTTTCCACGCGCCACACGGCTCACATATGACGGGTTCACACGTAGCCGCTTCGCAACACGCGCATAAAGTCCGAGGTGCAATCTGTGCCACTCGAGTTGAGCGGCACCATTGCTATGACCATTCTTGTTTTGCCTTGCCATCTATTTTCTCCTCCAACTCAGCATCCAGATTGCCTCTGATGGCGACACATGAAAAGCGCCAAGATGCGCCACGCTAATTGGCCACAACCGTGACAAGAACGTTCTCGCCGCAGCCAATCTTCATGCTCGTATAATCCGACGATCATGGATTGGCAGCACACCATTCGCTGGCTGTTCGAATCCCAGCATGGCGCTCGCGACCGCCTGATCCCGCGCTGGCTTTTTCTGCGGGCCTTGGGGTTCATCTATTTCTCTGCCTTCTTCTCGTTGGTTTTTCAGATTCGCGGACTCATCGGGCCAGGTGGCATCCTGCCCGCTAACGACTACCTGCAAGCTGTCGCGCACGCATTCGGACATTCTTACTCCCGCGCTTGGTATGCGCCGACCCTGCTATGGTTTTCCAGCAGTTCCCCGATGCTTATCGCCCTTTGCTGGATTGGAATGCTGGTTTCGGTTCTCATTGTCTTAAATATTTGGCCGCGCATTGCGCTCGCCATCTGCTTCATCTGTTTTCTTTCCTTCGTCAGTGCCGCCCAGGATTTTTCTGGTTACCAGTCGGACGGCATGCTGCTCGAAGCCGGTTTCATTTCGCTTTTCTTCGCTCCTCCTGGATTTCGGCCGGGACTGGGACAGGAAAATCCACCTTCGCGCGCCAGCCTATTTCTGCTTCTGTGGGAGTGGTTTCGTATTTACTTCGAATCAGGGGTGGTCAAGATCGTGAGCGGTGATCCCGAGTGGCGCCATTTTACTGCCATGGACGAGTACTACCAAAACGGACCGCTGCCCACATGGATCGGCTGGTATGTTCAGCATCTGCCGCATTGGTTTCATGCGGCCAGCGCCTACGCAACCCTTGCCATGGAGTTGGGCCTGGTCTGGATGATGTTTCTTCCGCGGCGCTGGCGCATTGGGCTCTTCTTTATCGTCACTCTTTGGCAAATTCCCGTGATCCTGACCGCGAACTATACATTTTTGAATTATCTGGTTCTTGTGCTAGGCGTTTTGCTCCTGGATGACCGCTTCTTCCTCGAGTGCAAGTTGCCATTACACCTTTGTTATTCCGAGCCATCCGCAGCTCCGTTTACGCAGCGAGGACGTGCAGAGGAATCTGCAGTTCAGAAACTTTTTCGCGGTTCCAAATTCGTCCTGAGCGCATTCATGCTCATCTGGATTTTTTACGCCACTACCGCGGAGTTGGTTTGGATTTTTCGACGCATTCCCTTGCCTACGCTTCCGGTCATCGCGCTCGAACCGTTCAGAATTGCCAACCAATATGGACTTTTCGCGGTGATGACTCGTGGCCGCTATGAAATCGAATTCCAAGGATCTGACGATGGCCAAAACTGGCTGGCTTACCCGTTCCGCTACAAGCCGCAAGCTCTGAACAAACCGCCCGGAATCTATGCACCTTATCAGCCGCGCTTCGATTGGAATCTTTGGTTCGCGTCTCTGGGTTCTTGGCGCGAATACCCTATCGTGCCCAATACCGAAGTGCGCCTGCTGGAAAACAGCAAGGATGTGCTGGCGTTATTTGCCGGCGACCCTTTTCCGCAAGTACCTCCGAAACGGATCCGTGCGGTACTCTGGCAGTATTGGTTTACTACCCTGGCTGAAAAACGAGCAAGCGGTCTTTGGTGGCGGCGGGAGTTCTTAGGACTATACGCTCCGACGCTGGAGCGCCAGCCGGATGGCAGAATCGTGATGATCGAATTGCCGAATGTTGCACCCAGACAGTGAGTCTCAACACAAAGTTCGATTACTCCGTCAGGAACATCAATAAATTAGGAGAATGTGGGGATCGCGATGACCGGTAAAGCCTGCGTTATCGGAGCCGGCCCTAATGGTCTGGCTGCGGCCATCGTTCTTGCGCAGGCAGGCCTGCAGGTCGATGTATTTGAGGCGGAGCCAATTCCCGGCGGCGCGGCACGCACCTTTGAGTTGACGCTTCCTGGCTTTCTCCATGACTTCGGATCTGCCGTCCATCCCATGGCCGTCAGCTCCCCATTTTTTTCTTCGCTCCCGTTGCAGGGCTACGGGTTGGAGTGGATTCACTCACCATCGCCCCTCGCACATCCCTTCGACGATGGAACCGCAGTGATCTTGGAGCGCGACCTTTACGGCGCTGAGTCCTGGCTCGGCACCGACGGCAAAGTGTGGAGAAATCTACTCTTGCCATTCACCGAACGGTGGGCTGAACTCGCTTCCGGAGTATTGCGGCCTTTGCCGTCGCTGCCGCGGCATCCGTGGTTGATGGCGCGCTTTGCAATGAACGCTTTCGTTTCTGCCAGAACGCTTGCGTTCGGCCTGTTTCGCCAAGAGCGCGCTCGTGCGCTTTTCGCCGGTTTCGCCGCCCATTCGTTTCTTAGCCTTGAGCAGACCCTAAGCGCCGCTTTCGGCTTGCTGATGGCGATTCCGGCCCATGCCGTCGGCTGGCCGATTGCACGTGGTGGCTCGCAGTCGCTGACTAATGCGTTGTGTGCACATCTTGGAAGGCTTGGCGGCCGCATTCACACCTCAACACGCGTCGATAATATCTCCACGCTGCCGCCGAACGACGTCACAATCTGTGACCTTACTCCCCGGCAGTTGCTTCGTGTTGCAGGAAGCCGTCTTTCATCGTCCTACAAGAAACGACTGGCAAATTTCCGTTACGGCCCGGGCGTGTTTAAAGTTGATTACGCTCTGAGTAGTCCAATTCCATGGAGAGCCACGGAATGTCTGCGTGCGGCGACAGTGCATTTGGGTGGCAGCTTCGAGCAGATTGCAGCTTCTGAGGCAGCCGTACACAATGGCGAACACGCGGATCATCCTTTCGCTCTACTGTCGCAACCCACTTTGTTCGATCCCACGCGTGCTCCCACAGGCAAGCACATTGCTTGGGCTTATTGCCATGTGGCGAACGGATCCAAGGTTGACATGCTCCCTCGGCTGGAAGATCAAATTGAGCGCTTCGCCCCAGGGTTCCGCGATTGCATTCTTGCCCGCCGGGTTTTCTCCCCCGCAGACCTCGAACGTATGGATGCTAACCTCATAGGTGGTGATATCGCTGGTGGTGTTTTTGACATTCGGCAGTTCGTGTTTCGCCCGACCGCCAAGCACTACGCGACATCGGCGAAAGACATTTACATCTGTTCGGCGTCAACCCCGCCCGGCGGCAGCGTCCATGGAATGTGCGGCTATCATGCCGCGCATATGGCGCTGGCGCGCCTAAAAACGAGATAAGGGATTTAGACACTGCTCAGGAATGTCGGACCACCGGCAACGTACTGCTTGCGTTCTCAGCCGATTCGAGACGATCTATCCAAACACTAATCTTGAATTTCCTCTAAGACGGTCGTGAACCCTATGTTCCCGAGCCGTACCTGGACGCGCAGCGCAGCATCGTGCGGGAAGCGATAGGCGGCGCATGCATCGACCGTAAGCCAAAACTGCGTCGACGGGACGCAGCGCTTGCCTGCCGTACTCACCAACAACCCAACTGCATTGTGGCCATCTTTAACTCGTACTCGATAAAATCTGGGGTTTTGTGCCTCGTCGGACATTTTCTTACTCTTTTTGGACTTTACTTACATAGTGACGAAGGGGTCGAAACACAGCAATTCGTGGCGTTCCCCAACGTTACCAGTGCTGGACTAAGCGCATAAAGAGTACGATCGTACACGTTCCTTCTCTCGGCCCGGAGAGGCTCGGCAGCCGCTTCTGTTTTGCTATGAAGTCCAGTCCGAATCAGGATTTCGCAACCACTAGATTATTGGTCACGGAGAACACTCCCGACACACCGTTGGCACGCAACCCAGCAATGTTCTTGTCGCTTTCGTTGTCGACCACTCCCTCCAACGTTACGTGGCCGTTCTTTACGATGATGCGAATCGGCTTAATGACTGGCATGGCATAGCGTTGCAGAGCCGGATACCCGTAGATGGCGCGGTACAACCGTCGTCGCAGCCCATCGTCCATCGGCGAGACCGGGAGTACTTCGATCTGGTTATCGATCTTCTCCACTCCCTCGATCCGCTTCACCACGTTCTCGGCGTCGGACTTCAGCACAGGGTTAACTACTTGCCCCATGAGGGTGACATCGTAGCCGTTCACTTTGTAGGCCAAGTTGTCGAACACCGTGAGATACGGCAACATCAGCAGTTCGTGCCGAACCTCTTTCTGAATGCGTGCTTCGGCCGTGGACGAGGCCTCTCGTTGGCCAAGCAGGGGAGAACACATGGTCGCGAGAGCAAGGACCGCTGGGACAAATCGTGAAAATCGCATGCCATCTCCTTTTGTTATCAGAATCGTTAAAAGCGCCCTGCGAGACGCGTGGAAACTGTCCCCCAGGACTGTGTCCAACTTGAGAACCGGTTTCGTGCTTCAATCAGCCTCATCCCGAGCGCGCCCAAGAGTGTACTACTGAACCGATGAGCTAACCCTAACCCTTATCGGGGCGCCAAGTGGGGTCGAGAGAGCCTCAGCTTATTCGTCGTGCCTACAGCGTGTATGCTGGCGAGATGAGGTTCATGCCGGACGATCTCGTAGCTTTCCTGGTTGCCACTAGCTTTGCGGCGGGTTTGAACGTGTATGCCACCGTCGCGACTCTCGGGCTGCTGGGACAAGCCGGTTGGCTTTCGCTGCCGCCTGCGCTTCACATTCTGAGTAGCTGGTACGTGATTGCTGCCAGTGCTTTGTTGTTCCTAGTCGAATTCTTCGCCGACAAGATTCCCGCGTTCGATCTGATTTGGAATGCTCTGCATACCTTCATTCGAGTACCGATAGCTGCGCTACTCGCCTACCGTGCCACCGCTCAGCTTTCTCCCTCGCAACAGATAATCTGCACCATCGTAGGTGGTGCCATCGCCTTCGCTGCCCATGGCGGAAAAACGGCGATGCGGGCCGCTGTCACACCTTCCCCGGAGCCCTTTTCGAACATTGGTTTGAGTCTAGGTGAAGATGTCACGGCTGTGGGACTAGTTTGCTTTGCTAGCAAACACCCTTACGTCGCCGCCGCAGTAGTTGCATGCTTTCTGATTGTGATCGTTAGCTTGACCCGCTGGATCTTCCGCACAGTGCAGGCGCTTTTCAGGGGTGGAGGAAGGGGACTGGACGGGCCAGTTGACTCAAGAAACAGTGCGTAAGAGAGGTTTTCAAGGCTTCTGCATGCCGTACGTACGGGGTCGTGCGGTATGACGGGTACGACCCAGTAATCGGCGCCGGTTGTGCTCTTGGCGGGGACGATTGCGTTAAATTTCCTTTGTGGGCGCGCAGAGGCATCCGAGCGGAGTAGGAACTATAATCGCCGCCATGGAGTCGTCTTCTTCATCAGCCTGGTCCGGCTTTCGCTTGGATCGAGAAGATCCGTATCTTCGACTCCTCTGCGTCAACATCTTCGTCCGCGATCAGGATCGCAGCTTGCGATTCTACGTGGATCAGCTTGGGTTCGGCTTGGTCATCGATGAAAGCTATGAATCCGGCGGCCGGTGGGTTGCAGTCGCACCTCCCGATGGCCACACCGTTCTTGCGCTCGTCACTCCTAAGCGCAAATCTGAGGAGTACAAACTAATTGGCCGCTGCCGGCATGCCGTGTTGGTCACCGAGGATGTCATGGCCAAATTCGAAGAGTGGAGTAAGCGCGGGGTGCGCTTTCATCATCCGCCGCAAACCACGCTTTGGGGTGGAATTTTCACCCGCTTTGATGATCTGGATGGAAATTCATTTGTGCTCGTGGGCCGGGATGATTTCGTCCGCGAAATCGAAGCGGAACGCCGCAAGGCGGCGGACAAGCAGGAGGCTGAACGACGAAGAGCCCAGGAACTCGAAATTGCAAAAAAAGTCCAAGCGAGGCTTTTCCCTCAAAGACTGCCACAGCTGAAGTCGCTCGACTATGCGGGTATTTGCATCCAGGCCCATGAAGTCGGTGGCGATTACTATGATTTTCTAGATCTCGGCCGAGAGCAGCTCGGGTTGATCATCGGGGACACCTCAGGGAAGGGAATGGGCGCGGCTCTCCTGATGGCGAATTTGCAGGCCAACTTGCGAAGCCAAAGTGCAATCGCTTGGGATCAGCCGCAGCGCTTCTTGCAATCGGTAAACCAACTCTTTTACGAAAACACCAGTGAGAGTGCGTACGCAACGCTTTTCTTTGCCCAATACCACGACCAAACCAGGATCTTGCGCTATGCGAACTGCGGCCACTACTCTCCCCTTTTGCTTCACAAGAATGACACTTTGGAGCGCTTAGATTCCACCTCCACCGTGCTCGGTCTTTTCCAAGAATGGGAGTTTTCAATAGAAGAACGGCAGCTCTTTCCCGGTGACATCTTGGCACTCTACACCGATGGAATCACCGAGTCCTTCAATGATGCAGGCGAAGAATTCGGAGAGCAGCGCTTGATCGAAACTCTGCGTCGAAACCGTGATCGGTCTCCCCAGGACTTGGTAAGCTCAATTGTTGACGAGGTTCAGAAGTTCAGCCGTGGTGAACAGCACGACGACATCACCGTTATTGTTGCCATGGGCAGGTGAAGTTCGACCGACGCGAAGCAACGTGTCATTCGCACATGACGGTGCAGGTGTGTCTGACCCATGGAAGGCGAATCGCTGAAAATGCAGATGCCCCCATTGGGTGTGGTTGATTACGAATTAGCCCGGCTCGACTGGGATTGGAGGTTCAGCTATGTCAGCCATAAATGGCGATAAGGCAAGATTCAACCGCCAGCGCCCGGCAGAAGATTGCCCGCCGCATCCGGAATCGCAAATTAGTGCAAAAGCTCACACAGGGCCGTAAACCCGAAAACTCGGCTCCTACCAAACCGTAGACGAGTCGCGTACCAAATGCGGCGTCTGTAGTGCAAAGGCAGTGGTAGGCGCGTCGACCTTGATGGTCATAGCGGTCTTGGCGGGTATCGTGGGAGATAGCTGTCCATTAGCGGACCTAACTCGGCGGCAAAAGTCAGCAAACGTCGTTGGGCCAGGGTTGGTTCTTCCAGGGGTGATATTGGAGTGTTGATTCTGATCAGCGCGTCATCGCTGCGATTAAAACGAAGAGCATCAAGTGCGAGATAAGCATCCGCCCACTCCTCGCTTGCAACGCCGCGAGCTCGAGCCCAGAACCAATACAGGACTACTTGGCGGTCGCTTCCTTTGCTGATAAGGTAGCGATTCGCTGGGAAAGGGCTACGCCCGGGGAGAGCGACGCTTATGGTTCCAGACTCTGCGGTCGTCCAACCCGCCCCTCCGAGACAGTCCGCTGGTAAGTGGCTACGTTCGCCCACTTGTTGATTCGGGTAATAAGCCACATAAAGATCGACCTCGGATTCCCCGATCTTTGCGTCACGATAAGCTCGCTGCATAACCTTCGCTCCATGCAATGCCCTCAAACTTGCAGGAGCAATCGGAATGTCGATACCAAACCAATCCCCGAGGTGGAGCGGCAATGATGCCAGAGAAACAGCCGTAGCAGGAACATCTCTTGCGCTGCGCGTTTGCAGGAAAAGACCGGTGCCAGTCAGCATCAGTGCAACGATCGTGAACCTTGCGTTCCAGGAAGTCATAAATGTTTCGCGCGTTGAGCAGAATCCTCTAGGCCTGGCCAAGAAATTGCCAATATCCGTTGAAAAAGGAAGAGCATAGCTAGTGCTCCCATGAAAACTAACCACCCTGAAAATGTGTGAAACCCTCCTTGAGTTCTCTCCACCCCCCAACGTTCCAGGACAATTGCGGCCACGGCAATGCGCAGCGCATTGGCTGCAACCGAGATGGGGATTGCTGCAAAGGCCAGCAAAATACGCGTTCTGATCTTGCTCTCGACCATGCAGCCATAGACGATTGCCAACGTAAGAAGCGAGAAGAGCGATTGAATACCGCTGCAGGCCTCCGCCACCTGCAGCCGAGCCTTGGGCAACAGCAGGATGTTGCCTTCCCGAACCACAGAGATACCCGCAATTCTCACTAGCACAGAGGCGGTTTTAGAAGCGATTATTTGCAGCGGGAAGGTGATGTGGCTAATGACGCTTGATGAGGGAAGCAACAGGATCAAGAAGGCCAAGGGAAAACATATTGCGCGCAAGTATTTCCAGCCGGCGAGAGAAACGACTACTCCGGAAATTACCAGGAGAAGTGAAGTGCGCGCCAGGAAAAATCCAGAGCCAACCGTGCCAATCACCAACGCAAAAAGTGCAAACAGCAGAATCACCACGCCTGACCAGGACGGGTTCAGCTGAAGCTTGGTTAATTTCGCTCGATCTTGCCAAAGCAGGAATAGTGAAAAGATGGGAACGAAGAGGCCATACGTGTAATTGGGATCTTGCCAGCACTGTACAACCATCATCGATGCGATTGGCGCATAGAGCCACGCGAACAGCACCAAAAGAATTCCCACCTGCCACAGGTAGGGTTGACGCTTACGGGAGGCGCTTGTGGCGTAGGTGGGAAACAGCTCCATGACGGTCATTTGTTCTTTTTCGCTTTGCGGATTCGCCAACATATGCCAGCAAGTCCTGAGGAAATTAGCACGAGTGACCCCGGGTCAGGAGTGACCGAGCGGCCCAGGCGATGAGCCCGAGTCCGGCGGCGGC
>Ga0187778_10001091_pt1 | contig 19297 bp, 18 predicted proteins | sample 1015_Q2_SP5_20_M_FD_132418 | JGI IMG/M metagenome (GOLD analysis project Ga0187778, IMG submission 132418) | Tropical peat soil microbial communities from peatlands in Department of Meta, Colombia - 1015_Q2_SP5_20_MG | ecosystem: Environmental > Terrestrial > Soil > Wetlands > Peat | place...
AGATCAACATCATCTCCGCGGTCGGCGCCGAGCTCCCCGTGTACGCGCACCTCCCGAACGTGAACGGGCCCGACGGCAAGAAGCTGTCGAAGCGTCACGGCGCGACCGGCGTCGACGAGTTCCGCAGGGCGGGCTACCTGGCGGACGCGCTCGTCAACTTCCTCGCGCTGCTCGGGTGGGCCCCCGACGGCGAGACGACGATCATGAGCCGTGCGGAGCTCGTCGAGCGCTTCAGCCTGGAGCGCGTGACGCCGAGCCCGGCGCAATTCGACTACGCGAAGCTCGACTGGATGAACGGCGTCTACCTGCGCGCGCTCCCCGGGGACGAGTTTGCCCGCGCGCTCGTCGTCTGGCTCGGCGAGCAGGGCTACGACTGGGACGCGCAGCTCGTGCGCAGGGCGGCGCCGCTCGTGCAGGCGAAGATCCAGCGGCTGGGGGACTTCCCCGCGTTCGCCGGCTTCCTCTTCCACGACGTCGCGCCCGACGCGGCCGAGCCGGACGGCGGCGGGCCGATGCTGGCGGCGGCGCGGGCGACGCTCGCGCAGCTCGAGCCGTTCACGGCCGAGGCGATCGAGGCCGCGCTGCGCGCCGTCGCGGACGGGCTCGGGCTCAAGCCGCGCCAGGCGTTCCAGCCGATTCGGGTCGCCGTCACCGGCTCGCGGGTGTCGCCGGGCCTGTTCGAGAGCATCGAGCTGCTCGGCCGGGAGACGACTCTCGCGCGCCTCGCTGCTGCCTCCAGGTAATCTCCCGCGGATGTCCGCCACCGCCGTTCGCGCACCGGCCGAGTTCGAGTCGAGGCTCCAGCAGTACTACTTCGAGCGCTCCGAGGAGGGCCGCGCCGTCCGCGTCGGCGAGAAGGAGGTCTCCGAGCAGGCCGCGATCGTTGCGCGGTACGCCGATCTCTTCTCGCACGATCAGCTCGACGTGTTGCGCGCCGCGGAGGACGCAGCCGTGAACGACGAGCGCGAGCGGCTGTACCGGCTGCGCAAGACGTGCGAGGCGGGCCTGATCGCGTCCGAGCTCGCCGAGCAGGAGGACGCGCTCGAGAACGCGATCCTCGCGGCGCACGTGACATTCGGGGGAGAGGTGCTGTCGCTTCGCGCGGCGCAGGCGCGTCTCGCCGTGCTGGAGTCGTATGCCGACCGCGACGAGCTCGGCGAGCTCGAGCGCGCGGAGTCCGCGCGTCTCAACCCGGACCGGCTGGCGCTGATCGCCGCTGTCGAGCGCCTGGATGCCGAGGTGTCCGGCGAGCCCGATCCGATCGCCCGAACCGAGGAGGAGAAGGCGATCTCGCTCCGCGAGCTCGAGCGTGCACTCATCGCCGCCTCCGACGCGACGACGGACGCATGGGGCAGGCTGCGCGGCCACTGGTTCGAGCGGCTGCTCGGGCCGGGACGGGACGAGCAGCCGACGAGCGCGCACGTGCAGTATCTGCGCCGTCTGTCGCCGTTCGAGTCGACGTATTCGAAGCAGCGCTCGGTCGAGATCTGCCTCGCGAGCGTGCGCGCGCTCGGCTTCGAGATGGCGGCGATCCCGAACATCCGGCTCGACCTCGAGGACCGTCCGCAGAAGAACCCGCGCGCGTGCGTGATCGCGTCCGATCCGCCGGAGGTCGTGCATCTCATCACCCGTGCGCAGGGCGGTCTCGCCGACTATCAGGCCTTCATGCACGAGGCGGGGCACGCGCTCCACTACGCCGGCGTCGATCCGCGCCTCCCGTACGCGTTCCGCCGGATCTCGCGCGACCATGCGCTGACGGAGATCTACTCGTACATCTTCGAGGCGGTCACCCGCGAGCCGGGGTGGCACGCGCTGCACTTCGGGCTCGCGGACGCGGAGGCGGAGGAGAACGCGCAGGCGACCCTGTTCCTCGAGGCGCTGCTCTACCGTCGCTACACGGCGAAGCTGCGCTACGAGCTCGGCTTCTGGGCCAGCTTCGCGGAGGAGGCGGGACGGTCGCCGCGGGACTACGCGACCCGGCTCACGGAGGCGACGGGGATCCGCTACGACCCGCGCGGCTACCTCGCCGACATGGACGCCGGCTTCTATTCCGCCGACTACCTGCGCGCGTGGATCCGCTCGGCCCAGCTGCGCGAGCACCTGATCCGCGAGATCGGCGAGGACTGGTGGCGCAGCGCGAAGACCGGCGAGCTCCTCCGCGATCTCTTCGCCGAGGGCACGAGGCCGACGAGCGAGGAGATCGCCGGCCGGCTCGGCTTCGACCCGCTCGACACCGCGCCGCTCGTCGCGAACCTGTCCGCGGCATAGCCCGGTCGGGATGGCGCGTCCACGCGGGGTGGCGGTGGGTGCCGTCGCCGTGCTGTGCGCGCTCGCCGCCGCGAGTGCGGCCCCCGGCGGCACGCCGAGCGTGAGCATCGCCCCACCGCTGCCCGAGGCGGTGCAGGGAGGCGCGGCGCTCACCGTCTCCGGGCGCGTCCGGAACCCGCCGCCGGGTGCCGTCGTCGTGCTCGAGCAGAGGGCGTCGTCACGCTGGCAGGCGATCGTGCGCGGCCGGATCCGGCGCGACGCATTCACCTTGCGCTGGCACCCGAGCGCGGCGGGGAGGATAACCGTACGGGTGGCGCTCAGGCTCCGCGCGCACGACGTCGTCGTTTCCGCGGCGGCGCAGGTGCTGGTCGGCCCGGCGCCGGTGTATTGCGCCCCGCCGGCGCCGCCGGCCCAGGTCCCCGCCGGCGACGGCTGGGTCGTCGGCGGCCTCTACCTCGAAGGCGGCCCCTTTCCCGGGATCTATCAGTGCGTCGCCGGCGCCTACGCGATCACCGTTCTCGATCAGGCCGGCGACACCGTCGCGAAACAGCAGGTGCAGGACGGACAGAGCTATACGCTCGTTCTCCCTGCCGGCAGCTACACGTTGAGCAGCGGCTCCTGTCGGGGCGCCGCCACGGTCACGGCCGGCCGTCAGAGCAGGGTGGACACGCTCTGCTACGTGCCCTGAGCCGGGCGAGCCGCTCGCCGACCTGCCGTACGATGTGCGGCGGTGGTCGCCGCTCGGCTTCGGGCCGATCTCTCGCGTCGCCGCTGGGGCGGGATCGGAGCGCTCGCGCTGTATGCGGCCGTCGCGTTCCTGGCGTTCGGGCTTCGTCTCCTCACCGATCCCACCTCGGACTACGTCGGCGGCGGGTACGACCCGCAGGTCTTCATCTGGGCGTTCGGCTGGTGGCCGCACGCGATCCTGCACGGCGAGAACCCGTTCGTCACGCACGCGGTCTGGGCTCCCGACGGCGTCAACCTCGCGTGGACGACGACGGTGCCCGGCCTCGCCTTGCTCTTCTCGCCGCTGACCTTGGCCGCCGGCGCCGTCAACTCGTACAACGTCGCGGCAGTCCTCATGCCCGCGCTCGCGGCGTGGACGGCCTTCCTGCTCTGCCACCACCTGACGCGTCGGCTCTGGCCCTCGCTCGCCGGCGGCTACCTGTTCGGCTTCTCGAGCTACATGCTCGGCCAGATCCAGGGCGGCCACATGCAGGTCTCGTCCGTGTTTCTCGTGCCGCTCGTCGCGCTCGTCGTGCTGCGCTCCGTCGAGGGCGAACTCGACGCCCGCGGCCTCGTCGTCCGGCTCGCGCCGCTGCTCGCGCTCCAGCTCCTGTTCGGGACCGAGATCGCGTTCACCCTCACGCTCGCGCTGGCGTGTTCGTTCGTGCTCGCGATCGCCGTCTCGCCGCGCAGCCGCAGGCGTCTCGTCACGCTGTTCCCGTCGCTCGCCGGCTCCTATCTGGTCGCCGGGATCCTGACCGCTCCGTTCGTCTACTACCTGCTCAGCGGGTTTCAGGGGGATGCGATCCACCCGCCGCAGGATTACGTCACCGACCTCCTGAACTTCGTCGTTCCGACGAGGCTCAGCCTCTCGGGCCAAGGCTGGGCCGAGTCGATCGCGCGCAACTTCCCCGGCAACGACGAGGAGCGGGGCGCGTACCTCGGAGCCCCGGCGCTGCTCATCGTGGGCTGGTTCGCGTGGAGCCGCCGGCGCACCGCCGGCGGCCGCTTCCTCGTCGGCGCATTCCTGCTCGCCGTGGTCGCCGCGCTCGGGCCCGTGCTCACGATCGACGGCAACAGGTCCGTGTCGCTGCCGTGGGAGCACGTCGGGTATCGGCCACTGTTCGACAACGTCCTCGTGGAGAGGCTCCCCCTCTACGTCTCGCTCGTCGCCGCGGTGATCGTCTCGCTGTGGGCGGCCGACCGAGGACGCCGCCTTCTGCGTTGGCTGCTGCCCGCGCTCGCCATCGCGACGATCGCACCGTACCCGGCCGGGGCGGCAAGGACGTGGGCGACGCCGTACGCGGTGCCGCCGCTGTTCACCGACAGCAGCTACCGGGCCTGCATCGAACCGGGCGAGAACATCCTGCCGCTACCGGTGAACTACAACGGCGACGCGAATCTGTGGCAGGTCGCGAGCGGCTTCAGGTTCACGATGGCGGGCGGGTACGTCAGCCTGAACCCGCCTCCGTCCTTCCTCACCCCGGCCGCGGTCGCAAAGGTCGCCGGAGGCTTCGCGGTCCCCGCCGACCAGGCGCAGGACCTGCGCGTCTACATCCGCGCGAAGCACGTCACGAGCGTCGTCGTCGACAGGAGCCAGACGAGATACTGGGCGGCCGCACTCGACCGGATCGCAGCGCCGCACGACGTCGGCGGCGTGCTCCTCTACCACCTCGGCGGCCTGCCGCGGGGCTGTCCAGCCTGAGCGAGGAGCTGGACGCCACCGAGACGGCGATGACGCAACCATGCGCACGCTGCAAGGCGGTGACAGGCCTTGGCCACAAGGGCCCGGCGCTGAACCCCACCTCCGGGTTCAGCTGGGCCGGCGTTCCCTAGACGCGATCAGATCCCCGCCGCGGCGTTACGGTTCCCCGATGGGCCGAATCGAGCTGGTCCAGGGCGACATCACCGCCGAGACGGTCGACGCGATCGTGAACGCCGCCAACCGGTCGCTTCTCGGCGGCGGCGGAGTCGACGGGGCGATCCACCGCGCCGGCGGCCCGTCCATTCTTGCGGAGTGCCGGACGCTCGGCGGCTGCGAGATCGGGGAGGCGAAAGCGACCGGTGGGGGAGACCTTGCCGCCCGCTACGTCATCCACACCGTCGGACCACGCTGGACCGGCGGCTCCGCGGGCGAAGCCCGGCTTCTCGCCTCGTGCCATCACCGCTCCATCGCGCTCGCGGCGGAGCTCGGCTGCTCCTCGGTGGCGTTTCCGGCGATCTCGACGGGGGTGTTCGGCTACCCGGTGGAGCTCGCCGCGCCGGTGGCGCTCGAGGCGGCCGAGCAGGGGCTCGCCGGCCACCCGCAGATCGAGCTCGTCCGTTTCGTCCTCTTCGACGAGCACAGCTACCGGATCTTCGAGCACGCTCTGCTCGAGGAAGGCCGAGCTCCCGGCAAGACGGGCGACACGCTCGGCGTGAGCGGCCGCCCGTCTCGGAATCGTCTCGACGTTTGAGCGCGGTCAGCCTCGGAACAGGGCCCGTCCCATACCGACGAAGATCACGACTAACCAGACGATGGCGACAACGTCTGCCGCAGCGGAGCCGGAAAGCACTGGACACCTCCGCTGTTGTGGATAGTCGGGTCAAACGTATCATCTGCAACGGACACTCCGCGTCGCTCAGACGAGGGGTTCGGCGCCGGCCCCACCTTTCCCGGCAAGGCGAGCGCGCCGGCGGGGAGAGACAACCGACGCGCTCTGAGCCACCGGTCAAGGGAGACGCCTCCCAGGTGGTGCCCTCTGCGGTGGGGGCACGGCCGAGAAGACTCCGACCGCGTGGCCTTCCTCCGTTTTCTGCCCTGAGCGGCGGAACCCTCGCGGCGTGCCCGCAAAGGCGCATACGGGATTCGAACCCGTGCCGCCGCCGTGAGAGGGCGGTGTCCTAGGCCACTAGACGAATGCGCCGTGAACAGCGGGAAAGTCTAGCGCAGCCCCTCACGCCGTCCGGCGTGCGAGCCGCGCTGCCGTGCCGACGACGAGCACGGCGGCGGCTGCGCCGACCGCCGTCCAGGCGAGACCGTTGCCGGCGGACGCCGCAGTGAAGGCGACGACGGCTGCCGAGGCGCCGAGGCCCGCGAGCACGAGCGTGCCGAGCGCGAGGGCGCGCCGGAGCACGACGGCGCGCTCCGCGGCCATCCCGTGCCGCTCGTCGAGCGACCAGGCGGCCAGCTCGCCGCAGAGGAGCAGGCCCGCGGCCACGAGCGGCGCCGCCTGGTCGACCGCAGCTCCGTGCACGAACAGCGAGACCGTGTACGCGACGGCGAGCACGGCGAGCGCCCACGGCAGGAGGTCGTCCGCGCGGCGGACGAGCACGAAGGCGAGCAGCAGCGCGCCGAGGAGGCCGATCGCCACGACGAGACCGGCGAGGGACGGCACGCGGGCCGCGGCGTAGGCGAGCACGCCCGCGTAGACGAGTGCCGACGAGGCCGCAAGCGCTACGCGCGCGCGGGCCTGGCGTGACGCCTGAATGCCGCCACCTCCTCCAGCGGGACGTTGAGCGGAACGCCGTCGAGCCACTCGATGACCGGTACGCCCGCCTGCTCGTAGCGTGCGCGCAGCGACTCGCGCGACAGGCGCCAGAGCCGGTACGACAGCTCCGCCAGCTCGCCCTTGCCCGGCTCGATGAACGGCACCGGGGAGACCTCGATGACGACGAGGTCGAAGCCGCGGGCACGCAGGTCGAGCAGCGCCGCGGCCGATCGCGAGTCGAGCAACGGCGTCAGCGCGAGCACGAGCGCCTTCGGCGGCAGCGTCCGCGGCGGCAGGACGTCGACGCCCTTCGTCGCGAAGCTCAGGACGATGTCCATCTGCAGCAGCGAGTCGACGATCCGGTAGAGCTGGTGCGTGCCCGATGCGGGCAGCAGCCACGAGAGGTAGCCGCCGAAGCTGACCAGCCCGACGCGATCCTTGCGCTGCAGGTAGCGATGGGCGAGCGACGTCGCCGCGCGCACGGTGAGGTCGAGCGTGCCGCGGCCCGCCGAGCGCACGTCGGCGAACGTGTCGAGGAAGAGCACGACGTCCGTGTTGCGCTCGGGGTGCTGATCGTTCACCCAGAGCCCGCCGCGGCGCGCGCTCGCGCGCCAGTTGACCCGCCGCACGCGGTCGCCGGGCTCCCACTCGCGGACGTCGGCGAACTCGATTCCGTCGCCCTTCGTGCGCGACACCTGATTGCCGATGAACACCTGGGTCTCGAACGGCGGCAGCAGTGCGTGCAGCGTCTCGACGCTCGGGTACACCCGCAGAGGCGACCGTCCGGCGAGCTTCGTCTCCCACGAATGGAAGCCGAGCGGGTCGCGTGCCCGCACGAGCACCGGCCCCACCGCGAACGCGCCCCAGCGCTCGCACCGGAGCGGCACCGTCAGCGTGCGCGGCTCGCCGGGAGCAAGGCGGACGGCGCGCGGGTTGCGCGCACGCGAGCGGAGCTCGGCCGGCATCTGCAGCAGGACCTCGACGCGATCGCTGCCGCCGGGCGAGACCAGCTCGAGCGCCGCCTCGACGTCCTCGCTCTCGAGCGCGCGCTCGCGGTCGAGCACGAGCGTCGCCTCGATCGCAGGGTCGCGCGCGAGCGCGGCTCCTGCGACCGCTGCGAGCGCAAACGGAGCTGCGAGCGCCACGAGCTCGACCCGCCCGGTCGCAAGCCCGGTGATGAGGCCGGTCGCCGCCAGCCCCGCGTACGCGGCGAGGCGCGGCGAGACGATCCGCGTCATCCCACGGCGCCGCCGACGGCATCCTCGGCCGGCGGCGTCGGCACCGCCTCGAGCGTCTCGGCGACGACGTCCTCGCCGCGGATGCGCTGGACCCACAGCTCCGGCCGCAGAGTCAGCCGGTGTGCAAGCGCGGGCACCGCGACCGCCTTCACGTCTTCTGGGACGACGAAGTCCCGGCCTGCAAGCGCCGCTTTTGCCCGCGACAGCTTCAAGAGCGCGAGGCTTCCGCGCGGGCTTGCACCGACGGCGAGGCGCCGCGACGCGCGCGTCGCAGCGACGAGGTCGACGATGTAGCCCTCGATCGAGTCCGACACGTGCACCTGCTCGAGCGAGCGCTGCATCTCGACGAGCGTCGCCGCGTCGACGACGGGCGACAGCTCGACCTCGTCCTCGCCGCGCGCGAGCCTGCGCGAGAGCATCTCGATCTCGTGCGCGCGGCTCGGGTAGCCGACGCCGATCCTGATCAGGAACCGGTCGAGCTGCGCCTCGGGCAGCGGGTAGGTGCCCTCGTACTCGATCGGGTTCTGGGTCGCGAGCACGGCGAACGGCGGTGCCAGCGGACGCGTCTCGCCCTCGGTCGTCACCTGCCGCTCCTGCATCGCCTCGAGGAGAGCGGCCTGCGTCTTCGGTGGAGCGCGATTGATCTCGTCGGCGAGGAGGAGGTTGGCGAAGATCGGGCCGGGCATGAAGGTGAACTCGCTGCGGCGCTGGTCGAAGATCGACGAGCCGGTCACGTCGGAGGGCATCAGGTCCGGCGTGAACTGGATGCGGGCGAAGCGGAGCGACGTCGCCTGCGCGAACGAGCGCGCGATCAGCGTCTTCGCGAGACCAGGGTAGTCCTCGAGCAGCACGTGCCCCTCCGAGAGCAGCGCCAGCAGGATCAGCTCGAGCGCGTCCCGCTTGCCGACGACGGCGCGCTCGACCTCGTCGAGGGCACGGTTGGCGCGGTCGCGTAGCTCGACGAGGTCCATCACAGGCGCTCGAGCGTGTCGACGAGGACGCGGATGCGCCGCAGCGGCAGACCGGCGGCGTTACGGTCGTCGGGCGGGGGGAGGTCGGGGCGCAGGAGCTGCCACGCCTCCTCGCCGAGCAGCGCGCGGGCGGCCTCGGGCCGCCGCCCGAGCTCGACGTTGTGATGGGCAGCGAGCCGGGCGGAGGCGACCTCGCGGAGGATCGGCAGCAGGCGCGCGTGGAGGTGACCCGCGTTCGCGGCGCCGAGGGTGATGTCCCGCTCGGTGCGCACGAGCTCGGGCGGACGGACCGGTGTGTGGACCGCACCGTGGAGTGCCTGCTCGAACTCCGACGCCCCCTGCCATTCCGCCGCGCTTCGGGCAGAGCGCGCGAGTGCCGCCAGCGTGATCGCGGTGAGCACGAGCACGTACGCGGCGAGGATCGTCGACACCGACACGGGCCGCACCCCGAGCGCGACGCCGAGTCCGACCGTCGCCAGGGCCGCGAGGGTGAGCGGCCGGCGTCGCTCCTCGTTCACGCGGCGGTCACCTCCTGCGGGCGCCGCAGCTCGTCGCGGAGGGAGGCGAGTGCGTCGATCGCCTCGTCCCTCATCTCCGGCCCGGGCTCATGCTGGCTGAACTTAGCCCACTCGAACAGCGCGGTGAGCCTCGACACGGCGGCGGCGCTCGTGTCGAGGCTGCGCAGCGCCCGCCCGAGGTACTCGAACGGTGCCTCCGACGGTCTGCGCGCGACGCCCGCAATCGCAAGCGCGCGCTCCATGCGCGCGTAGGCGGCGATGATCGCCCGGCGCAGGTCGGGCTCGTTCCGCAGGTCGTCGAGCGAGAAGTCGAGCGCAGCCGAGACCGCCTCGCGCGAGCGGGAGCGCCACGGCTTCGGCGGCCGGCGTGTCCGTCGGGAGGCGAGCAGGAACGCGGTCGCGCCGCCGAGCAGGGCCGCGGCGATCGCCACCTCGTCCCAGCGCAGGCGCGCCTTGCGAACACGCGTCGCCGGGTTGGCGTTCGGCCCCGATCCTTGCCGGCCGCCGTTCGCGCTCAGCCCCTGCTCGAGCTGTCGCAGCCGCTCCTGGAACTTGCCGTGGAGGATCAGCGCGACGGCGGCTGCGGAGAGCGCCAGCACGAGGAACGAGCTGATGAGGTGCCACCGCCCGGGCTGCGCCACGGCTGCTCCCCGCCTCACCGAGGCGACGGAGTAGACGAGGACGCCGAGCATGACGACCGTGAAGAGCACGATCGTCGTGAGGACGTAGTCGAAGAAGGTCGCGGTCGGGCCGCCGCCGTGCGAGCCGGACAGCGGCCGTCCGTGACTCGCGATTCCGGCCAGGACGAGCAGGGCGGTGACGCCGAGAGCGAGCGGAAGCAGCCGGCGGGCGTGCATGTGCGGAGTGTCGCATCGGCGGGGTCCGTAGATCGCCGCAGCGCGGCTCGGCAGGCCCGCGGATGCCGCTCGAACCGCCCTCCTCGACCATTGGGCCGAGGAGGATCAATGGTTCTACGGCCGCGTCGTCAGGTGCAGCCGCCACGCTCGGAGGAACGCCCGCGCGAGTCAATTGCGCTGCTGCTCCGCGGCGGTCACCCGCTGCGCGTGCTGCGGGCGGACGAGGAGCGCGAGCTCGCCCGGCTCGTCTCGGAGGGGGACGAATCGGCGCGCGAGGCGCTGATCGAGGCGAACCTCCGCCTCGTCGTCGCGATGGCGCGCCGCTATCAGGGCCTCGGCCTGCCGTTTCCCGACCTCGTCCAGGAGGGGACGGTCGGGCTGATCCAGGCGGTCGACCGCTTCGACTGGCGCCGCGGCCGGCGCTTCTCGACGTACGCGGCCTGGTGGATCCGGCAGGCGATCCGGCGCGCGCTGACGAACGACTCGCGCACGATCCGTCTGCCCAGCCGCCTCGTCGCGAAGCAGCTGGCGACGCGGCGTGCCTCGGCGGCGCTGGAGGCGGGGCTCGGGCGCACGCCGACGGCGCAGGAGATCGCCCTCGCCACCGGCTTCGACGCCGACGCAGTCGCCGTGGCGGAGCGCGCGCCGCTGGCGGCCGCCTCGCTCAACGAGCCGGTCGGCGGCGACGAAGGCAGCGCGCAGCTCGTCGACCTGCTCCCCGACGCCGCGGCGCGGGACCCGGTCGACGAAGCGGAGGAGGCGGCACGAGCCGCCGCGGTGCGTGCGGCCGTCGCCGAGCTGCGGGCCCGCGAGCGGGAGATCGTCGTAAGCCACTTCGGGCTCGACGGCGAGCCGCACACGCTCGACCAGATCGCGCACGAGCTCCACCTCGCGCCGGAACGGGTCCGCCAGATCGAGCAGCACGCGCTCGCGACGCTTGCGCGGCAGCTCAGCGACGAGGGCGCGACGCCGGCGAAGAGGTCGCGGTCGCGGGTCTAGTGCCGGGCTGCGGGGCAGGGACTCGAACCCCAACGTCCTGGTCCAGAGGCGGGGCGGCTCCAAAGCAGGCGACTGCCGGGCCGCGCGCGCCGTGCTGAAGCTGAGCGGCCCGGCTGCCGTCGACCGCGGCCGCGTGGGGCCCGCCTGATGCCGACGTGACGGCGAGGCGGAGGAGCGTGGCCGTTCTCGGGCAGTATGGGCGGACGGTGTGCGGGTGTGCCTTCAGGAAGGTGTGGCGGTGGGTCGTCACCACCGTCGTCGCTGCGCTCGTGCTCGGTGTGCCTTCCGGCCGCGCCTCCGGTAGCCACGCCGCGGCCTTCGTGCCGTACGCGAGCGGGTTCTCGTCGCCCGTCTGTGTGACCTCCGCGCCGGGCGATCCGACGACGCTGTATGTCGTGGAGCAGGCCGGCACGATCAAGACAGTGAAGGGCGGCCAGGTCACGGGGACGTTTCTTGACATCCGTTCGATTGTGAAGAGCGGCGGCGAGCTGGGTCTTCTCTCGATGGCCTTCAGCCCGCGCTACGCGACGAATCACCTCTTCTACGTCTCCTACGACGATCTGGACGGCAACTCGCGGATCGCGCAATACCGATCCGCGAACGGAGTGGGTCTCCCTTCGAGCGCGAAGATCGTCCTCACGGTTCACCAGCCGTACTCGAATCACAAGGGTGGCCAGCTCCAGTTCGACAAGCGCGGGTATCTCTACGTCGGCTTCGGCGACGGCGGCTCCGAGGACGACCCGAACCAGACCGCCCAGAACCCGAGCCTGCGGCTCGGCAAGCTGCTGCGCTCGGCGACCACGATCCCGAACCAGCGCTGGAAGATGGTCGCGCTCGGGCTCCGCAACCCCTGGCGCTTCTCCTTCGACTCCAGTAACGACCTGTGGATCGGCGACGTCGGCCAGGACCACTGGGAGGAGGTCGACTTCCGGCCGGCGGCCGACCTCGACAAGCTCGCAAACTACGGCTGGAGCCGCTACGAGGGGGACGTCGTCTTCGACGCGAGCCACCAGTACACGAACATCGGGCAGAAGGTGTTCCCCGTGCTCGTCTACCCGCACACGGTCGGCTGCGCGATCATCGGCGGCTACGTCGTCGCCGGCTTCTACTACTACGGCGACTACTGCGAAGGAACCATCTGGCGCTTCCGCACCGGCCCGCACGGCCGAGCCGGTGGCTCACATCCAGTCGGTCAGGTCCCATCGCTCTCGTCGTTCGGGATCGACGGCGCCGGACACCTCTTCGCCCTATCGCTCAACGGAACCCTCTACGCACTTCGCTAGACCCTCGTCACATGCCGTCGCCGGCAACAGGAAACCCGCCGGAGCGGCGCTCTCTCAGCTGCGGGGCAGGGACTCGAACCCCAACTTCCTGATCCAGAGTCAGGCGTCCTACCATTAGACGACCCCGCAACGGGTCGAGCCGCAGTGTAGCGGCCGGTCCGGGCTCAGATCTCGAGCCGGTACATCGGGACCAGGCGCTGCTCGGTCTCCGTGTCGATGTGGGCGACGACCTCGACGTACGGCTCGAGGCCCGAGCCGCGGAGCTTCGCCTTCAGCAGGCCGTCGACCTGGAAGATCCCCGACGAGTTGTTCATGCGGATCTCGATCAGGATCGGCCGTTCCTCGCCGTCGCCGATCGTCACGTCCTCGATCGCTGCGGCCGAGAGCGAGTGCATCGAGACGCTGCCGCGCTGGAACGGGATCCTCGACCTGCCCTTGGCCATGTCGAGGGCGTCGGCGACGCGGATGATCCCCGCCTCGACCGTCAGCGGCTGGCCGTCGGCGCGATGGCTGATGATCGCCTGCAGCACCTCGGAGACGACGACGGTCCGGTCCGGCTCCGCGTAGAGGCCGTCGAGCAGCGGGTAGAGCTTCCGCTCGGCGAGGAAGAGGCTGAAGTCCTCGTGCTCGTGACGGTGGATCGACATGCCGGTGTCGTGCAGGAGCGCGGCGAGGGTGACGACGACCTCCGAGTCTTCGGGATCCATGCCGTAGTCCTGCACCATGGCCGTCTCCACGTGGTGCTTCGTCAGCTGGCGCAGGAGCTTGAGCGCGATGTTCGTGACGATCTGGATATGAACCCACGAGTGGTCGTTGATCTGCATCCGCGCGACCGCGTTCACGTTCGCGACGTGCCACCAGGCCTTCAGCTGCTTGTCGTCGTTGACGCGCTCGATCAGCGTGCGCAGCTTCCTGTTGCCGCGGACCGGCACGTTGATCCTCATCCGCGCGATCGCCTCGCTGGGCGTCAGGCGGGCCTCCTGCTCGGCCGCGCCGGCGGACGGCTCTTCGATCGGCTCGGCGGCCTCGCTGTCGAGCGCCATGCGCCGCAGTCTACGCGCGTGCTCGACGGGCCCGGTGCGCGGCCGGCGTCAGTTGTTCGTGCAGTCGGGCGTGGGGCCGCTCGACCAGACGGAGGCGACGCCTGCGGCCGACCCCGGATCGGGCTGGACGGTGCACGTGGTACCCGACCCGCCGCCGCCGCTCGTGGCGAATGTTCCGGTCCAGCCGCTGCTGCCTGAGGCGAACGTGATCTTGCTGTCGTAGTAGACCCCGTAGGCGCTCATGCTGCTGAACTCGCACTCGTAGCTCAGGTTCTGGCCCTTGCACATCAGATTCCGCACGGTCCAGCCCGAGTCGGCGAAGCTCTGCTGCATCGCGCGGATGAGAGCGCCTTCGGCCGCCCGCAGCGCGCAGCGGTTGGGGTCGCCCGTCGGCGGGGCCGGCGGGTTGATGCAGATGCGCGGGTCGCCGGCGGTCGCCGGTGGGGGCGGGCACGACGCGAGCCCCGTGCTGCTCGCGCAGAAGCTCCCGCCGGGCAGCACGCGCGCCCAGACCGTGGCCTTGCCCGTGGTCGATGTGGCCGAGCACCTGAAGGTGATGAACTTCCCCGCGTGCGCGGCTCCGAGGCCGTGGCACACGGTCGCGCTGATCTCGGAGGGCGCGCTCCGGTTGTCCGTCGGGATCTGCGGGACGACGCCGTGGATCCTCAGGCCCATCGCCTTGGGAGTCAGGTAGGCGGGTGGCGCCGCGGCGGACGCGATCGGGACGAGGACCGCGCACACCGCACCGCAGATGATCCAGATGACCTTTGGGGAAGGCCCTGTCGAAGCTTCACGGCGTCGCATCGTCTCAGCTCCGGCCTATTGGTTCGGAATCAAACGCGAGTCGGTGAGGTCGACGCCGATGCTCTGGAACACCCCGGCCAGCGTGGTCGCGGTGTTGCACGTCTGACCGGCGGGGACGGGGATGCACCAGAACTTGCTCGGGTCGGGCTGGGTCGGGTTGAGGCTGTTCCGTGCGATCTGCTGCATCGTCTGGAACGGCGTGATGCCCGTGTCGAGCGTGCAGCCGGTCGTCGTGGACGAGTCGTAGGCGATCGAGTACACCCACGTTCCTGCCTGGGCGGCGGCCTGGGCGGCGGCGATCCCCTGGTTGCACGGGTTCGGGCCTTCCGGGGCGACGGTCGCGTCGCCGTCGCTGAGGAGGATGATCACGGGCTGTGCGTGCCGGGCCGAGTCGGAGGCGAGCGCGGCCTGCGCGACGTTGATCGCCTCGGCGTAGTAGGTGCCGGCGCCGCCCGGGGAGTTGACACCGTAGTAGTGCATCCCGTTGCCGGGAGGGACCGTGCCGCCCGTGCATCCGTCCCAGGTGACCGCCTCGGCGATCTGCGAGGCGGGGTTCAGCGTCGTCGACTGGTTCGACAGCTTGAAGTCGTTGGAAAGCCCGCCCGAGATGAGGTACGTGCCGGTGCCCGACCCCTTTGTCGTCTCGGTGACGGTGACGGCATGACCGGTGCCCGTCAGGCCCGTCGCGTTCGCGGTCATCACCGGCTCCGCCTGGTCACTCATTCCGCCTGCGAACGTCACCGTGAACGGCCCGCCAGCGTTTCCGGTGACGATGATGGTCCCCCCGACGGACGTGATCGACGTGAGAACCGAGAGCGCGGAATAGACGGAAGACGCGGAGGCGTTCCACGCGATCGGGGCAGTGGTCTGGCCGTTGAACGTGAGCGTGAACGTCCCACCTGTGGCGTGGGAGACCGTGACCGTCTGCACCTCGTCCGACGGATAGCCGATGTCGCCGGAGCCGAGGAACCAGTTGGGGAAGGTCTGGTTCGGCGTGTACCAGCCCGGCTTGGACGTCAGGTTGCCCGAGCAGATGTTCGTGTGCCCCCACCCGTTCAGGTCGAGCGACTTGTTGTTGTAGGTGCTGGTCGTATCGTGGGTGAATCCGTTCGGGAGCGTGAGCGCGGGGAACACCTCGAGCCCGACCTCGTCGAGAGGGGGCGAGAAGCCGCAGTTGCCGAGCACGCTCTCCTGGCAGGGCAGCAGCCCTTTCAGAAGCCTTCTCACGCCGTCCTTCGCACAGTCGATCTTCCAGGACTGGCTGGAGCTCATGACCTGCGTCGTTCCGTCCTCGGCCAGCACGGGCTGGTTGCACGCGTCGGTCATGGATCCACTCGTGTCGATGACGACCATGATGTCCAGGGGGTGCGGCACGCCTCCGCGCGCCGCGGCCGTCCCCGACGCCGCGACGGTGGTGAACCCGGAAGGCAGGAACAGGTGGAGCAGGGTCGTGCTCACCGACGCCGTCTCGGTGACGTTGACAGCGTTGCAGGTGGTGGTCGGCTGTCCCGTCGCAGGGATCGTGACGGGGGTTGCAGAGCCGGCGGGATTGCAGCTGGTCTGGTCCCGGTCGGTGGAGCAGGGCAGACTTGAGAGAGACGTGAGGCACTCGAAGGTGACCGTGGGAGCACCGGCCGTCATGCTCAGCGGATGCGCGTTGACCTCGCCGGGCGCGGCGCTGAAGGCGGTCGCGGCGCCCCACGCAACGATCGCGTGCGGCATGTCCTGACCCGCGGCCAGGGCCGCTGCGTCGACGGCCTGCTGCAACTGGCGCTGCGCGACATAAAGGCGTCCGATGTCGACGACGAGCCCTGCGAACCCGATCAAGACGACGAGAGCGGCCGCCATCAAGACGAGCGCCTGACCCTCCTCGCCGCGGCTCCTGTGCGCCAGGAGCCTGAGGGCCCTCGGCCTCATTCGATCGCCTCTGTCGCGGACGCGGTCAGGGTGCAGCCGGGATAGAGGTTGATGCCGAGGATCGTGAGGTCGCACCCGTAGCTCGCGGTCATCGTCGCCTGGTCACCCTGGAACCAGCCCACTCCGGTCATGCACGTCTCACTGCCCGAGAAGGAGGTCGTGATGGAGATGTTGTTGGCATTGAGGGCAGGCGTCGCGGTGCCCAGCGCCTGTTGGATCGCCGGGGCGCACGGATTCCCCTGCATCCCGCGGTCGAGGGCGAGCGCCCGCGCGCCCGAACGGGCGGCGTCGGTCAGCGTGATGTAGTTGTTGAACATGAGCCCGAACTTGATGATCCCGGTCAGGATGAGGAGCAGCACCGGCAGCATGAGCGCGAACTCGACGAGGGACTGCCCGTCCTCGCGGCGCCAGGCCAGGCGCCGGCGGGCTCGGCCCCGAGGGGGGCTGAGCAGTGCTCTCTGGGTGCTCAGACGCATCGGGTCATCGGCTGACGAGCGCGCGGGTCGCAGCGCTTCCGCAGATGGACTGTAGGCCGGTTTCCGAGCGTCCGAACCAGCCCAAAGTCTAGGCCGGGCCGGACTGAGATCAGGGCTGCGCCCGATGCGCGGCGAGGAGCTCCGCCAGCTCCGCGCGCGTGCCGACCCCGAGCTTCCGGTAGCCGGTGCCGGCGTGACGGCGCACAGTCACGGCGGAGATGCCGAGGAGCTCGCCGATCGACCGCGTCGAGTGGCCCTGCCGCAGCAGGTCGACCACCTCCCACTCGCGCTCGGTGAGCTCGACGAGCGACCGCCCGTGCAGCTCGAGCCGCCGGCGCCGGGCCTCACGGCCGCGGAGCTCGCCGATCAGCCGTGACACGAGCGCTCGCGGAACCGCCGCCTCGCCCCGCAGCACGCCGCGCACCACGAAGGGCAGCCGCGCCGGGTCGACGCGCTCGGGGAGATATCCGATCGCGCCGGCGCGCACGGCGGCGACGAGGTCGTCCTCGTCGAGGCGGCGCGTCATCACGACGACCGGTGTCCCCGGCGCCCGCGCCGTGATCCTGGCGGCTGCCTCGATGCCACGCGCCGGCGGGTCGAAGTCGAGCAGGCAGACGTCGGGCGTGTCGCGGAGGGCCGCGGCGACGGCCTCGTCGGCGTCCCCGGCCTCGGAGCAGTCGGCCGCGCCTTCGAGCGCGAGCCGCATGCCCACCCGCGTCGGGCGGTGGTCCGCGCCGATCAGCACGCGCGCCTTGGGCTCGGTTGGGAGGGTGGAAGCGGGCATACGGCCTGCCGGCGGTGGCACCGTCGGGATCGGCGACTACCATAAACTGGCTGCCCTCTACGCGGAGGTGAGATGGGCGTGCGCGTCCTGATCTGCGACGACCACAGGCTGATCCTCGACGGGATCAAGCGAGCGCTCGAGAACGTGCCCGACTTCGAGGTGGTCGGAGAGGCATCGTCCGGCTCGCAGGTGCTGTCGATGGTGGGGCGCACGAATCCCGACCTCGTCCTGCTCGACCTGCGCATGCCGGGCGCCGACGGGCTGACCTGCCTGGGGCAGATCAGGAAGCGGTACCCCGAGGTGAAGGTCGTCATCCTGTCGGTGTCGACCGACGAGAACGTGATCCAGACCGTGCTCAAGCGCGGCGCCAGCGCCTACATCGTCAAGAGCATCAACCCGGTCGACCTGCCGTCCGTCCTGCGGCAGGCGATGGAGGGGACGGTCTACAGCGCGGTCGGGCTTCCGGAGGCCGGCGACAGCGCTGCCCGGGCCGCGGGCCTGACCGAGCGCGAGGCGGCGATCCTCTCGGCACTGGCACGAGGGCTGTCGAACGAGGCGATCGGCAAGGAGCTCTGGATCGCGGAGCAGACCGTCAAGTTCCACCTCACGAACATCTATCGCAAGCTCGGCGTGGCGAACCGCACCGAGGCGGCGCGGCTCGCCTACCAGCACGGCCTCGTCGACAGTCCGATCGGCGACCACTGACCGCCCGCGGGGCGGGACAGACTCCTACTTCTTGAGCGAGTCCAGGATCTGGAACATCGCCGGCCCGAGCAGGACGACAAAGACCGCGGGGAAGATCAGGAACACGAGCGGGAACACGAGCTTCACCGGGGCCTTGTGCGCGCGCTCCTCGGCCATCTGCCGTCGCCGCTTCCGCATGTCGACGGCGAGGTTCCTCATGATCTGTCCGACCGAGACGCCGAGCCGCTCGCCCTCGACGATCGTGCGCACGAACGAGCGCACCGTGTCCGTCGGGCAGCGGCCCAGCAGGTTCTCGAGCGCATCGGTCGGGGAGAGGCCCATTCGCTGCTCCTGCGTGGCGAGCCGCAGCTCGGCTCCGAGCGCACCCTGCATCCGCTCGGACGCGCCGCGGAGCGAGCCGGCGAAACCGACACCGGCCTCGACGCTGACGACGAGCAGGTCGATCAACTCCGGAACCGCGTAGTCGATCTCGGCGAGCCTCTCGCGGGCGCGCCTGCGCACGATGCTCACCGGCGCTATCCATCCACTCGCGATCAGGATGGCAGCGCCGGCCACGACGGTGAGGACCTTCATGCCGCTGGCGATGGACAGCCAGAGCCAGATCGCGCCGAGCCCGGCCGCAGCGAGCACCTGGTATCCGTACAGCATCCGCGGCGACAGCGAGTACATCCCCGCCGAGACGAGATGCTGCCGTAGCTCGGACTCGCGGAGCCCGCCCAGCCTTCCGCCGAGGGTCTCGCCGACAAACGACGCGAGATCCTGCAACGAGGAGCGGCTCTGCCGGTCGTCGACCCCGGCCGTCGAGGTGAATCCGTAACGCTCGATGCCGCTGACGCTCGCGACCATCCGCCGCCGCGACATCACGAGCGCCCGTCCGGCAACCGCGAACGCGACTCCGACGAGGGCCAGGCCGAGCAGCAGCAACGCCATCATGTACTCCTAGACCTCGATGTCGACGATACGCCCGATCGCGACCGACCCGGCGATGACGAGAAGTCCGGCACCGACGAGGAGGACGCGTCCGAGCGAGTGTGAAAGCAGCGGATGGATGTAGCCGGGGTCGAGCACGAGGATCACGCCCAGGAGACCGACCGGGAGCACGGTGACGATCCAGCGCGAGAGACGGCCCTGAGCCGTGAGCGTCTTGACGAGCCGGCGAAGCTCTGACCGCTCACGAACGGTGTCGGTGACGTGGTCGATCACCTCCGCGGCGCTCACGCCGGTCTCTCGCTGAAGCC